>Ga0310694_10000473_pt1 | contig 52617 bp, 31 predicted proteins | sample 174DNAGHGhighgp2_FD_203884 | JGI IMG/M metagenome (GOLD analysis project Ga0310694, IMG submission 203884) | Sheep rumen microbial communities from Palmerston North, Manawatu-Wanganui, New Zealand - 1742 DNA GHGhigh gp2 (v2) (version 2) | ecosystem: Host-associated > Mammals > Digestive system... | reverse complement strand
TACAAGGAGTGAGAGCTCATTCATCTAGTTATATCTTATAAAGATTATAACACTAGGACTTCAAATATACTAATATGTAGATAGACTTATCCAAGGTCTAAATCTACACTACATATTATACGAGGAGAGAAAAGATGAAGAAGAAAAAGATTTTTTTAGGAATTAGTTTATTAGCAGCATGTGCATTTGCAATGGCATCATGTAATGGTGGTTCAGCTGCTAATTCGACAACATCAAATGCTGTAGATACTAATAGTACTACAAAACCTGGTGATATTACTACACCTGGTGATAATACAACACCTACAGAAAATACAAATACAGGTGAAACTACTGGGGATGTAGTAACATCTTATTCAGTTAAATTTTTAGATAATGATGGTCAAGAAATTAAAACAATTACTGTTAATAAGGATGCTTTAATTTCAGAAGCAATTGCTAAGCCATATGTAGCTGGATATAAATTTGATTATTGGTTTGATGTTGAAACTAATAAAGAATTTGATATTAAAACAACAGCCATTAATTCAAATTTAACTTTAAGAGCACATTATTCATTAGATACTAATCCTATTGCTAAAGTTCAAGCAACAAAGGTAGAGGGATATGAAGAATCAGCTTATGTAACATTCAATGAATACACATTAGACAGTATTACTGCAACAAATTATGCTGTATATTTAGATGATGTAGAATTATCTAAGGATAATGTATACATTTCAAAGTCAGGTACTACTTATAGAGCTGATTTATTAGGTGTAAAAGCTGGTAATCATGTTGTCAATGTAGCTCCTATTATTGATAATAAGGTTATTGATTCAGCTAAGAGTGCTGATCAAGCAGTTAGTGTTAAGGCATATGATAGATCAGGATATGCACATTTTAATAATACTGAAGGTGTTGGTGCATATAATGATGATGGTACACTAAAGGATAATGCAATTGTTTTATATGTTACAGATGAAAATAAGAATACAGTAGAATTAACATATGGTGGTATTACTGTAAAGGGTATTGGAAATATCTTAAATTCAGTTGGTCAAGAATGTGGTGAGGCTGGCCATGAAGGACAGTGTAAGAAGGTATCTGGTGATAAGACTTATTATGGTAAGGCTAATACAAACCAAGGTATTTTATTAAAGCTAGCACAGGATAATATTCCTCTTGTTGTTAGATTCGTTGGCTGTGTATCAAATTCAGGATTATATGAGGCAACTACATTTAATGCAAATTCAACAGGTAAGATTGAAGGATTAACTGCATACGATGGAGTTGATTATGGTGGATCTGAAGGTGACAATGGTCATATGGCACGTATGAAGTCAGCCAAGAATATTACCTTAGAGGGCGTTGGTGATGAAGCAACAATCGATGGTTGGGGATTCCATTTAATTTGTGAAACAGCATATAAGGAATTAGCAAAGAATTTTGAAGTAAGAAATTTAAGATTTATCAATACTCCAGAAGATGCAATTGGTATGGAAGGTCAAGAGACTGAATCTACATTAACAATTACTGCATCTGTAGAAAGATGTTGGGTACATCATAATACATTTGTCTCTCCTAAGATTTCAAGCCCTGCTGAATCAGATAAGTCTGAAGGCGATGGTTCTTGTGATTTTAAACGTGGACGCTATTTCACATGTAGCTATAACTATTTTGAAAATTGTCATAAGACAAACCTAGTTGGTTCAAGTAAGACAAGTGTACAATATAATATGTCATATCATCATAATATTTGGTATAATTGTGCAGCACGTCAACCACTTGCAAGACGTGGAAATATTCACTTCTATAATAATTTAATTATTGGTACAACTGATACTGTATCTTCTTTAAGAGCAGATGCATATATGTTTGCTGAAGGAAATTATTACTTAGGATGCTCAAGACCTGTAGAATATAAGGCAGAAGGCTCAACTGGTACATGTAAATCATATAATAATAATATAATTGGATGCTTCAATGCTTATGATGCAACAGAGGTTACAGATCGTGAAGCAACAGTTGCTTCAAATTGTAAGGATAATGCAACAAATACAAGCTATGAAAATTTCGATACAAATAAAGATATATTCTATTATGATTCTACAAATAAAAAGTCTGATTGTTATTTAACTGATCCTAATCAAGCAAGACTTGATTGTTTAGCACAATCAGGATCTAGATATAGAACAGTTTTAGAAAATGCAATTTTATCTACATCATCTGATTTAGTTTCAACAGCTGCTTCAGATACTATCTCAGGAACAGGCTCATTAACAATTGCAAAAGGTAAGGGCGTATTAAAGGTGTTTACAGTTACAGCTCCTGTAACAGTAAATATTTCAGCAACTGCATCAGCAGGCTTCGATACAGGATATTTAGTTAAGAGAGATGGTACAGTAGTATTAGAATTATCAGCTGATGTTCAATCAGCAGTATTAATGCCTGGTGATTATGTAATTCTAAGCTGTATAGCATTTACTGGAAACAATGGTAAGAATGATAAAGAAACAATTGTTACAACTTGTACATTTGAACCATATGATTCAGCAGAGTTAAATGCACAATTAATTGCTCAATATAATGCTGCACATGATGCAATTCCTGCAACTATTGAATATAGCGATAGCCATTATCAATTAATTAAAGCAGCAATGACTGCATATAAGAATTTAGGCGATTTACAATCGCAAATAACTAATTATACTGATGTAACTAGTGCACTTGCTCAATATAAGAGCTTAGGTGAAGCATATGTAGAAGGCTTAATTGGACAAATTGAATTACCTGTAACTGCTTCAAACTCTGCGCCTATTATTACAGCAAGATCTGCATATAATGCATTACTTGCAAAGATTAATGATGCTTCAGTATCAAATTATGATAAATTACAAGAAGCAGAATCTCAAATGAGTGCTTTAGCAGTAGATATTTTCTTAGCTCAAGCAAATCAAATTCCAGCAACTATTACATATACTTCTGAATGTGATACATTAATCACAAATGCAGAAGTAGCTTATGCATCATTAGATGAAAGCCAAGTTAAGCAAGATAGTGTTAAGACAGCTTATGCTAAGGTAGTATCAGCAAGAGAAACTTATAATAATTTAGAGGTAGTTGGTGTAGTAGATGCATTAATCGCTTCAACTGAATTAACAGCTTCAAAGGCAGAATTAAAAGCAGTAATGGATGCATACAATGCATTAACAGCAGCACAAAAGGATTTAATTCAAAATACAAGTAAGTATGATAGCATTTCTGCTAAATATGTTGATACATTAATTGGTGAAATTCCTGCAACAATTACATTTAGTAATATGGCAGTTGTATCACAAGCTAGGGCAGCATACAATGCTTTAACTACAACTCAACAAGCATTAGTAACAAATTATGCTAAATTAGAAGCAGCAGAAGATGAAGTTGCAGGATTAGGTGTTGAAACATTATCTACTTATACAACTACTGATTTCTCAGCGTGGGATATTAGTGGCGATAGTGCTGTTGTAAGTTCAAATAGTGGATTGAATGTAAAAGTTATGACTGGAAAGTCAGTTGTTGTAGTATCAAAGTTCATGATGACATCAGTATCTAATGTTACTCTAAATGTAAGTACTCAAGAAAAAGGTAATACCGAATTTAATGTTTATACATCTTCTGATGGAACAACTTGGACAAAGGTTGCAACTTTAAAGTCTAAAGATAACAAGAGTGCTAATGATCAAACAGCGGAATTAAATGTTACTAGCCCTGTATATATCAAGCTTGAAATTACATGTTCTAAATCAAGTGAGAAAACAGCATCTATTAATTCGATTGTAATTAATAAACAATAATAAATAATTTCCTAAAAATAATCTAAGGGACAGGTATGATACCTGTCTTTTAGTATTTTATATAATGCTATTTTATATTTTTGTTAGGTATACTTTACAAAACTATATTTTTAAGTGATTAAATAAGTTTATATATTGTAAAAAAATCATCAAAAAATTGTATATAATTTAATTTTTTCCGTAAATAATTGTAAAAAAATGGCTTTATTAAGCCGTTTTTTTGATTTTTAAAATTAAAGCAAAATATATACTTTAATTGTTGATAAATTGCATTAAAAGTTTTATAATATTAATGTAAAAAATTATCTCATTAGGAGGAATAAAAATGAGCAAAGAAGTAAAAAGAATGGCCATAGACGGTAACTATGCAGCTGCATATTCTGCCTATGCTTTCACTGAAGTAGCTGGTATTTATCCTATTACTCCATCTTCACCAATGGCTGAGTATACAGATGAATGGGCTTCTCAAGGAAAGAAAAATTTATTTAACATGCCTGTTAAAGTAGTTGAAATGGAATCAGAAGGAGGAGCTGCTGGTACAGTTCACGGTTCTCTTGAAGCTGGTGCTTTAACTACTACATATACAGCATCACAAGGATTATTATTAAAGATTCCTAATATGTATAAGATCGCTGGTGAATGCTTACCTGGTGTTATCCATGTATCTGCACGTGCATTAGCTGCACAATCACTTGCAATTTTCGGTGACCATCAAGATGTTATGGCTTGTCGTCAAACTGGTTTTGCAATGTTATGTTCAAACTCAGTTCAAGAAGTTATGGATTTAGCTGGTGTTGCACACTTATCTGCAATTAAGTCATCTATTCCTTTCTTACATTTCTTTGATGGTTTCAGAACTTCTCATGAAGTTAATACTGTTGAACCAATTGATTATAAGATATTTGACAGATTATTAGATAAGGATGCAGTTGCTAAGTTTAGAGAAGAAGCTTTAAACCCTGCACATCCTAAGACTCGTGGTACTGCTCAAAACGATGACGTTTACATGCAAACTCGTGAGTTACAAGCTCAAAAGTATGAAGGCGTTTATCCAGTAGTTGAAAAGTATATGAAGGCTATTTCTAAAGCAACTGGTAGAAACTATGCTCCATATCAATATTATGGATCACCTGCAGCAACTAGAGTAATCATTGCTATGGGTTCAGTTAACCAATGTGCTGAAGAAGTTGTTGACTACTTAAGAAAGAAAGGCGAGAGAGTTGGTATTCTTGAAGTACATCTATATCGTCCATTCGTAGCTAAGAAGTTCTTAGCAGCTTTACCTAAGACAGTTAAGAAGATTGCTGTATTAGATAGAACAATTGAACAAGGTGCTTTATACGAACCTCTTGCATTAGATGTTTTAGCAGCATTTGCTGACGTTAAGAATGCACCAAAGATTGTAGCTGGTCGTTATGGTCTATCTTCTAAAGATACTACACCAGATATGGTTCATGCAGTATTCAATAACTTAAAGAAGGCTAATCCAAAGGATCACTTCACTTTAGGTATCAATGATGATATTAAGTATACTTCATTAGAAGTTGGTGCTCCTATCGACGTTGCTGATCCATCAACTACAGAATTATTATTCTTCGGTTTAGGTGGAGATGGTATCGTAGGTGCATGTAAGAATATTTCTAAGATCGTTGGTGACTACACTGACTTATATGCACAAAGCTATGCTGCATATGACTCTAAGAAGTCAGGTGGTTCTACAAGATTACATTTAAGATTCTCTAAGAACCCAATTAGATCAACATATTTAGTTAACCAACCTCACTTCGTAGCTTGTACAACTGATGCATATCTTGACAAGTTCGATATGATTGATGGTTTACGTGATGGTGGTACATTCTTATTAAATACAGTTGTTGATAAGGACAACATCGAAAATAGATTACCTAATAAGTATAAGAGATTATTAGCTCAAAAGCATGCTAAATTATATATCATCAATGCTTATGAAGGTGCTAAGCAAGCTGGCTTCCGTGCTGGTTTAGGTGTTAACACTATTATCCAATCTGCATTCTTCAAATTAAACCAAAATATTATGGATTATGAAGAAGCTAAGCAACATATGAAAGACTTCGCTACAAAGACTTACTCTAAGAAGGGTGCTGATGTAGTTGAACAAAACCATATGGCAATTGATCTTGGTGGATCTATGCCAGTTGAAGTTGAAGTTAAGGCTGAATGGGCTAACTTAACTGATGAAGTTAAGGCTGTTGATATGAACCGTCCTGCATTCGTTAGAGAAATTGCTGACGTTATTAACTCAATCAAGGGTGACTCTTTACCACTTTCAGTATTTGCTAAGTTCGGTAAGGACTGCCATATGCCTCAAGGAACTGCTGCATTAGAAAAACGTGGTGTAGCAACTGCAGTACCTCTATGGGTATCTGAAAACTGTATTGGATGTAACTCATGTGCATTCGCATGTCCACATGCTTGTATCCGTCCATTCTTATGTACTGAAGAAGAAGCTGCAAAGGCTCCAGAAGGTGCACAATTCAAAGATTTAAAGCAATATGCTGGTTATAAATATCATTTAGCAATCTCTACATTAGACTGTACAGGTTGTGGTGTATGTTTAACTGTATGTCCTGTTAATACTAAGAATGCAGAAGACAAGGCTAAACAACCACTTGTTGCACACTCTATGGTTAAGTCTAGAGCTGCTAAAGAAGAAGTTGTTGCTCAATACTTCCTTGACAATGTTCCTTATAGAGGAGACGTTGCTACAAAGAATGGTGCAACAATTACTGCTGGTACAGTACAATTCAATCAACCATTATTTGAATTCTCAGGAGCATGTGGTGGTTGTGGTGAAACTCCATATGTTAAGGCTGTATCTCAATTATTCGGTGATAGAATGATGGTAGCTAATGCTACAGGTTGTTCTTCAATTTATTCTGGTTCATATCCATCTTCTCCATATACAACAAATGCTGAAGGTAGAGGACCAGCTTGGGCTAACTCTTTATTCGAAGACAATGCTGAATTCGGCTTCGGTATGAGAATGGCTGTTGAAACATTACGTGATAGATTACAAACAGTAATGGCACTTAACGAAGATAAGATGCCTGCTGAAGCTGCTGCTCTATGCAAAGAGTGGAGAGAAAATAGAAAATCTGGTGCTAAGACTAAAGAATTAGCTCCAAAGATTGTTGCTGCTATGGAAGCAATTGATAAGCCATTCGCAAAAGAAATCTTATCATTAAAGGATTACCTAGTTAAGGTTTCTCAATGGATCATCGGTGGTGATGGTTGGGCTTACGATATCGGTTATGGTGGACTTGACCATGTAATCGCTAATAACCAAGATGTTAATATCTTAGTTGTAGATACAGAAGTTTACTCTAACACAGGTGGACAAGCTTCTAAGTCTTCAAGAACTGGTGCTATCGCTAAGTTCGCAGCTGCTGGTAAGCCAACATTCAAGAAGGATTTAGCTTCAATTGCTATGTCTTATGGTCATGTATATGTTGCTACAGTATCTCATGGTTATAACCAAAACCAAGTTATTAAGGCCTTAAGAGAAGCAGAAGCTTATGATGGACCATCTATCGTAATTTGCTACGCTCCATGTATCGCTCATAATATTAAGAAGGGTCTATTCATGTCTCAAATGGAAGCTAAGAAGGCTACAGAATGTGGTTACTGGCCAACATTCAGATTCAACCCTGATTTAGCTAAGGAAGGCAAGAACCCATTCACAATGGATTCTAAAGAACCAGATTGGTCTAAGTATAATGACTTCTTAATGAACGAAGGTCGTTATGCTCAATTAGTAAAGGTTAACCCTGATAAGGCACAAGAGTTACTTGATTGGAACTTAAAGGATGCTCAAAAGCGTTACAACCATTATGTAGAATTAGCAAATAAAAAATTTGACTAATGAGTAATTAAATCGATTCTAAAAATAAGGCATTAGGTCGCTCACCTAGTGCCTTTTTCTTGTTTATTAGCTTCTTTTTTGGTATAATTTCAAGTGGTGTTTAAAATGAATAATAATCAAATTGATGCAGCTAAAAGAAAAAGATTAATTGATTTATTAAATGATGTTTCTAATCGTTTTTCTTATATTAGAGATGATATATGTGTTCCATACGGATTAACATCAGTTCAATCTCAATTAATAATAGATATATATAATAATCCTGATAGATGTAAAATAACTGATTTATGTAAAAGAATGCATAAATCAACAAATGTTATTTCTCCACTTGTTAATAGACTTATTGAAAAAGGCTATTTAATAAAAGAAAAGGATAAAACTGATTCAAGAGTTGTTAATGTCAGAATAACTGATAAAAGTAAAAAAATAGTTGATGATATAGTTCAAGATATAAGTGATTATTCATTACCTTGTTTTGATGGAATAACTGAAGAACAGGTTGATTTAGTCACAGTTTATTTAAAAACAATTTTGGAGGTAATGAATAAATAATGAAATATTTAATTGTAACAGACATCCACGGTGATGCAAATTCATGCAAATTTATTTGTGATGAATTTAAAAATAATAATTTTGATCAAATGCTATTACTAGGTGATGTATTATATCATGGTCCTAGAAATGACTTACCTTCAGGCTACAATCCAAAAGAATGTATTAAATTATTAAATGAATTAGCTGATAAAATTATTTGGATAAGAGGAAACTGTGATGCAGAAGTAGATGAAATGGTTCTTAAATTCAAAGTTAATGAAAAGCTTGATTTAATGTTAAATAATTTAAATGTTCATTTAGAACATGGTCATCATCTAGATGAATATAATGGAAATCCTGATTTAGTATTATATGGTCATACTCATATACCTGAATGTGCCCTACATAATAAAACATTATATTTTAATCCTGGAAGTATAAGCATTCCTAAAAATAATAGTAAAAAAGCATATGGAATTTTAGAAGAAAAGAATATTTCTATATATGATATGGAAGGAAATATTATAGATAATTTTACTTTTTAAAAATTTTTTTGTTTTTTTCCAATAAACAATAACCCTTACTTGTTATAAGTATGGCTGCATTTGGTGAACAAATTAAAATAGAGTTGAAAAACTCTATTTTTAAAATGTCGTCAATGTAAGCGTTTTTATAAGAGAAGGGGACAAAAAGAGATGAAAAAGAAGTTTTTATTGATTGGAGTTGGAATAGCAGCATGTGCTGTAACTGCAGTAGTAGTAACATCATGCGTTAAGAATGCTAATAAAACAACTTCAAAAGTAGATGAAACTGAAACAGGTTCTACTACAGAAACTGGCGTAGAAGAAAAAAAGGTTACAGTTTCATTTAATGTTGATGGTGGTAGTTCTTTAGAAAATGTAGTTGTTTCTAAAGGTGAAAAAATTAATGAGCCTACTATCACAAGAGAAAAAACTGAGCAATATACTTACACTTTTTCTGGTTGGTATATTAATTCAGATTTTTCTACTAAATTTAATTTTAACGATTCAATAACTGAAAATATTACTTTATATGCTAAATGGGATAAAACAGTTAATAAATATGATATCACATGGCTTGATGAAGATGATTCAGTTTTAAAAGCAGAAAAAGTTGAATATGGTGTTATACCAAGCTTCACACCTGCTGAAAAGGATAATCAAGAATTTGATTATACATTTGTAGGTTGGGATGTGACTCCAACTGCTGTAACAAAAAATGCGACTTATAAAGCTATGTATACAAAGGCTAAAAATGCATATAATGTTATATGGATGAATGGCAATAATGTATTAAAAGCAGAAAAAGTTGAATATGGAGTAACTCCATCATATGTTGGTGCCAATCCAACTAAAGAGGCTACTTTAGAATATACTTATGAATTTACTGGTTGGACTCCTAATGTTGATGCAGTAACTGGTGATGTAACATATAAAGCTACTTTTAAAGAAATAAAGAATAAATATACAGTAACATTTAAAAATGGTGATAGTGTATTACAATCAACTGAAGTAGAATATGATACAATGCCTTCATATAATGGAGAAACTCCAACTAAGGCTTCTGATAATATTTATACATACACTTTTGCTGGTTGGAATGAGGAAATAGTAGAAGTTACAGGAGCTACAACATATACAGCTAAATTTGACGCTACATACATTGAATATACTGTTAAATTTGTTGATTATAATGATAATGAAATCGATACTAAAACCCTTCATTATGGTGATACAATTACAGCACCTACAAATCATATAAGAGAAAATAATGCAGAATTTACATATGAATTTGCAGGCTGGGATAGTGTTGTTGCAGCAACAGTAACAGGTGATGTTACATATAAGGCAACATATACTGAAACTAAAAATAAATATAGTGTATCTTTTGATACACAAGGTGGAAATAATATTGATTCAGTATTAGTTGAATATGGAAATAAGGTTACAATGCCATCTGATCCAACTTTAGATGGAAAGCATTTTGAAGGATGGTACAAAGAAGCAGATTGCATCAATTCATTTGATTTCAATGAGGAAATTACCGGCCCAATTACATTATTTGCAAAATGGGTTGATGCACCTGTACAAAAATATGCAGTAACATTTGTATATAATAATGGTACTGAAAATGTAGTAGTTAATATTAATGAAGGAAATAAAGTAGCTAAGCCTTCAGATCCAACAAAAGAAGCAACTGTAAGTAAAACATTTACTTTTGATGATTGGTATTTAGATGAAACTACTAAATTTGATTTTAAAACTCCAATTATAGCTGATACTACAATTTATGCTAAATATATTGAAGCAGCAAGAGAATATACAATTACTTGGTTAGATGATGACGATACATTAATTGATACAACTAATGTTAAATATGGTGAAATGCCAGTTCATGCTGAGCCAACTAAAGATTCAGATGCACAATATAATTATTCATTTGCAGGTTGGAATCCAGAAGTTTCAAGTGTTACAGGAAATGTAACATATAAGGCAACATATACTGAAACTAAAAATAAATATAGTGTATCTTTTAATACACAAGGTGGAAGTAATATTGATTCAGTATTAGTTGAATATGGAAATAAGGTTACAATGCCATCTGATCCAACTTTAGATGGAAAGCATTTTGAAGGATGGTACAAAGAAGCAGATTGCATTAATTTGTTCGATTTTAGTGAGGAAATTACCCGCCCAATTACATTATTTGCAAAATGGGTTGACGCACCTGTCCAAAAATATGCAGTAACATTTGTATATAATAATGGTACTGAAAATGTAGTAGTTAATATTAATGAAGGAAATAAAGTAGCTAAGCCTTCAGATCCAACAAAAGAAGCAACTGTAAGTAAAACATTTACTTTTGATGATTGGTATTTAGATGAAACTACTAAATTTGATTTTGAAACTCCAATTATAGCTGATACTACAATTTATGCTAAATATATTGAAGCAGTAAGAGAATATGATGTAATATGGATGAGTGGGGATGAAGTTGTTAGTTCATCAAAGGTAGCTTATGGAGAAACACCAGTATTTAGTGGTGAAACTCCAACTAAAGAATCTACTGCACAATATGACTATTCATTTGCAGGTTGGGATAAGAAAATTGAAGTAGTAACAGGAGATATTGTATATACAGCAACATTTGATGCTACAACAAGAGAATATACAATTACATGGTTAAATGATGATAATTCAGTAATTGATACAACAGTTGTTGAATATGGTAAAACTCCAGTTCATTCAGATTCAACAAAGGAAGCTACAGCTAAATACACATATACATTTGCAGGCTGGGATAAAGAAGTTGTATCTGTAACAGGAGAAGCTACTTATAAGGCCACATATAACGAAACAGTTAATAAATATACAGTAACATTTAAAAATGGTGATACTGTATTACAATCAACTGAAGTAGAATATGATGCAATGCCTTCATATACTGGTGAAACTCCAACAAAAGAAGCTACAGCACAATACACATACGCATTTGATGGATGGAATGAAACAATTGTTTCGGTTAATGGTGATGCTACATATACAGCAAAATTTACTGAAAATGTTAGAGAATATACAATTACATGGTTAAATGATGATAATTCAGTAATTGATACAACAGTTGTTGAATATGGTAAGACTCCAGTTCATTCAGATCCAACAAAGGAAGCTACAGCAAAATATACATATACATTTGTAGGATGGGATAATCCAGTTGTATCTGTAACAGGAGAAGCTACATATAAGGCTACATATAGCGAAACAGTTAATAAATATACAGTAACATTTAAAAATGGTGATACTGTATTACAATCAACTGAAATAGAATATGATGCAATGCCTTCATATAATGGAGAAATTCCAACTAAAGAAGCAACAGTAGAGCATATATATACATTTGCAGGTTGGAATAAGGAAATTGAAGTAGTAACAGGTGATATTGTATATACAGCAACATTTACTGAAACTCTTAGAGAATATACAATTACTTGGGTAAATTACGATGATTCACCTATTGATACAACAGTTGTTAAATATGGTGAAACTCCAACACATCCTACACCAGTAAGAGACAATACACCTGAATGGGAATTCACATTTGTTGGTTGGGAGCCATCAGTTTCACCTGTAACAGGAGAAACTATTTATAAAGCTACATATACATCTAAAAAGAGAAGCTATAATGTAGTATTTAAAAATGGTGATGTCGTATTACAAGAAGGACTTGTTGAATATGGCGTTACTCCAGTTTATGAGGGAGTAACGCCAATAAAAGAATCTACAGTTCAATATAATTATCAATTCAGTGGTTGGACAACCGAAGTTTCAACTGTAACAGGTGATGTTACATATGAAGCAAAATTTGATTCAATTACAAGACAATATACATATACATTCTTAAAAGAAGATGGAACAGAAGAATATAAAACTGTTACTGCTGATTATGGTACTGCAATTATAGCTCCAAATAATCCTAGTAAAGCATCTGACTTACATAAACAATATACATTTGTTGGTTGGTTCACTGAAAAAACAGATGGAACACAAGTAACTGATTTTGGTACACTTGTTGGTAATGTAGCTTATTATGCAAGATTTAATGAAGAAGAACACTTATATACAATTAATTGGATGGATGGAGCTACACCTCTAGCAACATTTAATAATGCATCATATGATACAACATATCCAAATGGAATACCAACAAAAGATGGATATACATTTGTAAAATGGGAAGAAGTTGTTGATGCAAATACTATTACAAGAACAGCAATCTTTAACGAAAATAAAGAAGAATATACTGTTACTTGGTTAAATGATGATGGTTCTTTATTAAGAAATGATAAGGTAGCTAAGAATGAATTAGCATCTTATGGAACTAGACCATCTAAGTCTGGATATGCTTTCTTATACTGGGCAAAAGATGGAGTAGAATTTGATTTAGCTACACCTATTACATCAGATATTACATTAAAAGCTGTATATGGTGAAGTAATTACAATTGGTTTTGGTGCATCTTATACACCATGGAGTGAGCTTGTAAATCAAGCAGGCTCATCTGTAACAACTGGTAAAAATGGAAGACAAGTATTAAATACTGATGTAACATATAATGGTTTTACATTTAAGAATAATTCAAAGAACTTAGTATCAAAAGATAATTCACAATATAATACTCAAGGTACTGATATCATTGTTGTATTACCAAAATCAGGTTCTATTGTTGCTAGTGCATCATGGGCATCATCAACAAGTGAAGGTTATATAACAATTAAGAATCAATCTAATGAAGAAGTATATAAGTCTTCATTAATTAAAGGTTCAGGAACAAATTGTAGCTATAGAGTAGATAATCTACCTGCAGGTACATATACAATTAGTAATACATATTCAGTAAATTACAATAGTATTTGTTATGAAGTTGCTAAAGAATATGTAACAGTATCTTATGTAACTAACGCAAGTATTACAATTGATCCTACAATGGTAGTTTCAGGTATGACTTTAGATAGCTTACCAGAAATTAAAAAGGACAATTATAAATTCATTGGCTGGTATACTGATCCTGAATTAAATAATTCATTTGATTTAGCTACACCTATTACATCAAATATTACATTATATGCTAAATTTGAAGTATTAACTGCAGCAGAACAAGCAACAGTTACATTTGCTTCAAACGTAAGTGGTGTTGATTTCCCATCAATTACAATTGAAAAGGGTAAAACTATAGTATTACCTGAACAAACTGTTTCAGGCTATAGATTTGATAATTGGTATACAACAAGCGCACATACAAAAGTATTTGATCCAAATACAATTATTAATGAAGATACAACAATTTATGCTAATTATATTAAGCAATGGACAATTACTTATAAGGATAAGGATGGCAATACAATCGCAACTAGATTAGTAGATAACGAAACACCATTTGGTGAGGTTGCTACTGTATCTGCACCTTTTGTTGAAGGATATTTATTCGAATATTGGGAATGTAATAATTCTGAATTTACAAATACTGATGATATCTTATCTAATATTACATTAGTTGCACATTATAAGAAGGATGATGGAACTAATGAAAAAATATCTATTACAAGAACAGAAGGATTACAAGAATCTGCGTATGTATTATTCGATGAATATGATAACGCAACAGATTATGCAATCTATGAAGTAGATAGCTCTAATAATACAAAGAGATTAACTAATAAGGACTATTATATTACTAAAACTAATACAGGACTTCGTGCGGACCTATTCGGTCTTAAGGCAGGAAATCATAAGATTATGATTGTTCCTGAATTATCAGGTAGTGAAGTTATTTCACTAGGCTCACAAACAGAATTTAATGTAGAAGCATATGATAGATCAGGATATGCACATTTCAATTATTCAGAAGGTGTTGGTGCATATAACGATGATGGTACTTTAAAGGATAATGCAATCGTATTATATGTAACAGATAGTAATAAGAATAGTGTTGAATTAACATATGGTGGAATTACTGTTAAGGGTATTGGCAATATCTTAAATACTACAGGTCAAGCTTGTGGTGAAGCAGGACATGAAACTGAATGTAAGAAAGTATCAAGTGGTAAGACATATTATGGTGCAGGTAATACAAATCAAGGTATTTTAAAATTATTAGCACAAAATAATATTCCACTAGTTGTTAGATTTGTTGGTTGTGTATCTAATACAGGTTTATATCAAAAAGGTACATTTAACGCAGCTAACACATCATTAATTAATGGCTTAACAGCATATGATTCAAATGATTATGGTGGATCTGAAGGCGATAATGGTCATATGGCTCGTATGAAGAGTGCAAAAGATGTAACTCTTGAAGGTGTTGGTAGTGACGCTACAATAGATGGTTGGGGCTTCCATTTCATGGCATCAAGTGATTCTCCAATATTAGGTAAATCATTCGAAGTAAGAAACTTAAAATTCATCAATACACCAGAAGATGCCGTTGGTATGGAAGGGGTACAAAGTGGTTCAACAATTTCTGCCTCAGTAGAAAGATGTTGGGTACATAATAATGAATTCTATTGTCCTAATATTTCATCTCCAGCAGAATCTGATAAATCAGAAGGAGATGGTTCATGTGACTTCAAGCGTGGTATGTATTTTACATGTAGCTATAACTACTTTGAAGGTTGTCATAAGACTAACTTAGTTGGTTCATCTGATTCATCACTTCAATATAATTTAACATATCATCATAACTATTGGTATTTATGTAAAGCTAGAGGCCCATTAACAAGACAAGCTAACGTACATATGTATAATAATATTTTCTATGGACAAACTGATTATGCAATGAATACTAGAGCTAATGCTTATATATTCTCCGAATCAAATCTATTCTATGCTTGTAAGAGTCCTCATGCAGTAGAATCAGGAGCTATTAAGTCATATAATGATTCAATTAGTAGTGTAATTTGGAATAAAGGTAGCCAAGCTACATATGTTACTGATAAAAATACAGTAGTATCAAGTAACTGTGCATATAATGGTGTAAGCTATTCATCATTTGAATTAAATAGTGATTTATTCTATAAGGATGATTATTATTTACAAGCAGATCCTACAGATGCTAAAAAGGTTATTTACGCAAGATGTGGTACAGCTAAGGCTTCATTACCAGTAATTGAAGATGTAACAATGTCAGACATTTCTTATGTAAATGAAGCAGTAAAGAACGTTACAGTAAATAATTTAGCAGTTGATGGATCAACTACAGAAATTGCTAAATTATCAAAGACAATTTATGCATTTAAGATTACTGAATCAGCAACAGCTACAATTACTTATGCTGATAATACAGATACAGGAACAGGTGTTTTATGTAATGAAGCAGGTGTTGCATTACTAAAGGCTTCTGGTACAGTAGAATTAAAGCCAGGTACATACTTTATTCAACCATATTATTTCCAACCTGGTGATTCAAAGACTTTATCTCAAATAGTATTTAAGGAAATTAAGAATATTTCAATTAAATTAGATGCATTTGATGATACAGATTATCAAAATACATTAATTAGTGAATTTAATTCCTTAGTTAATAGCTTAGGTACTATTGAATATAATGATACATGCTTAAATAAAATTAATGCAGCATATCAAAAATATGAACAATTAAATGACCAATCTAAGGCTTCAGTTTCATCAAATTATAATAAGCTAAATACAGCTTATAATACATATAAGTCAAAGGGTATTTCATATGTTGAAGGAGTAATTAATGAGATAGTTACTCCAGTAACAGAAGCAAATGCCAATAAGGTATATGCAGCAAGAGGCGATTATAATGAATTATTACAAAGGGTACCTGAAGCAGTAGTATCTAATTATAATTTATTAGTTAGTGCTGAAGCACAACTTGAAAGCATTGCAGTAAATCTATTCCTACAAAAGGTAGAAGAATTACCAGCTACAATTACATATACAAATGAATGCTTAGAAGCAATTATAGCTGCAGAGATTGCATATGAAAGCTTAACTGTTGATCAAAAGAAGCTAGAAGAAGATGGAGCTGATGTAGTAGCTGCATATAGTAAGCTAGCTGCTGCAAGAAAAGCATATGATGAATTAGAGGCTGATGCTAATAAGGTTGATGTTAAATTTGTAGTTGATGGAACAGTTTATTCTACATCAAGAATTACAAAGAATACTAAAGTAACATTACCAACTAACCCAACTAAGTCTGGATATAGATTTGATAATTGGTATACAACTAGCACATTTAGTGAGAAGTTTGATTTAACAAAGGCTATTTCTAGTGATACAACAATATATGCTAGATTTGTTGAACAAGTAACAGTAACATTCAAGAATATGGATGGTTCAACTTTAACAACTAGATTAGTTGATAAGGATGGTGCATTATCTTCATCTAATATCCCTTCAGCAAGCTATGAAGCTGGATATAAGTTCAAATATTGGTCAACATCTAATAATGGTTCTGAATTCGATTTCGATAATGATTTTGCAACAAATACTACATTATATGCTGTATATGAAGAATCAAATGTTAATGGAATTGAAGTTATAACATATGGTGCTGAACAAGAAGTATTATATGCAGAATTTAAGAAGCTAGATAATTTTATAGATTATAATGCATATATTAAACGTGACGGTGATGCTTCATATAAATTATTAGATAAGCAATTAATTAGACAATATAGTAATTACTATAGAGTTGATGCAGTTGGCTTAAAGGCTGGTACATATTCAATTAAATTAGTACCATTTGCTAATAGTAGTGAAGTAACTGATGCAGCTACTGAAATTTCAAATATTAAGGTAGAAGCTCATATTAGAACAGGATTTGGATTTGTTAATGGCTCATCTTCAGGTGCTTATAATGATGATGGTACGTTAAAATCTAATGCTCAAGTAATTTATGTAACTAATAGTAATAAGGATTCTGTATCTTTAACTACAGTTGATAAGAAGGGTAACACAATTACTGTAACAGGTGTTCAAAATATTATTACTAACCTAAAGAGTAATACTAAATCTAAGCCATTATGTATTAGAATTTTAGGTAATATTACAGATCCTCAAACATTAAATAAAGGTGATTTATATGTTGATACTGCAACAGCAGGATTAACAATTGAAGGTATTGGTACTGATGCTACAATTAATGGATTTGGTATTGTAATGAAGAATTCAAGTAACGTTGAAGTAAGAAATCTAGGATTCATGAACTGTAATTCTAGTGAAGGTGATAGCGTTGGATTACAACAAGGTAATGACCATTGTTGGGTACATAACTGTGATTTCTTCTATGGAGATGCAGGTAGTGATGCTGACCAAGTTAAGGGCGATGGTGCACTAGATACTAAGACATCTACATATATCACACATTCATTCAACCATTTCTATGATACAGGTAAATCTAACCTACAAGGTATGAAGAGTGAATCAACTGAAAACTATATTACATATCATCATAACTGGTATGATCACTCAGATTCACGTCATCCAAGAATTAGAACATGTACAGTTCATATTTATAACAACTACTTTGATGGAGTTGCTAAATATGGTGTTGGTGTAACTATGGGTGCATCTGCATTCGTTGAAAACAACTACTTTAGATCAACATCTACATTAAAGCCAATGCTAAGCTCTGGTCAAGGTACTGATGCCAAGGGCGCAGGTACATTCTCTGGTGAAACTGGTGGTATTATTAAAGCATATGGTAATACATTTGATGGTACTGTATCATTCATTTCACAAAATGATGATCCTACATCATTTGATGCTTATGTAGCTACATCTAGAGATGAAAAGGTTCCTTCAACATATAAGACAGTTTCTGGTGGAACAACTTATAATAATTTTGATACAAATAGCAATTTAATGTATCAATATGATGTTGAAAGTGCAGCAGATGCTAAGACTACAGTAACTACATATGCAGGACGTGTTCAAGGCGGAGACTTTAAGTGGACATTTAATAATTCAGAAGATGATGCTAAATATTCAGTTGATAATGATTTAAAACAAAAATTAGTTAAATATACTGGTACACTTGTTAGCGTATTAGGTATTGATAGCTCAAGCCAAGGTGGAGAAACTCCAGTTGTTGATTCATCAGTTGATGATGTTATAGCAATTATTGCAGCTTTACCAGATCCTGCTAATGTAACATTAGCTGATACATCAGCAATTTATGCAGCAAGATCTGAATATCAAAAGCTATCAACAGAAGATCAAGCAAAGGTAACTAATTATTCTAAATTACAAAAATGTATTCAAGCATTAAATTCAATAGTTACTACAGGAAGTCATACAAAGACATTTGATGAAGGTTTAGCAGATTCAACAGGATATTTCACAATTAAAGGTAATCTAAATTCAAAACCAACTTCATATGCATATGCAGGTGTAACTTATACAACTGCAATGAAGATGGAATCATCAAGTGAAATATCATTCACATGTACTGACACAGTAACATTAACAATTGTTACTAGTGCTGCTACAAAGAATATTAAGATTGATGGAACAAAGAAATCAACAGACTCTAGTCATGTTTTAACAATTACTTTAGCTACAGGAACTCATACTATCACAAAAGGTGATACAATGGATGTTTATGCTATAATAGTAGAATAATTACTGAAAAATGAGGTAGATTTTAAAAAATCTGCCTCTTTTTTAACTTTTTTTCCAAAATTTTTGTTTTTTCTGTCTATGTTTATATAGAGGGTGAAAAAATGAAGGCAAAAAAAGAACTAATAATTATTATCTTAATTGTTATTACAAGTCTTGTCTTGGTATTCTTACCAATGATAATTAATAATGCAAATAATAATAACAATAACGAAGTAATTGAAACAACTGAAGTAAAAACAAATAATACTATTACAATCACAGTTTATGGTGAAATAACCTATCAGCCAATAAATTCAATTAATGATGATGAAATAACTAACACATTATCCTTTGAATGTATGTCTGGAATTACCTATGGAGAAATTATTAATAGAATTGATAATTATTTAACAGGCTATTCAATAATTGATGATGATTTAACAAAAAGATATTTTGATTCATCTAAAATCTATATTAAATCATCTAATATAATAGACATAGAGGAAGAAGCAATAGATAATAATATAGGTAAAATAGACATCAATACCGCAACTGTAGATGAATTAGATGACCTACCAGGAATAGGAATAAAAAGGGCAAGTAGAATAATAGAATATATAAAAACAAATGGTAAAATAGAAAGCTTTTCAGAATTAAAATCATTAATAGGAGTATCCGATGAGGTTATTGAGCTTATTAAAGAAAAAGCCTTTTTGTAATGATCTACATTTCTTTTTAATATCTATTGTTTTATTAATGCTAGGATTAAAATATTACCCTTTATTATTTTTATTACTAATTTATTTAATTTTTATATTTAAGAAAACTAAATTAATAATACCTATATCCTTATTATGCTTAATAATAATTAGTATTTTTTCTATTACCAAAATAATTAGAGATAATAATATAAGAACTAATTATAAAGGCTATATATTAGATATATTAGATGATAATACCTATATATTTAAATCAGGCTTAGTAAAGATAAGAATAACAGATTATAATCATAACCAAAAGCCAGGTGATGTATTAAATCTAGAAGTAGAATTAAGGGAAAATAAAAAATCATATGAAAATGATTTTGATTATGAAGAATATCTATATTCAAATGGAATATCATATTACGGAAAGGTAAAGAAAAAGGAATTTATAAAATCAGGCTTTTCCATTTACTCATTAAAATATATGTATTTAAACTATTTAAAATCTAATTTAAGCAATGAATCATTTTCTTACATAGAAGCAATTGTCTTTGGAGATAATAAATTAGAATCTAATATTAAGGATTCCTATTCAATTTTAGGTATATCTCATATCTTAGCTATTAGTGGCTTACATATAATATTATTATTTAAAATATTATCCTTTATATTATTAAAAATATTTCATTATTATAAAGATACAATACCTATTATTATAATATCTATTTTTATATTACTAATAGGAGCCCCTGTTAGCGCGATTAGAGCCTTATTATTTTTAATAATAGGAGCTATTAATAAAAAAGGAGATATTTATTATACTAAGCTAGATATTTTATCTATTTCATTTATTATAATATTATTATTTAATCCATATAGATTTTATTCCTTAGGCTTTTTATTAAGCTTTATAGTAAGCTTTATTTTGATTTTTGTTAATGACATAATAAAAGATGAGAATAAAATAAAAAAAGCTTTTAAAACCTATATTTTAATCTATTTCTCTACATTACCTTTAGTAATAAAAATATCAGGTGCTATATCGATATTAAGTATTATATTAGCACCTATATTATCATATTTAGCATTTATAATGATTCCTATATGTTATATATTATCTATATTTCCAATATTGGATATTATATTTAAATATTTCTTTATTTTTATGAATTTATATATTGAAGGCTTATCAAATATTATTCCATTACTTCATATAAAAACAATGAATATTTATTTTATATTAATTTATTATTTAATATTTGGATTAATAATATATTTAATAGCCTCTAAAAAGAAATATTATATTGGTTATATATTATTATCAACCTATTTATCATTATTCATATTATTTAAATATATAACCCCAATAGCAAGTATAATCTACATCGATTGTGGTCAAGGTGATTCAGCCCTAATTAGGCTACCACATAGTGCTGGTGTAGTATTAGTAGATGCATATAACTCATATGATTATTTAAAAACTGAAGGTATAGATAGAATAGATTATTTAGTATTAACACATAGTGATGATGATCATATTGGAGATTATGAAAAGATATTAAATAAAATAGTAGTTAATACAATAATATGTCCAAAATATGACACAAGATTTAATAATTTATTAAAGAATTATAAAAATATAAAATTAGTAAATTATAATATGAATATTAATCTTAAAGATACAAAAATGGAAATATTAGGACCTATTAATTCATATGATGATACTAATAGTAATTCTATAGTATTTAAAATAAATATATTTAATAAATCATTTTTATTTACAGGAGATATGACTATAGAAGAAGAAAATGATTTAATAAAGGAATATAAAAATAAATTAGATTCTGATGTATTAAAGGTGGCACATCATGGGTCTAATACATCAAGCCAAGAATTATTTTTAAATTATGTTACACCTACATATTCTATAATATCTGTTGGATTAAATAATAAATATAATTTACCTAATAAAGAAGTAGTAAATAGATTGAATAAAATATCTAAGGTATATATGACAAAGGATAGTGGAAATATTACATTTAATTTATTAAATGATAAGATGTGGATTAATACCTATAGGTAAATGTTTTCATTTATAATTTTAATAATTTTTCCTTTATTTTAATTTTATAAGTATTATAATACCTCTTGTTATTTGAGGTGAAGACATGAAGGTAAATGTAAAACAATTAGTATTTATAATAATTCCAATATTCTTCGAATTATTATTACAAATATTAGCAGGTAATGTAGATAAAATAATGGTTCAAAATGATAATTTAGCTACATCAATTAACCAAGCTAATTCAATATTAGATTTATTAGTTGTTTCAATATCAGTTTTAGCTTCAGCTTCACTAATATTAATAAATCAATATAAAGGCGCTAAAAATAGAGAAAAAGAAGTATTAATATATAAAATATCATTTTATTTTAATTTATTTGTGGGATTAATATTATCTATATTATTGTTTTCTTTAGCAAAGCCTTCACTTATGTTATTACAGGTATCTGATGATTTGATGGATGATGCTAGATTATATTTAATGATTAATGGTGGTACATTATTCTTACAGGCATTAATGATGTCACTTCAAAGTTTTTTAAGAAGTAATGAATATATGAAAACATCATTATCTATTTCAGTTATATTTAATGTAATTAATGTAGGATTAAATGCATTATTCCTATATGTATTTAAAATTAATCCGATACTTGCGGTATCATTAGGATCTGTTATATCTAGAACTATTGGTGTAATTATATTAATTTTAGTTGTAGTATTAAAATTAAAAATTAGTATTTCAATTAAAGGCTTATTCCCAATTAAATTTAAAGAATTAAAAAAACTTATTTCAATTGGATTACCTGCCGCAGGTGAATCTTTTAGCTATTCATTAAGTCAAATAGCTATAATGGCATTTATTAATACAATTGGAAGAAATGGCGTTATATTAAATAATCTAGAATTAATATCAGCACCAACTGCAAAAACCTACGCCTCAATGATTGTTTTAATTACTTATTTATTTGTTAATGCGGCAAGTCAGGGTATGCAAATATTTTTGGGTAGACTAATAGGTGCAGGAGAAAATGAAGCAGCTAGCAAGCTGGTTTGGAAAACACTTATTGTATCTGTTATAATGTCTGAAATTATTGCCACTATCTTTGCTCTAGCCTCTGGGTTTATTTTTGGATTATTAACAAATGACCCTGAAGTGATTAGCCTAGCATCTAAAATATTATATATAGAAATAGCATTAGAGCTAGGTAGGGCCGTAAATGTAGTTATGGTAAGAGCACTACAAACCTCAGGTGATGTAATGTTTCCTACAATTACAGCGATTATATTTTGTTGGACTGTTGCGACAGTTGGAAGCTATATATTAGGCATTTATTTTAATATGGGTCTTGTTGGTGTATGGATATCTATGACTGCAGATGAGCTAATTAGAGCAGTTATATTTATATTCCGCTTTAAAGCAGGAAAATGGAAGACAAAAAATATAGCATTAGCGTAAAATTTTATTAATTTTATTATAGTTTTATGCTATAATACCATAGTAATAGGAGAAGTATGTTTTATGAATGTTGAAGAGATGTTAAAGTTTTTGGGAGTAAGAACTCAAAGCAAAGAATCAATTGAATTATGCTTTATGATGGACGAACAAGCATTTAATATGATGTCTGATGAAAAGAATGATTTTAAAGAGGAAAGATATATTTACAAATGCGTATTTAAAAATTTAATGGATGAATTAAATTATAAAAAAATAGATGAAAATGAGAAAAAGGAAGTACTAGATGTAATATCTAAAATAAATACTACTGAAGAAGATAAGAATTATAGAGATCTTCATTTTACTGGTCTTGAAAGAATATTATTAAGATTTAATAGATTTGATTTAATTGGTTATCAAGCAGTTAAAGAATCAAGCATTGATGGTATGGCTAAGGATGCTTATTTATATGAATTAAATGGAGATTATATAATGGCAGGAGCTTATTATAAAAAGCTTGGCTATAATGATAGATTAAAAATTGTTGATGAAAAATTAAAGAAATAAAAAAATGAGCAACTAGTTATTCTGGTTGCTCATTTTCATTTAATAGGGCTTCATTTTCTTCTTGAAGCTTCTTTTTTTCTTCTTTAGTTAAAGGTACAGGATCATATCCACCCTTAAATAGAGGATTACATTTTAATAATCTTTTCGTTGTTAAAAGAGATGCCTTTACAAAATTAAATTTTTCATAGCATTCTTTAGCATATTGGCTACATGTAGGTATGTATCTACATTTAGGCACTGTATTAGGAGATATTTGATTTTGATACCAATTAATTAGCTTAAGTGGTAATTTATTTTTCATAATAAATATGCTTCCAAACAGTATTCAATACATCCTTCCCCATTGTCTTTTCAATTATTGCATAAGCAAAATCGATTGAATATGCAACGCTTTTAGCTGTAATTAGATTACCATCTACTACAACACCATTATCTTGGTAGAAGCCTCCAAAATCATCGTTCATAGATGTAAAGCATGTATATTTTTTACCCTTTAAATGTCCAAGCATACCAAAGATAGTAGGTGCTGCACAAATACCACATACAATCTTATTACTTGAAAAGAAGTAATTGATCATTTCATGAACCACCTTAGATTGTCTTAGGAAAACATAATGTGGTCCGCCGGGAACTAATAAGCAATCATAATCCCTATAATTTATTGAATCTAATAATGTAATATTTGATAAATAAATATCATGATTTCCTTTAACTGTAGCTTTATTAGAAGCAATTGTTAAATTTGCACCAGCACGTCTAAGTAGTGCAAAAGGAGCCATTGCCTCCTCCTCTTCAAATCCATCAAAAATAATAGCTAATATTTTCATAATAACCTCCATCATATAAGGAAATTATAGCATTTTTATTTTTTAAATACAAATAGAAAAAGCTACAGTAGTAGCTTCACTTATTTGTTTTGATTAATTACTCTCATTGCTGCAATACCACTGAATATTTGTAGTGTAGCAAAACTTCCAATCATTGATATTTTAAAAATCCATCTATGTTTAGAAAATAATCCTGCAATTGTTAGAAAAACTACTTCTAAACTAATTAATAAAAGACATACATAGAATAGCATTAAGAATAAAGGAATTATTAAAAAATATAACCATGGATTAATTTTTATATCTCCTTTAAATGTGAGAAACAAAAGCACTATAGCAACTGGGAGTGTTATAACAAATTGTATGATGAATAATGTTAAATTCGCACCACCAATTTTTAAATCATAATTTTTTATAGAAGAAGGATCTTTCTTTTCTTTATTTGCTAATATTATTCCAACTATTCCTGCTCCAACACCGACATAATTAAAAGATAGTATAGAAAAAACAATTGCTAAAATATACATTATTTTATTATTAAATGCCAGTAAAATTAATAAATATGCAATCGCAATTGAACTAGCTACAATCGTATATTTTAATATTCCCAATGATATTTCTTTGGTTTCTAATTTTAATTGTCTTATAATATTCATTTCATAAAGAAAATCTGCATCTTGTAAAAGTAATATAATAGCACCTAAAAGAATTAGTATCGCTATTAAAATTGAAAATGTTTGTAATAGATATTTTACTGTTTTCATTATAGTTTAACTCCCAACTTTTACTTAATTATATCATTATTAATTACTAAAATTGTATATTTTTAACAATTTTATTTATAGATTTCATTTCATAGCAAAGAAAAAAGACATTGAGTTTTGATGATCCTTCAATGCCTTTTTCATTGTCAATTATGATGCTGCAACAGTGATATCTGTACCAACAACCATATTAGTTGTATCATTTAATACAAATGTTCCTGTATTAGATGTAATTACATAGATTGTAATACCACCAACATTGTCTGTTGTAACAGTAATATCATTACCTGTGAAGATATAGTAATATAAATCACTACTATTCAATGCCATATTAATATGAATTGCATAAGTATTTGTAGCTTCAGTTACTGTATCATACTCGTAATCTAATATTGTAGTTCCAGTAGAAGCAGCAATATTTGTTAATTGAGTTTTAATAGTAGTAGCATTTGCATCAGAACTATTTGTCATATCTATTAAAACATTTTTACTATCAACTACTGCATATAGTTTCCATGCAGGTGTTAGAGATGTTGTATCAATTTCAACTGGAGTAAATCCTTCAGTTGTATGACCTTCACCAATCTTATAAATCTTATATGTTGGTGCTTCAGAATTGATTTGTTGAATAGTTGTTTCAAATATATTACCAGTTGTTGTGTTATGATCAATATATTGAATCTGCGAGTAGATAGATGTCGTTGTCTTAACGGCGGTTGCTGTCATAGCTCCAGAATTTTTAGTTAAAGTTTGGGTTCGTGGAATATATGTTGATGTGACATCTATATCTGTAACAGCATTAATAGAAGTGTTAGATGTTCTACTAACAGCTATGGTTTTTTGTCCACTTACAGTTTTAATTTCTAAAACTGATGAATTGGCTGCGTTAAGTGATGCAGAATTAATTTCGTCATCAATTTTAGTACCAGCATTAATTATAACGATTCCTTTAGGATAAACATAATCATATTGAGTTAATGTACTCTTTTGAGTAATAGTTGTTCTATGAATTTCTTGGGCATTAGCCCCAATATCTAGATAAAATATATATCCACCAACTAAATCTTCAACTGCACCAAGGGCATATTCTCCTGCATTTGAAGGAATTTCAAAATAATAAATATTCTTTGCAATTCCAATTCCTGGATTTTCAATCCATGCAGCGTCGAATGCTAATTCATATCCTGATTCAAGTGGTTCAGAATAGGTACCATCAGAATACAAATATATATAATTAGCATTTTTTATTTCGTTTCCGTTACTATCTTTTTTTGCAAAAATTTTCGTAATATGTTTAATGTCAATAATTTCATTTGATCCATTTCGGAAAATTTGATGTAGTGAACAAAAACTTTTATTTCCATCACCACTACTAAAGAAGTCTCCTGCAAAGAAATTAATATATCCTTTTTCAGCAAGTTGAAAATCTATACAATCTTCTGGCATTTGATAGTTAGGATAATAAGTGCCATTTATTAATACCCTATCAGCAGTAATTAATTTATCTTTACTAATTAAAGTGTCCATGAAATGTAGACCATAGACATAACTTGAACCACTTAAGGCTTTATTTAAAAATTTGTATCGTGAATCATCAAATTTTACATAATTAAGTCCCGCATTTGTTACTGCATTATTTTCATAAATAGTAACAAATCCACTATTGTTAACTGTTAGAATTGTTTCAAATTTTTTTGTGCTACTATTATATCCAGTAGATACATTAGAAATGGCATATTGTGAAACACGAATATCACCTTTATATTTTTTTGTAGTTTCATGACCACCACCTATGATATATCCTGTATTTTTTATTGTTACATTATAATTGCCATCTGTTGACATATCATTTGTGTTTAATGGTATATAGCCTTGTTTAGAAACTAAATCTTTAATATCTAAAGTTACTTTATTTATATCATCTGAAATAGTAGAACCAATATTTGGCATATACTCAGAAGAAAATATAGGTTTTGCACCTAATAATACTGGTTGTAACGTCATATTGTACGAAGGACCTGTTCGTTCCTTGTTATTTCTATACCCTGTCCAATCATAGTTATATCTTATATAGTAATAATATCTGTTGCTATAATAATAAAGTCTACCATCATTTGTATAATCTATTTGATTACTTGTTGAAAGGGTTAACGATCCATTTCCAGCAACCAAATAATATGTTGTGCCATTTATTTTGGTAGAAATTTTACCGCTAGGTGAACTTCCAGAGTTAGAAAAAGTCCAAGCAATTGCTTCATTAATATTTGTTGTATTTGTAGTTGTTGGATTTGTAGTTGTTGGATTTGTAGTGCCACTTATAGTCAAATAATTGTTACCATTTTTTATGTAAAACTCCGATGTTGATGTTGATGCTGCAGAATATGACCAAACACCATCATTATAATTAATACTTTTATTTTCATAAAACAAACCATTACCTAAATTATTCCATGTATTTCCATAATAATTTGTTGTCAAAACAAGGTCCCCATTATTCCTTCCTAAATAGTACCAGTTCCCATTAGTATAAACTTCGATATATCCTGATGCATTTTCACCTGGATTGGAAAAATACCACTCTGTGGCTTCATTTGCATTTGTCACATTTACTATAGTCGTACCACTTACAGATAAATAATTTCCATTTCCATCTGTAATGCGGTAATAAAAATCAGGAGTCTCTAATGTCCATTCTTCATCTTCATCATAATAAATGTATTGTTTTACATTGTTAGTTGTTGAGTAATAACTACCAACTGTTGAATCGTAAGTCCAACTAGTAGCGCTATTATTTATAGGCGTTGTAATCTCATTTCCTGGGTCTGTATAAGAAACGCTTAATTCTGATTCGGTAGTATTTAACCAATATATATATCCATCGTATTTGCTATATGTATATAATTTATTATTTTCATAAACCCAAACGGTTGCAGAATCTTCATCTATTCCATTTGCCAATGTGCAATTTCCATAGGAAGTACCATCATTCAAATTTAAAAAATTGCCATTATCATCAGTAATTTTATATCCAACTGTTGTTTCATCATGCACATAAATAAATCTAACACTTTTGTATAAAGCTGTTAAATAATTCCATTCAGTCTTATTTTGAACGTTTTGTTTATCTAGCAAGTACACTCCAGAAGCATAATCTCCTGTATTAGCTAAAGTTTCTTTAGCATATTTACCAGCAGTATAATCACTTGTATAGTATCTTTGTCCAGTTACTTGATCCTTTACCGTAACTCCAGAGCTTGTAACTGTGCGTGTTTCCGAAGTTATAAAATTCAAACCATACGAATGATTATTATAAGATGAATAATAAGAAATTCTAGTCCATAGGCTCTTCATATCGATAGAACCACCCCAACCAGTCGTGTCACCTTCATCAGAATAAACATAGCTTGTTTTAACAGTGTCTGTAGGATTTAGTACCATTGTTTTTGTTTTGCTAGTTTTTACAACATATTCATCTGTTGCATATCCTGCAACAGTATAATATGAAATGTTTTCCATATTAGCAAGTTTAGTAGATTTAATATCTAATCCACTATCAACTATACCTATATCTTCAACATATCCATTGATATAACCCGCAGCGATACCTATTAAAGTATTATCTGTTATAGTTTTTACAGTATTGTCTTTTAACTTAATATTTGCTACTGCGTTTGCATCTGTATCAATTGATTTATCATTATTAGCCATTGAGCTTATTGTTCCTACAACTCCCATAAAGCCTATTACATCTACATTGGCAAAATTAGATGCATTAACTGAACTTGGATGTTTTGTACCGAATTCAGAGAATAAATTAGTAGTTTTTAGATTATAAACTGAATGACCGTTTCCATTCAATATACCAATGAATGGTTGCAATGTTGTACCTATTGGAGGTAAACACCAGCCACTCATATTTAGGTCTTGTTCGATAGAAAATGAGTATTGAGTTAAAGTAGAACCACCCGATACATACTGTCCGTTTGCATTTAAAGATCCTACTTTGTTAAAGTATCCTAAATATTGTAACCAACATAAATTGTATAAATGTCTTTGGTTTTTAATTAAAAATGGATCATCTTCAGTTCCTTTACCACCGCCAAAGTAGGCAGATACTGAAAATCCCGATAAATCAGGTTCAACAAATTCTGTATTTGTAAACCAAGAAAAGGCAATAATTATATATATACCAATTCCAAGTAGGATAATAACTGCTGAAAATAGAAGTGCAGTCAATGGTCGTATTAGTTTTTTCATTGAACGTCACCTCCTATGATAAGTAGTTTAAAATCTAAAAAATGATTAATTTGATCAGCTGTATCAATCACATTATTACCGATATTGTTAGAATAAAGCCAATTAAATTTTTCGTCATCAAAATCAAATAAAATGTAAACTCTTGGACTAATTGATTCGTTAATTATTCTGAGAGTGGTTTGAGAAGAAACACCAGTTGTTTCATTATATTGAATACCAGAGAAAGAACTAATAGTAATAGTATTTTCATTTAATGTTGCCTTACCAAATTTCAAAAATGGAGATAAAGCAATATTTACACCGTCAGTTAAATCATCTTTTAAAACGTATCCAGGGTTTGTAGTATTATCCATTCCTGGGAAGATAGAAGTTTCAGAGACTAAATCTAATGAAGTTACTTGTTTACCTTGCTTTAAAACTAATTCGACTAATCTAGGTGGCTCATGATATATAATAGAGTCATGTGCATTAGGATCGTATACTTCTGGAAATTGGTCATATATCATTTGATCGCCTGTAGAGACTAAATCGCCTTTAGTATAAGTGGTATCGTTAACTTTGGTAGCATAGTAGATATTAACTTCTTCAACTATTGGCTCTTGCGTTCCTGTGCTACCTATAATACCATTTGCATTAACTTCTCTATTAGATGTATACCATGCTAATATTGTTAGAACTAAAAGAAAAGAAGTAACCAATAATGTTATACCATTAAGTATTAATTTTTTATACATATGATTATTCCTCCTTTGCTTTAGACTAAAAATAGATATTGTTTTCGCATCGTTAAAAGTTAATATTTATATATTAACTAAGAAATTGTAATTATATTGTATGCATTTTTTGATTGTTATTCAACAAATATATCGTTTTTTAAGCTTTAAAATGAAAAATAAGTATTTTTTTGTGCATAATTGATTTAATATTTTACATGCATTTATATCATTTTAAAAACTATATAATATCATATAAAAATATACTAAGATTTATAAAAAACTAAAAAAATGCATAAAAAATCAATTTGAAGTGTTTGGTAAAATACCTCAAATAATCTTGTTTTTTGTCAAAATATATTATATTATATATAATATGGATTTATGTAACGTGGGAGGTATAAATTATGGATATCAATTTAGAAAAGGGAACAGTGACAATCTTTGGTAAAACAGGCAAATTAGATACTTTAATTAGAAAATTTGCTATGCTATCAGGTGAACAAGTATATCATTTTTTAGTAAATAGAGGTATACAATTACCTAGAAAAATGAATTGTCTTGCATTAATGTCAGTTTTAAATAGAAGAATTAAATTTTTAAATTCTAAATCTTTATCTAAGGATTATTTCACTAGATTAAAATATTATAATTCTTTTACGGAACAACAATTATTTAATTTATTTGTAAAAATTTGCAATGATCCAGATTCTTTTTATGCATATCGCTACAATTTATTTAAAATTATGTTTGTTAACTTTGTAGCAATGGATTTTACAGATGGTGAATTAAATTATGGTAAAACGCTAAAAAAGGCAACTGTTGAATCCTTTGAACAATATTTCAATTATATTAGTGGTGCTGCCCTAGAACAAGAGGATACCTTTGATGGTCAAAATAGGAACGTTGTATTTGAAAATCTTGAATTTAGTGCTTCAAGCCAAGAAATATATGATATTGCGGGTAAGTATGGAATTGAATTACCTCAAACATTAAATAAAGAGAATTATTATAATTATATCGTTTGGTATATGACACAAAACGGAAGCTATAACGATGAGATTGCTGAAGGATTACAGGAAATGTCAGTATCACAGCTTCAAACATTCTCTGAAAGAATGAATGTTCCAATGTCTCCAAAGCTTTCAAAAAAGGAATTAGTTAATTATTTAATTTTTATGTTAGATAATGGCACATTAGAAACAACAAGCATTAAAAGAATTGATACAACAGATGAATTTAAGCCATTCATATTTACTGTTGATTTAAAGGCTGTTTCAACATTTGGTAACGCAGAGGCTAAAAAGGTTATTCATTATGAAGGTGAAGATGAAGACACTGAGGAATTTAATCAAGTATTAATCAAGGAAGAAGAAATTCCTGAGGAGGAAGAGACTGAAGAGGCACCTATCCCTGCTGTAATACCTGTGGCTGAAGAAGTTCCTGTTGAGGTAAATGAGGCTAAACCTGAAACAGCTGATGATGTTCTAGATTCTGTTTTAGACGATGTAGTTGCTACAGAATTTGTAGAGGCTGTATATGAAACAGGCGATAATAAAAAGCCTGAAGAACAAACTGAGGAACCAACAGCAAAAGAAGCACCTGTGGAAGAAGCTCCAACTCCTGAAGAGGTAAGTGAAGAGGCTGCTTTTGAAAACACAGAAGCTGGTGTAGTTGAAGAAGCTCCAGCTGATAATCAAGAAAATGTAGATGAATTATTAGGGGAATTTGTAGGAGAAGGAGAGAATGATTCAACTCCATTATTAGATGAAGATTTATCAGATATTGAAGCTGCAAGCGATGAAGAGATTGCAGAATTATTAGAAGAAAATAAAGAAGAAAAACCAGCTCCTGAAGAGATTAAAAAGGATGAAACATTTAATACTTCAGTTGTTAAAAATGAGCAATATGGTTCTGAAAAGATTGTTAGATTAGGAAATAAATCAACTGGTAAGACAGTATTTTTAGGCATTGTACTTGGAGTGTTAGTTGCACTATTAATATTTGTATTAGTTGCATTATTAAAATAATTATCTAACTTTAGTAGGTGGAAAAATGAGTAGTGAAGCAAAGTACAGCCCAATGATGGAGCAGTACCTAGAGATTAAAAACAATTATAAGGATTTCATATTATTTTATCGTGTAGGCGATTTTTATGAAATGTTCTTTGATGATGCATATACTGCATCAAGAGAGCTAGAATTAGCCCTAACTGGTAAGGATGCCGGAGTAAAGGAAAGAGTACCAATGTGTGGTGTTCCCTTCCATGCGGCAGACCAATATATTGAAAAGCTAGTCGCTAAAGGCTATAAGGTAGCAATAGGAGAACAAATAGAAGATCCAAAAGAAGCTAAAGGCTTAGTAAAAAGAGGAATTATTAAAATAATAACTCCAGGTACTATTGATTCAGGCCTACAGGATAAGGAAAATAATTTTATTGCTTCTATTATTCAAATTAAAAGAGATTTAATTTTATGCTATAGCGATGTTACAACAGGTGAAGGATATGTTGCAGTTTATAAATCATCTGATGTATTAATGAATGAAATATTAGCTTTACATATAAAAGAAATTGTTTTAACACATGATTTTAATAATAAGAAGGTAATTGATTTTATAATCTCAAATCAAATTGCCCTATCTTTTATGGATGATACATCTATACCTACTAATTTATTATATATAACAAAGGATATCGATCCTGCTTATCATAAATCGATAGGTATTTTAATTCAATATTTTATTGAAACTCAAAAATGTGAACCAACATTTTTTAAAGAATTTAAATCATATGTAGGTAAAAGCTACCTACACCTAGATGCATTCACAAAGAAAAATCTAGAAATAGTTGAAACACTAAGATTAGGAACAAAAAATGGCTCATTACTTTGGCTATTAGATAAATGTCAAACTGCGATGGGCTCACGCTTAATGCATAAATGGCTTGATAAGCCTTTAACTGATGAAGCTGAAATTAATAATAGATTAGATTTTGTTGAATCATTTAATAAAAATATAATTATTAAGGATGATATTAAACAAGAATTTAAAAATGTATATGACCTAGAAAGAATAATAGGAAGAATATCATCAGGTAGTGCTAATGCTAAGGATTTAGTATGGCTAAGAAGAAGCTTACATGCTATACCTATTTTAGCTAAAAGCTTAAGTGAATTAGATATAAATGAAGCTAAGGCGCTTGCTTCTAATATTGATTTACATGAACAGTTATGTGACCTATTAGATAGAGGTCTAGTTGAAAATCCACCATTATCTGTTAAAGAGGGTGGATTAATTAATGAAGGCTTCAATGAAAAGCTTGATGAAATTAGAAATATATCTAAAAATGGTAAAGAATGGATAATGAATTATGAAGCTAACCAAAGAGAATTAACTGGTATTAAAACTCTTAAGGTTGGCTTTAATAGAGTTACGGGCTATTTCATTGAAGTAACTAAATTACAAATTCCATTAATACCAGAAGAATTAAATTATGAAAGAAGAGCTACATTAGTTAATTCAGAAAGATTCATAACCCCAGAGCTTAAGCATTATGAAGAAATGGTATTAAATGCTAAAGATCAAATAGAGGCAATAGAATATGAATTATTTGTAGCTCTAAGAAATGAGGCAGCTAAATATACTGTAAGCCTACAAAAGCTTGCAGATATTATATCTACAGTAGATTGCTATATTTCTTTATCAGATATAGCACTTAAATATAATTATGTTAGACCTACATTTAATAATAATAGAACAGTTAATATAGTAGATGGACGTCACCCTGTATTAGAAACTATTATAGGATCTAATTATATTGTTAATGACGTAGTTATTAATAAATATAATATGATATTAATTACTGGTCCTAATATGAGCGGTAAATCAACATATATGCGTATGCTTGCATCAATTATTATCATGGCTCAAATTGGCTCATTTGTTCCTGCAAAGGTTGCTGATTTAATGATATTTGATTCAATTTATACAAGAATTGGTGCGTCTGATGATTTAGTATCAGGCCAATCAACATTTATGGTTGAAATGGTTGAAGCTAATTATGCAATATCTAATGCTACTAAAAATAGCTTAGTACTATTTGATGAAATAGGTAGAGGTACCGCAACATTTGATGGTATGGCTCTAGCTCAGGCTATATTAGAATATTTACATGAAAAGGTTGGCTGTATTACATTATTTTCAACTCATTACCATGAATTAACTGATCTAGAAGCTAAGCTTAAGAGATTAAAGAATGTCCATGTAGAGGCTAAAGAAACCGAAGATGGAGTTGCATTCTTACATAAGGTAATTGATGGTCCTACAGATAAATCATATGGTATAAATGTTGCATCTCTTGCAGGCTTACCTAAGAGCTTAATAGAAAGAAGTAAGCAAATATTAAATAAGCTAGAAGAAGATAATAATACTAATAATAGTGTTACTCTTGATTTATTTAATTTTGATGAATACGATAATAAGCCTGAAATAAAAGAAGAATCAAAGGCTGAAAAGGTTAAAAAGGCTTTAGATGAGGTAGATGTTAATCGTATTTCACCTATTGAAGCCTTAAATATATTAAATATGCTAAAGGAGATTTAAAATGGGAAAAATAGTTAAAATGTCTCCTAAGCTAGCTAATTTAATTGCGGCAGGTGAGGTTGTTGAAAGACCATCATCTGTTGTTAAGGAATTAGTTGAAAATTCAATCGATGCTAAAGCTACATCTATTAAATTATATTTAAAAAATGGTGGCATCGATGAAATTAAAATAAATGATGATGGAGAAGGTATGGATAAGGATGATGTTGAAGCAGCATTCTTACCTCATGCAACATCTAAAATTAAAAATGAATATGACTTACAGCGTATTAAGACATTAGGCTTTAGAGGTGAAGCAATCGCCTCGATTGCTGAGGTTAGTAAAATGACTATTGAATCATCACAAGATGGAATAGAAGGCTATATGTGCTATTATAAATATGGCATTAGACAAGAGGGTAAAATCACTAACCATAATAAGGGCACAACTATTACAGTTAATAGCTTATTTTATAATACACCAGCTAGATTAAAATATTTAAAGCCTGCTAAAACAGAATTATCATCTATTATGTTTTTTATAGATAGAATAGCTATAGCTCATCCTGAGATTAAATTTGCTATTTATTCTGATGAAAAAATGATATTTCAAACAACAGGTCAAAATAATGATACTAATCTAATGGCTGAGGTATATGGTAAGGAAGTAGCTAAAAAGCTAATGACAAAGGAATATGTAGGTGAAGGCTATAAGGTTAGATTATTATTTGCTAAGCCTGAAATATATCGTTCAAATAAATTAGAAATTACAATGGTATGTAATGGAAGATATGTTAAGAACTATAATATTACAAAGGCTGTAGTAGATGGCTTTTCTACCTATATTCCAATTAATAAATATCCATTAGGTATTTTATATTTTGATATCGATCCATTAATGGTAGATGTTAATGTTCATCCTACTAAAACTGAAATTAAAATAGCTAATGAATTAGATATATGTATTAGATTAACTAATGAAATAAAGGATATGCTTGAGGCTTATAGACATATTCCAGAAAGAGAACTTTCTGCTAAAAAGGGATATGTAAAGGAATCTATATTTAATACTGCCTTATTTGAAGAGGCTACTGTATATCCTAATGATTTAACTAATACAGAAATAAAAGAAAATATAATATCAAAGCCTACAATTAAGCCTGTAGCTGAAAAGCCAAAGGAAAAGCTAAATACAGAAATAATAAAGGAAGTAAAAGAATCTAATGATAGAACAGTAATGGATATCATAAAGGACAATACTGAGGTTATTATTGAAAGAAAAATACCATATATGGAATATGTGGCAGAGATATTTGGTACATATTTAATTTTCCAAAATGATGATGGTATGTATTTAGTTGATCAGCATGCTGCGGCAGAAAGAGTTAATTATGAATATTATTATGAAATATTAGCTAATCCTAAATTTCCAACAACGGATATGCTAATACCTGACGTATTAACATTTTCCAAAGCTGAAAGCTTATTTATTCAAGATCATTTAGATGATTTTAAAAATATAGGCTTTACATTAGAACAGATAGGCTTATGTGATTTTGCATTAAGAACTATTCCTTTATGGATAAAGGATTCTAATTCAAATGATGCAGTATATGATATTTTATCGATGATGATATCTAATCAAAAGATAGATATTATGTATTTTAGAGATTATATAACTAAACAAATAAGCTGTAAGGCATCAATTAAGGCTAATCATAGAATATCTAAGGATGAAGTAGATACTTTAATGAAAAGATTAAATCAATGTAAAAATCCATTTACTTGTCCTCATGGTAGACCTACTATGATTAAGCTTACAGTATCTGATTTAGAAAAAATGTTTGAAAGGATCCAATCAAAGTGAAAAAGGTATTAGTAGTAGTAGGACCTACTGCAGTAGGGAAAACTAAAATAGCGATTGAGCTTGCCAAGCATTATAATTTTGAAGTAATCAGTGGTGATTCAGTTGCTGTATATAAAAGATTAGATATTGGTAGTGCGAAGCCAACAAAGGAAGAAATGGATGGCGTTAAGCATTATTTGATTGATGTAAGAGATCCAAGCGATGAATATAGTGTTAAGGATTTCCAAGATGAAGCTAGAAAAATAATTGATACATCAGATGATATAAAAATAATATCTGGTGGTACAGGATTATATATCGAAAGTGTATTATATAATTATGAATTTAATGCTTCAAAAAGAGATTTTAATTATGAGGATAAATATAAGGATTTCTCTAATGATGAATTATATAATTTATTATTAGAAAAGGATCCTAATATTGATAGGGATAAGATTCATCCTAATAATAGAAAAAGAGTATTAAGAGCCTTAGAGGTTAATCAAGAATTAAATCAATCTATTCATTCATTTAATAAGAAGGATGAAAAGGTATATGATTATTTCATTTGTTATCTTTCTATGGAAAGAAAAAAGCTATATGAAAGAATTGAAAAAAGAGTAGATATGATGTTTAATGATGGCCTATTAGAAGAGGTTAAATCATTATATGATGATAAGATTTACCCTCACGCTATAGGCTACAAGGAATTAGTTCCCTATTTTGATGGACTTATTACCATAGATACTGCAAAGGATGAAATAAAGAAAAATACACGTCATCTTGCAAAAAGACAAGAAACTTGGTTTAAGAATCAGATGGATACTAATTTTTATGATATGGCTTCAGATACACATGAAAACATATTAAATAAAATTATATCAGATGTTGATAGGTGGTTAAAATCATGAAAATATATTTAATAGGTATGCCAGGCTGTGGTAAATCTACACTTGGTAAAAGGCTAGCAGAAAAATTAAATCTTGATTTTATAGATATGGATAATTATATTGAAAAACAAGCTTGTATGTTTATTGATGAAATATTTGAAGCCTATGGTGAAAAATATTTCAGAGAATTAGAAACAAATACAATGAAGGAATTCATGAATCTAGATAATGTAATCATTTCATGTGGTGGTGGAATAATTAAAAATAAATTACATAAGGAATTAATGAATGGTAAATGTATTTATTTAGATGTACCACTTGAGGATCTAGATGCTAGATTAAAGGAATCAGGAGTTATTAGACCACTACTTCAAACTAAGACAGTATATGAATTATTTGAAGAAAGAAAAGATTTATATGATTATTTTGCTGATATAAAGGTAGATAATAAAAATATCGATAATGCGATAGAAAAAATATGTGAGGCTTTAAAATGATAAATAAAGTATTAGTAATGAATGGCCCAAATCTTAATATGCTTGGTAAAAGACCAAAGGAGCATTATGGTGCTAAAACCTTAGCTGAAATTAATGATTTAATTAAGGCTGAAGCAGGTGATGCATTCATGGTAGATTTTTACCAATCAAACTCAGAAGGAGATCTTGTAACTAAGATTCAAGATGCAATTGGAGTATATGATGCAATTGTGTTTAATCCAGGTGCATATACACATACTTCAGTAGCAATTCATGATGCCTTAGAGATATATAATGGTATTAAAATAGAGGTACATTTGTCTAAGGTTGATGAAAGAGAAGACTTTAGAAAAATCAATTTTGTTCGCTCAGTTTGTGATGAAACTTTCCAAGGGAAACTTGAGGGTAGCTATATTGATGCGATAAAATATTTGAAAAATATAAAATAATATGATAAAATATCATAGATTTATTAAAAGAACAAGGAGATATTATAATTATGATTAATGTAAATGATTTAAAAAATGGCGTTGTTATCGAATATGATGGCAAATTAATGCAAATTATGGAATTTATGCATGTATTACAAAATAAGGTAGCTTATGTTAGAGTTAAAATGAAGGATTTAAGAACTGGTGCAGTTACTGAAACAGCATTAAAGGGTTCTGATTCTGCATTCAAGAGATGCTTTATCGATAAGAGAGATATGCAATATATTTATTCATCAGGAGATTCATATGCATTCATGGATAATGAAACTTATGAACAAATTGAAATTCCTGCTGAAAGATTAAAATGGGAAAAGAATTTCATGGTTGAAGGAATGAATTTAAGTATTTCTTTCTATGAAACAGAAATTTTAGGTGTTATTTTACCTGATAAGGTAGATTTAACTGTTACTGATACAGAGCCTGCAGTAAAGGGTGATACTAAGACAAATGCATTAAAGGATGCAATTGTTGAAACAGGCTATAAGGTAAAAGTTCCTATGTTCATCGAAAAGGGCGAAAAGATTACATTATCTACAGCTACTGGTGAATATAAGGGTAGAGCTTAATAAATTAGGAGTGATGGATAGTGGACATACAATCGTGCGTCTTGTCTGATGCCTTGCCGGCGTCGAGGTTTAATGTGCCAATATTTGTATTAATGTTGGTGTTGGTTGTTTTATCAGCATTTTTCTCTATGAGTGAAACTGCGTTTTCTAGTGCGTCTGATACAAAGCTTAGAATAGCTGTTGAAGGTAAAGTTGCTGGAGCTAAAAAGGCAATTTTCTTATATGAAAGATTTGATAGAACTGTAACTACATTATTAATTGGAAATAATCTTGTTAATGTTGCGTTATCAACAATCGCAGTATTTTTCTTCACGCAATTAGCTATATCAAATGATGAGAATGTTATATCATTACTTACAACATTAATAATTACTTTAGTGTTATTAATTTTTGGAGAAATCATACCTAAGATGATAGCTAAGGTACATTCTGAGGCAGTATGTACTAAGGTTGCTTGGATAGTTTATATTCTTTCTTTAATTTTATATCCTTTAGTTATGCTATTTGTGTTAATCCAAAAGGTTATAACAAGAAATCAAAAGGATGAATCTTCAATCGAAAAGGAAGAATTAAATGTTATCATTGATGAGCTAGAAAATACTGGTGAAATTGAAAATAATGAAGCAGATGTTTTACATAATGTTTTGGATTTGGGTAAAACTACAGTTGAGGATATAATGGTTCCAAGAATAAAAATGGAAGCATTAGATTATGAATCAACATTAGAGGAAGTAAAAGCCTTTATGCTTGATAATCCATACTCAAGAATTCCAGTTTATAAAAAGGACAAGGATCATGTTGTTGGTATTTTATATGAAAGAGATTTCTTCCCATCTTTAGTAAAAAATTCAAAGGTGAGCTGGAGAAAGCTTATTCGTCCTGTTAAATATGTTTCTGCCGCAATGAAGGCTGATGACCTAATTAGGGAAATGCAAATATCTAAAACTCATTTAGCAGTAGTATCTGGTGAATATGGTGAGGTTATTGGTATTGTAACTATGGAGGATGCCTTAGAGGAATTAGTTGGTGAAATCTATGATGAACATGATATTCCTGGTGGAAATGATTTAAGATTTGAGCAACAGGATGATGGTTCATATATAGTTGATGCTGAAATGTTCGTTGAGGATTTATTCGACCGCCTAGATTTAGGAGATATTCCTGAGGATGTTCCATCAAAGATTTCTGGTTGGTTATTTGAAAGGTGTGAAAGCCTACCAGTTGCTGGATTCAATATTGAATATTTAGCTAGATATACTAAGCAGGTTCAAGATGAGGATTCAACTGAATATAAGGATTTCAATAAGGTTTTAAATATTGCTATCTATGAGGTTAAAAATCGTGCGATTATTCTTGCAAAGGTTACATTAAGAGATGCCACTGATGAAGAAATAGAAGCATATGAACAAAAAGAAGAAAATAAATAAAATTAATGGTGCTACCAATGTTTTTTTATGGTAGCACCTTATTTTTTGACTTGAATTTTGATATATGAAAAAAATATAAAAATTTTTAAAAATCTCAAGTTGAAATTATTGAAAAATAATTATATTTAACATATAATTAATAATACAGGATTTTGCTAAAAATAGTAAAAAAATAGACTTTAGAGAGGAGAAATTATCATGATTTTTGACGAATTAGATTCATTGCAAGTTGTTCAAACACAAATCAAGGTAATTGGTGTTGGTGGAGCCGGTAAGAATGCTATTAATCACATGATTGAAAATGAAGTTAGAGGCGTTGAGTTTTACGCTGTAAATACAGATGCCCAAGACCTTAAAATTTCAAGAGCACATAATAGATTATTAATCGGTAAAACTAAGACTCATGGTCAAGGTGCTGGTGCTGATCCAGAGGTTGGCCGTGCTGCCGCTTTAGAGGCTGAAGATGATATCCATGAGATGATTGGTGATGCCCAAATGGTAATTATCACTTGTGGTATGGGTGGAGGTACTGGTACAGGTGCTGCCCCTGTTATTGCAAGAATTGCCCGTGAGCATGGATGCTTAACTGTTGGTGTATGTACAAAGCCATTCCAGTTTGAGGGTCCTACACGTATGGAAAATGCTGTAAATGGTCTTGAAGAGATTAGACAGTATGTTGACACACTAATTGTTGTTCCTAACCAAAGATTATTAAAAACATTACCTAAAAACACTTCAGTATTAGCTGCCTTCAGAGAAGCAGATAATGTATTAAGAAAGGCTGTTCAAAGTATTTCTGAAACAATAGTACTTCCAGAATTAATCAATATCGATTTCGCTGATATTAGACACGTAATGGCTGATAAGGGTACTGCCCTTTTAGGTATTGGTGTTGCAAAGGGTGAAAATCGTGCAATTGAAGCTGCAAGACTAGCAATTCATTCAGATTTACTTGAGGTAACAATTGAGAATGCAACTGATGCAGTTGTTAATATCATCGCTAGCCAAGAATTATCTCTTGGTGAGGTTGAAGCTGCATTAGCTGAAATTAGAAATAATAGTGGTAAGGATTTAAATATAATTTATGGTACAGCAGTTAACAATGATCTAGGTGATGAAATAGTTATCACAGTTATTGCAACTGGATACGAATTAAAGGCTAAAAATAGCGGTTACGAAGATTTAGCAGAAGAAATCTTCCGTAATATGTCAGACACTAACATTACTTATGATGTTGAACCTGAGGTTGAAGATACACCTGAGGATACAGCACAAGCAAGAATGAGTGAAATCTTTGAAACAGGCATGGGTAAGAAAGAAGAAAGACGTCAAAAGAGAGAAGAAGAGAAGCGTAGAAAAGCTCAAATTAAAGAACAAAAGAGACTTGATAAGACTAATAAGCATCAAGCTCAAGTTCAAGAATCTAAAAATGACGATGTTGAGGTTAAACCACAATCAACTAATAAACCTAAAACTCCAGATTGGCTTGTAAGAAAATAAAAAAATTGAGGTTAGCAATTATTAAAATAGACCCTATAAAGTAGACACTTATAAAAAAGGTGGATTCTACTTTGTAGGGTCTTTTTGTCGTTGTATAATAAAAATAATAGAAAAGAGATGATGATATGAGCAAAAATTATTTTACTCCTGAACAAGTTGAACAATTAAAGAAAAACAAATATGTTAAACATGTATCAGAAAAAGCAATCACATATACTGAAGAATTTAAAGAAGTTTTTATGCTGGAATATAATTCAGGAAAGCTTCCGTCACAAATATTAACTGAAATGGGATTTGATTATAAATTATTAGGTCGAAAACGAATTGATAACATTGTACAAAGAACTAAAAAACAATCAATCCGTCCGGAAGGATTTAAGGATACTCGAACTACTGAATCAGGTAGGTCTCTTGAAAGAGAATTATCTCCTGAAGAACAAATGGAAAGATTAAAACAAGAGAATGAAATTCTTAAAGCAAAGGTGGAATTCCTAAGCCTCCTCAGAAGAGCGGAGAGGGAAGCCGCTTGGAAGGAATCAAAATCAAAGAAAAAGAAATCTTCAAAATAATATATACAATGACACAAAAGCATAAAGAAAAACTTAACATTAAATGGTTATGTCAAATATCAGGTGTATCTAGATCTGGTTATTACGCTTATGTAAACAAATTAACAAGTAAAGAATATCTTCTTCGTGAGGAAAAGGATAAAGCCGATTTTGATTCTATACTTGAAGCGTATAAGTTTAAGAATCGTCATAAAGGTGCAAGACAAATTAAAATGACTCTAGAACGTGAATATGGCATTATAATGAATCTTAAGAAAATAAGACGATTAATGAAGAAATATGGCTTAATCTGCCCTATTAGAAAAGCTAATCCATATAGACGTATGGCTAAGGCTATGGCAACAAATAATTATCATAATAATATTCTAGATAGAGACTTCTATACTAATAATCCAGGTAAACATTTACTTACAGATATTACTTATGTTTATTATGGACCAAATAGAAATAAAGCTTATCTATCAACAATCAAAGATTCAGCTACACGTGAAATAATGGCATATAAATTATCTAAAACATTAGATGTGGATTTTGTATTAGAAACAGTAAAATCATTAATGGTAAATCACAAAGATTTAATAACTAAAGATACATTAATTCATTCTGATCAAGGATGTCATTATACATCAATATCTTATCAGCAATTATTAACTGAATTAGAAATACAACAATCTATGTCAAGACGTGGTAATTGTTGGGATAACGCACCACAAGAATCATTCTTTGGTCACATGAAGGACGAACTAAATTTAAAAGAATGTTTGGATTACGAAGATTTAATAAATGAAATAGATGATTATATGGATTATTACAATAATTATAGATATCAATGGGATTTAGGTAAAAGAACTCCAGTTGAATATCGTATATATTTACTTGAAGGTGGAATTCAGTTATTACATAAAAAAGAAGCCGAAAGTACAAATGTACAATCAGCTTCAATCTAAGCCGCGAATCCCCTAGGGGATTAATTCCTTATTAATAACATATACCTTTTTTTATAAGTGTCCTTGACATTGGGTACATATTATATTGCTAACCTCTTTAATTTTCTCCAATTATGTCAACTACATAATTTTTCTCTTTAATAAGATTTTTCTTTTCCTTTATCTTTTGGCGTTTATCACTAGCTTCAATCTTTAATACTGCAGTTTTATAGTTGAAATCAATTGTACTAAGATTTTTCTTTTCTAAAGTTTTCTTAAGACTTAAATCCTTTTTAGATTGAATAAGCTTTAAATCAATTTCTTTATTCTTTTCCTTATATTGAGCTACAAGTTCCTTTTCATTTTCCTTCATAGCTATTGGTAGGTGATTAATAATAGCTCTACGATTACTAATATAATTACTTAAGGAATTGTTATATTCCTCTTTAATAGCTAATGTTTCATCTACAATTTGTTGCTTATTATTAGAATAATCAGTTTCTTGCTTTTTGATATTAAATGCATAATCATTTTCGATTTCAGTTAAATTATCATCAACTGCATATAATTCAGTATAGAACTGAGTTGTGCTTTGTTCTTTAGCAAGTAATATAGCATTAATATCCTTTTGATGCTGAATATCATTATCCATAATAATATCATTATAATGCTTTTCTAGTTTTAATCTATCATTTAATAATGAATTAATTTTATTTAACTCAACTTGATTTGTTTCTAGATATTTCTTTTTAAGATCATCTAATGTTTCATCATATGCTTTTTGAGTTGATTCCATCTCCTCATTATATTCTTCATCAATTTTCTTCAATGCTAAATTATAGCTAAATTGATATTTTTCGCTGAAAGCAGAGTTATTAGAAAATAAGCTCGTTAAGATATTATTATCTAATGCTGCTATAGATAATTTGAATTTTTCTTTTTCAGTTAAATTTTCAGAAACAATTTCACTATTAATAATTTTTTTAGTTTTTTCTATAATTTCATTAACCTGCTTATTAAAAGATAAATAAGGCATATTATCATTTTCGATTTCATCCTCTAAAGATGATATTTGCTTATCATATTTCTTTTCAGTATTCAAAGCTTCCTTATTAATTTCTTCAATCATATTATCTAAAATATTTAATTGCTTATTATTTTTCTTTAAAGTTGAAACTAATTGTTTTGTTAATGAATTTCTAGTACTCCTATTGTATTTATCGCCATCATCATATTGGATAGTAAATAAGCGTAATCTTATATCATCATTTTTAGCTTTTAATAAATCAGATTCGTGAACTAATAATTCTTTTTTATGATTTATTACAGCAATTTCATCTTCACGTCTATTCTTTAGAACATCTATGCTGTCCTTATATTTGAATTCATTATCAAAATTGATATGAGATGATATTTCCTCATCTACTAATTTTTTATAGGTATCAGTGATATTTAATATTAATTTCTTTAAAATTACTAATAAGTCAGTTAAAAAGCGTTTAATAAGCTTATTTGAATTTGGATCTAGACTATATAATTTATCAATTATATCGTTCCAAGCTTTAACTATATTATTATAAATAATTACATATGCTTGTAATATGTTTTCATATTCATCTAATTCAACAATGAATTTTTCATTTAATAAATTAGTTTTATTTAATATAGTTGCATGCTTTGCCTCTTTATTACTAACATCTTGTTTATGTAGGCACTTATGATTTAGTAATGAAATATCATAATTATTATTAGTAATAATGTTTTGTAATTGATTATGAGAAATTACAATATCTTGCTTTTTCAAGGCAGAATATTTATCATTTTGTAAATTAATTTTTTTCTTACTATAATCTAAAATATTATTTGAGTTTTGAATATTTAATTCATACTGTCTAATATTGTATTGATCTAGCACCTTACATTTTTCAATCTTTAATAAATTACTTACAGTTAAAAAGCTAATTTCTCTATTATATTTGTCATCTAAATAAATACGATTTAATTCATTTAGCTTTTTAGAAATTGATATTTCTAATTGATATTTCTTAATTACATCACTTAAAGTTTCAATTTGAATTTGATATTTAGCATCAGTTTCATCAATTTCTTTTTCAATACCTAGGTTTCTGATAGAAGAATCTAATAATAATTTATTTGCTTGCTTATTATATTCGCTAGTTGCAATAAAAGCATTGTAATTATATAGATTTTCATATCCATTATTTTTTTCCTGATAATATTTATTATCTCTAGTTTGCTTTTCATTAAGCTTAGCAAAGAAAGAAGTTCTTGATATATCTAATATTTTCTTTTCGTATACACCTTCAGCATTTTCCTTAGCATAGCTCTTTTTAGCAGCATCAATTAGCTTTTCAACTCTATTATTTTCCTCAGCAATTTTGTTATAATATTGCTTATTTATTTTTCTTAATGCAGTTTTAAGCTTAGGATCATTTTTATTGTTTAATAAAAATTCAGCAATAATTTTTTCTTGCTCTACGTGGATATCAAAAATAGAATAATATTTATTTTGATATTCCTCATTACAATATTTTTCAAATTTTTCTCTTAAATCCTTTAGCTTATTATCTAGCTCATTAATGCTTTGAACGAAATCCTTATTTGCTTTAAAGTTTTCATTTTTAAGCTCATCAAATAATCCTTGCTTTTCAACATTATCTAGCTTTTGTAAATTAACATATTCAGCTTTTATTTCAGATAATTTATTACTCTTTTCTTCAGAATACTTTCTAATTAAATCATTTAGGTCAGTAGATTCTTGACGCTTTTTATTTTTTAATTCTACCTGAGCAACCTGATATTCATGCTTTTTTTCTTCGATTAATCTATTTTTTTCTTCGATAATTAAGTTATAAGATTCTACTAAATCCGAATAGCTCTTATCGCATTTTTCAATATTAGTCTTATAAATAGAAGTAACCTTCTCTAGCTGATCTTCAAGCTGAGCATTAAATGTGTCAATATTATTGTTATATGATGATTTTGCAACATCAATTTGATATGCAAAACGATTTAAATTATCTTTACATTCGATTTCAAACATATCGATATTTTGGTTAGAAGCATCAATATAAAAATCTATATCATTTAATGAATCAAATTCATTTTTTTCAAATTGGTTCTTATTATCTAATAAATCTTTTTTTAGATTAGCAATTGCAATATCAGCTTCGTCTTTAATTGCTTTAAGCTTTTCCTTTAATTCATTTTTTCTCTGACGTTCAATTTTATAATAATCCTTTAGGGTAGCCTTAAAGCTTTCATTAAGCTTAGTTTTTCTTTTATCTAGATTATTAATTTCAAAATATGCACAATTACTTAATTCGTCAATTATTTTATTTATTTCTGATAAAAGCTGTGGTGTAAAAAAAGAATCTTTATCTAAAAATTTATAATTAGATAGGAATTTTTCATATTCTTCATTGAACGTATTTAAGCATTCATCAAAATTCTTCATTATTACACCTCCTAAACAATTCATACAAATTAATTATATTATATAATTAAAAGCTAAGATAGTAAAGATTTCAAATTATAATAATTTTTGTAAAAATAAAGTATTTTTTATCAAAAAACTAATTATTTAATTAATAATTTAATATTATTTATAATATTATAGAAAAATAATATGCTTTAAATTTGCCCCCTTTTATGTTATTATTATTGCGGTGATATTTTTATGTATGGATATATTAAAGGTAAGGTTACAAAAATAAGTCCAAAATATATTATTTGTGATAATAATGGTATAGGTTATTTGATTATTGTTGGCAATCCATATAATTTTAAATTAAACGAGGATTATACAATTTATACATATCAAAGTGTAAGAGAAGATGCCATTGAATTGTATGGTTTTACAAAGGAAGACGAAAAGGAATTATTTTTAAAGCTTATTTCTGTTTCAGGAATAGGTCCTAAAAGTGCCTTATCCATTCTAGCTGCAGGTAGCGTTAAAGAAATTGTTAACGCAATCGAAAGTAGAAATGATGCTTATTTAAGAAAATTCCCTGGTATTGGTCAAAAGGCTAGCCAGCAAATTATATTAGATTTAAAAGGTAAGGTTTCGTTTAGTGATGATGATGGTATTGTTAAATCATCATCTAAGCTAACAGATGTAGAGGATGCCTTATTAGCTTTAGGATATTCTAAAAAGGAAATTACCAAAATTGTTTCTAAGCTTGATGCCTCAAAGGATGTAGGCGTTTTAGTAAAGGAAGCATTAAAACAATTAGTAAAGTAGCGAGGTGAGATAATGGAAGATGAAAGAGTAGTAGATCCTAATGAACAGCAGGATGACGAAAAGGAAGAATTATCTTTAAGACCTCAAAAGCTTACTGAATATATTGGTCAAAAAGAAGCAAAGGAAATGCTTGAGGTTTATATTAAGGCAGCTTTAAAAAGAAATGAGGCCTTAGATCATACATTATTATATGGACCTCCAGGGCTTGGTAAAACTACATTAGCTCAAATTATCGCCAATGAATTAGGTGTTAATATCAAGGTAGTTTCAGGTCCTGCGATTGAAAGAAGTGGCGATTTAGCAGCTGTATTATCTACATTAGAGGAAGGTGATGTATTATTCATTGATGAAATACATAGACTTCCAAGATATGTAGAAGAGGTTTTATATAGTGCGATGGAGGATTACCAATTAGATATTATGGTTGGTAAGGATTCTCAAGCAAGAAGCATTAGAGTTGACCTACCTCCATTTACCTTAGTTGGAGCTACAACTAGATTTGGTGATCTTTCAGCCCCACTTAGAGATAGATTTGGTGTTGTTTTAAGATTAGATTATTATACAATTGATGAATTAAATTCAATTGTTACAAGAACTGCAAAGGTTCATGAAACTAAAATAGATGATAATGCCGCAATTGAGCTTGCGAAAAGAAGCCGTGGTACACCAAGAATTGCCAATCGTTTATTTAGAAGAGTTAGAGATTTTGCTGATGTTAAAAACAATGGTGAAATCACTATTGATATATGTAAGGATGCATTATCTAAGCTTGGAATTGACAATGATGGCTTAGATTATACTGATTATAGATATTTAAGAGCTATTGTTGAAACATTTAGAGGAGGTCCTGTAGGTGTTGAATCACTTGCAGCTACTATTTCAGAAGAAGTATCTACAATAGAAGATGTATATGAACCATATTTACTTCAAGAAGGATATATTAAAAGATCTAATAGAGGTCGTATAGCAACAGAAAAGGCTTATGATAAATTAGGCGTTAAATATTATAAAGGTATATTTGCATAAGAAGGATTTATTTATGTTAAAAACAAGTGATTATGATTATTATTTACCAGAAGAATTGATAGCTCAAACTCCATTAAAGGATAGAAGCTCATCAAGACTTTTAGTATTAAATAGAGAAAATAAAACAATAGAGCACACACATTTTTCTAATATTATTGATAAATTATCTAATAACGATGTATTAGTTATTAATGATACAAAGGTTATTCCTGCAAGATTAATCGGACATAAAGAGGATACTGGTGCAGTAATAGAGGTTTTACTTTTAAAGGATTTAGGTAATAATGTATGGCAAACATTAGCTAAGCCTCAAAAAAGAGTAAAAATAGGTACTATAATTAGCTTTGGTGGAGGATTACTTAGAGCTAAATGTATTGAATTAGCTGATATGGGTATTTGTAAATTTGAGCTAATATATGATGGTATATTAGTTGAAATTTTAGATAAGCTAGGTGAAATGCCACTTCCTCCATATATTCATGAAAAGCTAGAGGATAAAAATAGATATCAAACAGTTTATGCTAAAAACCCAGGTAGTGCTGCAGCACCTACTGCAGGATTGCATTTTACTCCAGAGCTAATGGAGAAAATTAAAGCAAAGGGTATTGAAATTATTCCTATAACATTACATGTAGGACTTGGTACATTCCGTCCTGTAACAGAGGAGGATGCATCAAAGCATGAAATGCATAGTGAATATTATGAAATATCTGAAGAATCAGCAAAAAGATTAAATGAAGCTAAAAAGGCTGGTAAAAGAATAATTTCAGTTGGTACAACATCAACTAGAACATTAGAATCAGCAATTCATGATGATGGTCTATTTTATCCTGAATGTAAAAATACAAATATTTTCATTTATCCAGGATATAAATTTAAGGCAATAGATGCATTAATTACTAATTTCCATTTACCAAAGTCAACACTTATTATGCTAGTAAGTGCTTTAGCTGGAAGAGAATTTATTTTAAAAGCCTATGAGGAAGCTGTAAAGGAAAGATATAGATTTTTCTCATTTGGTGATGCAATGTTTATAGAATAGAGGATAAAATTATGATTTACGAAAAATTTTTAAATGATAACAACCCAAGAGTTGAAATTGAAGTAGAGGAATTAGGAAATATTGTCGTTGAATTATTCCCAGAGGTAGCACCTATCACAGTAGAAAACTTCTTAAAATTAGTTGATAAGGATTTCTATAAAGGTATTATTTTCCATAGAGTAATAAGTGGATTTATGATTCAAGGTGGAGATCCTAAGGGAACTGGTATTGGTGGTTCAAAAGAAACAATTAAAGGTGAATTCTTATCAAATGGTGTTAAGAATTTATTAAACCATACAAGAGGTGTAATCTCTATGGCAAGAACATCATATCCTAATAGTGCATCAAGCCAATTCTTTATTATGCATGATGATGCCCCATATCTAGATGGTGAATATGCAGGCTTTGGTGCTGTAGTATCTGGTATTGAGGTTGTAGATAAAATTGCAGAAGCTAAAACTGATAGAAATGATAAGCCACTAAAGGATATCAAGATGAAAACTATTAAGAGGGTTAGATAATGAAGCAACCAGTTTGGTATGAATTAATTCATGAATGTAAGCAAACAGGTGCTAGATATGGAATATTACATACTCCTCATGGTGATTTTGAAACACCAATTTTTATGCCAGTAGGTACTCAGGCTACAGTTAAAACATTAATACCTGATGAAATAAAGGAAGTATCTGATGGCTTAATTTTAGGTAATACATATCATTTATGGTTACAACCTGGCGATGAATTAATAAAGGAATTTGGTGGTATTAGAGGCTTTATGAAATGGGATGGAGCTTTACTTACAGATAGTGGAGGATACCAAGTATTTTCTTTATCTAAAATGAGAAAAATCACAGAGGAGGGTGTTGAATTTAGACACCATAAATCTGGAGAAAAATTATTCTTATCACCTGAAAAATCAATTGAAATTCAAAATAATCTAGGGGCAGATATTATTATGTCCTTTGATGAATGTCCTCCATTTGATTCTGATACTGAATATATGAAAAAATCAGTAGATAGAACAATTAGATGGGCACGTCGTGGTAAAGAAGCACATAAAAACCCTGATACTCAAGCCCTATTTGGAATTGTTCAAGGTGGCGGAAATAAGGAAATCAGAAAATATTGTATGGAAGAATTAGCTAAGATAGATTTTCCTGGCTATTCAATTGGAGGTCTTTCTGTTGGAGAATCAAAAAAGGAAATGTATGAAATGCTAGAATTCCTAAAGGATGTAATGCCTAAGGATAAGCCTAGATATTTAATGGGTGTAGGCTCACCTGATGATTTAATTGTTGGATCTATGAATGGAATTGATATGTTTGATTGCGTGTTACCTACTAGAAACGCAAGACACGGTTCAGCATTCACACATAATGGTAAGATTCAAGTTAAGAACCTAGAATTAAAAAGAAGCACAGAGCCATTAGATAGTGAGTGTGATTGTTATGTATGTAAAACATTCACAAGAGCTTATTTAAATCATTTAATTAAGGCAGATGAAATCCTAGGAATGAGGTTAATATCTTATCATAATTTATATTTCTTAAAATCTTTAATGCATGATATAAGAGCTGCAATTAAAGAAGATAGATTATTAGATTTCAAAAACGAATTCTTTAAAAAATTTGGATATACAAAATAAAAATGCATTTTCGGATGCATTTTTATTTTAAATGTGCTATAATTATCTTGAAATATAATATTTCTAATTTGTGAGGTGATAATATGTTGTTAGAATATATAAAAAATAATTATCAATATGGTGAACCAATATTATTAGAAGAAATAGAATACAAAAATAGCGCAGCATTAAGACAAGAAATGAAAAGATTAACAGATGAAGGAATCCTTGTTAGAGCATATAATGGTGTTTATTATAAAGCGTATAAAACTATTTTTAATACCGAAGGTAAGATGTCTATTGATAAATATATTGATAAGAAATATTTGATTAAAAATAGTATTATAATTGGCTATATAACAGGTTTGTCGCTTGCTAATCAATATGGTTTTACAACTCAAGTGCCATCACAAATTGAAATTACATCAAATAATGCAACAACAAAACAAAGAAAAATAGACGTAGACGGGCACATATTAATAATTTATTCACCAGTAGTAGAAATAACTGAAAAAAACATTAGTTCGCTCCAATTTTTAGATTTAATGCAAAATATTGATAAATATAGTGAACTAGAAGGCGAAGAACTTAAAAAGAAGTTAAAAGAATATGTTAAAAAGACTAATGTCGATTTTAATATTGTAAAAAATTTAATTG
>Ga0310694_10000472_pt1 | contig 52665 bp, 47 predicted proteins | sample 174DNAGHGhighgp2_FD_203884 | JGI IMG/M metagenome (GOLD analysis project Ga0310694, IMG submission 203884) | Sheep rumen microbial communities from Palmerston North, Manawatu-Wanganui, New Zealand - 1742 DNA GHGhigh gp2 (v2) (version 2) | ecosystem: Host-associated > Mammals > Digestive system... | reverse complement strand
CCGCCGAAGGGTTCACCATCAACACCGGTTCCTTCGAGTTCGTGGTGGACTACTACGGCCATGTGACCGGCACCACCGAGATCACGGACGAGCCCATCTGCCTCCAGATCGACAAGGTGGATCTGTTTACCGGTGAACCGTTCCCCCTGGTCGAGTTCCAGCTTCGGAACATGGACGACCAGGTGATCCGCACCATCCTGGTGGATCAGATCCGGGAAGTTGGCGGCCCTCGCAGCGTCGTCGTGTCCAACAACAACGATTTCCGCGTCTGGGCCAAGGACGGTGAGGACTTCTTCCATGTAGGCGATGACGGTCATGTGGAGTTCCGCTACTTTCCTGCCGGGGAGTACAAGCTGGTCGAGGTCCCGCCCACCGGCTACATCGCGGAGGATGAGATCAGCGTTGTCCTGACGGATCGGAACGGCGTCAGCAACCCGAAGATGGTGAGAGTGGAGAACCGGCCCACCGGCGTGAAGATCAAGAAGATCGATGCCGGTTCCGGCAACCCCCTTATGGGTGCGGGCTTTGAGATCAAGGTCAAGTCTGACAACGGCTTTGAAACCCTCACATTCGTCAAGAACAGCGACGGCTCCTACTTCTACGACCCCCAGGGCAATGTAACTGAGCTCATGGTGGACGGTATGGGAGAGATCACCCTGTACGGTATGCCCCTTGGCGACATTTGGGTGGAGGAGACCACCGTGCCCGATGGGTACTTCCCGATCAGCGCACAGAAGCTGACCATCACCAAGGAGATGAACGACGCCGCCCCCTACGAGATGACCATCAAGAACAACAAGTTCGTCAAGCTGGGCATGAACAGCGACTGGTGGGAGTTCCCCGCACTGTGCGGCGGCGTCCTGCTGCTCCTGGCCGGTGGCGTGATGGCGATCATCCGCATCCGCAAGAAGCGCAGTTACCGATAATCAAAGCTGAAATGGTTGAGGGGCGGTCAATGGCCGCCCTTCGGTCATGGAAAGGAGTGCAATGAGCTATTACGCGACTTTTGATGCTCTGATCACCCTCTCCCGGGACGTGGACATGGAGGCCATCGCCCGGGAAGCAGAACAGGCGTTCTGCGTTCGGGAGACGGTGATCGACATGGTGACCGATACCACCTTCGACCTTTGGTTCGGAGAGTATACCGAGTACACGGATGATGCTGCCTGGGCGTTTCTTGCCGAGATCGCACCCCATACCGTATCCGGCGAGATCGTCTATCAGGGGGAGGACAATACCTGGTGGCGGCACCGGTTCGATAAGAAGAAGGGCGAATGGCTGGAGGAAGAAGGCTATATCGCATATGAGGACGGCGGGAAAAGCATCCGCGAACTGCTGGACCTTCGGATAGAACCCGATAAGAACGACCAGGTTGAACCGGAGCGATAGGGGGAGATTCCGCATGAAGGTATTGAAAGTGGAACCGTATCAGCCGCCGGAGGTGAAGGAGATCGACTCAGGATTAGCGTCGCTCCAACACGAAGTGGAGGGCTGGATCGAAGCCACCTACCCCCTTGAGGATCCCGTGGCCATCATCTGCAACGAGGAAGGCAAGCTGAACGGCATGGAGTACAACCGCGCCATCCGTGACGAGAACGGAGAAGTGCGGGAGATCATCGCCGGGCCGTTCCTGATAGTCGGCCTTGGCGAGGAAGATTTCACCTCGCTTCCCGAGGACATGGTGCAGAAGTATAAGCGAATGTTCGCACAGCCAGAAGTGTTCCTCCAAACTCAGAGCAGCCTCCTGATCCTGCCGTATGCCATGGATGAGTTCAGCTCCCGAGATGACGGTGACCTGGAAAGATGAAAGGAGAGGCAAGGTAAATGGCGACGAAGCTGGAACGAATATCGCGGTTGGCCTTGGAGACCTCCCGCTCCATAACCTCTTCCACACAACGTTGGAAGGGATTTCTCGATTCCGCCGCCTGGCTATACAAATACCCCTTTCGGGACCAGGTGCTGATCCACGCCCAGAAGCCGGAGGCTACGGCTTGCGCGGAGATCGCCCTGTGGAACGAGCGGCTCCATCGCTGGGTTAATCGCGGTGCGAAGGGCATCGCTCTCGTTGACACCTCGGAGGAGAAGCCTCACCTGCGGTATGTGTTCGATGTGTCGGATACCAACTCCCGACAGAATATTCCATTTTCGCTCTGGCAGGCGAAGCCTGAGATGTACCCCCGTATCGCGGAGGAGCTGCAAAACAGCTTCGGGGAGCTGGGAGATACCTCAGACCCGGTCACTGTCCTGTTCGGGACGGTCATGAACGCGGTCATGGACAACTCCGGAGACTATCTGGACGCCCTGCGTCACGATTTGTACGGCAGTTTGCTGTCTAATCAGGAGGACCTGGACGCTATTTTCCAGGGGACCGTCGCGGATTCCGTGGCATATACGGTGCTGAAACGGCTGGGCTTGGACCCCAACGAGTACATCCCGGACGACGACTTTGACCTGGTTTCACGGTTCGATACTCTGGAAACCGTATCCCGACTGGGGGAAGCCACAGCTGACATATCGGAGATGATCCTGCGCCAGATCGAACGCACGGTCCGCGCAGTCGAAAAAGAATCCCGCGACATCCTCGCAAATGAGAACGGGATAGGCGATACTACAGATGAGAAGGAAAACGAAAGGAGCAACAGCCATGGAACTGACCTATACGCAAGTGGGAGACTTTCAGATCCCGAACCTGGTACTGGACAGCGAGCCATCCGGGTCGATCGGCAAGTACGGACGGATGAGGAAGGGATATCTGGAGGAGAAGAAGGACGGGACGCTGACGGCGCTGGTCCTGTCTGGCAAGCTGACGCAACACCTCATGGAGATCAACGACCTATGCCGGGAACAGATCGAGACCCTGTCCCGCCAGATGGCGCAGAAGGAGGGCGTGAACGAACGTCTGAAGGCGTCGGACCAGATGACATGGGTCAAGCGGATGAACAGCATCCGGAACCGGGCGGAGGAGATCGTGGTGAACAGCTTGGTCTACAGCTAAACGAATCCGAGAACGAAGAAGCGGTGGAAGAAGCCTTCCCTGCTTCTTTGTTTGAGACTCCCGTCCAGGAGGAGCGGTTCAAGCAGGACGCTAAACGGGTGAGACAGCCGACACCGCAGCTGTCTCTTTTTGATGTTCAGGACATTGAAACCGTGGCAACAGGCGAAACGGAGGCTCCGGTGCTTCGGTACTCCCAGCAGGTCATTGACGAGGCCCTGACCATAGGCGCGAACGACAGGAACAGCCGTCTGATCATCTGCGCGTTCTTTCAGAAGGATCACACACTTGAGGAAAACGCCGCCTTTCTGCGAGAGCATTACGGCACCAACGGTGCAGGCTTCTATCTGGACGGACGGCAGTACGCCGTGTGGTACGATCAACAGGGCTTTAGGATCTCCATGGGGGATACCGTCCAGGGCAGCATGACCATGACCTTCCCCTGGGAAGAGGCAGCTAGACGGGTACGGGAGCTGCTGGACCTGGGGCGGTACATGCCCCGGGAGGAGCTGCTGCGAGTCAACGTGTACGAGCGCACGGCCCTGGCTGAAAGGCTGCTGTTCGTTGCCCGCAATCTCAGCGAAGAAGGCCGGGAGAAGGGCTTCCTGCCGAACTTCCGTACACTGTCAGGCGATTTCGACCATGAGCGTGATCAAATCGTTTCGCTCATGGAGGAGTCGGGCTCGTTGAAAGCTCTGACGGATGAATGGCACGCCTTTACGGATGCTTACCGAGAGGATCGCGATCTGCTGCGTTTCCATTACCATCGGCCTACGGAGCTTCTGCGACAGCTGGAGGACCTTCAGCAGGAGCCGGTTCGATTCTCTGTGGCCGAAGGGTATGCGCCTCAACCCCAGCGCTTCATTTCTCTGGACGAGATCGACAAACTCCTGCGCGGACCGGATTCCGAGCGCGGGACAGAGGAACGGTTGGCTGTGTATGCGTTCTTCCTCGCCCATCCAGATGCAAAGGAGAGGGAGAAGGCGCTTCGCAACATGCACGGCGTCTCCGGGTCCTACGGAGGAAACGACAACGTCTCCTACGACCCAAAAGGCGTATCCTTCAGCCACGGCGACATGACCAAACCCTATGCCAAGATAGAGTGGAACTGGACAAGGGTGCGGCAGCGGATCGAAACGCTGATCGAACAGAACCGGTTCCTTTCACAGGCGGATCGGGAGCAGATTCCGGAATATGAGCGAAAGCAGATCGCCGCATCCATAGTCGTCGCCTATCGGGACGCACCGGAAGGATATATCCGGCCATACAACGGAGACCCTATCGCGCACTATACGGAGAACGTCGCGGCGGTCCAAAAGCTGCTGCGGGACCCCGTCCAAGTGAGAACCATTGCCAACGAGCTCTCCCTGCTGACAGAGAGAACGTCGCCGGATGATCGCCACTACGAGGACCGTCAAAACGCCGTCCGACAGCTGGCTGCTTACCGTGCGGGAGAGTTCTCCCTGTTCGGGGAGAAGCGGGAACCTATCCCGGAACCTGTTGAAGAAAGTGATCTCGATAAGGCGAAATGGCTGATCAACGCGTATTATCAGGCCGAGTTCGGGTCGTATGCTGACTTCTCCAATCTGGCCCATGTAGGTCTTGCGTATACCACGGACGAAGCGGACACCTACGAGATCAGTGTGTTCGCTGACCTGGAGCAGAACCGCATCGTTTACCGGATAGACGATCAGGTGGTCCGGGAGGTGCGGACGAATTCTCTGGCGGCGCTGAACGAGTATCTGGAAGCTCTTGATTTCGGAGCCATGATCTCGGATGCCCAGGATGCGTACGAATCGCAGAAGGCAGCAGAGCCACCGATGCCTTTTTCTGAGCCCCGCCCGTATGCTGTGGGGGATTCGGTTTATCTGGATAATACTGCGTTTCAGATCACAAACGTGACGGACATGCATGTGGAGCTTTTGGATCCCACATTGGTTTATCCGGTCTTCCGCACCGAAAACAAAGAGCGCTTTGAGCTGCTGATACAGCAGGATGCGAGGAACGCGATGTTTGTTCCCCCGACGCGACCCAGCGAAGAACAGGTGGCGGCAGAGGGAGAAGCGAAGCTCAACAGTATCGTCATCGACCTTCGCCCGTCCTGGGAACGGAAAGAACCGAAGCCGGAGCTCATTCCGGTCCAGCCGGTATCGAATGAGCGGATCGACTTCCGTATCACGGACGATCATTTGGGCGAGGGCGGCGCAAAGACCAAGTTCCAGCGGAACGTGGCGGCCATCCGAACCCTGAAACAGATCGAATCCGAATACCGGCTGGCGACACCGGAGGAGCAGGAGATCCTGTCCAAGTATGTGGGCTGGGGCGGTTTGCCGGATGCCTTTGATGACTCAAAGCCCCAGTGGAGCGAGGAGTACGCCCAGCTGAAGGAACTGCTGACGCCGGACGAGTACCGGTCTGCGCGGGCCTCTACCCTGAACGCCCACTACACCTCGCCTACCGTGATCCGGGCTATGTACCAAGCCATTGAAAGCATGGGCTTTCGCACCGGAAACATCCTGGAGCCCTCCTGCGGGATCGGCAATTTCTTCGGGATGCTGCCCGAGAGAATGTCTGGCAGCAAGCTCTACGGCGTGGAGCTGGACGACCTGACAGGCAGGATAGCCCGGCAGCTGTACCAGAAGGCCAACATCCAGATCGACGGCTTTGAGGATTCCATATTCCCCGACAGCTTCTTCGATGTGGCCATCGGCAACGTGCCCTTCGGCGATTACAGCGTGGCGGACAAACGATACGACAAAAACCATTTCCTGATCCACGACTACTTCTTCGCCAAGGCGCTGGATAAGGTCCGACCCGGAGGCGTGGTGGCGTTCGTCACCTCCAGCGGAACCATGGATAAGGCGAATCCCGCCGTCAGAAAGTATTTGTCCCAGCGGGCGGAGCTGCTTGGCGCGATCCGGCTGCCCAATAACGCTTTCCGTGCCAATGCCGGGACGGATGTGGTGGCGGACATCCTCTTTCTGCAAAAGCGGGACCATCCCATTGAGATAGACGGGGACTGGCTCCATGTGGGCAAGTCCGATCTTGGCTACCCAATCAACGAGTATTTCCTGAAGAACCCCGAAATGATTCTGGGTGAGTTGACGGAGGAAAGCACCCGCTTCGGCATGGGTCAGACAGTGAATCCCATCGAGGGAGCAGACCTCGGCGAACAGCTGCGGGACGCTATCGCCAACATCCACGGGGAGATCGTCGCCTACGAACAGGAGGATGCCCTGGAAGGGACGACAAAGGCGACCCTGCCTGCCGATCCCGCTGTACGGAACTTCTCCTACACCATCGTGGACGGCGAGATATATTTCCGTGAAAACTCCATCATGTCCAAGATCGAGGTGTCCTTGACGGCTCAGAACCGTATCAGGGGCATGATCGCCATCCGGGACTGCGTCCACAAATTCATGGACAGACAGATGGATGACTTCTCGGACGCAGCCATAGCGGAAACACAGCGGGAGCTGAACACCCTCTACGACGCCTACACAGCGAAGTACGGTCTTCTGAACAGCCGGGGCAACAGCATGGCGTTTTCGGATGATTCCTCCTACCCTTTGCTGTGCTCGTTGGAAGTGTTGGATGAAAACGGTAAGCTGGAGCGAAAAGCGGATATGTTCACCAAGCGGACCATCCGCCCCCGCACAGAGATCACCCATGTGGACACGGCTGCGGAAGCGCTGACCGTCTCCCTCTCTGAGAAGGCGAAGCCGGACCTCGCGTACATGGCCCAGCTGACCGGTAAGACTGAGGACGAACTGGAAACGGAGTTGACCGGTCTGGTGTTTCGGGATATAGGAACCGGGAATCCCGGATTCTACAGCCCCGACTTCTTCGACCCGAAGCAGTTCCCGCTTGTCACGGCGGATGAGTTCCTGTCCGGGAACGTGCGCAAGAAGCTTACCACCAACCAGGCCGTGCAGGAGAAGCTCCGGGCAGCGGGCAAGGACGAGTTGGCTGATGCCCTTAGTGTGCCTATAGCCGCATTGGAGAAGGTCCAGCCGAAGGACCTGACAGCATCCGAGATCAGCGTCCGGTTGGGTGCGACATGGATACCCGAATCGGACATCAAGGCGTTCGTCTTTGAGCTCCTTCAACCCGGATGGCGGGGCGAACGATACATCAAGGTCCGATACTCCGATATCAGCGGAGAATGGAGGATCGAAGGAAAGAACAGCGATTCCTACAACGTGGCCGCTAACGTGACCTACGGCACGAAACGGGTCAATGCCTACGACATCATAGAGGACAGCCTGAACCTGAAGGATGTGCGGGTATACGACACGATCCAGGATGAGGAGGGCCGGGACAGGCGTGTGCTGAACATGAAGGAGACCATCCTGGCCCAACAGAAGCAGACGCAGATCCAGGAGGCCTTTCGGGACTGGCTATGGAAGGACCCGGAACGCAGGGAACGGCTGGCCGCCATGTACAACGAACGATTCAACAGCTCACGCCCCAGGGAATACGACGGCAGCCATCTGATCTTTCCCGGCATGCACCCGGAGATAAACCTCCGGCCCCATCAGGTCAACGCCATAGCGCGGGTCCTGTACGGTGGGAACACGCTCTTAGCCCACGTTGTCGGCGCAGGCAAGACCTTCGAGATGACGGCGGCGGCCATGGAATCGAAGCGGCTGGGCCTGTGTCACAAGTCTCTGATCGTGGTGCCCAACCACCTGACCGAGCAGTGGGCCAGCGAGTTCCTGCAGCTGTACCCGTCGGCGAACATCCTGGTGGCCACGAAAAAAGATTTCGAGAAGCAGAACCGGAGGCGGTTTTGCAGCCGCATCGCCACCGGCGACTACGATGCCGTCATTATCGGTCACAGCCAGTTTGAGAAGATCCCCCTGTCCCTGGACCGGCAGATCCGGATGATCGAGGAACAGATCGAGGAGATCACCGCAGGGATCGAAGCACTGGAAGCCGAGGACGGAAGCTACTATTCCGTCAAGCAGATGGAGAAGACCAAGCGCGGCCTGGAGACGAAGCTCCAACGGCTGAACGATCGGGAGCGGAAGGACGATGTGGTGACCTTCGAGGAGTTGGGTGTGGACCGGCTGTTTATCGATGAAGCCCACAATTATAAGAACCTCTATCTATACACGAAGATGAGGAATGTGGCCGGTATCGCCCAGACGGAGGCACAGAAGTCCAGCGACCTGTATATGAAGTGCCGGTATCTGGATGAGATCACCGACAGCCATGGAGTTGTCTTTGCCACCGGGACCCCGATCAGCAACAGCATGACCGAAATGTACACCATGCAGAGGTATCTCCAGTACGACCGTCTTCGGGACATGCACTTGCAGCACTTCGACGCTTGGGCAAGCACCTTCGGCGAGACGGTGACGGCCATTGAGCTGGCCCCGGAGGGGACGGGCTATCGGGCGAAGACCCGGTTTGCCCGGTTCTTCAATCTGCCGGAGCTGATCACCATGTTCAAGGATGTGGCGGACGTGCAGACGGCGGATATGCTATCTCTACCCGTGCCGGAGGTGGAGTACCACAACCAGGTCATGAAACCCAGCGACTTCCAGAAAGAGATGGTGGCTTCCTTCGCGGAACGCGCCGAAAAGGTCCGAAACGGCAGCGTCACACCCAGCGAGGACAATATGCTCAAGATCACCAACGACGGGCGGAAGCTCGCCCTGGACCAACGGCTGAACGATCCCATGCTCTCCGACAACGACCAGAGCAAGGTCAACGCCTGTCTAAAGAACGTGTACCGTATTTGGGAGGAGAGCGTCAACCAACGCTCCGCCCAGCTGGTGTTCTGCGACCTGTCCACACCCCATAACGATGGCAATTTCAATGTCTACGACGATCTGCGAAAAAAACTGATCGAGCGAGGGGTGCCGGAGGAGGAAATCGCCTTTATCCACGAGGCAAACACCGAGGCCCGAAAGGCGGAACTGTTTGCCAATGTCCGTGCGGGGAAGGTCAGAATCCTGCTTGGTTCCACTGCCAAGATGGGCGCAGGGACCAACGTACAGAAACGGCTGATCGCCCTGCACCATCTGGACATCCCCTGGAGGCCCTCAGACATCGAGCAGCGGGAAGGGCGCATCTTGCGGCAGGGCAATGACAATCCGAAGGTAGAGATCTTTCGGTATGTTACCGAGAACACCTTCGACAGCTATATGTGGCAGACGGTAGAGAACAAGCAGCGATTTATCGGCCAGATCATGACCAGCAAATCTCCTGCTCGATCCTGCGAGGATGTGGATGAAACGGCCCTAAACTACGCCGAAGTCAAAGCGCTGGCCACGGGAAACCCGCACATCAAGGAGAAGATGGACCTGGAGGTCCAGGTCGCCAAACTAAAGCTCCTGAAATCCAACTATCTGTCCACCCGGTATTCCATGGAGGATCGACTGCTGAAGCAGGTGCCCCGCGACATCCGCATGACCGAGGAGAGCATAGCCGGCTGCGATGCCGACGCCGCCCTGTATGCGGCGAACGAGGTCAAGGGCTTTGCCGGGATGACCGTATCCGGATTCCGGTATGGCCCCGACGAGAAGAAGGAAGCGGGCATGGCGATCCTGGCAGCGTGCGCGGCCAAGAAGTCCGGCGCGGAAACACCCTTGGGGAACTACAAGGGCTTTGATCTGTTTCTCTCCTACGATTTGTTGGCCAAACATTTCGAGATGCGGATACAGGGTGCGCTCTCCTATAGGATCGAACTGGGCGAGGATGTGTACGGCAATATCACCCGTATGGACAACGTCCTTGCCGGCATCCCCGACCGAAAGGACCGGTATGAGAAGACCCTCTTAGAACTCCACGATCAGGAAAGGAACCTGGAGGCGGAGTTGGAGAAACCCTTTGCCCAGGAGGACGAGCTGAAGGAGAAGACGGACCGGTTGACGGAGCTGGATGCCATGTTGAATCTGGACAAGCGTAGAAGCGAGACCATAGGTGAAGACAATGAGGACCGGGACATGGATACCCCCGAACGGTCCGACGACGAGTATGAACGATAAGGAGGAACACATGAACCGATACACGCAGGAACAGATCGACGCTGCCGACAGCATAGATCTGGTCGCCTACGCCCAGTCCCGTGGCTACGAGCTGGAGCGTGAGGGAAACCAATACAAGATGAAGGAGCATGACAGCCTGTACATGAAGGGCAACCGCTGGTACTGGTTCAGCCACCAGATGGGCGGGAAAGCCATCTCCTTCCTGACCCAGTACGAGGGCATGAGCTTTGTGGATGCCATGAAGACCCTGCTGGGAGAGAAGGGGGTCGACGATAGACCCCTACCCAAGGCATCCGAAATGGAGGCGAAGGAGGCCGCGCCCTTTGAGCTGCCGGTGCCCAACGAGAATAACAAGGCCGCTATCGCCTATCTCTTGCAGAGGGGAATCTCGAAGAATCTTGTTTATAAGCTCATGGAAGAAGGGCTGATCTACCAGACCAACACCTTCGTGTACACGGACGAGAACGGGGAGCGGGCCGAGAAGCGGTGCCCGCCCCAGGTGGTGTTCGTTGGAAAGGACAAGGACGGTGTAGCCAAGTACGCCTGCACCCGCGCCTGCTTCAACGAAGGCAAGTTCGACGCTCCCGGCAGCAACAAGGCGTATGCGTTCTCGATCCCGCAGGAGAATTGCGATACCGTCTGGGTGTTCGAGAGCGCAATTGACCTACTTTCCCACATGACCCTGTGCGGGTACGCGAAGAAGCAGTATCCGGCCCACCGGGTATCCCTGGGCGGCTGTTCGCCCGTGGCGCTGCAACGGTATCTGATCGACCACCCGGAGATCAGGTTCGTGAATCTGGGCCTGGACAACGACCAGCAGGGCCGGAACGCGGCGGAGAATATCAAGGAGATGCTGGGGGACGCCTACAAGGTGTACGACCACACGCCGGACTTCGGCAAGGACTACAACGAGGATCTCATGTACCGGCAGGAACAGTACCGGGAGAGAAAGAAGGCGAAAGAGGAACCTGAACCGGAGCGATGACAGGTGACTCTCACGCAGAATAGGGAATAAGAAAACAGCCTTCGGGATCATACGGTTCGTAGTTCCGAGGCTGTTTCTTGCGGTCATAGACCTTTTTGCTTTTGACGATCTTTGTGACGGGACTGAATTCCCATGTGGTGCGGTTTTGAGCATCCAGCTTCTTTCGGGCACGTTTGCTCATCTTGCCCCGTGGGACAAACGATTTCATATCTACCATCTCCTTTCGTCTTTCCAGTATACCCATTGTTGTTGTAAAAAGCAACTGCATTGATTCAGCTCCGCGCCTTCGGCCCGAGCTGAGACCACAGAACGAAGGACAATCGGCTCTGCCGTTGTCCTTGCAAGCATCGCCTTTGTATCCACAAACGCCGCTTGTTAGGGCTTCTGCCCTAATACCCTATGCCGCGAAGCGGGCTTTTGTTGTCTGTAATGTTACAAATCCAAATTGATCGGAGGTGAGCGATTGAGAAGAAGAACGGTTGATATTCATATCATGCTGAACCAAGAGGAAGGTCAAAGATTCGATGACCTCTGCAAACGAACCGGGCTCACCCGAGCCGGATTGGTTCGAAAGATGGTGTTGAATTGTCCAATCAAAGAGCGGCCTCATGCAGACTTCTTTTCCCTAATAGATGCGGTGGACCGCATTGGCGTGAACTTCAACCAGCTGGTCCGCAGGGCAAATACGCTTGGCACTGTATCTGACCACGATATGCGGGAAGCAAAACGGGTTTATCAGCAGGTCCACCGCCTCATGCGTGAATGGGAGAAGACATGGCGATAACCAAGATCCTTTCCAAGAACATGCGTCTTGACCGATTGATCCGGTACATTCAAAACCCGGAAAAGACCGACGACGCAGTGTTCACCTACTGTCAGTACTGCGACCCAAAAGACGCCGCCCGTCAGATTCAGGCAACGAAGGAGCGATATGGGAAGACAGACGGCATCCAAGCCTTTCACATCATTCAGAGCTTTGCACCGGGGGAGATCACGCCGGAGCTGGCCCATAAGTTAGGTATCCGATTCATCCGAGAATATCTCTCCGACTATGAAGCTGTACTCGGCACCCATGTGGATAAGGGACACGTGCATAACCACATAGCGATCAACTCCGTCAGCTTCAAGACCGGGAAGAAATATCATAGCACGGCACAGTCATACTATCAGCAGATACGAAAGATCTCGGATCGGCTGTGCCGGGAGCGTGGCCTGTCCGTGGTCATGGAAACAGGTGGCAATGGTATCTCCTACGCCGAGTGGAAGCTCCACAAGGCCGGAGTGCTGACCCTGCGGGAGTTGTTCGATCAGGATGTGGAGGAGTGCCTGTCCCAAGCCATGGACCTGGGCCAGTTCTATGCCCTCATGGAGGATCACGGGTACACGGTCAAACACCACAGCGCCTATCCGTCCTTCATCCCGGATGGGTACGCTCACCCATATCGGATCAAGCGGAAGGGGAAAAACTGGACGGAGGAGGATATTGAACGATTCATTGACCGGGCCATGTCCGATCCCACATTTGAGGTCATCATGCCCAAGGTGCAGAAGGCGTTTGTACCCTACGGTAAGCTGCACGGCTTCCGAGCCCTGTATGTGTCCTGGATGTATGTGCTGGGCATAATCGGCCAAGGCAAGCGGACCCAGTACCCACGGGTGAACTATAAGGAGCTGAAGCGGTTTGAGCAATACAAGGCTCAGGCCGCTTTTCTGGATCGGAACCGCATCGACACGGCGGAGCAGTTGCGGGCGAAGATGGATGAGATCCACGGGACCATGGATACGCTGACCAAGAGCCGGATCATCTTGAACAGCAAGAGGAAGCGACAGAAGGGTTTGTATGACGCCCTGGCCACCGTGGAGCATTTGCAGGAAGTCACCGAACTATATGCCCAGGGCATCACCGGGATCGAGGAGGACTATAAGCGGTATCTGGAGGCGGAGCAAAAGCTGACTGGCGTGGATGTCGAGGCGTTGAGGGCGGAACGAGACCAGGTATATGAGAAGGTCGCATCCATCAACACCGAGCTCCGCGAGTGCCGGAAGGAGCTTCGGCTCTGCGAACAGATACAGAAGGACTCTTCTAAGATCCAACAGGCCATGAGCGAGGAGGTTGAGCTGGAGGAAAGCTACGAACTGGAAGAACCAAGCTATGAGCCGGAAGAAACGCTCTGACGCCTTGCTTCCCAGTGGCTGATGTGGTACTATAATCGCCGATTCTTTTTTCAGAGGTCCACATGGGCAACCTGTACAACGACCTGCTTTCCTTGCAGATGATACCAACCGCATACGCGGACTGGGCCGGATACCGTGAGCAGCTCACGGGATTCATTTTGGAGCATACCGATCCTCATACCACGGCCTGCATCGTCGGCGCGGGGGCGTGCAATGACTTCGACCTTCGCAGACTCAGCGACCACTTTGACCGGCTTTTTCTTTTGGACCGAAACATGGACGCGGTCCTGGATGGCATGGCAAAACAAGGCATCCATATTCCGGAGGAAAACCTTATACAGGCGGACCTGTTAGGTATCCCGGACGAGACCTATCGCTCCATAGCGGATCATATGCTGTCGGCTATACGCGAACAGCAGCGCAGGACCGCACCGGATGCAAAAGCCGTCGAACGACTGTTTCTCCGGGAGATGGATGCGGCGTTTATGAACCGGCAGCCGGATAAGCTCATGGAGCAAAACAGGATCGCGGACTATGTGATCTGCTGTGGGGTCCATTCTCAGCTGCTGACCGTATTCCCGCAGATGGTCAACGTATACCTGAGATACATCGACATCCGCCCCGAAGCGATAGAACAGAAGGTGCGAAGGTGGATACCCGGCGTCATGGCGGAGCTGAACGACGCCTTGTTCCGCTGGGCAAGGAAGGGTGTTATCGTCGGCCTGGAGGAGTGCCGCTTCGATGAGGTCGGCGGGATCGACGGGGCCAGTCAGGCACTGGACCTGTTGAAGAAAAGCGGGCATACGACAACAGCGCAATCATCCCTGCGGTGGGACTTTGACCCGCAACGAAACAAAGCATACCAAATGCGGATCATGCAAATAGAACTGTAACGGTTCAGTAGGCGAGGGAGATCGAAAGGTCCTTACTTTTGCGATACCCATATAAACAAGATGGAAAAAGGTGTTTAAGTTAACATTACAAGTAGTTATTCTGATTAGGTTCTCTGTATGAGAGATAAATGCTCGAAAAAAAGAGTACCACAGTTTACCATTTTGTAATTATGTGATAGTATTATCTCAAGTGCAGGACACAAGTCGTAGGTTATATTAATCATGTAAAGATAGCTTGATAGCACAGAAACAGAAAGGGGTTATCCTATATGCAATCTGCTTTGTTCGCAATTCCTTCTTCACTTGTTGTAAGATGCTATGAAAATGGCGCGGATCTTCCTGACTATCGGACAGAGTTTATGAGAGATCGCGATCGTGTAATGTATTGCACGGCGTTTCGACGTCTCTCCGGAAAGACACAGATTTACACAATCGGCTCGGATGACCACAAGAAAAACAGACTGACACACTCCTTGGAGGTTTCTCAAATTGCAAGAACAATCTCCCACGCATTAGGATTGAATTGCGATTTGGCTGAGGCGATGGCGTTAGCACATGATTTTGGGCATACCCCTTTTGGCCATGCAGGAGAACGAATGTTGCATGAAATAATGATACCGGAATCAACGTGTATCAAGGAATCCCCGTTTTATAACTGCAAGCAAAAAAACATACTTGATACAATCAATCGTGAGCAAAGCAAGATGTGCAATGGCGTCACTGCGGATAATATGTTTGGTTTTAAGCATAATATCCAAAGCGTTAGAGTTGCTTGTGTGCTTGAAGATAGTTATCGAAGCAAAGATAACAAGAATATTGGTTTGAACTTGACCAATTATACACTTTGGGGAATGATGAATCATTCCAGTCTTCGATATGATAGTGATTCTTTGTTCCCAAACTATCAAAACGGGTTCGCTAAGCAAATACAGGTAAATGGAAGCAGTTCAGAAGCTTGGTCATTTGAGGCTTATATTGTTCGACTTGCTGATGATATTGCCCAATGGCATCATGACCTTGAGGATGCTATCCGTGGTGAGGCAATTCCGATTGCAACTTTATGTGAGACGATAGTCGAAGCATTAGGTAATAGGATGTCAGAGGAAGACGATTCATGCATCAATGAAATCAAAAAAACAAAAAGAGTGGATCGGAAGATTATCGCAAATATCTCACATATTGTTGTTAATACCTTAGTCAATGATGTTGTTGAAACTTCAAAAAAGAACTTGTCCGAATTAGAAAAACACCTGAAAGAGAAGTATAAAAATCAGGATGACCGAGATGTTGCCGCAATAGTTTATTCAGACTATGATTCTGTTGGATTTAATGGAAAACAGGACACAATAATATCGTTGTCCGATAGCATAAAAGTATCGCAATTTAAGGAAACAATTAAAGAAATGGTGCATCACTCACGGGATGTTGAGCGGATGAATGAGAAAGGAAAATACATAATCAGAAAACTTTTCGAGGCATATTATTCTCATCCACAGCAATTACCAGATGGGCCTATATTTCATTTTATGGTTGATATTGGGCAGTGGGATAATATTGATGCGGCAAGAGACGAGGGGGCTGGAAAAGTTAGAACAGATTTTGAAAAGGTGCTGACAAATCCAACTGTTATTGTGAAAAGTGTTCTAATGCGGAGGATATGTGACCACATTGCAAGCATGACAGATCACTATGCTATCGAAGAATATAATAGTCTATATGGTTGATTAGAAGACTGTGCTCTTTTCTGCTGATAATGTTCGGTTCTAGATAATCTAAATAATTTATTCTTAACAATCTATGGGAGATCGAAAGGTCTCCCTTTTGTTATACCCAAAAGGAGGAAAACCATATGAACGGTGAAGCGGCGGACGAAGTCGTCCGCATGGTGCTGAACGGGAGCGAGGTCGCCATCCGGCTGACCGGCTCCGCAGCCAAGAACCTGGCGGCCATCCTGGTCGCCTGGTCCAAGAACCATAAGAAGGTCTACGGTAAGACCTCCATGATGAAGCTCCTGCGCTCCGGCGAGGAGCTTCAGGTTTTATCCCTGACCAAAGAACAGTATCAGGACTTCAAGGCGTCCGCGAGGAAACAGGTGCTGTTTGCGCCTTTCGTGGATACGAAGTCCGAGGACGGAAAGGTGGATGTGGTGATCGAGGCCAAGAGTATCCCGCTGGTCAACCACATCCTGGATCGGATCGGCTACACACAGATCGAACCCGAGAAGGAGCAGGACCCGCCAAAAAAAGATACTCCGTCGAGGCAAAGCTCAAGCGACACCAGGGAACAGCCCGCGCCCAGGCGCTCCGACCGAAGCCCGACGGAGGAACGGAACAGCAGCGGTAAACCGTCCGTGATCGCCCGGCTCGAGGCGAACCGGCAGCTTCTGGAGCAGCAGGAGCGGGAGGCGGATGCCCCTGTTCGCAGGCGGAGAAAGGCCAAGGAGCCGGGCAAAGAACGATAAGGAGGTAAGTGTTGAAGAACCAGAAGTATTATAGAGTGATTCTCAACAAGAAACAGAAGGATGTTGTGATCGATGCCCTTTCCCGCATGAAGTACGTTTTGCCCGAGGACGCGGACTACCGCAGCGAAGTAGTGCGGGTGCTGTATATCTTCGAGAAGCTCCGGGCTGTCAAGGAGAGAAGGTGCTTCTGATCGTATGTCCAACAATCGCAACAACAACCGGCAGGAGGACCTGATCCTATTCGGGGTCCTCCTGCTGCCTACGGTCTGGTTCGCCCTGATCCTGGCTCCGTGCCTGGGCGGGAGCCTGGTGGACGTGTTCTCCCGGCTGACGGAGCGGATACAGACCCCGTGGCAGATCGAATGGTGTGCCGACAGCCCTAAAAGCATCCTGCTGTGCCTGCTGCTGTATGGCTTCGGCGGGCTGGTCTATTTCGGCACACGACCGAACCTTCGCCAGGGGGAGGAACACGGCTCCGCCAAGTGGGGCTCGCCCAAGCAGCTCAACGGGCAGTTGGCGCAGAAACTGAACTTCCCCCTGACCCGGCATGTGAAGATCGGCATGGATACCCATAAGCATCGACGAAACCTGAACATCCTGACCCTTGGCGGCAGCGGTGCGGGCAAGACCCGGTCCCTGGCCCTGCCGGGGATCATGGAGTGTAATTGCAGCTATGTGATCACCGACCCGAAGGGCGAGATCCTGTCCGCCGTGGGCCATCTGCTGATCGAGCAGGGGTACACGGTCAGGGTGTTCAACCTGGTGGACTTTTCCCGGTCGGACGGGTACGATCCCTTCCGCTACATCCGGGACGATAAGGATGTGCTGCGGCTCATTACGAACCTGATCTGCAACACCACGCCGAAGAACGCGGGCAGCAGCGACCCCTTTTGGGAGAAGGCCGAGACCGCGCTGCTGGAGGCCCTGATGTTCTACCTCCTGTATGAAGCGCCGGAGAACGAGCAGAACTTCGGCATGATCATTCGGATGCTGTCCTACGCGGATGTGAAGGAGGAGAAGGAATCCTACAAATCCCCCCTGGACATGCTGTTCAACGACCTGGGCATGAACGACCCGAACCATATCGCCGTCAAGCAGTACCGCATCTACAAACAGGCGGCGGGCAAGACCGCCAAGAGCATAAACATCTCCCTGGCCGTCCGATTGGCGGCGTTCAACATGGACCAGATCTGCTCCATCACCGACCACGACGATATGGACATAAGCGAGATCGGGAAGCGGAAGACGGCCATCTTTGCCGTCATCCCCGACAACGATACCTCGCTTTCGTACCTTGTGGGTATGCTCTACACGCAGATCATCCAGGAGCTGTACTTCCAGGCCGACCATGTGTACCGTGGACGGCTGCCCATCCATGTGCGGATGATCCTGGACGAGTTCGCCAACGTGTCCTTGCCGGAGGAGTTCGACAAATCCCTGGCCACCATGCGCTCCCGTGAGATCAGCGCCACCATCATCGTCCAGAACCTGGCCCAGCTCAAAGGGCTCTACAAGGAGCATGGCTGGGAGACCATCACCGGCAACTGCGATACGCTGCTGTACCTGGGCGGCAATGAGCAGAGTACCCACGAGTACATTTCCAAGCTCCTGGGCAAAGAGACCATCGACACCCGGACCCACGGCCAGACCAAGGGGAAAAGCGGCAGCTACTCCACCAACATGCAGACCGCGGGCCGGGAGCTTATGACCCCGGACGAGGTGCGTCTGCTGGACAACAGCAAGGCGCTCCTGTTCATTCGCGGCTTCCCTGCGGTGATGGACGATAAGTACGACCTGAACCGGCATCCCAACATCCGCAAGACCGTCAACGGCGGGTATCCGCCCTACACCCACAAGGCGAAAGCCCATCCCTATATCCCGTTCGACAAAGCCTTCGACTTTGAGAACGCTGAACGATACATCTATCTTGAAAACGAATTGGAGGAAAAGAAAGAATGAACCGAAACAAAACTATCCGTACCCTGTTCGCCCTGTTCTGCGTCCTGGTGCTGACCTTTTCCCTGGCCGCTACCGCGTTTGCGGACGGGGACCCCATCGCCGTGGTGAACAAGCTCAGCGACTTCATCTTCGGCCTGATCCGGGCCGTGGGCATCATCCTGCTGGGCTTCGGCGTGTTGCAGCTGGGCCTCAGCCTGAAGTCCCATGACCCCTCTCAGCGGGCCAACGGCATGATGACCATCGCCGGCGGCATCGTCATCACCTTCACTAAGGAAATCCTGACCCTGATCACCGGCTGAGAACGGACACAGAGAAAGAAGGGGGGGCAGGCGCTTTGTCTGCTCCTCAAATCGGAGGTGAACCATGGGAACGAATTGGGTACTTGAAAACCTGTTGAAAGCCCTTGCCACCTGGACGGAAAAGATGCAGGAGATATGGACGCTGCTCACCACCTCCCCTCAGGAGTTTCGGGGCGGCACCATCTGGAGCATCATAGCCAACATCCATGGCGGCATGAAGTCCATCGCGTATGCGCTGCTGGTCCTGTTCTTCGTGATCGGCGTGGCGAGGACCACCACCAACTTCAACGAACTGAAACGTCCGGAGCAAGCGCTGAAACTCTTTCTTCGATTTGCCATAGCTAAGGGAGCGGTGACCTACAGCATGGACATCCTGCTGGCCATCTTCTCCATAGCCCAGGGAATCATATCCAAGATCGCCGGGAACGTGGGGAACGTGCTGACCCAGGGGGTCACACTGCCGGATGTGATCCAACAGAAGATCCTGGAGTGCGGCTTCTTCGATTCCATCCCCCTGTGGATCGTGGCCATGATCAGCTCCCTGTTGGTGTGGGTCCTGTCCTTCGTCATGATCCTAACCGTCTACAGTCGGTTCTTCCAGCTGTACATGTACACGGCCCTGGCTCCAATCCCTCTGGCGACCTTCGCCGGGGAGGGGACCTCCCGTGTGGGCTGGCAGTATCTAAAGAGCTATGCGGGCGTCTGTTTGCAGGGCTCGATCATCGTGATCGCTTGCATTATCTACTCCGCGTTTGCGGCGTCGCCGCCGCAGATCGCGGACGCCAATGCTTCCGCCGTTCAGATGGTGTGGAGCTATATGGGGGAGTTGATCTTTAATCTCCTGGTCCTGGTCGGCGCGGTGAAGATGAGTGAGCGCGTGGTCAAGGAAATGATCGGATTCTAAATAAAGATCGCCTCATCGGGCGATCTGTTGCTGTTTCAGTTTTCGGATGGCGTGGGCGATCTCCATGCGCTCGACCCGCCGTTGGACGATCCGGCCATACACGGTCTGCCCGAGGGCGATCAACCAAAGGAGGACGTTGAATCCGATCAGTCCATAGAAGATACCGTTGGAGAGGACGGGATGGGCGGTAGACCAGCCGGGGACCCACACGATAACCAAGGAATACAACACCGGCAGCCCCAACCCGATCAGCTTCGGAAGATTCAAAACGATCCCGAACAGAAATCCGGCGATACAGCCGATCAGCAACCACTTCATATTTATCACCATCCCTTCGACTTCAGTATACCGTAAAACACGGTGATCGTTGAGGATGTCGATTCGATTTAGGACGGCAGATCGCCGTCTTTTTTATATTCAAATTCTGGAAAAAGGAGGTTTTCCAATGGAAACCTACGTTGTCAAGGAGATCCGCGAATATGAGGAGTCCATTCTCATGGGCCTCAATAAGCGGCAGCTCCTTTGCTCCGCGCTGGCCATTGTGTCGGCGGTGGGCATCTACTTCGGCCTTCGACGGTTCGTAGGCGTGGAGGTGATCGGATGGCTGTGCATCCTGGTGGCTATCCCCTTCGCTCTGGCAGGCTTTGTCCGCTTTCAGGGGATGACGGCAGAGCGATTCCTGGTGCAGTTCATTCGCTCAGAGTTCCTCATGCCCAGGCACCTGGTCTGCCAGCCCTACAACCTGTACGCCGAAGTACTGAAAACGGACCTCAAGTATAAGGAGGTAATGAAAGTTGATTAAGACCCTGCAAACCATAGAGAAGCGGGACCGGGAGCCCTACAAGGTGCCTCGGTCCGTACAACACGCCATCCCCATTCAGCGGATATGGGATAACGGCATCTTCCAGATCGGAAAGGAGAAGTACTCCAAGACCTTTCAGCTCACGGATATCAACTACGCCGTCGCGTCCATTGACGCCAAGCAGCAGATCGTCAAATCCTACGGGGAGCTGCTGAACAGTCAGGAACCGGGAACAACCACCAAGATCTCCATCTTCAACCGGACCCAACCCAAGCGGGCCATACGGGACAACCTGATCCCTCTGCCAGGAAACGACCTGGACCCGCTGGTCCAGGGTCGGAACGACATCCTTCTGGCTGACGCCAAGGTGGGGAACCGGATCACCCATTCCATCTACGCCACCGTGTCCTCCTTCCATGACCGGCATGACGATGTTTCCCAATACTATAGGACCATCGCCACCAACCTGCAAACCGGTCTCAATGCTTTCAATTCCAAATGCGTAGAGCTGGACGCCAAGGAACGCCTGCGGGTGTTCTATGACTTCTTCCATCCGGGGGAGGAGGAGCACTTTCATTTCAATATGAAGACCCTCATGCGCCGGGGCCACTCCTTCCTGGATGTGATCGCGCCGCCGTTCCTCTCCTATAAGCCGGACTACATTCGGATCGGAAAGCGATACGGGCGGGTGCTGTATCTTCGGGACTATCCCACCATCCTGAAGGATTCCATGATCGCGGAGATGTGTAACCTGGGCCGGAACCTCATGCTGTCCATCGACATGATCTCCATCCCCACCAGTGAGGCGGTGAAGGAGGTCAATAACATCCTCCTGGGCATCGCTACCAACGCGGCGAAGTGGACCCAAAAGCAGAATCAGAACCTGAATTGGTCCGCCACGCTCCCCTACGACATCCAGCAACAGCAGCAGACCACCGAGGCGCTGCTGCAAAAACTGACCCAGGATAACCAGCAGCTGAAGTTCGTGACCGTGACCCTGATCCACCTGGCCGACAATAAGAAGCAGCTGGACGGGGACACCGCCACGCTGATCTCCACGGGCCGGAAGTACAGCTGCGAGTTCGAGGTCCTGAAATACCGGCAGCGGGAGGGCATGGACACCGCCTTGCCCTACGGCCTGCGTCGAATCGACGCCCTTCGGACTATGACCACGGAGAACGCAGCCACGCTCATGCCCTTTCGAGCCCAGAGCATAGAGCATACCCGAGGCAACTACTGCGGCAGGAACAAGATCACCGGCAACCTGATCTTCATCGACCGGGGGAAGCTCCAAAACGGCAACAGCCTGGTGTTGGGCATCTCCGGCTCGGGCAAGTCCGTGTATGCGAAGACCGAGATGTTCCAGCTGGCCGCCCGGGGGGACTGCGATGTGATCATCATCGACCCGGAGCGGGAGTATTCGCCCTTGGTCCGATCCCTACATGGGGAGGTCATCACCATCTCCGCCAACTCGACCAGCCATATCAACGCCCTGGACATGGGCGCGGAATACGCCCGTGCCAAGGACGCCTGCAAGGAGAAGGCGGACTTCGTGACCTCCTTCTGCGAGATGATGATCGGGTCCATTACGGCGGAGGAGAAGTCCATCATCTCCCGCGCGATCACCATGGTATTCTCGGACTACATCAACCGTGGCTCCACGGGACCGGCCCCTACCCTGAAGGACTTTTATTGGTGCCTTCGGGAGCAGCCGGAGCAGGACGCCCAGGACCTGGCCTTGAAGATCGAGCTGTATACGGAGGGTTTGCTGGACATCTTCGCCCAGCCCACCAACGTGAACACCAACAACTCCCTGATTTGTTACGACATCAGGGATCTGGGCAGCTCTTTGAAAGCGGTGGGCATGTTGGTGATCCTGGACTCCATCTACAACCGCATCCTGAAGAACGCGGCCAAAAAGCGGTTCACCTATGTGTTCATCGACGAGTTCTATCTGTTGCTCATGGGCGAACACAGCTCCGAGTTCCTGTTCACCCAGTGGAAGCGGGCGCGGAAATACTACGCCTGCTACACGGGTATCACTCAGGACGTGGACGATATGCTCCAGAGCCACAGGGCACAGACCATGCTAGCCAACTCCGAGCTGCTGGTCCTGTTCAATCAGTCGGCCTATGCCCGGAACACCCTGTCCCATCTGTTGAGCATCACCCCGGAGCAGCTCTCCTCCGTATCCAACGCGCCTACCGGCAACGGGCTGATCCTGTGCGGCGGGAACATCATCCCGTTCATAAACCGCATCCCTTCGGACAACCCCCTGTATCCGCTGGTCACCACCAAGACCATGATCTCAAGCCCAGCCGAAGGGCAAAGCATAGAGGAGTGATGAGTCGTGGAAGATAAGAAACCTTCTGCAAGAAAAACAGAACCCAAGCAGGTAGAACAGCGCAGGAAACAGGCGTTCTCCCAGCAGCTGAGAGTAAAACAGCCCGGTCAGGGGGTGGAGCCAATGGCATCCGAGCCTATGGCCGATAAACCTTTGGGAACATATACTCCTAACACGGGTTGGGACAATCCTGTTTCCGCATCAGTTCAGGATCATCCGACAGATCTGCCCGTGACATTCCATATATCCTCTGATGCTGCTGCTTTCAATGCTCCCCGCATGGAGAGTGCCCATGAATCGGCACCTGCGCGGGAAATGCCGCGGCAACAGATGATCCGACAGCATAGGGAGCAGGTCCGTGCGGAAGGGGGAGACAACGGTGCGCCGGAGGGCGGCTTTGCACAGGCGAGAGAACATATCCCCGTTTCCGGTCCGGCTGCGACAAGAGAAAGTATCCTTGTTTTCAGCCCGGCTCCATCGGCTCGTGCAAACGCCGGTGCTGTGCCAAGAGAGGCGGCAAAACCTGCTTCCGGCCATTCGGACAGTCGAAAGATGCCCAAGGACCATGTGGTTAAGGATGCCGTCAGGCATGCACAGGCAGCCGTCGAGAAGGTCAAAGACGAGGTAAACGAGCAGCCGGATGTTTCTCCCGGCCAGTATGCGGAGCAAAAGGTAGAATCGTATACCGGCACCGTTTTGCACAAAACGGAATCCGCGCTGGAATCAGCCGGGAATGCGCTGCGTAAACGAGCGATCCGGCAGTTTCAGGAGAAGCGTGAGGAAGAACGCCTGACCGACAGAGACCAATCAACCGCGAATGCAGAGATCCGGCGTGAAGAAACGGTCGAGGCCGATCAGCCCGGTACTTCTACGAAGAGCCATGCACAGGAACCACCTCGGACTGATCCCGGCACAGAGCCTTTGGCCGAAAGCGGTCAGCCTGACACACAGGCCAGGGAGAACGCAAAGAAGCATCTGACCTATCGGGACAGAAGCATAGATCAACAGACCATGGAGCCCGCCGACAGGAACCCTTCGGCGGGTTCCTCCATTTCAGAAGAAGGAGGAAGGGCTCATGCCCAAGGGCAAACAAAACGGTCGGAGTGGCAGAAAAGCGCATCCGGCCTACGGGTACAGGATCCGTATGGTCGTGCCCCGTCCGCTTCCGGCGCAAAAGCAGAAGATCGGGCAATATCTCCGGCGAAAAGCATCCTGCCGGGAACAAAGAAAGAAGCGCATTTTGCTGCTGCGGCCCCGGAAAAGGGTGTAAATGGCGCACGAAAGGCGCTGGACACCGGACGCACCACACAGCAAACAGCGCGGACGGTCAGGCAGACCGCCAAGACCGGGCAGAAAGCGGCGCAGACCTCCGCGAAAGCGGCACAGGCTGCAAAGGAGGCCTCGGTCAAGGCGGGACGGGCCGCTGTAAAGGTCGGGCAGGCGGCCTCCAAGCTATTGGCCGCTGTGGTCAGGGCGATCACGGAAGGAGTCAAGGCCCTGATAACAGCAATCATGGAAGGAGGCTGGGTGGCGGTACTGGTGATCGCCATGATCGGCGTATTCGCCATCCTCCTCAATTCAGCCTTTGGCCTGTTCTGGTCCAACGAGACGGAGGAAGGACGGTCCATGTCGGATATTGTCCGTTCCATCAACGCCGACTATGAGCAGGAGATCGAAAACTTGGTCCAAAGCTATGAGCAGGACTCCCGTTACGATGAAGTCCAAGTGGTCTACAAGGGGGATAACGACGGCGATTCCGCCTCCGTCAACAACTGGAACGACGTATTGGCCGTGTACTCGGTGCTGACGACCACGGACGAAACGAACCCCAGGGATGTAATCACACCCTCCGCCGAGGACGAGGCCGGGATACGGGCCGTCTTCCGGGTCATGAACCAATACTACTACAGGACCAGGGTGGAGGAGGAAGTGGACGAGGAGGCGGTGGTGCCAAAGCCAACGTCGGATAAGAACGGGAAGATCCCGGAGGTGGAGCCGGTCATGAAGACCGTGCTGTACCTGACGATCACCCAGGACGCCATGATCTACAAGGAGGCAGCCCGATACTACGGGTTCACGGACTACCAGATGGAGATCCTGGAGGAGATGATGTCGCCCCGGTATTTCACCTTTTTCGCGGCATTGATTGGCGTAGATCTGACAAACGGCGTGGACCTGACGGAGATCATGACCCATCTTCCCAGCAACAGCAAAGGCGCGGAAGTGGTCAAGGCGGCCCTGTCCAAGCTGGGCGCTCCGTATGTGTGGGGCGCGAAGGGCGAAAACAAATTCGACTGCTCCGGCCTTGCCTATTGGTCCATAAAGCAGGTGGACCCGGCGCTGGGGGACAGGATGTACACCAACGCCGCGGGTCAGGCCAAGTATTGCTATGACCGGGGCCGGACCGTGGCCCGAAGCGAGCTTCAGCCCGGGGATCTGGTCTTTTGGGTCAACCTCAAATGCGAGGGCTGCCACCGGTGGAAGGAGATCCACCATGTGGGCATCTACATAGGCGACGGCAAGGTGTGCGAAGCCTCCAGCGGACACGGGCGCGTGATCGTGCGCGACCTGTGGGAATCCAAGAATTACCCGATCTATATGTTCGGCAGACCATATTCAGACTGATAAGGAGAAAACATGAAAGCAAGAATCGTAATAACGCTCCTGGTCCTGTTGATGATCCTGGTGGTGGGAACCTTCGGGTATCTAATTTACCAGGAGCAGATGGACCGCACCCCGGAGGCGATCATCCAGCCAACCAGGAATCCGATCATCCTTCCCACCATGACGCCCATAGTTATCCGCATCCCGTATGTGGAAAGCACCGTCTTCCCGGTCAAAGTGTCCCCAGCGACCAGCACTCCGGCACCCACGCCGATGATCACCGAGGCACCGACCCCGTATGTAACTGACGACCAGAGCCATGAAAGTACACCCCGACCGGGCAGGACCGGCGGCCCACACAGCCCCGCGACCACGCCGAAGCCTACCGTGGAAAGCGGCATGGCGTTCACGCTGACGATCCTGGGCAAGAACATTTCCGTGGCAGGGAACGTGGAGACATCCACCCTAGACAAGGCTCCTGGCTGGCTGCCCACCTCCGCGAAGCCGGGGAAGGAGGGTGTCTGCGTGGTGTACGGCCATCGCAACCGTAACCATCTGCTGGTCCTGAAGGACATCGACTACGGCGACACCATCCTGGTGACCATGCCCAACGGCAAGACCTACACCTACATCGTGGAGCAGACGGAGATCCTGGATAGCGACGACAAGCTGCGCATCCCGATCATAGAGGGCAAGCACCTGATCCTCGTCACCTGCTATCCGTTCTACTACTCCGGCCATGCGCCGAAGCAGTTTGTGGTTTTATGTTCATTAGCAGGGATCTCAAGTTGAACCAGCTACTATTTATTTTCTTGTCAGAAATCTTGGATAATTAAGCAAACGACATCCTCAAATATTTGCCCTCGAGACTGTACTCTTTTCATAGGACAGTCAATACTTCTTTGATCTCTTTGAGAAGGGAAGGATATGAGAAGCCCATAGAGTGGCAAAGACTGAAAGAGGGGGAAGCTTATTGTTGCCTCACAATTGGTAAACTAACTTTGACACTATATTCATAAAAACATATCCATGTGATTCAGTAGCATTTCCTATACCTCCCCGTATTATTCAAGCTTAATACCTGTTAACACTATGAACGCTTCACAATTAGCAATAGTCCATTAATACTATAAATTTCTTTTCAATGGATTTTTTGTCGGATAGCAGTGTTTGTAGGTAATAGGTGAGCGTCATTAAAAGTTATTGCAATAATCACCATACCATTGACAAGCGTCAACAATCTTGTAAAATGACATTAACGATAATGAGGCGAGCACAATGTTTCTATTGATACTCCAAACGATCCAATCAGAAGATGACCGTGCATATCTGGTCGATCTCTACAATCAAAACTATCAACTGCTTCTAAACGAAGCAAACAGGATTGTTCACAATCATCATGATGCGGAGGACATTGTACAGGATTTCTTTTCATACGCCATTTATAATATTGAAAAATTTCGCAACATTGAGTGCAGCACTTTGCGCCGCTTTCTCGTTATGTGTATTAGAAGGAGGTGTATCGACGCCTTGCGGAAACGTAAAACAAAACAAAAACATATCGTCGGCAGCATAGATCATGAGGAATATGCCTTTGAATATGTGGATGAAAAGGCATCATTTGAAGAAACCGTATTCAATCGGATTGCTGTGGAAGAATTACGAGATGCTTTTTTGAAGCTGCCGGATCAACAACAGGATGTCTTGGAGTATAAGTACCTATTGGGACTGACAGATCGAGAGATCGGGAAGATCTTAGGGGTTCGTCCAAGCACAGTGAGATCTTATTTGACAAGAGCGCGAAAAGCGGTGTACCAGATGTGTAAGGTGAATGGATATGTGTAAGAGTAAAGAAGACGCCCTGTTTCAAAAGATCGTTTTTGAAGCGGCAAAAGTCAAAAGCGCCGACTTGGAAAAGCGGGCAACCGAATTGAATAAAGAACCGATTCCCGAAGAAGCGAGAGCCCGCTTTATGCGTGAATTGGATAAAGTGTATCCGGAGGGTGGCAAGAAGAAACGTGTCAATGCTCCTGTCCGAATCCCCCGCAGAGCGATTGCAATCGCCCTCGCTTGCATTGTGGTGGTCCTTGTCCTTATTCCCACAACTTCGGAAGCGGTCAGAAGGCGTATCAACGAACTGATCAAAAAAATTCTGCCGCAGTATACCGAGTATCAGCTTGATGAAGAAATTCTTGGTTTTGATGGAAAAACCTATGTGCTTACCTATATTCCGGATGGGTTTTCACAAATTGGGAGTGAATCAAGCGAATTTGAGTACATTTTATCGTATCAAAATAGCAATGATGAATATTTCGATATTATGATTTCATGCAGTTCAGCGGTGCTCCAACTCAATACGGAAGACACCGATCGTGAAACCGTTGTTATTGGCGATGAATATGGAGAGTTCATAACAAAAGATGGATGGTCATGCGTAATATGGTCAACCGAAACGACCATATTTACCGTGGATGGAGAATTGTCCAGGGAAGAAATGTTGAAAGTCGCCCGAAGCATAAAAGAAAAATAAAAAAATTTCAAAAATCGCGCAGCACTTTATCCTCCTGTATCGTTGTGTATAGTAGAAGACGATACAGGAGGTATTAATTATGAAAAGAATGATTGTACTTATGTTGGCGCTCGTACTGGTTTTGACGTCGTTTGCAACGTCATATGCGGAAGAAAGCGATACTGCTTCGAAGGAACTGTACTCTGTAAAATATGTTGATCTCACAAGATTGTCAGCCGTTTTGGGGATAAGCGGAAAAACCGCTTCCTGTTCAGGAACGGCAAAGACCATGGTTAGCACAGATACCATAAAAATGACCATGTATTTGCAAAAGCAGACATCGACAGGCTGGAGTTCTGTAGCAAGTTGGAGTACACAAGGCAAGAGGCTTGTAACGCTTGATAAAAGCAAAAGCGGCTTGTCTGCCGGAACCTATCGCGTTCGTATTTATATAACGGTATATGACGCGAATGGAACCTTCGTTGAATCTGCAAACGCGTATTCAAAGCTTAAAGTCATATCCTAATAATATATTATCACAAACGCGCAGCACATTGTATGGTTGTCTCGTTATGTGTAGTAGAAGGGCAATACAGCGGAGGATCCGTGAGGAAAAAAGACCCTTCATGAAAAGTAAACTGCCATACTCCGCGACCAATCACGGGAATGCCGTTGATAGGAGAGTGGCAGAGAAAGGAGGCCAGGGACAAGAAAAGCCTTTACACAATTTGAGCGGGACAAGCTCACACCACGTTGTGATGCTATTCTGTAAAGGCTATTTACAGGATAGCACCTTGAGAACAAAAAGTAAAGAAAGGATAAAGGAGAAAAGGAAATGAAAACCAAAAAGAGTATTGCGTCGATCCTCGTTGTTGTGCTGCTGTTTGCGTTTGCGGCGTCCACGCTTGCGGAAACGTATCCGTTTGATAAGCCTACAGAGTCGCGGCGTTTTCCCGGCGAGTCAAACTATGTTCAGGCAATATATGTAACCGGCGGGAGTTCGCAACGAATGGTTAAGAATGTAGAAAGGGTTGAAAAAAACAGCATGGACGTTCACATTAACAAGTTGGATTTGAACGGCCAATCGAACTTCCGGTTTCGTGGGTATCAAGGGAATGATCCCTGCACCTATGCCAGAAAAATCACCAAGACAGGGTTTAACGGCGCAAAATATTTGACACCCAAAACAGGCAACCAAATCTGTGACTTGCTTATGAGTATCGCGAGCTCTGAGAAGAGTGATAAGGTTTACTTCGTTGGCAGGTGGGCAATTTAAAAGAAAGGAAATGCGGCTCTCAAAAGACCGGCTTGCCGGTCTTTTGAGAGCACTTCGAGAAAAATGAGAAAAAGAACAGCCTTTTTATTTGCTTTTGTTGCGCTCCTTGTTTTGGGATGCGTGCCCACGCCGGAGGCGGAAGTGGTTCTCAAAAAGGACACCCAGCGCATGATCGAAACGGCAGAGAACGCCGAGCAGGAATCCCTAAGAGAGATGGCCGAAGTGCCGGAGAATATGCATATTTTTCAGGAAGTGGCATCCACACGCACCGATGTGCAGATCACCATCGACGCGGAAGTCGTAATGCCGGATACGACGGCCATTCCGGTGGTTCATATGCGGCACGGGGAGATCCAGGAGGATATCTTGCGCAACATACAGCGGCTGATTGGCAACGGCAGCGGCGCACTGGATGAGTTTCCGAGGGCGTACTATTTGGCGGAAGCGCAGAAGTGGGCGGACAGGCGAGACGCCGGGGAACTGGATAAATACGATTCTGTGGAAGAGCTGAACGCGGCCATCGCGGAGCTGCTATCAAAGGCCAGCGAGGCTCCGGAAACCCCTGTGTTCAAGGATGAGGATCCCATGGACGAGGCGAGAGAAATCGGTTGTGCTATGTATTTTGGTTGGTCTGACCAAGAGACGGTTTTTCAACTGAACTTTGGTCCAGCGGGCTTTATATATTTTTTGCGAGACATTCAAGACAGTCAAGCATTCGGTGAGTATACTGTCACCACGCAAGGATTCGACAAGTGGCTTATGAGTACCAATCCAATAAACAACCTCCAGGGGAGGATAGATCGTGGGGAAATAACGCTGCGCTTGCCGGAGCGTTCCCTGGAAGACGCGACAGCCTTTGCCCAGAAGGTGCTGCAGGACATTGGATTGCGTGAGTTCACCTGCGTCGGCGCACGTATCGCGCCCCTGATCCCGAACATACATGATATAAAACAAAACTGCCGGTGCGTATATGAGGTTCTGTTCACGCGCCAAATCAACGGGGTGAATATCACCTATACCGATGTTGATGCTTCCGATAGCGCCTTTGGCACCGACAGCTATGCTCCTCCATGGCATTATGAAAAAATACAGATGTTTGTGGACGACGCCGGGGTGTTTGGCCTCCTATTCAATGAACAATATGAGATCCTTGATACGACCGTCCCCAGCGCAAAACTGATCTCCCTGGAAGACGCCATCAAAAGCTTTGTGAACATGATCGAATTGAAGTTTGCAAGAACCGAGAGCTCGACAATCAAAAAGGACGCAACGATCCAGGTGACAGAAATACGCTTGGGCCTTACCCGTGTGCAAGAAAAAGGGGATTTGGAACAAGGGTATCTCGTTCCCTCCTGGACTTTTTTCGGGGTGTACGATATGGATGCGCGCGGTGCGCAAGGATATGACGGCACGGACCCGCTGCTGACAGTCAACGCGCTGGATGGCACGATCATTGATCTTAATGTGGGGTATTAGGCAGACAAAACGGACGCCCACAGGGGGAAGTGGGATGCAAGCTATACCGAGAACGATAAAGTCTACTTTGTTGGCAAGCAATTTACAGAAAGGAAACGCGGCTTTTAAAAGACCAGCTTGCAGGTCTTTTAAAAGCGCTTCATGGATAAATATACAATGAAAAAGAGTATTTGCATAGCATTAACGTTGTTTCTTTGCGTTGGATTTGCCTGCAACCGTTACAAATCCTCCCTGGAAATAGAGTGGACGACGGATGACCCCATTCAAGTAAATGACGAAATAGAAACATGTGTTGTGCAAAAGGAAACATTCTCTGCGGATAGAATCTCGTCGATGCTATCTGCGTTAGTTGGTGAGAATTATGTTTTATGCAAACAATATGTGCGATCAAAACAGGAATGGCTTGACATGGCAACACAAATGGAAGCGGCCGAGCATGTATCAGAAGATGTTTTAAACGAAATCAAAGAAAAAGCAATACATGCTCCCGAAAACCCTTCATACGAACCTATCCGTCTCACCGAAGCAAGCGATGGCGAAATGGCCGCCACCATTCTTGAACGGGATGGCGGGGTCTCTTATGCGCTGTTTGATATGGGTGGGAATTCCTTTTCCTATTATCGGTCAGAGGACATACAATTTGTGGGAAAAGATGTGTGTGAGCAAAATCTCCTGTTTTGCAGTTCGGATTCTGAAAAGGAGCATTTATTATGGCTCATGCCACACCCCACTATTTCTGAAAAAGACAGTCTTGCCATGGCATTGGATTATATAGAGAAGATGAACATCCCTTTGCGCTTATTCTATTATGAACCATGCACGATCATCACTGACAGCGTTATTCGCTCAGATGGATGGAAGTTTGTTTTTACAAAACAGTCCAATGGATATGCTGCACAATTCTGGGATGGTCAATGGTATTATATCAATCCAGACGCGCCGCCCGTTTCAGGATCTTCCTGGGGAGAGGAGGTATGCTCCGTCGTCATAGATGAGAATGGGATATGTGTTTTCAGTTGGATAGGAGCTTCTCGAGAAGTCAGTAGAAACAGAAATGATAAATTGCTGCCCGATTCAGAAATGAAATCCGTTATAGACACGCAGCTCTTTACGATTTATAAAGATCATTCCTATCGAGAAGGCGTGTATCTGGACCTCCAGATCACAAAAATAGAGGCAGGTATTTCATTGATTTCGGTTAGCGAAAGCCCAAATTTAGGGCAATACGTTCCTTCCTGGTATATAAGCTATCGATATAAATGGGACGACGAGGAAGATGTTCCAGAAAGCTGGGAACAGGATCAAATCATTTTCAATATGATAAATGGCGATTACATAGAGCCACGTGTTACAGAAGAAAAACTGCACAGCATTTTGCAGGGCGGCTAAGCTGCAATAAACGATTTGAGAAAATTGGAAAGAAGAGCAGCATTCTTATTTACTTTTGTCGTGTTCCTTGTTTCGTGCAGCCAGGGGTAAGTACACGAAAGGCTGCCGTCGCGGGATAGCGGCAGTTGGCTGGAATCGCCATAGACATTTTTTTCAAAAACGGTGTGGCACTTTTAGCCGTTGCTTCGTTTTGTATAGCGGTATATGAGGCTAATGGAAGTTTCGTTGAGTCTGTAAACGCTTATGGATAGCGGAGTCATTCACAGAAAAAACACCTGGTGCACTGTTCTTGCAGCTTGAGCGATGATTTTTCCAGCATGACCGTTAAGAGCATTATCGGCTGTCCGCGGAATTACCGTTCCATGCCTTGCCTTCCAGATGACCTTGTACTGGTTCTTTGAAAAAGAGATTTAGATAGGATCGCATCCAGTATGCGCTCGGTGATATGCGCTCGAAACAAAAACAGCACGGTTCCAATAAATGAGCAGCGACACTCTCTAGCCTAGGACTAAAGGTAATGGTGTGTGCATTTGGTCCCGAGGATAAAGTGATTAATGAAAAGGTGTTCCTTGAGGATGCCACTGCAATGATAAAGAACCTGAACGCTGGTATTTCAACTCTGAGACCGGTAAAGCGGGAAACGATCCTGATTAACTCGATGATGAACGGGTATTATTATTCCTATGTCGTGAACAAGACCATCATGCACAAGATCGTCCATTGGCTGTTGTATGGACCAGCTATTCAGCTGGCGGGGGTATGGAATCGGGAGCATGACGCTATGACTTGCCGTAAGCAAAGCAATTGTCCCTCTCGCTTTTGGGCTGTGATAGATTGGATGGAGTAGCAGGCAATTTTTTTAGCCTCCAGATTGCTTATGACGGATTGGTCAACAAAAATCGTAGCGGAAAATTGGTATGGTAAGTACGATGAATTGCCCCCTATACTGCGGATGGAAAGGGACATTGATCGGCTGGGCCATCATTTTGATGTGTTTCGATAGATGGCGAAGATTCGTATGTCTGAATTTGGATACGCAGATGCAGAAAAAGCCTTTTCCTATTATGAAAAACGGGATCACACTATTTCTTTTGAAAAGGTCGCTCAGAAATTAGCTCAAAACGAGGATTTTCGAGATGCTCCCTCAGCTGGCGGCTACGCGTATGTCGACAACTGTTTTGTGCTCCGAGAGAAGAAGTATATCTATCGGGACGTGGTTGGGCTGCTTTGTCTGACTCAGTATGCCAAAGCTCATATAGCGGAGTGCTACCTGACTTTTGCAATCAGACATAAAAAATCGAGGGATGCAACACGGTATGCTGCGGTATAATGTGGAGGCTGAAACCTTCATTGTGGGCAGCAGCCTTCCCGCAATCGAGTTGGCAAAACGGTCCCTAAACGTAGCATCCATCCTACAGCAGCTTCCTAACTCCTTCTCTGAAACACTTTCTGCACACATGGATCGAAAGGGAGTCTCCTGCGAAAGATTGGCAGAAGCTTGCCTGCTTTCACGTAACAGTATCTTTCGATTTAAGAAAGATGCATATCCTCGCATCAGCTTGCCCAATGTCATCTGCCTTTGCATTGGGCTGAAGCTACATCCTCTTCTTTCAATGGATATGGTTCGCAAGGCTGGGTACACCTTCAATGGATCTTCTGAACATACGGCTTATCAAATGTTGCTGATGACTATGACCAACAGCTCATTATGTGAATGTAATGATTTTCTATGCCAGATGGGCATGCATCCATTGGGGCGGTATGAAAGCAGCAGATAAGTGTGGGTGTACTCCATAGCTATGGGATGCTTTGTTTATCTTTCAGTATACCGCTTGATGCTACATGCGAATCATATCGATGAATACAGCATAAATTGCTGTATCTTTTTTCAAAGCTTCTCTATATGATTAGAAACAATAGGGAAGATTCTATCATCGGCCACAGCAGTTTTTATACTTCTTACCGCTTCCGCACGGACAAGGATCATTTCTCCCAATTTTAATTGAATGTGCGGTAAGGTTTTTCTTTTCTCTCCATGCTATTTGCAACAGGCCAATCGTTTCATGGAATAATCTGTTCCATATGCTTGGGAGTATTCCGCCATCCTTCAAAGTCGTTGTTCCTGATTGATTATAATCCACAAAACAAACAAAGTTCTCATTATTAGGTAGCAATTCCTTGTTTCTTCGTTCGTCGTATTTATAAACGTTGAGGTAGATCGAGTCTGCCGGCATATTGCCATGCTTTTGTGGATATTTCGGGGAAGGCGGATTCTTAACCGTCTTGAGCCATTCTATCGAAGTGTCTATTTTCCTTAATATCTCCTCTTTATCGGTAATATCGCCGATAAACATATGAGCTTTAAGCCTCTTTCGATCCGGCAGACTGCAATCTGCTACCTCGTTTATCGTTATACCGTCTTTTGTATAATTCGGGAAACAATAATACTTATACTCAGAAGGATCTATTTCTTCTTCAGACGGAGGAAAGAATAACGAATCGTTGTTAAGGACCTGTTTGGCTATATCATCAAGTGCCGGTTTTTTCGTAATCATTTCAATTATTTGAGCCTGTGTAAACCTCATCCATCCAGTCAGCATCCTGGGGTGAGAGAAGCTGATGTAATACTTCTTGTAATTCTGATAGCGAGTGTAGACCAAAATAGAAAGGGTGATCGCCAGTTGAACCAAGTGGCCTCTGTCTTTGCAATCTGAAATATGCATATCGACATTGATCTGTTCATCGTTTGGCACATCACTAATGCCTACGCATCGATTTACGGGCGTACTCAACTCCATAGCAAAGAGTGAAAACGGAACATAGCCCTTTTTTGTTTCGTCAACATCTAATAAGGATATGTGTTGATTCATAAACAAGGCGATGCCAAGTATCACTCCACTTACCATGTCATATGCTTCATCGATTTGCTGATCAAATTCGTACAACGGAAGTTCCGTTTTTCTTGACTGATGGTTCTCCATATAATAGAAAACCAGATGGTCAAAACCACCTTCCTTTTGAATAGATACTCTGCCGTGATTGATGGCGTTTCTTATGTTGACATCGACATGATCCGCTATTTCATTTAACCCATTGCTTTGTGCCATGTCCAATAATGGGTTAAGTTTGCTTTGAACGGTATAATCTTTTCCGGCACATTTAGATAATGGTATTGCGAGAAACCTTAGCAGATTCGAAAGGCACCCCTCAACAATGGATGTATACAGAGGTAATCTATATAATCTGGTCTTTATTTCAGGAGAAATATTGAAATCATGGATATCTGCCCAAGTTTCAGATAACTGTTCATACGCATTATACCCCATGAGGAAGTATTCGATCGCTTCTTCATTGAAACAAAATGTCGGTATTCCTGGCGATAAGCATGACTCCAGTTTATCAAACACCTGGTGGGCTGTTTTCCGGTTCCAGTATTTGCTTGGGCTGGCATTCTGCAATTTATCAATCAAAGCAACAAAAACAGGCTTAATCTCAGTGATGGATGAGCTAAAAGATGATTGAACATCTAGCAACAACGGCGTGACATCATATTCTTTTTCATAATAGCGTCTTGCTTCTTCAATAAATGTTGTCATGATCTTCTCCTTATACTGAAACTGAGAATGATGACTTAAGTGATATACACGTGTGTATGTTCCGTGATGATCCTTAAAACAAAGACGAGCAAGCAGAATAGTGATTGCTCAATGGTCAGTCATATATCGTTTATGCTGTCCGGGTCCAGCAGGAAGGGGATAATGCCGATATAGCTGATCCCGTTCTCGTCCATGTGCGGCTTACTGTTCCCAGAAGTGATGACGATCTTCTTGAAGAAATCTCCGCTTTTGAGCAGCGGCGTGATCTCCTGCTGCCGCTTGTCCGGGTCGGCGATGCTGAAAGCGGATTGGATATAGACCTTTTTCATCCCCATGTTGACCACAAAGTCGATCTCATGCATCTTTTCGACTTTCTTTCCGTCCTTCATTTGCGCAAAGCGGATCGCCCCCACGTCCACGCTGTAGCCCCGGATCACCAGTTCATTGAACAGGATATTCTCCATCAGATGATTTTCCTCTATCTGGCGGAAGCCCAAGCGGGCGTTGCGCAGGCCCACATCGGTGGCGTAATATTTCAGGGGAGATTCGAAGTAGGCCTTCCCCTTGATGTCGTACCGCTGGGCTTTTTCAAATATGAAGGCGTCCTCCAGTGCATCCAGATACTTCTTGACCGTCTTGTCGCTGGTGTTGGCATGATGGACGGAATTGAGCGTGTTGGCCAGCTTCCGGGGATTGGTCAGCGATCCGACGCTGGACGCCACCACGTCGATGAGGCTCCCCAAATAGGCGTCCTCCACGCCGTATCGCTCCACCACATCGGCTATATAGACGCGCTCAAACAGGCCGGAGAGATAGTTGGCTCTCTCGCTTTCGTCCGGTTCCAGCACGGCCAGGGGCATCCCGCCGTAGACCACGTACTCTGCCCAGGCGTCCGCTTTTTCCGTGCCCGACATGGCGTAAAATTCAGAAAAGCTCAGGGGGAACATGCGGATCTCGCTGCCCCGATCCCGAAAGTTGGTGGCGATGTCCTTGGACAGCATCCGGGAGTTGGAGCCGGTCACATAGATGTCCAGGTTCGGCTTGGCCATGAGGTCGTTCAGAATGTCGTAGAAGGTGGTGTAGGCCAAGTCCTGATCCTCTTTGGCAATCTTGTTCAGGTCCGCGTCCTCTCGCTTCACCTTGTAGGAGAGCTGTATCTCGTCCACAAAGAGGAAGTAGTCGCCCCCTCCGCTGATATGATGCAGAACATAGTCATACAGGACGTTGGGATTGCGATACTTTTCAAACTCCTTTTGATCCAGGGCGATCTCCAGGATATGGTCGGCCTGAACGCCGTTCTCCAGCAGATAGTCCTTGAAAATATGGCGAAGCAGATACGACTTCCCGCAGCGTCGGATGCCGGTGATGATCTTGACCTTCCCGTTGTGCATCTTGGAGATCAATCGGTTCAAATACAGGCTGCGCTCGATTCGCATAAAATTCCCCTTTCCGAATTTTATCGACACTCTCTGAATTTCGGTAATGCCATCTGCTGCCATTATATCATTCAACGGCTCCCTGTCAAGCCAAAACAATGAGACATTGATCATTAGTACCATTGTTGGGACTTATTCCTCAAAGATACACCTTGCTAGAGGGGCAGACGATGCTACAATAATGCTATCCAGTTAATGACACTTCATATGTATTTAGAAAACTGGTCGGTTTCAGATACAGCACCAACATCAATATTCCCGATGATACAGGCCAATGTTGTGGATAATCTTGAATAGTATGGCTCTGCATCGACTCTGAAGAAGATTGCCGCCAATGTTTGGAAATCACGAGCATATGAGCGCTTTCATCTGAAACAAAATTCATACTTATGGAGTGGGGTGATTCAATGACAGTTACATTTTGCGGACATAGGGATATCGTTTGCTCAGACAAGCTAACAAGACAACTGCGATTTGTATTGTATGACCTGATCTCGGAAGGTGCAGATACCTTTTTGCTGGGTGGCTACGGCACTTTTGATTCCATTGCCGCCATGGCCGTTCGCGGCTTGAAGTCCACATATCCAAACTTACGATCTACGCTAGTCCTGGCATACCTGGATCGCGACTATAACGCAGAGCTCTATGACGATACGATCTATCCACCGCTGGAAGGTGTCTCGTTGCGGTATGCTATTTCACAACGAAACAGATGGATGGTTGATGCCTCAGACGTGGTCGTGTCTTACGTTGCCCACAGCTATGGCGGTGCTGCGACCACCCTTCGATATGCCGAGCAAAAGCATAAGCGGATAATCTGGCTGGTCGAGTGAGATTTCTCCGCTCTTGAGCATCTCTAGCATTGCCCGTAAAGCAATTCTGAGCAGATTGGAGTACTGCATTAAATGACGATAAGTTGGTATGAACGGAAATAGCGTATCGACCCGCATGATTGCCAAGTTAAGCACATGGTAGTAATAGATTGCCATTTGCATTGCGATAAAAGAAGGGCACTATCCAGCAGACAAAATAGGGATAGTGGTTTCTTTCAGCATTTAGATCTCAATGAAACATATTAGAATAGAAGCACTATTCCGAAGATCATTTAGAAGGTATTCTTTAATCATAAATGCTAACTATCCAAGTATCAGAATCCATTTCTTGAACATCATACATCATGTAATCCCCATCAATTTGGATCCTAAGGTGACAACCCGTTAACAGATTAAAATACGCCATGTTGTAATAGTCCCTATTGTTTATACCGTGCCACAATTGCAAATAGCCATGTTCATCAGTAGTATATGATGTGCTCATGTAAGCGTTTGGATTAGAATCGTCATATACTATTAGTTGCACTTCTTTTCCCTGTAAGGGGGAGCCATTTCTATTCACCTGAATCCTAAACATTTCAGAGTACTTTGCATCGTTCTCTTCAATACAATAAGACCAAGGCATAACAGAGTCCTCCTGAACAAATCTGTGATCAATTATGAACGGGGTGGAAGAATACCCGATTTTATATCCGCTGCAACGTATGATAAAGAAGTAGATTCCATCTTGAAGCGATTCAAATTTTAATTCATCATAAAAGTCCGTTGTTTTTTCTTCAACAATTGTACCATCGGAATAACTATAAAGATCGACAACGATAGAAGAACCTGGGGATGGAAAAACGCCTAAATCATTGTTTAGTGAGTTATCTTCTTTGATTGTCGTCTTCAAAGCAAGCTTGCTAATGGAAAGCGAAAACGAATTAAAACTGCACGGGTATAGCTCTGCTGGATGAACATCTGGATATATGTCGTTTATTTCCTCCTTTGTAAGTTGTTGTTTATATGCATCAAGAGGCAGAGTATTGCATTGAGATGGTGTTGCCGTAACGCTGGTAATCGGATGCGGACTGATCAAACTATCCGCAGATGATAAAGGATCAGTCGCTTGAACAGTAACGTTATCCTCATTTACATTATCCGCAAACGAAGATTCCCCGTTTGTTGACTGCATGCCATACTTTTGAAGAATAGTGCTTTCCCATCCCATGTATTGTGCTAAAAACAGCATTGAAATAAATAGTATGATTGATCCGATTATGACTATAATAATCACCGTTGTCGAACGTTCAGGATCAATGCGATCAATTATTAGTTTCACAATGAAAAGAACAATAGGTACTAAGACTGCACCGATAAGTACGGTATCAAATGGCGTCACTTTGTAATCCTCCAAACACATGCAAGTTACTTACTTAATTAAAGACACCAGGAAAACACGAGATAATCCCTTAGATTTAATAATATATAATTACCAATCATTAAAGAGGCACTTCATCAATAACATATTAATTCGTGTCGGTGTTTTATGTGCAAGTTTCCTGTATAAAAGAGCATGATAATTTCTACAGATTGAATAATAGGGTATTATGTGATGGAGACTAACCTTTCTTTATGAACAAAGGAGACAATATTGATTCAATGATTAGTGACTTGCATTATAAGTGATCATTGCTTGATGCAGTTCAGTCATTAGGCCATCATGATTCTGTGGTTCTGTCCATGTTTGGCTTTGCTTTTAAACAGATGCAGCGCGGGTAATCAAAACACGGAATGCCAAAGCAGTCCCGACTGTTACTAATTCAGTGCACATATGACCTGTTCCCTGCTATCTGCAACAACATATTTCTTTAGCGTCACACCCAGATAAACCGGTGTGTCGCTCACACGAAAAATAGCAGTTTGTGTATTTGGTAGATCCAACAATTTCAAGCTAAAGACCTTTTGCTCATTTTGCAGTTTCCCGTGTATCAATTCGCCGATAGTATCAACATCCGTCTCAATTCTCATTGCGATTATTTGCGCTTCATTTTCGAATCTCATGCATTTGTGTCTTACTTCAAAAGAGGATCCATCTCCACAAATGCCTGATCCCAGTCCAATAATCACTCTTTCGTCTCCAAGATCAACCGGAGTATTTATGTTATTGTTTCGCAACTGCTTTCGATCCCTATCGCTGATTTTGGCTGTCAATGATCCCTCGAACACATTTCTCTTGACCAAATCTGGCCAATTATCCGCTAAATCACGAACCAGCTCCTCTTTTGTCCAATTAGCTCTCTTATGCGGAATGATTTGCAGAAAATATATGGTATCGTCATCTGAAGGATCTATATAAGCGATCAGAAGATAATCGCTTCTTTCAAGAAATCTTTCGTCATCAGGATGTCTTATATCTGGATCGGAGAGGTGGAAATGATAGAATCTCCAATCGCTGAACATCTTATCTTCAAAAGCAGTATTCAGCACATCGCGAGACATATATTCCACGAGATCCTGTCCGGCCTTTACGGCCTTTTCAAAGCTTTGCAACGGTGATTGCGCCTCGCTGGGACAAAAGAAATCCTTGGCTTTTTCTATGCTTCGACTTTTTGGGGGCAGCAACTTTGATTGTAATAAAAACCATTGATATAGGGCATTCTCTTTCTTTACGTTTTCTAAATAGCTATGCGCTGCTTGAAAAATCACAAGACATTGATATGATAGCTTGTTTAGTTCTTCGTGCATATCCAAAGAAATCTTGTATTGCTTTCCCATATATTCCATATCCACCTCTAAGGCATTATATTGCTGTCATTACGTTTTGAATAACAAATAATAAAAAACTACTATCCGATCCCAGATAGAACTGTGTTTCGTTGTCGTCTCAGTTGCAACAGCTTTACTAGTATAGCTTCATAATGACTGTAAATGATTTAAGCATAAAGATGATAGGATGTCAAACACAAAGTATTGCGTCGAGACATGGAACATGCGATGCTTTTGCAGTTCGATCTTTATCTAAAAAATTTTATATTTTTGAATGGACTTTCCATGGATCAGCGGTGTTTATCTATTTTAGGGTAACCTGAAATTCATTTTTTTGGAGGTCGTTATGAAAAGAAAAGCACTGTGTTTTGCCCTTGCACTGCTGATGTGTATGGTGGTCACTGCTCCCGCATTTGCGGATAGTGCTATAGAAATGTCATCGCAAAAAACAGATATTACAGCTTCATTTGGCTTAAAACACATTTCAGGCTCAACATATAGAATGTGGGCAAAAATCAGCAATCCGACAGGAGCTACCGTAAGTGCTACTCTCACATTATATGACGTATCCTATACACCTGTAACTTCTGTCAGCGGGACATCTTCTTTAACAATTATCAATCTAAGTAAAGATGTGAGCCTTTCGTCTGGTACGTATCATCTACGCCTCAGCTATACAGTGGATGGCACGACATATTCTGCCGAAAAAACATATACCATTTAATGCTCATAAGATGGTGGACGTTCTGATGGGCGTCCGCCTTTGTCTATTCTGCTTTCATAAGATCGATAAGATCGCGCAAAGCAAAATCTCCTCTTGCATTTATCCCCAATACAGAGTCCTCAAGAATCCATTTAATAATAATCGTTCCATCTTCTTCTACCGAGTAAAAGATGGATGCCTCGACATCATAGGCTGAATATCCTGTTGCCGTGGAAGAGATTAAATCTTCCGCATCCCAGATTTGATATGTAATAATCATCCCGTCCGGCACTTCATACATTGCATGGAATTCCAAATAATCAATGTATTCATCATATTCATAGTACAGCTTTGAGCAAGAAAGAGGTAACTCTACCGGATTCTTGCCTGTCATTCTTGTAAACTCCTCAAAAGAACTCACATAGATAACGCTGCTATCTATTTTCTGTTGGTCGTTACCAACAGAGATGGCTTCATCTTCTGTAAAAACAAGTGATGTATCACTATTGCTTCGATTGATAACGATTCTGCCATCATCAAACAGCGTCACAATATACTGTATCACACTCTCCGCAATGGCCTGCCCCATGGGCGTGGCGGCAAAGAACACGGTCAGTAGCAAGACGACAAGAACCGATATGATGATTTTGCGGATGGGCGGAATGGTGAATTGATCCCCTATGCTGCGCAGCCAGGCAAAGGGCTTTTTCTCTTCGCTGGGGCGGGTCATGCCGAGCTGGGCGTAGATGGAGTCGACGAACTCCTTGCCGGTCATCCGGATGTTCGCTTTGACGATGGCATCCGCTTCCTTTTCGGTCAAAGGAAGCTCGTGCGTGTCAAAGTAAGGATGATCCAGCGCGATCTTTTGCAGGTATCGCCATTCCAGCCTGGTCATTTTCATGGGCATTGTCCCCTTTCACATGGACAGCAACACGCTCAGCTGCACAAACAGGTGCTTATGATGGCGCTTCAGATACATGCGCATACTCTCAAACTTCTTGGTGGTCTGGCGCTTGGTCAGCCCCAGGGAGGCGGCTGCCTCCTCCAGGGATACCTGGTCCACATAGTACGCGATGAACGCCTTGCGGGACAGCTCATCGTAATACGCCAGGTGGTGATCCAACGATTCGATCCACTCCACCAACTCAAACTCCTGCCTTGTGGCGGGATCGGTCATGGTATCCTTCAGTTTTTCATAGCTCCCGTCAGCCACCCTCTGCCTCGCCTTCGTCCGCCTTTGATTCAGAGTTGCATTGCGGATGCAGACCATCAGATAGGACTTGCAATGGGCGATATCCTTGAGCTCTTCCTGCTTCAAGCATATCTTCACGGCCACCGTCTGCAGGACGTCCTCTCCATCTGCCCAGTTTCCCGTCATGCGCACGGCAAACCGAAGGAGACTCTGATAGTTCTCCTCGATGAAGTTCATGATAGAGCTTGCCATAGGGTTCCTTTCGGGAGCTCTCATGAACCTTCTTACTTAGTATTACACCAGCGGCTCATGAAAAGTCCATCCTCAATTATTTCAGACCATTGTCAATTATTGTCGAATCAAGCTAAACAAAAAGCGCCCCGACCCAGCATGAATAAGCTCCGGGATCGGTGCGCTGTCGGTTATTCGATTGTCCTTCTGCCCGCCGCCGCTTCGATCAGATCGGCGATCAGGTTTTGTTCCTCCTCGGAGAACGCATGCTCCAAGCAATTCAAAATGCGCTCCGCCGCGGTGGAGACCGGCTGCGGCTCGCCCTTCACCACCTGGTCAAAGGAGACGTCCAGTATTTGGCACAGGGAGATCAGCTTTTCGATGGAAGGCTTCCTATGACCGCTTTCAATGTGCCGGATATGTGTCGCCGACACATCCAGCATCTCCGCCAGCTTCTCCTGCGAGATCCTCTTTTCTATCCTTGCCAGTCGGATGGCATCCGCCAGCAGTCTCAATTCGCTCTCGTGCTCCATAACTCTATGCTCCTTATTGTGTAGCATAGCGTTATGAATCATACAAGAGAAGGAGCTAAAAGAGACGATCGTTTGTTCTTTAGGGGAAATCACGTGATTAACCGAAAAATGATCAATTAATATATTATTGCTATTGATGGATATTGCATGAGTTTTGTGTGTTATAAACAAGTGTTAATGAAACTTTATCCCATAATTAAAGGAGGAGTCATGAGTATATTATGATTATAACAAAAAAAGCCCCCTTATCATTTGCGCAAAGACTGAAAGAGCAATTTTCCATAGTGGCTTCGCAGGACAAATATATGCAAAAAAGCATCCAAAGGGTTTCTCCTTTAGCCGGGTCAGTTTTATCAAAAAGATCAGATTATAAAAAGTCTTTGTTGATTGAAGCATCAAAATGTCCAAGTGGAACTACAATAAACAGATTGTTCGATGATAATTCTATTGTAATAAAAGAATAATGGATCGAGGAATGCAATTTATGGACCCTATTACAAAGAAACATACGACTATACCTGAAACAAAAAAAACAGCCATTTCTATTCATTTAAGGGCTGTGGCATCTAGCTGTGCAGAATGGTTGAACAAGCGGGTAGTTATAAAAGTTATTCTTGAGTCACTGCCTGCCATTTGGACGATACTATTACAGGTGTTCAAAACGTATTTTTTCCATGAAAACGGCAATTTGAAAGAATTAGGTGTAGGCATTTGGTTTTCTGTTTTAATTCCATCTGTTATAATATCTATATTAACTGGCATAAAATCAAAACATGATAACTATTATCGTAGAGAATTAAGCCGAGAAAATAAAGCTTATGACAGTATGCTTTCGATAATGAAAAAAATAACGAATGAAGAATCCATTCTTGAACAAGCCCAATATAATCAGTTAAAGTATTGGATTGAGGATGAAGCTCCGAGTAAAGAATTCTGTGTAATTGCTAAGAAAGTTCGCTATCCGGAAGCTATTATTCAGAGAATAGCAGAGTGCCTTACTAGTTGTTTTGCTGAGATAACTCAATTAGAAGAAAGCAATATATACATATCTGCAGCAATAGCCGTCTGCAACACAATGCAACCAAAGAAGCAGCAAAAGAATCCCAATTGGGAATGGTTTTATCAGCCTAGGCAAGCGGGAACTGCATCATTAGAGGATTTACTAAATAACAATTCTTCCTTTAAAATCGTAGCAAGCGGTGTCCCATTCTTCTATTCTAATGATAAGGCCCAGGCAGAAAAAGAAGGAAAGTATCGTTTTGATGAAAAAGATAAAAGCAGTAATTATCAAGGATCTATTATTTGTTATGAAGAATATGAACAAGTCAGAAAATGGCGTATTCGAATGATTATTAGCATTAGTACTTATGGTCAAAAGCTTGTGAGTCAACACGATGAAGAATTAGGAGTTGATATTCGCGCTGTATACGAAGATATTATTTATAATACAATCATAAAACAATTCAAGTGTGAAATCAAAGAATGCTTACTCTGGTATGTAATACAAAAAATCGATTTTCAAAAAGAGAGTCAGAAGACAAAAAAATCTTCGAAAAAGAAAGAAGAAAGTGTTGCATAAGAATAACATCCTGTTTTTCCATATTCTATGTAAGCATCTAACTAGTGTAATACAATGCTAAAAATATACTTGAAGGTGGCGTGGTTTGGCCGTCACCCTCTAGTTTAAAGCCCAATCCTATCAGGAAAAAGAATGCTTCTATGACCTTTTGCAAGGCAGCTACAGCTCCTTCAAAAGGTTTCATTCATTGATCCCCGGAACAATCTTTAAACCCACTTCATCATTATGGCAAGTGATATTCACGGAAGCTCTTTCACCGCGATACTGAAAGCATGCTTGCATTGGGTGTTGCCAAAACGGACCTCCGTGCCGTAGTACTTTGCTATAAAGACAGTATCCAAGGAATCATACATCATAATCCAAGATATCCATTGCAATCCCTGATTTTCATTTCAAGATAGATGTCGCCAGGCTATTGTTCTCAGCATTCTGAAGTCTTCATGATTTTTTTCTGAATCCTACCGGTAAAGGCATTGACGAATCTCTCAACCCAATTCTTTCTCCATTGTATATAAGATGTCCGATAACGCGTATGGGACTTCCTTAAGCAGTATTGCTGAATCTTTTCTTCTGCTAATGTTTTCTCTCATTGCAGGATGGTCAAAGCTGAACATCATTAGACGTCGAAAGTCATTAATGGCAGTAATCTTTTTAGGAGTATTTGCTCTGGAGTTCATAATATCTATCAACTCTTTTCCCATATTATAGACCCAAGGAAAATCATCCTGAACTAAGCTTAGAAGAATCAAAAAAGCATACTGCTTATTGCAATCCGGTAAAATTCCATGCAGTAATTCATCAAGATACATGGCCCTGTTTCTTCGAGCAATTCTGCGATCCTCCATCTCGGAGTTCCTTTCAAACATAGACAGTGTGTAATCTAATCTTTGCTTTATACTCTCTAAACTTTCACTAACTTTCGTGTCTGGATTACGAAGTAGTTTTTGATTGTCTCTTGATAGTTCTAGTAACTCTTCGATAATCGTGGACATATGGGTTTCGCTATCTGTTTCATCACCTTGCACATCATCATCGTTTATGTCATGAATCTCGTTTAAGTTTTTTTCCAATAAAGGATACCAAACTTCAAATGCCCTTTCCAGCATTGGTTCTGATAATCCCTCTTCCCCGCACGCCTTATTAATTGTAGATAAAAGCTTCTTTATATCTTCTTTCTCAAAAATAGTTGACTGAAATTGTAGGATAGGTCCATTTACTTCCGACCGTTTTATATCGAAAAGGAAGGGAGTCACGAAAGACTTATCCATCGTTTTTGAAAGAGCTCCCGCCTCAAAAGAAAGCCAGGGCGCATTCAAATTCTCTTTTGTTACACAAAGAATCCCGAAAGTAGAATCTTCTAGTTCTTTTGCAATGTCTGTACTCCAGCGCGCTCCTTTGTCAATGTCCTCTGAAGACACATAAGGCACGACTGATTGAATTACAGATGGTAACCACTCCCTAAACAATAGGGCAACCTTATGACTTTTATTTCCAGACCAACTGATAAATACTTTCATGTCCTTTTCCTCGTTTCTACTTTATATGACGCTTGTTTAATGTCATAAACACAGACACTGAAGAGGATAAGCATATCCTCCGAACGCAATAATATATTATTTGGTTCGCCATTTCCCTCGCAGCGTACTCATAGGGGCTTATATACATTTTTATGCACCTCATAGTAATCCCAAGGAGCGAACCAACGGAGAGTTTGATGTTGCCTTGGATTATGATGATGCTGTAGCGATCTACGAGGCGAAATATTTGAAACAGCCGATGGAACTGGATGAGATCCACCATGAGGTCAAACAAATTGAGCTGATCCCCTCTTTGACTGTCGACCGTATCGGCTTTATCTCAATAAACGGATTTACTGAAAAGGAAGAAGGATACTCTTATCTGACAGGTAAGGATTTGTTTACAGAGGACTAAAGCAAACGCTGCTCCTTAGTATCGCCGAGGTGATTGCCTAGGCGATTCTATTCATTCACTGTTGGCGCTTCTGGATCGAGACCACAATGCAGAACAATATGACGATACAGCCTATCCATCGCTAGAGAGGGTCCTACTATGGTATGCTGTTTCACAACGAAACAGATGCATGGTCGATACCGCTGATGTGATCGTGTCTTGTGTCACTCACAGCTACGGCGGAGCAGCGACCACTCTTCGATATGCCGAACAAAAGAATAAGCGGATCATTCGCCTGAGGACATGAGATATTTCGCAGCTGGGAAGGCAGCCTTTTGGGATAATATATAATTTTTGACCGTACCAAAATTTGGTACGGTCATTTTTGCCTAAATATCTGGGTTTTTGCAAAAAAACGCCTCAAAAACACGCCAAAAAAGGCCAAAACCGTTCCATTTTTTGGTACTGTCAAATCAACCTCATTTCGCTACCATTTCACTTGTGAAGTGAATCGCTTCACAAATACATCATTCAAAGCCTGATATGCATTAAAGGCTTGGATACGAATATGTACCTGAGCCGTTTCGGTAAAGGAATGTTCCGTACCCTTTCTTTAGTGCGCGATCAGGGTTATTCGTTCCATCCCCGAGATGCCCTTTCAGGCGGAAAGGGCAGAGAAATGAAAATCGAAGATGGAAAGTACCAGTACAGCAAGTTCAATAAAGAAGACTTGAAGATGTACAGGGAGGTGTTGGAACAATTTCCGTATGACGCTGAACTTGAATCCTTCTTCATTGAGCAGGGGGCATTAGATCGCCGAATCAGGCAACAGGATAAGAGGCATATTGCACCGATTCCTTTGGAGTACATAGACAACTACACAATGAGGCAATCTGCGGAGGACGAGTATTTCCTCTTGGCAAACAATAAAAAACTGCATGATGCCATGGAAAGATTGACTCCTGAACAATTCGAGCGAACCTATGAACTGTTTTTCGAAGGAAAGGCGATCTCTCAGATAGCTGAAAGAGATTCTAAGTGGGAAGGCTCAGTTCGGCATTGTGTGGACAGAGCGCTCAAGCAGCTTCGCAAGCAGTATGAGGAATAGCACATGAAGGAAGATATTCGTGACCTTCTGCCGCTTGTGCTTCGACCGAAGGATGTTTCAGAAGCATTGGACGTATCCCTTGATTACGCTCGAAGGCTGTTTCATAGTCCAGGGTTCCCTTCCGTGACAATAGGAAAACGGAGGGTAGTATCACAGAAGAACTTTTTGACTTGGTTGGAAAGGAGACGTGTGCAACATGGAATCTGAAAAAAGGATTGTATATTTTGTAAAAGACATTGCCGACATCCTCAAACTATCGAATGTCTTCGTTTACACTTTGTTTCGCAGAGAAGACTTTCCTGGAATGTGTATTGCTAATCGGTTTTGCATCAGAAAAGACTACTTCTGGGAATGGCTTGATCTACAGGATAACAGTCAAAGGAGGCTTGATGATGAAAAGAAATGTTAGAAAGGATTATCGCCTGCTCCCTCTTATTTTGGACGGACAAGATGTTCAGGCAATCCTTGGGGTAGGTCACTCCTACATGTCCGAACTATTTCGAAGAGACGATTTTCCAAAGCTTGAGATTCTAAAGAGGAATCTCGTACTGAAAGACAGCTTTTTCTCATGGCTTGAGAATAGGGAGGAAGACACAAAATGAAGAAACGGAGACTTTATAGACCTCGCCCGGAACGGATACCGAACGAGTATCGCAGCCTGGAGGAACTGCCGGAGCTGATGACGATTTATGATGTAGCAGATGTGCTACATATTTCGGTGGCATCTGCCTACACAGTAACAGGCATGGATGATTTTCCGGTGTTTTTGCTGAACAGTCAGCGAAGGATTCAGCGGGAAAGGTTTATTCAGTGGCTGCTGTCAAAGGAGAGAAGAAATGGCACGGCTTAAAAAGCGAGATGATGGGCTTTATCAAAAGCAAGTGCTTGCAGGCAAAAAGGCCGATGGCTCTTATATCCGCCGTACCGTCTATGCAAAGACACAGAAGGAACTTGAAGAAAAGACTGACCAGGCTAAGAAAACTCTTCAATACGGAGGATACCTTTTATCGGGAGCAACGACTTTTGGGGAGCTGGCTGAGATCTGGATGAAAAGCTTTGGCGGGACGCAATCTGAAAAATGGCGATACAGGATGCAATCTCTGCTCAACAATCATTTGCTTCCTACGCTTGGACAAATGAAAATCAGAGATATAAGGCAGTTTCACATTCAAATCTTGATCAATAAAAAGGGAGAGGAGGGATATGCCACTGCGACGATGAAGCAAATGAAACAAACGGCTGTTCGTATACTTGAAGTGGCATGTGCAGGAGAAGTGATAAGACGCGATTTTGAAAAGATCAAGGTTCCGAAGAAGGAGCCGAATGAAAGGGAGGCACTCTCGGAGAAGCAGATCAAGATGGTAAATCAAACCTGGGAATCTCATTTCATGGGGTATCCGGCCATGATCATGCTCTACTGCGGATTGAGAAAGGGAGAGTTGCTTGCGTTGGCCTGGAAAGATGTGGACCTAGAGCAAGGGTTCATATCGGTTTCAAAGTCGGTTGAAATCATCAAGAACCAGCCGAAGATTAAAAGCCCTAAATCGAAAGCAGGCACGAGAAAGGTCCCCATCCCCACACTCCTTCACGATGTTCTTGTCCAGGTGAAAGGAGCGGACAATGAACTTGTCTGCCCAGACAGTCATGGAGGGGTGATGTCAAGCTCTGCATACAAAAGTGCGTGGAATTCATATATGAATCATCTGAACCTATACTACGGAAGAGCAAGTGGTTCAAGATCCAACGGGCAAGAGATGGCCATAGAACCTTTCACCGCTCATATGCTCCGGCATACCTACGCTACCCTGTTGTATGATGCAGGCGTCGATGTCAAATCGGCACAACGGTATCTCGGCCATGCTAATTTGGAGCTAACGCTCAAAGTATACACGCATTTGACAAAGTATAAAGAAGGTAAGTCCATGGAGAACTATAACAAGATGCTGGAAGAAAAGGGCATGATTGAACAAGCAGTAAATCGTTAAGCGACTTGAGTTCATTAGTTAACTCTATCAATCTGTATAACAGATGCCGGTGAAGCGGCATCTGTTTTGATACAGGTCAACAACCGTGATTACGAAGTACATTGAACATTTTTGGTAATAGCATTACATTGTCGGGACTTGTTGCGGCTGCATAAACAGTTTGTCATGAATTCAGCTTTAGCATCGCACTATATACACATATCAACGGTTATCCTCACGGCATCTATTCATAGGGCGTCTATCAATCTGTATGAGTCTATAGCTCCTTCGTTTTTTGCTTTTTCATGAAACACTTACGTCATGATCGGATTTGCTTGGACCTTGACACTGTTTTTGTGCTTTTGAGTCTTCTTCGTCGTATTCATGCTTAGCAATGGCCGTGACTTCACTTATGTGTATTGCTATCACATGATTGATAGACGCCAACTCGTTTTCTTTTCTATACCATCTATCTTTCTTTCCTTCGCCACTATCAAATGATTCTCCAGTAGTTTTATAATTATCTATTGCAATCCAATCATCACTATAATCTGATGGGATAGAGATACAACGTCCATAAACCATTGAACCATCTTTCAAAAAAACCGAGATATATGGATCGTCACTTGTCCTATCTAGTCCTATGCTTTCTAAAACAGTTTCTGACAACATGGTGTTGTATATTTTCGAATACAAATGCCTGATCTTCTTGTTTTTTAAGACCCTGAGAAATACTATTGCAGCTATTAACCCAACAATACACTCGATGATTATTCGAATATACATGTTATGAACCCAGATAAAAAGAGTTCTCAAAACAAAGCTTATGCAAATACAACTCATCAAGTGGATGTTTTCAAAAGGATTGTGCGCCTTGGAGTCTCGAATTCTACGAAAAATGAGCATTGTAAAGAATCCTGGAACAAAATACTCCAAAATATCTGGAATTGAATCAATCATTTCTTGCCACATAATTCTTCGGGCTCCTCTTTCTATGGCTTATTGTTATCTGTTTGTGGATCATAGGTGTTGCAAGCAGTTCAAGTAGCTTCTCCTTGGATTATTTCATCCGGGTTTTTCTTACGAGGCTTTTGGGGCATCTCCTCGCCTTTAGCTAGACGAATCATTGCTTCGCTAGACGAGATATCCATCATTTGCTCGCCCTGCTTGCCCTCGAGGACGGCGTCGGCCATCTTGGAGGTGATGAGGCGGACCGCACGGATGGCGTCGTCATTGGCGGGGATGGGATAATCCACCTCGTCGGGATCGCAGTTGGTGTCCACGGTGGCCACGATAGGGATGCCCAGCTTCCGGGCTTCGGTGACAGCGATGTGCTCCTTGCGGGTGTCGATGACGAACAGGGCGCCGGGGAGCTTCTTCATCTCCTTGATGCCGCCCAGGTTCTTTTCCAGCTTCTCCTGCTCGGCCTTGATGGCGATGACTTCCTTCTTGGGCAGCAGATCGAAGTCGCCGTTCTCCTCCATCTTCTCGATGGTCTTCAAACGGTTGATGCGGGTCTGGATGGTCTTGAAGTTGGTGAGCATGCCGCCCAGCCACCGCTGGTTCACATAGAACTGCTCGCAGCGCTTGGCTTCCTGCTCGATGGCCTCCGCCGCCTGCTTCTTGGTGCCGACGAACAGCACGTCCTTGTCCTGGGCAGCCAGGTCGCGGATGAAGTAGTAGGCCTCTTCGATTTTCTTGACGGTCATCTGCAGGTCGATGATGTGGATGTCGTTGCGCTCGGTGAAGATATAGGGCTTCATCTTGGGGTTCCAACGGCGGGTCTGATGGCCGAAATGAACGCCGGCCTCCAACAGCTGCTTCATAGAAATCACGGACATGAAAACATATCCTCCTACATTATATAGTTCACAATATAATATGCCATAGAAACACTATTAATTCAATAGCAGCTTTATTACATTATTCAAAAGTCGGAAAAAATGAAGCAAATAATAAAGTGTTGCATCAATACTATGCAAATAACCATACGATTCTTGGATCACAGTTTTGGCAGCATATCATTGGAATCTTATTCCCTTGATTCAACTTGCGGCTAATGATTTGCATCGTCACGAGTTTGACTAATGTCTAAAAAACCATAATAATACATACAGTCATTTTGCTGATTCTACTTCACCTTGCGTGTATTATATGATTAACATTTTAATGGAATTATGGTCAGGATAGAACAGTACACCTTCCACTTATATAGCGGCATTTACTACAGGTTTACTACAACTTTTTTGAAACGGTTCCGACGAAGGTCGTGAAACAAGATCGTTTTTGGAATTCAAAAAGGCCTGTCATATATACAAAAATCGTGTTTTTCAAGACGAAAATCGTGAAATAAATAGTCCATTAAAACGGCTGTGATTTGCGCTCCTAAGCGGAAGGCCGTGGGTTCGAATCCCGCCGGGGAGGCCATAAAAGTCTGAAAAACTCTATGTTTTTCAGACTTTTTTGTTTTGTCTTTTGGTGCAACATAGGTGCAACATTTTCATTTTAACGACGAACAAAAAATGCTTTTTACCCGAAAATATACATTATTTTTGGCTCTATTTTTCTGAAATCCGCGATGGTTTCCACCACATTTCACCACATTTATGTTGCACCTTAATGATTTCTCGTGTTCTATACTGCTCTTTACCTGATCATATGCTTGATGTGGGTTTTTGTGCGCAGGCCATCTTCCTAGCAACCCATGCTTTGGCGAAAGGAGCTACACTTCCTCTTTCTTTACGATAAACCTATTCTATTATTTA
>Ga0310694_10000471_pt1 | contig 52675 bp, 41 predicted proteins | sample 174DNAGHGhighgp2_FD_203884 | JGI IMG/M metagenome (GOLD analysis project Ga0310694, IMG submission 203884) | Sheep rumen microbial communities from Palmerston North, Manawatu-Wanganui, New Zealand - 1742 DNA GHGhigh gp2 (v2) (version 2) | ecosystem: Host-associated > Mammals > Digestive system... | reverse complement strand
TCTCAAGCGTACGCAAGGCGCGGATGACACGGAAACGGGTGTTGCGCGGCTCGATCACGTCGTCGATGTAGCCGAACTTGGCGGCCTCATACGGGTTGGCGAACTTCTTGGTGTATTCATCCACCTTTTGGGCAACGAACTCGGCTCGCTCTTCAGGATTGGTGATCTCGGCGATCTTCTTGCCATCGAGCACCTCAACGGCGCCACTGGCACCCATCACGGCGATTTCAGCCGACGGCCAAGCGTAGTTCACGTCGTTGCGCAGCTGCTTGCAGCCCATCACGAGGTGCGAACCACCGTAGGACTTACGCAACGTGACGGTCACCTTCGGCACGGTCGATTCGCCGTAGGCATACAGCAACTTGGCGCCGTGGACGATGATGCCGGCATATTCTTGGCCTGTGCCAGGCAGGAAGCCAGGAACGTCGACCAAGGTCACAATCGGGATGTTGAAGGCATCGCAGAAGCGCACGAAACGGGCGCCCTTGCGCGAAGCGTCGCAGTCCAACACGCCAGCGAAGAAAGCCGGGTTGTTGGCCACGATGCCCACCGACATGCCATCGAAGCGGGCGAAGCCCACGATGATGTTCTTGGCGTAGTTCTTGTGGATTTCGAGGAAGTCGCCATTGTCGACGATGGCCGTGATGATGTCGGCCACGTTGTAAGGCTTGTTCGGGTTATCAGGAATAATCTGGTTCAGAGCGTCTTCCATACGGTCGATGGGGTCGTTGCACTCCACCAGCGGGGCGTTCTCCATGTTGTTTTGCGGGATGAAGGAGAGCAGACGACGGATGAGGCCGAGGCCTTCCTCTTCGCTCTCGACGGCGAAGTGGGCCACGCCCGACTTCTGCGAGTGGATGCGGGCACCACCGAGGTCGTCGGTCGAAACGTCTTCACCGATGACGGTCTTCACCACCTTCGGGCCAGTGAGGAACATATAGCTGTTCGCATTGGTCATGATGATGAAGTCGGTCAGTGCAGGCGAATACACGGCACCACCGGCGCAGGGGCCGAAGATGGCCGAAATCTGCGGGATGACACCCGAAGCGTTGATGTTGCGTTGGAAGATCTCAGCGTAACCGGCGAGGGAACGTGAGCCTTCCTGGATACGGGCACCGCCCGAGTCGCAGATGCCGATGACGGGAGCGCCAACCTTCATGGCTTGGTCCATCACCTTGCAAATCTTGAGGGACATGGTCTCGCTCAAGGCACCGCCAAACACGGTGAAGTCTTGGGCGTAGACATAGACGACGCGGCCGTCGATGGTGCCATGACCGGTGACGACGCCGTCGCCGAGGTACTGTTGCTTGTCGAGACCGAAGTCGACGGTGCGATGGGTCACGAACATGTCAGTCTCTTCGAAGCTGCCTTCGTCGAGCAGGATGGCGATGCGCTCGCGGGCCGTCATCTTGCCTTTGGCATGCTGTGAATCGATGCGCTTCTGGCCGCCACCGAGACGGGCCTCGTTGCGCTTCTCCAACAATTCCTGGATTTTCTGTTCTATTAACATAGTATTGTGTGTTATGATTATTATATCTTTGTTGACCTTCAACACAGGTCCTTTTTATCGTCATGGCGGAGGAACATCCGCCATCTCCTAAAGGAAGAGGACACCCTTCTGTTTGGGAGATTGTGGGTCTATCGCCCGCAATGACGGCAAGGGGTGGTCTTGGTCCCGTGGTTTAGTGTCTTACTTGTTCTTGTTCTCGCAAAGTTCGGTCAGCACGCCGAAGGTCGATTTCGGGTGCAGGAAGGCGATGCTCAGGCCTTCGGCGCCGCCGCGCGGGGCTTGGTCGATGAGGCGGATGCCCAGCTCCTTGGCTTCTTCGAGGTGACCTTCGATGTTCTCCACGGCGAAAGCGATGTGGTGCATACCACCGCGACCGTTGTTGTTTTCAATGAACTTGGCGATGGTACTTTCAGGGCTGGTGGGCTCTAAAAGCTCGATTTTGGTCTGGCCGCAGCGCAAAAAAGCGGTCTTCACCTTTTGGTCGGCGACTTCTTCGATGGCGTAGCACTTAGTGCCAAGCAGCGTTTCAAAGAAAGGAATAGATTCGTCCAAGCTAGTGACGGCAATTCCAATGTGCTCAATGTGAGATGGTTGCATAATTATTCGAATAATTGATTGTTAAAAAATACGTATTTTGATATCGGTTGCAAAGGTATGACAAATTTTTGGGGTATGCAAAGGAAAATCCTTACAAATCATAATCTTTAATAGATTCATAAAATAATCATTGTAAACCCTATGGGTAGGCTTTATTAAATGCTTCGAGCATTTTAAACTATTTCACAACCACTTTTCTCACAATCTGTCCGCTTGCAGCATCTATATGAATCATATAGAGGCCTTTGGCCATATTTGAGAGGTCGATACGTACCTGTTCTTTTTCAACGTCTTCATTGTAAACCGTTTGACCATCGGCTTTAATGATGCGGACGTGGTTCAGACCTTCCGCTTTGATGGTGACTTCATCCTGTGTAGGATTAGGATAAATACATACTGTAGAGCTGTGGTCTTCACAAATTGTGTTCACTTGAGAGAAAGTGACATGAATATGGTGGTCGGTCGTCACATTGGTAAATGTGTAGGAAGTCATTGCACCGATAGGATTGCCGTCGATAAATACTTCCTGAACCTCGTAATCCGAATCAGGTATCATGGAAAAGGATTGGTTTGCTCCATACGCTACCGCAATTGACCCCGAAGGTGTAATGGAGCCATTGACATCTGCGGTTGCTTGAATGGTATGCGTGTTTTGAGCGAAGTTGGCCACCAAGTTTCTATTGCCTGTAACCGTAAAACTGTAGTTAGTAACAGTCGATACCTGCGTTCCGTTTTCAGTCCAATTAACAAAAGAATAACCATTGTTAGCAGTAGCATGAACTGTGCATGAAGAACCTTGGTTATATGTGCCCCCTCCGGTGACGATGCCTCCGTTGCTTGGGTTGGCAGATACCGAAATAGTATAATTGTTTAAGTGTTGTATTCGGGTTAAGCCGACACTTAACAAGTAAGTGCCAATGTCACCTTCGGAATAGGGACTGACGTTAAAATATACCGTTCCACCGTCTATTACAGAAAAGTTGCCCGTCATGGCATCATCATAATAATCCGACCAGTTGACTCCATCTGTTGAATAGGCGAACAATCCATTTACTGAATAAGAGTTACCATGACCATTGTTAGAGGCATCATATAGCCTTGGGGTAATTGTGTAATCATATCCTGCATTGAGGTTGATTTTGTAGTAATCTACATCGGTGCTGGTGTGAAGGTTTGCCCCGATGGTATTCACCATGGCAGAGTTTCCTGAGAAAGTTGGCGTGAATGGATAGGCTAGGTTTTGGAAGTCGTTTGGCTCGTATATGTCGGCATAAATAGGTTCGGGAGCCACATATACCCAAACTGGATTTTGGTAATCCGAAGCACCTGCATAATACCAATTAGTAGAGCCTGTTTCTTGGTAGGCTAGTTCCATAAGATAAGTTCCCGAAGGGGCGGTGATAGTTCCCATGAAATCAAGTCCATTGATGTAATGGGAATTTGTAGGAAGTCCTTCATTACATTCGTAGATTCCAATGTTTTGCACCCAAGAGCCATCACTATTTGCTAAACTGACCCTTAGTTTTCCATAGAATGATTCACTCCCCACATTCAAAATATCTACATTGACAGTTGCGTCAGTATTGCTATGGAAGGAATCATCTGTAACAATCGTGAAATCTGAGTTGGTTTCTAAAAAGGAAGAATAACTAATATCAAAATAGGCATAATCATAACTGCCAAAGTCAATGGCGTTCCATATTAAGCCATCCATACTATAGAGCATGGCAGTTGCGTATGAACCAGGAATATATGGTGGGCCTCCTTCACAATCTAAATCACCATTTGTGAGGTAATTGGGAGATAGAGGATCGGAAGTCCTATCCCAATAATCCATAATACCAAGAAAATAGTATTCATTAGAGCCTGGGGTTTCTTCATGATATACACCTGCTCCAATGTAACCGTTAAAAGCACCACTTCCATTGTTTATCACTTCGGCGTAAACAGATATTTCGTCAAAGAGGCGATACTCATCATGAGACATTATTAGGGGGTTAGAATAGGCCAAATCGTAGTTATGGGTAGGATTGTTTGGCTCAATACCGATGATGGCTCGCTGGTTGGTTGGATACAAAATAGTGTTGATATAGTAATAACCATCATTATTGCCGCTCCAACCCCAATTGAAATGGAATAGATCTGAATTGTCGTATCCATCACAAATAAAAGAATGGCCTCCATCAGTATTTGCTCCTCTGTAGTGAATAGGTCTAGCTGCATTTAATTCGGTTTTCAAAATGCTAATCCATTCAGAATCAGAATGATTTAATTTATCCTCGCTATGTAATGTGGTTTTGTAGTCGAAAAAAGTTTTGTAGGCTTGTTCTGCACTTGGGAAACCTCCTATAGTTGAAGCGAAACTCCCATTTGGTCCGTAGTCCATTTCCACGCTAACTCCACAATGGTATATTAATTGTGCAATTTCATCACTAGAATCATTATAGGGCATAGTAGCCCATTGATAAGTGGCAGTACTAAAATCTGCAAATTGAGTGCCATATTCGGGATGGTGTTCCGGAATGTATGAATGAGAGCTCGTTCCGTGCTCTGGATAAGTCCAATATTTCATGATCTGTGCCATAGCTGTGGCCACACATCCTGCATATGCATATCCGCCAGCCTGCTCAATTGCGTTGGAATCAGCTGGACATAGGTTATTGTATGGATAGTTTTGATTCCAATGTGTTGCAATCAATGGATTTACAGTTGTTTCCGAGCGTATCGGTAATGTTTTCCCTTGTTTCAAACAATCCCATTTTTGTTGTATTTCTTTTGAGACTTTTGCTCGTTCAGTTACAACTGCGCGAATTTGTTCGGCATAACTATCAAGCCAATCCTTTAAATTGTGTGGTAGGTTTTCGGTGGCAAAGTTGTTGTCATATGAATAGCCCAAAACAGGTGTTACACAGTCATCTGCTGCAATGATGACGAAGCCTTTTCCTTCTTCATTGTTGAAGATGTAAAACTCGCTGTAACCACATTGAGATGCAATATTCACAAACTGTGCATCGCTCATTTTTTCCTTGAACACCTTATTGCCTTTTACAGCCATGATATGGTTCTCTTTCCAAAAGTTTTGGGCGAGCTGTTTGGCTGTGATTTCGTCAACAGGATTGCCAAGTAATGGTATGCACAAGGTGATGATGAATGATAGTAATAGGTTGCGTCTCATACGATTTGTGTTTTTGAAATCAAATAGCAAATCTTTTCATGAAAAAGAAACCATACTATTCTTTTTGTTAAATGCCTTCTTCTGTTTCATTTGTTATGGATTGAGCTCTTCTTAAAAGAGTTGCAAAAATAGTAATTATTAGAATACCAATCAGTAAAGTCATGTTATCATTTTTCAAAACTCTTCAAATTGTGAGAACCACGTAGACAAAGGAGGATACTCTGTTATTGATAACAAAACTACGCATTAGTGGATAGGCATTCGTTTATGCAATCCAGTAACCTATTTATTATCGCTGCAAAAAAAGAATGCGGAATAGCCATTCAGCCTTCCGCATTCTTAATCCAGCATTGACTACGTCAATTGCTTCGTATTTCCGCATCCATCATTACTTGTGCACTTTCCGCACAAACTCCTCCACCTCGGGCACGCCGCCTTGATAGACGAGGTAACCGTTATACGGTTCGCGAGGAGTAATTTCGCTGTTCACGGGGGTGAGCATGATGTTCTTCACCTCTTCGCGGTCGTGCGTCTGGCCCAAGGCCCAGCCTAACTTGATGTAGGCAGTTTCGGCGAGCATGTTCTGTGCGGGGATGATGCCTCTATCCATCAGGTCACGGCCGGTGTCGTAGACGAACATGTGGGCATAGCCCCAGATGGTCTGCACGGTCATGTATTGGTGTACGCCCTTCTCAGTGGCGCGCTCAATGGCGTCGAACATGCCACGGTTGACGTGACCCAAGCCCGTGCCGTCCCAAACGATGCCTTGGTAGCCGTTGTCGACCAAAGCGTCAAGCACATCGGGCTTCATGCCGGGGTAATAGTAAAGGATGGCCACGCGGTCGTCGAAGGTCGGGATGATTTTCACGTCGCGGTCGGCACGGCGGTGGTTGTAGACTTCCTTGATCGGCACCACGCCGCGCTTGCGGTCGACAGTGGCCACGGGCGTGTCGCCAATGGTGCGGAAGGTGCTACGATACGAAGAGTGCATCTTGCGCACGCGGGTGCCACGATGCAGGAAGCCGTATTCATCGGAGGTGGGGCCAAACATACAGACCATCACCTCGGCGATGTCTCCGTGACCGGCAGCGGTCATGGCGTGCATCAGATTCAAGGCGGCGTCGGATGACGGACGGTCCGATGAACGCTGCGAGCCGACCAACACGATCGGCACAGGCAGATTCTGGCACATGAAGGTCAGGGCGGCGGCGGTGTGGGCCAACGTGTCGGTGCCGTGGCCGATGACGATGCCGTCGATGCCGTTCTGGATTTCCTCGCCAATCTTCTTGGCCAAGGCCACATACTCCTTGGGCGACATGTTCTCGGAGAACACGGCGAACACCTTCTCGGTTTCGAGGTTGCAGATGTCGGCCAATTCCGGCACGGCGCCATACAGCTCACCTGGCGAGAAGGCAGGAATCACGGCACCAGTGCGGTAGTCCAAACGCGAGGCAATGGTGCCACCCGTGCCGAGCAGCTTCACGTGCGGAAGTCCCTCGGTATAAGGAAATTCCTTCTCCGGGATGTGGTAGTTGGCTTTCTTGTAGTCGGTCTCGACCATGCCCGTGATGGTGCTGATGTCGACGCCGATGTTGTAGCCCGTATTGACCTTCATAACGATATGTTGGTCGTCCTGGAAGGCGGCGCGAGGCAGGATCGTGCCTTTGAAGAGGCCACCCGTGGTCTGGCACTCGGCCTGACTCCATACGCGGCAGTTGTATTTCTTGAGCACCTCAAGCGAAGCACCCCAATATCCTTGGAAAAAATCTTCAGCCATGTTCTTCTTTATTTGATGTTGTTAGCCAATTCTTTCATTTCGATGTTGCCCATCGCTTCCTTCATCTGACCCATAATCCAGTTCATGCGGTCGAGGTCGGTGCAGGATTTCTTCTTCGGCGCGAAGCCGGCGCAGAGGTTGTCGAGCTTGGTGAGCAGGTCGTCTTTCGCATAACGCTTGAAGCCGATCTTGTCCAAAACCTGCTCCATCGGCATCGTGGCGTCTTCCACCAAAGCAGGAGCCATATTCCAGGCCAGACGACTATCCAGACCTTGCTCCTTCAGGAAAGCGAAGAGCTTGTACAAAGTCTCACCGTTGAACTTCGAAGCAGCGTTCTTGCCCAGCAGGTGCTTCAGTCTCATGCCGACAAAGCGACCAACGGTGCGGCCATCCACGCCGAGTTTCTCGACGGTCTCGGCCATGGCGGGGAACCAGTTTTTTGCGAAGATGTAGCGGAAGCAGTCCTCCGGCACGTTCCACTCCTTGAGTTTGTAGTAGCGGTCGATGATTTCGGTTGGCATTTCTGCACGCAAAGCCTTGATGAAGGCGGGGTCGAGCGGGATGGGAGCCGAGTCGGTGTCGGGGTACATACGGTCAGCACCAGGCAACACGCGTTCGAAAATGGTGATGCCATTGCAGACGGCCTTACGGGTCTCCTTCGGCACGCCGTCGAAGGCCATGAGGCAACGCTCTTCGATGGTCTCGATGGCAGTGGGCATGTCGTTTTGCGGACCCCACACGAGGATGAGGGCGTCTTCGTCGGTGGCATGGACACGCTTGGCCAGCTTATGCCATTGCGAATGGGTCAGCACGGGTTCCAGCATCTCGTCGTGGAGCATGTTGGGACGCTCGAGGCAGGCGATGACCTTCAGGCGGTCGGCGATTTCGTCGGCGAACATCTTGCCAGGTTGGGTGAAATGCGACAGCACGCCACGGAACTTCGGCAACTTGACAAGTTTCATTGCACCGCCTTTGGCCTTGTTGTCGAGGATAGGCAGGTAGTCGGTGACAAACGACACGTCGGCAACTTCCACTTTCCAGCCTTCTTTGCATACTTCGCGGTTGAGGCGCTCTTGCAACTGCACCAACGACCACTGGCGGAAGCACTCGTTGTGCGACAACTCAGGAATCCACTTGGCGTGTTGCACGCCCTTCAATTCGATGCGGGTGCCACCCGTGCAGCTCACGTTGACGTCTTGACGGCCTGCACCCATGCCCGTGCGGACCAAACCCGTGCTGCGGCCGAGGAAGCGGATGTATTCGCAGGTCTCGCGCAACTCGTCGGGATTCTTGCAGTCGGGGTAGGTGACGGTCTCGATCAACGGCACGCCGAGACGGTCGGTCTGATAGATACGGCGGTGACCGATGTCGCTGATCTCGCGACAGGCGTCCTCCTCGATGCTCAGCTGAATCAGGCGTATGTCCTTCTTGGGCAGCTTGAGCAGGCCTTCCACGCCCACGATGGCGGTACGTTGGAAGCCTGTCGGGATGGAGCCGTCGAGGTATTGTTTACGGGTGATATGCACCTCGCCCACGATGTTTAGATTCGAACGCAGGGCGATGATGATGGCGTTATGCAAGGCCTCGCGGTTGATGGGGAACGGTGGGGTGTCGTCGATGTCGTAGGTGCAGGCGGTGCCATTTTTGATGCGGTAGACGATTTCCTTTTTCGTCTTAAACTCCATCAAGGCTGTGCCGTCGTATTCACCTAATTCTGAAAGAGTTGGGCGCATGTGACGAATCAGTTCGGCATCGTAGTCCTCAAACTTGTTAAATTGTCCGGCGGGACAATGGCAAAACAGCTTCTCCTTGGTCTTGATCTGCTGGTGCACTTCCAGTCCCGACATGAAGCCTATGCGGTCATAGTCTTCTTGAGTGGCTTTCTTGCGCTCAACGTAGCCGGCCTGTTGCTTGGTCAGCTCGTAGTTGGCGCGTGGGTCAAAGTTGGTGCTCATATTATCTTATTTGTTGATTCAAAGATTTAAAGATTCAAAAATTAAAAATCGAAGAATTTCATTCGTCTTCAAAAACAATCGGCTAAAATAGAAAATATTTGGATTGGTTGAGAAAAATGGGATAAAAATTCGGTCAAAATAACCTTATTTTCTTTTTTCGAAATGTTGGTAGTCTTTGTTGCGCCAAATACCGCCCCAAGTGAAGCCGTATGAGGTAAAGACCTTGTAGCACAAGTCGTCTTTGTCGATTTTGTGGGGGAAATCCTTCGTTCTGTCGACATATTCCGTTGCTGTTGCAGGATGCACTTTTGAGCCTCTGATATAGGGGTTTTGCAAAGGATTGATGTCGACAGCTCTGCCCAAAGCATGACGTGAGAGCACACTCGTCCCAGGCACGGTGCGGTAGTTGAAGCACGAGGTGTTGTTGGCTTCCATCAAGGCCTCGTCGTCGGCATTGAAGTCGTCCACCAGACGGATGCTACAGATGGGATATTCCTTGGAGAACAAGTCCTTGAAAACGCATAGCAAGTCGTGGGCAATGGCTTTGTTGCAGACCATCTCGCCCTTATGGATGTTGCCGTCGAAGTCGTAATAAGGCAGCGAGAGGTAGCGCAGCTGGTCGTAGCCGATCTTGGCTTTGTCCTTCATCGACTTGCCTTGCATGCGGGCTTTCACCGATTCGGGAATGGGGTAGGAGGCAAACAAGTAGTCTTGATACCACAGCGTGTCTTCGGCGGCGAGGATTTCAGCATCAGAATAGGTAATGGCCGGTTTGTCTGGTACTTCTGGTCTTTCTTGAACAATGGTGTCTGTGATGACTTCTAGGGTCTTGCTTTGTCTGTTGTCGCTGCAAGATGTCATTAGGTCAATAAAGAATACTATTGCAAAATATGCCGCTTTTTTCATGATGAAACTTAGTTTTTCCCGTCGTCAATCGTCCGTGCGATCTTCTCGATGTTCAAGCTGCGCGCCGAGGCGTCGATGATGTCCTTGTAGATGCCGCCTTTCTTGTAGATGCTGTCGGGGTCGCCGTCCTCTTCAACACGGCCTTGCTGAAGGGCGTAGATGTAGTCGGCGTCAATGATCTGTGAGATGCTGTGCGAGATGATGATGACGGTGCGGTCTTTCTTAATGGCGTCGATGCTGTTCTTGATCTGTTCGGTGGCAATGGCATCGAGGCTGGCGGTAGGCTCGTCTAGGAAGATGATGGGCGGGTTCTTGAGGAACATACGGGCAATGGCCACACGTTGTTGCTGACCGCCCGAAAGGTCGGCGGCGTTGTTGTTGAACTGCTTCGGCAGTTCCATCACTTGGTCGTAGAGATGCGACTTCTTGGCGGCCTCCACCACGTCTTCGTGGGAGGCGTTGGGGTTGCCGTAAAGGATATTCTCCTCGATGGTGCCGTCGAAGATGTGGTTCTTTTGCAGCACGAGGCCGATGTTCTCGCGAAGGTATTGGGTGTCGTATTCGCGCAAATCCACACCGTCGAGGAGAATCTGGCCCACTTGTGGCTCATAGAATTTATCCAACAGGTTGACGATGGTGCTCTTACCCGCTCCTGAGAGTCCGACCAAAGCGGTAATCCTTCCTGGGTCGATGGTCATGTTCACGTCGAAGAGGGCCTGGTTGCCATTGGGATAGGTGAAGTCGACATGCTTGATTTCGAATTTGCCATGGATCTTCTCGGGTTTGTAGTTGCCCGAAGGCTCCACTTCTTCTTCCGCGTCGAGGATGCCGAAGAAGCCCTCGGCGTAAATCAAGGCGTCGTTCACGTCGTCGAAGATGCGCTGCAACTGCGTGATGGGCGCAATGACATTGCTGAACAGCATCACGTGGTACATGATCTTACCGATGGTCATGCCCGGATAGCCTTTCAGCACGAGGTAGGCGGTGAGGATGATGACCAGCACCGTGCCCACTTGTTTCACGAAGCTCTTCACGCCGTTGTAGTAAAATGCTACCTTACGGGTTTTCATCTGGTTTTCAGTGACTTGATTCTGTATGTCAAGCTGTTTCTGGCCTTCGATCTGTTCGCGGTTGAAGCTCTTGATGACGTTGATGGAGTCGATGATGTTTTTGATGCCTTGGCTCTTGGTCTCGAGGTGCGAGCGCATCTCACGGCGCCAGCCTTTCAGCCGACGGGCTTGGCGGTAGGTGATCCAAAAATAGATGGGAACGATGCCCAAAGCCACCAAGCCGACATACACATTGGCAGCAAACATCAGTATCAAAGCCAGCAATGCACTCGTGAACAAAGGCAAGAGGTCAATGAAGAAGTTCTGCACTGTACGCGACAGGCTGCTCACGCCTTGGTCGATACGGGCTTGAAGCTTGCCTGTGGCATTGTCGCCCGTGTTGAAGTAGGCCATGCGGAAGGTGAGGACCCTCTCGATGACGCTCTGCGCTAGGTCGCGGCTGACGAAGATGCGCATCCGCTCGCCGAAGTAATTTTGGGCGAAGGTGATGAGGGCGGAGAGGATTTCCTTGCCGAGCAGCACTATGGAGATGATGGTGACAATGCGGATGGCTTGTTGGCCCCAGTTGACGCCTGCCGTGACCAAACCATTGATTTCGTCGACGGTCCAGTCAAGCACGATGGCATTGACCTGTGCCATCAAGGAACCAATTAATGTGAGAATTAAAGTAATGAAAACCAACCATTTGTATGGCTTTACAAAAGGGCTGACGTTTTTGAAGAGTTGAAAGAGATTCATTGAGTTTATTTGTAATTAAAAGGTTATACTAATATAATAGTGCTTTTGACACGAAACTTCGAGACTATTTGACCATGACAATTATGACTGGCTTTTAGCTTTTAGCAGTTAGCTATTAGCTTGGTAGCTCATAAGCTAAAAGCTAATTGCTAATAGCTAACAGCTCTGCTTGGTCATTGTCATAGTCACAAGTCATAGTCTCGTGTCTTTTATTCAGTTCATCCAATTATTATAATTAAGGTGCAAAAATAGGGATTTGGTCTGAAACTCCAAATAAATCCCTATCTTCGCAGCCTAAAACGCATTGTAAATGGAAAACAAGTGGTTGAACGAAGCCTTCAAAGGCGAAGTGCCCAACGGCTTTCAAGGTAAGGTAGGCTGGGCAAGTCCGTCTAACATCGCTTTGGTGAAATATTGGGGCAAAAAGGGGAAGCAAATTCCTCAGAATCCTTCGATTAGTTTCACTTTGTCGGAATGTCGCACGGAGACATTCGTCGAGTATGAAAAAGCCGACCGATTTGGATTCAGCTTTTTCTTTGAGGGCAAGGAGAATCCCGCTTTTGGCGCGAAAATCGAGAAGTTTCTACTTGATAACCAAGCGTTTTTCCCGTTCATCAACCAATTGCATTTGAAGGTAGAGAGCAGCAATACCTTCCCGCATTCCTCTGGCATTGCATCGTCGGCTTCGTCGATGAGTGCGTTTGTGATGTGTTTGTTGGAACTCGAGAGGTCCCTGAGCCTGTCGAAGGGCCGACCCATAGGTATGGATTTGCAAAAAGCTTCCTATTTTTCTCGTTTGGCCTCGGGCAGTGCGGCGCGCTCGGTGTTCCCCGCAATGGCACTTTGGGGCAAAACGGAGGCCTACGAAGGCAGTTCTGACGAATATGCCGTTTCGTTGTCTGAATACATCCATCCCGTTTTTAAGACTTTTCACGACAGCATTTTGATTGTCAGTGGCGAGACCAAATCCGTCTCCAGCCGTGCCGGTCATGCCTTGATGGAAGGAAATCCCTACGCCCCAGCGCGTTATGCACAAGCCAATGAAAACATTAAAAACTTGCTTGCTGCTTTGAAGTCGGGCAACTTGGACACCTTTATTAATATCACCGAGAGCGAGGCACTGCAACTCCACGCCCTGATGATGTGCTCCAATCCCTCATTTATCTTAATGAAACCCAATACATTGCGCATCATTGAGGAAGTTAGGAATTTCAGGAACGAGACCCACATTCCGCTTTGTTTCACTTTGGATGCTGGTCCGAATGTACATTTGCTTTATCCCGAGAGCGAAGCCGAAAAAGTGGAGCAATTCATCAATGATAACTTGGCCGCTTATTGTGTTGACAACAAATGGATTGCCGACCATGTCGGTGACGGACCGAAAAAACTGCTGTGATGAGAGACCGTTATTATAGCAAAGTCATCCTTTTTGGCGAGTATTCGATGATCTTCGATGCCACTGCGCTAATGATTCCGCTCAAACGGTTCTCGGCGCAATGGCAGTTTCCACAAAGCCGGAATAGGACTGCTTCGTTGACCTCAAACCAAAGTTTGCAGCGCTTTTGCCAGTATCTCTCCGAAACAGAAGAACTATCGAATCTTTTGGATTTACAGGCTTTAAGAAGGGATTTGAATGATGGGCTTTTCCTCTCCTCCAATGTGCCTTCGGGCTATGGCTTGGGCAGCTCTGGTACTTTGGTGGCAGCCGTTTTTGACCGCTATGCCATTCGGAAAACCGAAGATTATCTTCAATTGAAAACCCTATTTGGCCAAATGGAGAGTCACTTCCACGGCAGCAGTTCGGGCATCGACCCCTTGCAATGCTATTTGGGCAAACCTTTCAAAATCACACCTGAGGGCGTGCACCTGCTTTCGGATGACTTTCTGAAAAAGGATACCCACGTCTGCCTAATTGACACGAAGATCAAGAGCAACACCAAGCCTTTAGTCAACCATTTCAAGACGCAGCGCGAGAATCCCGATTTTTTGAGCCGATTCCAATCGGAGTATGTGCCTTGTGTGACTTCCTGCATCAATTCGATGATTGAAGGCAATAAAGAGCTGTTTTTCAATTCATTGAAACAACTCACCAAAGGCCAATTGGAATTCCTCCGCCCGATGATTACCGACAACACTTTGGATTTGTTCACCGCTGATTATGATTTCAATTTTGGCATAAAGATTTCAGGCTCAGGTGGCGGCGGATATGTGCTAGGCTTCACTGACGATGTGGCAAAAGCCTCTGAATTGTTTAGCCTCCCATGTCATTCCAACGTGGGCATGCAGGGGCAGCGGGAAATGCCCTGCATTCGACGTAGTCAATCTATGGGAGGCGGTTTTGATGTTATTTGGCTGTAATTGTTTATTTTTGCGCCCCAAATGTCAGCCTTGAAAAACATAGAATCTTGGATAGAACGCACCTTGACCAAGGTCATAGATTTCTTCTATCCGCCATTCCGCAAGGTGATGAGCCTTGAGCTGTTCCGCTATGCGGCTTGCGGTGGCTTGAACCTTGTTTTGGAATGGGTGCTGTACTATGTTTTCTATCATTTTGTATTCCATGGCCAAGTCTTCGACCTGGGCTTCATTGCCTTTACGCCCCATATCGCGGCCTTTGTGTTCAAGTTCCCCATCACTTTCCTGACGGGTTTTTGGATGGCGCGCCATATCAGTTTCACGGGTTCTACACTGAAAGGAAGGACACAGATGGTCAGGTATTTCCTAGTGACGGTTGTCAACATCCTCATTAACTACTTTGGCCTGAAGCTCTTCGTCGAGGTGCTGCACATCTGGCCGACCGTCTCCTACATCATCATCTCCATCCTCTGCGTGACGTTCAGCTACTTGACGAACAAGTTTTATTCGTTTAGAAAGGAGAAGAAATCATAGAACAACAAGAAAGATGAAAAAAGCTCTCCTAATTGCATCATTGGTCGTTTTGTCCTTCTATAGTTTCGGACGTGGTTATTATGATTTTTCCGTTGTCTGCGAAACAGGACAAACGCTTTACTACAAAATCATCTATGGTACTGACCATGAAGTAAGACTGACATACCCTGGCGACCTTAACGACCCCTATCAAGGCTTCGAAGAGCCTCAAGGCGAAATCATCTTACCAGAAACGGTTGTCTACGAGGGACAAACCTATGTCGTATCAGAAATCGACAAGAACACTTTTCGTGGTTGCGCTAATCTGACAGGCGTTTTGGCTATTCCGAACACAGTAAAATCGATAGGTCACTCTTGTTTTTGGCTTTGCAGTGGCTTCACCCAACTTGTGCTTCCCGACGCATTGGAAAACATTGGATATGCCGCTTTTTATGGATGTTCAGGACTGACTGGAACTTTAGTTCTGCCAGCAACAATAACTGTTTTGCAAAGTATGATTTTCGGTGATTGCTGCAACCTCACTGAAGTTATTTTTCCTTCAACATTACAAGTCGTCGAGAGCCACGCATTCAGCGATTGTTCGGGACTTGTTTCGCTTACTTTACCTTCATCGCTGCAAACTATCGAAAACCGTGCGTTTTGGTGTTGTACAGGGCTTACAGGAACACTCTATATACCTGCATCGGTTGATTCCATAGGCTCGTGCGTTTTCTCTTATTGTAACGATTTGGACGCTATCATTGTCGATCCGGATAACCCTAAATATTACTCGGAAAATAATGCCCTCATCACGAAAAACGACAAGACTTTACTGGCCGCTTGCAAAAACACGGTAATTCCCGATGACATCAGAGGTATAGGTTCTTATGCTTTCGCTTCAATGTCCAATTTGATAGAAGTGCCCGAATTACCTTTGACATTGAGAATCATCGACGACCATGCGTTTTATGCTTGCCCTTTCATCGGCAATTTGGTTCTGCCGGATTCTTTGGGGTTCATTGGAGAGAGCGCTTTCTCATTCTGTCATGGGCTCAATGGTTCATTGTCCATTCCTGATGCGGTCACCCAAATCGGAGATTATGCTTTTTTGGAATGTGAAGGGTTTGACGGCACGTTGACTCTTGGGCAATCATTGACCTCCATTGGAAATATGGCTTTCACTTGGTGTACTGGCTTTACTGGATCCCTCATCATCCCTAATTCCGTGAGAACCATGGGTTATAGTGCTTTTTCACATTGTTCCGGTTTTAACGGCTCGCTGACGATTCCCGAACAATTGACCGTTTTGAGAGAAGGGTCTTTTTATGATTGTAGCGGTTTCAGCGACACATTGACCATCGGCTCGTTTTTGCAATCCATTGAAGCTCTTGCGTTATACAATGTCTCCAATTTGTCGGCTATTATCGCAAAACCTTTTAGTGCGCCACAAGCCAGTGCCGATGGCATTTTCGCTTTCATTCCTACTGATGTTCCCATTTGGGTTTCTTGCGGTTCGGTCGAATCCTACCAAAATGCGGCAGGATGGAATGCATTCACCAATTATAATGAAGATTTTATCTACGCTTTTCGTGCGACTTCAACAGACGAAAGCCTTGGAACCGTTGTAATTCTTCAAGAGCCGTCGTGCGACAATGGCAGTGTCGCCATCGTTCAAGCCGTTCCAAAAGAAAATGCCGAGTTTTATATTTGGAAAAATAACGATTTCTTCGTTTCAAGCAATCCAACTTATACGTTAGAGGTGAAAAAAGACTGTGATTTGAAGGCATATTTCAGGTTATATGACAACCTTGATGAAGCAACAACGGAGATGCCTTTCTATCCAAATCCCACAAAAGATTTGATTCATATTGACTTGCCCGAGGTTCAGTTTGTGGAAGTATTCGATATTTTGGGCAAATTCATTTTTGTATCAGAAAAAGCCACCATCGACCTTTCGGGCTTGCCTTCAGGTGTATATGTTGTAAAAATAACGCTTCCCGATGGTCAAATTAAGATAGGAAGGGTTTTGAAGGAATAATTACCCAATCTGGCTCCAGTCAAAAGTCTGTGCAAACAATTCCTTGTAATGTTCTCTTAACATCCTATTCTCGGGCTTGATGAGCTTCGGATCATCGGCCAAAAGTTTGATGGCCGCATCGCGGACTTGGGGTATTAATGGACCGTCTTTCTGGAGGTCGCCGATGAGCATTTCGATCTGTCCAGATTGTCGGGTGCCGCCCGTCTCGCCGGGACCGCGCAACTCCAAATCCACTTCGGCTATTTCGAAGCCGTCGTTGGTGCTGCACATGGTCTTCATGCGGGTCTTGCCGTCGGTAGTCAGTTTATGGTCGGTGACGAGGATGCAATAGGACTGGTCGGCACCACGACCTACGCGACCGCGCAACTGGTGCAACTGCGACAAGCCGAAGCGGTTGGCATTTTCGATGATCATCACCGTGGCATTGGGGATGTTCACGCCCACCTCGATGACCGTCGTCGCCACCATGATTTGCGCATTCCTATTGATAAAACGCTGCATTTCGAAGTCCTTGTCCTCGGCAGTCAACCGACCGTGGCAAACGCAGAGTTTGTATTGCGGCTCGGGAAAATCGTGCAGCAAAGCCTCGTAACCTTCCTGAAGCGCAATCATATCGGTATTTTCCGACTCCTTGATACAGGGATACACTACATAAATCTGTCGTCCGAGTGCTATTTGCTGCTTCATGAACATCATGATGCGGTAGCGGTCGTCGCTGTATACGTGATAAGTCTGCACGGGCTTTCTTCCTGGTGGCAACTCATCGATTTTGGAGACATCGAGGTCGCCGTATTGCGTCATGGCGAGGGTGCGCGGGATGGGCGTGGCGGTCATCACCAAGGTATGGGGTGGAATTTCGGTTTTTTCGTAGAACTTGGAGCGTTGCTCCACACCAAAACGATGTTGCTCGTCGATGATGGCCAAGCCCAAGTTCTTGAAAACCACCTTGCTCTCAATCAGCGCGTGGGTGCCCACCACGATTTGCATGGTACCGTCGGCCAGACCAGCGTAAATCTTCTTTCGCTCCGCGATTTTGGTGGAACCCGTCAACAGTGCGAAGTTGATGTCCATGTCCTTCAACTGCTCCTGCAAGGTGGCAAAATGCTGTGTGGCCAGGATTTCAGTAGGTGCCATCAGGCAGGCTTGGAAGCCATTGTCCAAGGCGAGGAGCATCACCATGAGGGCGACGATGGTCTTGCCGCTACCCACATCGCCTTGCAGCAGGCGGTTCATCTGGTGCCCCGAGCCCAAGTCTTTTCGGATCTCTTTGATGACACGCTTTTGGGCGTTGGTCAGCGGGAAAGGCAGATGGTCTTTGTAGAAACTGTTGAAATAGTCCCCCACCACACCGAAAACATGACCCTTGATGGCTTGCTCGCGGTGCATCTTGTTGCGCAGCAGCTTGAGTTGGAAGAAGAAATGCTCCTCGTATTTCAGTCGGCGTGTGGCTTGCTGGATTTCGATGTTGTTGGAGGGCAGGTGGATCTCGTAGTAGGCATAGCGGCGCGGAATCAGTTGCTCTTGCTCAATGAGGAATTTTGGGAGCGTCTCAGGAATGTATTCATAGACCTGTTGCAGGATGAGTTTTTGCAGTTTGGCGATGGTACGCGTGCCGAGGCCATGGTCTTTCATCTTCTCGGTGGTATTGTAGACACCTTGCAAGCCCTCGCCGATGAGCGGGTCCTTTGGGTCGTATCCCTCAATTTCGGGGTGGACAAAGTTGAAGTTGTGGTTGAACTCGCTGGCTTTGCCAAACAGAACATATTTCACGCCAGGCTTGAAGCGGTTCTTGATCCATTTCAGTCCTCGGAACCACACCACTTCGATGCTGCCTGTCTCGTCACTGAAGAGTCCTGTGGCGCGTGTGGCCCTCGGTGCACCAATCATCTTGATGTTAGAGATGGTGCCGACTAACTGATAATACACGGAATCATCGTTGATGTAGGCCACCTTTTGGATCTGGCTGCGGTCGATGTAACGGAACGGAAACTGGTTGAGCATATCCTGATAGGTGGACACGCCCAACTCCTTCTTCAGGACTTCGGCCTTCTTCGGCCCGACGCCCTTCAGATAGGCAATGTTCGTTTGCAGCAGGTTCAGTTCCATGCGACAAAGGTACGGATTTTCCACTTTATTTGTAAAAATCATTATTTTTGCTGTGCAAAATATAATCCAATTAAGATGAAGAAACTACTCCTTATAGTATTATCTGTTTTCCTTTTCACTTCACTATTGGCCCAAACAAAAATGCAATTCCGGGATCCGTTTTGGGTGGACACAACCTCTACCGATTTTCAAAGCATTGTGAAACTATGGAATGACTACAAAAGCAGCCTTGTGTCAGAGCAGTCGCCTACTGCATTTTGGATGGAATCGGAAGTGGCCACCTACGGTAATCCTGATTTGCTCATCCAGTCGTTTACTCTTTCCAAATACGATTTCATGGATTTCATGGGCGGGAAGGAATTGTTTATAGGGGTTGAAAAGCGGAACGACACTTTGTTTGAAATGCGCACCATGCTTTTCAGCAACTTTCCCACCGATAACCAATTGACAGGCGTGTTCACTTACCCAGTTGTCAAAGTGGCCGAGAATGAGTACAGGTTTTATTCCAAACTCTCATTGTTGAAGCCGGACATGAAATCCTACCAAGTGGGTTGGGTTACCTATTTTTATCCATATAATTACCCTTTCGACAAGGAAGCGGCGGACCAAACCTATGCCGTTGCCAATGAGTTTGCAGCCGCCATGGGACTTGAAAAGCCCAAACCAGTGGAGTATTATCTTTTCAACGACAGGACGGAATACTTCAGGTATCTTGGGGCGGATGTCAGTTGCTATGATTTTATCGGCTGTGGCAGGGTTTATCCTCATGGGTTTGCATTTGCCGATTGCAACAAGGTGTTTTTCACCAAGGGAGGCGAAAGCTTGGCGCATGAAATCATGCACTTCATCATCAAGGAGAAGACTGGAAGAAAGAGGGCTCCGATGTTAGAGGAAGGTGTTTGCTCATATTACGGTGGCCATACGCTGCAACCAAAGGAAACCATTATGTCGGAACTAAAGAAATGGCTCATGGAAAATCCGCAGATTGATTTGGGAGTTGATTTGGTTATGGCTTACAAAGACGAGGACGGGAGGTTTGTGACCGACTCGACAAAGGCGGCTTCGCAAGAGAGGTTTGCGTATGCTGACTTTGCCAACAATTACGCATATGCAATCCAAATGGCAATATGTGAAATGGCTGAACGAAAGGGAGGCAAAGATCTGGTGATAAGGATGCTTAATGAGATAAAAGAAAACGAAGGAGAATATAATGTGATTAAGAATTATTTGGGCATAGCCCGAAAAGACATGAATAGAGCCATTAGAGAATTTGTCATTGAGAACTATTAAATTCAAACGTTTCAGATAGGAACTATACTTTAATCCAGGTATAATAAATTCAAGTTTCGCACATCCCTACGGGATGCAAAAGGGTGATGTTGTTTGTTTTTACCGAAAGCAAATCCCTACGGGATTAGTCGGATACTGTGACAGGGTATCCCATCGGGATGCACGTTCGGTAAAAACGAAATCCAGGGGCAACAGCATCCCATCGGGATGCACCACCACTTGCGAAACTTGAATAAACAAAAACTATTTATTATAAGTGATTTATTTATTAAATCTCTATTTCTCCGCTACCGCCGCCCGGCTTTGGTTGACAATCCAAACGCCGGTGAAAACCAGTATCATCGCTATACCCTTCTTCCAATTGAAGTGGTCCAAACCAATGACGATGCTGATGATGGTGGCGATGATGGGCTGCACATAATTGTACATGCTGACCAGGGTGGGCCGTAAGCGTTTCTGCCCGATGGGGATGAGGAAATAGGCAACGAAAGTGGCAAAAAACACCACAAAAGCCACTTGCCACGCCACACGACTCTCAATCTGTCCGAAAGGAATATGTATCAGATTTTTGACATTGAATGGAACGGTTACCAGCATGGTAAACAGGAACATCCATTTCATGAAGGTGACCACATTGTATTTCGAGATGAGTGGGCGGAAGATGCCGAGATAGAGGGCGAAGGTCAGGCCGTTGACCACCACGAGTACGATGCCCAAGGGCTTGGTCTCTGAAGCACCGCCACCTAGTCCCACCGAGTTGAAAACCAAGATCAAAACGCCGGCCAGACTCACCAAAATGCCGCCCACTTTCTTGAAGGTGATAGGCTCCTTCAAGACGATGGCCGCCACAATCATGGTCAGGATGGGCGTGCAGGTGTTGGTGATGCTCGTGTCGATGGAGGTCGTCATGGTGATGGCCTTCAGGAAACTCCATTGGGTGAGAAACAATCCCAGCATGGAGGCCACAAAGATTTGCAGCATGTCCTTCATCGGCACCTTCTCTTTGGGCATGAAGAGCGACACCAGCCAAAACAGCAGCGTGGCACCCGCCGCTCGAAAGCATAGCAAGTCCATGGGGGTCATCACATGCGCGTTGGAGATGTTCTTGCAGCAAACGATGTTGAACCCGAAGATGCAGTAGGCACCAAAACAAGCGAGATGCCCCGTAAGCGTTGTCTTATTCAATCCCATAGACTGGTTTCACAAACAAGCCGCAAAATTAAGAAATCTTTCCGCTTCCTGTTTGCAATTCAAGAAAAGTATCTACATTTGCGGAAATTATCGAAACAAGTACCCATGAAAGAACTTTTCAATTATTGCGTTTATAGAATAGCGTATGCATACAAGAAAATGAGAATGCATGACTATATTGGTCAGGGCTATTTTTTAATGTTCTTTGCATTTACGGGATACTTATTGGCTTTAACTCAATTTGTTTTGTTTCAATTTGGTTATGGGTTAAATAAGCTTATTATCATTTTATTCTGCATACCTTTAGCTATTGAAGTTTTGTTCTTTTCAAAACTGTTTCCTAATAGTGAAAAGGTATATCATGAATGTGATTCCAAATACCGAAATGAAAAACATAGGTGGATAAAAGGTCTTTTGGTTTTTCTGTTTTTATTGATGTCATTAGTAAGTTATATTCTTGTTTTAGCTGTTTTCAAGAAATGATAAAACGAGTATTGGGGACTACATTCATTGATATTCACACACATTCGGTCAAGACGGACGACAAACTCATCCAAATCGCCAACCTTGATTTAAACCGACCTTGTCCCGAGCAAGGCTATTATAGTTACGGCATTCATCCTTGGGCTTTGGATAACACTGATTTTCAGATAGAAGAAGCATTTGTATTATTGGAAGAAAGACTGAAATCACCGAATGTCCTTGCCTTGGGCGAAGCAGGTTTGGACAAGATGCACAAGGCTAGTTTTGAAAGACAAATCGAACTTTTTGAGCGGCAAATCGAGCTCTCGGATGTCTTGCAAAAGCCCATGATTCTTCATGATGTGAGGAGCCATAACGAGATCATCGTCTTGCGCAAAAAACACAAAGTCCAACAGCCTTGGATTGTCCATGGTTTCAGTGGAACAGAGCAGGACATAAAACAACTCATCGGGCAGGGGATTTATCTTTCCGTGGGCGAGAGTCTGTTGCATCCCGAAAGGAAGATTTATAAATCATTTAAATTCATCGGGTTGGATTATCTCTTCCTTGAAACCGACATGGCAGAAATTGGCGTTGAAAAGGTGTATGAGACTGCGGCAAATCTGTTGGAAATGGATTTGTCGGCTTTGCAAACGAGAATCTTTGCTAATTTTGCACGCATAATTCGTTAATCACAAAACCAACAAAACATGCAAAACCTCAAAGAGAAGCGTGAGCGGCACGCAACCGCGTCGCCGCTGGAAAGCGGGCCAGTTGGCTGCTTTCCCACCCCTGAAAATCAAGTTTTGATAGTTTTGTAGGTTTTGTGACAAAAAAGCCAACTATGGCCTGAAGTCCCGCGTCAGCACAACAATTCAACAATTCAACGATCAACACTTCAACATGACAAAAATCCTCTTCATCTGCCACGGCAACATCTGCCGCAGTCCCATGGCCGAGTTCGTGATGAAACACCTTGTCGAGGAAGCAGGCTTGAGTGAACGATATGAAATCGCTTCAGCAGCCACTTCGACAGAAGAAATCGGCAATCCCGTCTATCCGCCGGCGCGGCGCAAACTGGCTGAGCACGGCATGGGCTGTGAGGGCAAGACCGCCCGCCAGATGACGCGGCAGGACTATGCCTATTACGATTATATCATCGCCATGGACCGCAACAATCTCCGCAACCTGAAGCGGATGTTTGGCGAAGATATCGACCACAAAATCAGCCTATTAATGGACTATACTCACAGACCTGGAGATGTTGCCGATCCGTGGTACACAGGTGATTTTGAGGCCACTTGGGTGGATGTGTTGGAAGGATGTCAAGGACTACTGGACTATTTGGAGAAGCATTCCTCGTTTGGAAAATGAATAGGCACCTCCATATCATCCTGCTCCTGTTTGGCTTCGTCTTGATGACCGCTTGCCATGACAACCGCCATGACAAAACGGAGGAAAGGGCAAACACCGAGGCACAAAGGCCGACACCTGTTGAAGAAGTGACTCCGCCCGACATTTCCCATGCCGACGACACCTTATGTTATAAAGGCTACATCTTTTTCTCGCAGCCCGTCCCCGAAACCGTGAAGACACGCATGCGGGGCAAGTCGCTACCTGAGACGGCCAGGATCGGCTTTGACGAGCTCCGTTACCTCACCCTTTATCATTACGACTTCGACAATCACATCCAACAAGGCGAGATGGTATGCAACAAGGCCATAGCCCACGACCTGCTTTGCATCTTCAGGACTTTGTTTGCAGAGACCTATCCCATCAACAGCATCCGTCTGGTAGACGACTTCGACGCTTCCGACGAAGCCTCGATGCAGGCCAACAATACTTCTTGCTTCAACTACCGCACCATCGCAGGTTCCCATAAACTCTCACGGCATGTCTTCGGCATGGCTGTCGACATCAACCCGCTGCAGAATCCCTGTGTCAAAGGCACGCGTATCCGCCCTTCCACGGCCACCGACTATGTGGACCGAAGCAAACAATTTCCCCACAAAATCGACGACAACGACCTTTGCAAAAAGACTTTTGAATCGCATGGTTTCCGTTGGGGAGGTCGCTGGCGCAGCGTGAAGGACTACCAGCATTTTGAGAAGAAGGTGAATTAATTTTCCCTATCCACTTCATCCATTTTCATCACGAATGATCATGGATAATTAATCTAAGTAAATGAGCATAATTAGTCTACACAAAAGACACGAGGCCCCGAGACGCGGGACGCGAGTCATTTAGTCCCCGTCTCATGTCCCGTAGTCTCGTGTCAATTGATTATGTAATTTAGTTTTGAACACTTACTTATCACAAATACAGACTATTATTATTGACTAGGAACTCTCTCAACCCCATTGTGACAATGCCCATATCGTTTCGACGTAACAAGATGTCTTCTTTGACAATGACTATTCTTTTGAATGCGTCATTAATGTTAAGAAACGGACGCACTTCCTGTTCCATTTTTTCGGGCGAGGGTAAAGCATAGACCGATTGTATGTAAAACCTCTCACTTCCTTGATTCACGACAAAATCAACTTCAACCTGTTTCTTGATTTCTTTTCCATTGGCGTCACGTTCTCTAATCTCCACAACGCCTACATCCACGTTATATCCACGCAATATTAATTCATTGTAGATTATGTTTTCCATGATATGGGTTTCTTCGATTTGGCGAAAATTGAGGCGTGCATTTCTGAGCCCCATATCGGTGAAATAATATTTATAAGGTGTTGAGATGTATCGTTTTCCTTTTATGTCATATCGCGATGCTTTGCTGATGAGAAAAGCGTCTTCAAGGTACTCAAGATAGTTCTTTATGGTTTGGGCTGACAAGGTCGTGTTGCCAATGCTTCGGAAAGTTTTCTCCAGTTTTTGCGGGTTGGTGAGCGATCCGATGGACGAAGATGCAATATTGAGAATTGTTTCCAATGCAATGTCCTTTTGTACATGGTTCCTTTCTTTGATGTCTTTGATATAGGTTTCTTCAAACAATGATTTCAGATAGGCAGCCTTGTCCGTGTTCTTTTCTGTCTGTATGGTAAGAGGAAGTCCGCCGTATGTCATGTAAAGTTGCCACATCTGTTCCCACGATAGTTCGGGCATGGCCTCCCATACCTCGCTGAGGGACAAGGGATGGATTCTGATTTCATCGCCGCGTCCTCGGAACTCCGTGATGACATCTTTCGACAAGAAACGTGAATTGCTGCCAGTAACATAGATGTCGGCGTTTTTAACTTTGTTGTAACTATTTAATACATCCTCGAACTCATGCACCATTTGCACTTCATCCAAGATGATGTAATACATGCCGTTATCAATCATTTTGTTGTCAATAAAAGCCAGAAGGCTATCAGGGTCGCGCAAACTCTTGTTTCGTCTATCTTCAAGATCAATCCTGACGATATGTTGGTCATCGACACCTATGGATTTCAGATAGCGATAGAATATTTCAAATAGCAAGAAAGACTTGCCCGAACGTCGAATACCGGTTACGACTTTTACTAAACCATTGTTTTTGTGGTTGATAAGTTGTTCAAGATAGCGTTTCCTTTCAAAATACATAACGATATGATTTTAGATTTAGGCCGTATGCGGCGAATTTCCTAAATGAACGCTGCAAAAATAGTTTTTTTTCCGAACCAAAGGAAACATGTTGGTATTTTTTCTAAATCCTACTATCTATTGTTTTTCCCATCCATTTCATCCATTTCCATCCAAAATTATCCATTTTGGATACAATTTATGTATCTGATTTGGATATTTAAAGTATTGATTATCAAATAATTAATTTGATTGTTTTGGGATTTATTGTATTTTTGCGGCGATAAACATATATACAACAATAAATATGGTAGAAACAATTCAATACCCCAAGTATCAGACTTTCTTCCATCGGCAAGAAGGCGAGAATACCAACATTGTGAAATGCAAACAATGTGGCAAGGAAATATCGGAAAACAAAGGCTGTATTTGTCCGCAATGCGGAGCCTATATCGGCAAGGAATTGTATCAAGAAAACGAAATTTTGGTTAAACTGGTGATTTCTGGTCATGTTGAGTCAAACTACGAACACGAAAAGGGTTTGATTTCTGACGAGGTTTTCGAGGAACGTATGAAAACCTTGGAACAAGTTGCCAAAAAAGTCAAGGACAGTAGCAAAGAATTAGAAAACTATCATAAAAGCAAATACGAGGCGACTGATAAACTCGGCAAATTTCACAACTCGTTATTATTTAGATTCACGAATGCCTATTACTCCTTTGTTTATGGGTTGGCAAGACCAGCGAGTAAAGGTTATGATGCGCCTGATGGTATTGATTTGGGTTATTCGATTGTTTTTGGCATCTTTGGAGCCTTCCTCTTATTTGGAGCGACTAATGCGAAAGGTTTTGGTGCAGTATTGCTTGCTTTGATAGGCCTTTTTTTTGTCTTGGTTCCAATAATAGCAGTTATGGAGCGGATTCTCGGCAACAAGCCCAACGAAAACGAGTTTCTTAAGCATTTGACCTATTGGAAGCACGCAATTCATAGTAGACTCTGGGTTTATTTTTCAAAAAAATCTTATCAGGAGCTAGACTTGCGCGAATACTATTTGTCAGGATTTAAAGATCTTGTCGAGTATTACAAAAACCTGAATAATAATCCACACGATAAAGATGAATTGCTTTTGATGGCAGATGTCTTTAACTTGATGATTTACCAATGCATTTTGATTCGGGAAGATTATTTAATAAGTATAGGTGAAGAAGGCGATAAGTCAATTGATAAATGTAAAAAGCTATGGAGAGACTTAAATGAAAAATACGAAGTATAGACCCATCTGGACTTGTGGCCGCTACAATGCAGAAAAGCACGTGGCACTGATGTACAACCTTTTGGCTGGATACAGCTATTTTTTTGAATCGTACTCAGCAGATGTCATCGGGCAGGTGCTTGACGTACCGCGCAGTGGCGAGGTTGATGTGAAAAGGATAGCCTCGACGACAGGCATTGCCGAGGAGTCCATAGAGGCGTTTTTCGACACCTTAATTAATGCAGGACTGTTGACGAATTTTGTGCCGATAGCAGGCGACATCAAAAAAATGCGCTCGCAATTGGCAGAAGCCAAACGTGTTGCTTCAATAACCACAGAGAAAACCACCAAGGAAAAACTGCCTTTCGACACTTCCTCGGCGGAACAAGATTATTACAATGCCGTTGACGATGGGAAAACGGTGACTTCCGTTATGTTTGAACTGACCTACAACTGTAGCGAGCAGTGCATCCATTGCTACAATCCTGGTGCCACCCGCAATGACAGTGAAGTCAGCCACCGATCCGACCGCGATGAACTCGATTTAAACGATTACAAACGCATCATCGACGACCTTTGCGAACATGGTTTGGTGAAAGTCTGTCTTTCGGGAGGTGACCCGTTCTCAAAGCCTATCGTTTGGGACATTATTGATTATCTTTACCAAAAGGAAATCGCCTTTGATGTCTTCACCAACGGGCAGCGCATTGTTGACAAGGTGGAACGCTTGGCCAACTACTTCCCACGTTTGGTGGGCGTGAGCATCTACAGCGGCATTGCCGAAGACCACGATGCCATCACCCGCGTGAAAGGCTCTTGGGAACGCTCAATGAAGGTGGTGGAACAACTTTCCGATTTAGCCATCCCCATGAACTTGAAATGCTGCATCATGCAGCCCAATTTGCATAGTTATTATTTGGTAGCCGACATAGCGAAACAATATGGTGCTGAGCCGCAGTTTGAAATTAATATCAACGATTCCATTGATGGCGACCTGTGTTCCAGACAATTGAGGTTGACTGAAGAGCAATTCCAAGTGGTGCTGCGAGATGACAACATTCCATATTATGTCGGACCTGAAGCCCCTGGTTTTGGCGGGCAGCCCAGGCCGTTGGATGTGAATGGCTGCGGAGCGGGACATACCACCTTTTGCATTACACCAGACGGCAACTTTCAACCCTGTTGTGCTTTTCCTATGCCATTCGGTAATCTGAAAAGCCATTCCGTGAAAGAAATACTGACAGAAAGCCGATTGCTGAAAGAATGGCGCACAGCCACTTTACAGCAATATGAAGAATGCGGCAAGCGTGATTATTGCGCTTATTGCAACCTTTGTGCCGGCAACAACTATGTAGAACATCGCGATTTTCGTAAACCAGCTGAAAACAATTGCACAATGGCTAAAATCCGTTGTGACATGGCTCATCAGATGATGCAAGGTTATGATTCCTTGCATGGACAAGATTTTGTAACCGCGTTAAAAGCTCTACCGAAGGACAAGGTGGACTTACGACGCATGTATGATACAAAAGGGATAAATGGTGTCTCCCGCAGTACACCTGTAACTAACTAAATCATACGACAATGAAAGTAGAATTAGTTATCAGTAAGGCTTCCAATGTCATGACCCCTGGCCATTGCTCGCAAATTAGCGAAGGTGTTTGTGGCGTTATGTGGAGACAAATCTAATTGTAACGTTTATCAGGGGAGTGCCTTTACCCGCACTCCTCTGATGGTTGTTGAACACATTTTCTAAAAATAAAAACACATCTCTATGGAGCAAAAGAATTTAAATGATATCAGAGAGCAAACCCTTAAGGGTCTAAAACTGGCAAAAGAAATAAAAGAAAATGACATGATAAAACAAGTCCTTGAAATAATTGCCATGTCGTATGCTCAGGCTTTAGTCCCACATTCGGATGAGGACAATGTTGAAGACAAAGAAGTTCGTTTTTTGGTTGATGAGTTGAGTTATTATCAAAACAACCTCTGATGCAATGTTCTCAGTTCAAGCAATTTATTTAAATTGTGTTGTTCTTGAGGAAACGGAAGGAAGAAAACTTCTGTATCCTTATCTTCGTTCCGAGCACGGCGACAAAACCATGTGGCAAGTTAGTCCTATCCATGGCCGCAGTTATGTGGTGGGTAGGACTGGCGAAGGCCGCTATGTGGTAAGCAAAGGTAATGGTTTGGGCTATACGCAATACAACTTCGTCTATACACCCGAAATGCCATCGGATGTTTGGGGCTTGTTGCTCAAGGAAGATGCCTTGCGCGATTATCGTTGCGGACAGGAAGTGCAAGCCTTGGGCATCAAGACCAACCACATGGAATGTGTATTGGAATTGGATTATCCCATCCATATTGCCAAAACCAATGTTGACTTAAAGCCAGTGCTGTTACAATACAACGTGGACTGCCCATACCGCATCAGTGATGCACCATTCATGACACGCGAGCAAATCATAGCTGAGGTCAACAAATGGGAAAAGATGAACGACAAAGACTTTGACAAGGATTATCTTATTGCCGCCAATGTGCTCATCCGTAACTTGCGCATTATGCACGACCATGAGGTACTGCACAACGCTATCCATGAACAGAACTACACTTGGGCGTTGGAATTGCTTGACTTTGAGCTGTGTCGCACACCGAACTATCCCTATACCCAAGCTGACTATGAACGGCATGTGTGCAATCTGTATGACAGAGAAGTGATACAAACCTACCAAGTCATCATCTACATCGCAGGCTGCCTCAACGAACCTGTCAATTTCAAGCAACTCGACAATCTGTTTCTTGAATATGGTTTTGACTTGAACAAATTTAAATTATAAACAATTATGGTCTGGATACCTTGTCAATGCTGTGGGAAAGAGTTTCCCCAAACCAACAAATGGTATGTTTGCGACAAATGCGGCTACCGCATCTGTCCATATTGCCTGCCTCATCATCGAGGCAAATACAGCAGCGGCGGCTTCAAATGCAGCCAATGCGCCTTTGGGTATTTGAAAGAACGATAATGCCGATTGAATTGTATTTTCAAGAATCGTATGGAACCCCATAACAACACAGACGAAGAACGCAAACGCAAGGCTTTTATGAACGCCTTGTCGAACTTGGGGCTGTTGGAAATGTCCGAAGAAGAAAAAGCGGAAACCGCCTCCGACCAAGTCTCGGCCTCAAGCGAAGCCTAAAAGCATACCAGCATTTCGAGAAGTGAACCCTATCGGGCGAAATCCAACCGAATACAGGTCGGTTTAGCCCGAATCTTATTTATCCCTCACCAACCTCACACTACGACCGCTGCATTTGTCGGTGGTGATGGAATGATAGAAGAAACTATTGCAGAAGTAGATGCCCGTTCCTCCGAATTTTCAATTCGGAAGCCATGAATATCAGTATTTGCAATGCGGAAAAACAACAAAATGCGGCAACCGAAGATTTGTTTAGGATTTATGTGAGATTTGTTTCTCCGTCATAATCCAACGAAACCCTGAAAAATAAAGCAGATTTCGCTGGTTTCTGACAGGAAAATCTCAAAAAGATCAACCCTCATTAATATGGATTTTTGTCCAAATCCAAGTATTTTTATATATATTTGGACGAAAATCATTCGTTTTTTGTCCAAATCTATGTTTTTTTATCAGATTTGGATAAAAATCGTTTTCTGTTTTGAAAATATGTTATAACTTTGCGACAAATTTACAGCAAATGGGAAACGAAGACAAACTCATTGGAAGAGAACGGGAATGGAAAGAGTTGGAATGGGCGGTAAACTCTCACCGTTCGGAATTTATCGTCATGTATGGTCGCCGTCGCGTTGGCAAGACCTTCTTAGTACGCCGTTTCTTCAACGACACCTACAGCTTTCATTATGTTGGAGCACACCGACAAAAGAAAACTGTCCAACTCCAAAATTTCAGAGAAGCCCTATTGCGCTATTCTGGCGACAAAAGCATCCCCGAGCTAAAATCTTGGCACGATGCTTTCTTGCGGTTAGCGGAATACTTGGAAAAATGCAAAGAAAAACGGAAAATCGTCTTTTTCGACGAGATGCCATGGATTGACACACAAGGCAGTGAGTTTGTGGATGAACTGGAGTATTTCTGGTCCAGCTGGGTGCAAAACCGCGATGACATCGTGTTCGTGGCTTGCGGCAGTGCTACAAGTTGGATGAAGGACAAATTGGAAGATAACCAAGGAGGACTTCACAATCGCATCACGCACAGGATTTATTTGCGACCTTTTTATCTCAACGAATGCAAGGCTTATCTTTTTGACCATGGCTTCGATTGGGATGACTATCAGATTCTTCAGTGTTATATGCTCTTTGGTGGTGTGCCTTATTACCTGAGTTTACTCCGTCCTCAGCTAAGTCTGCCCCAAAATGTCGATGCGCTAATTTTCCGTCGTGGGGGTGACTTGAGCGACGAGTTCAATGAATTGTATAACGCCCTTTTCAATAAAGCGGATCGATACGTTGCGATTGTAAAGTTGCTTTCTAAAAAAAGAGAAGGCTTTACACGTGAGGAGATCGAACAAGGAACGGGTTACAGCGGCGGGGGACTCTCTAAAATGCTCGAAAACCTAGAACGTTGTGACTTCATTGTCTCATACGCCCAATTCGGTAACAAGACAAAACTGACACTTTACCGTCTGGCAGACTTTTATACCTTGTTTTATTTCCGTTACGTTGAGCAGAATCGCTCGCGAGACGAACAGTACTGGCAACACCACTTTACCGACAGAGGGGTTGCCTCTTGGGAAGGCTTCACCTTCGAAGAGGTCTGCCTTCGACACCTGACTCATATCAAGAAAGGGTTGGGTATCTCGGGAATGGCTACTGAGGCTTCTTCATGGCGGTTCAAGCCTACTAGAGACGATCAACGAAAAGGGGCTCAGATCGACTTGGTAATCAAAAGAGCCGACAAAATCATCCATTTGGTGGAAATGAAGTTTTCAGAAACACCATTTGTCATCACCAACGCGTACGGAAAGCAACTGTTGGAACGTAAAAGTCTCTTTATGGAAATCACTGGGGTTGCAAGAGGTGCTGTTCTCACTTTTGTTACTCCCAGAGGGCTTGCTAATGGAACGAATACCTCATTGGTTCATAGCGAAATTACCGCTCGACACCTCTTCGCCGAAGTTGAGGAATAATCATTCTCAACGCCCCACGTCCCTCACCAACCTCACACTGCGGCCACTGCATTTGTCGGTGGTGATGGAATGGAGGAAAAACTGTTGCTGAAGACTACCAGCATTTCGAGAAGTGAACCCACGCTGGCGAAATCGACCTGTTTTGGGAAGATTTCGCCCGAGATTTCTGACATAACTATTCGATTTTTCCCTTGGCGCTTCTTTATCCAAAATCAGCCGAAACTCGGGAATTTAACAACAAAGCACCGTTGTTTTGTCCTACTTTTGAGAATTTTGTAACGAAGATTTGAGAATTTTGTAGCATACTTTTGAGAATTTTGTATATCTTTGCAGCCAAAATATCAAAGACTTATGTTCAAAAGGCCGCAATTTTCAATATTACAATCACGCATCGAGGAGCCACGCCGTTTCATTCAAGTGCTTTCCGGACCAAGGCAAGTGGGCAAGTCCACCGTGGTCAAACAAGTGTTGAAGGAAATATCCATTCCTTACCTATTGTTTACTGCCGACAATGAATCACCCGAAAACACCGCCTGGATTGGTGAGGTTTGGGCCGCTGCCCGTGCGCGTATGCAATTGTTGCAAGCACCGGAGTTTTTGTTGGTCATTGATGAGGTGCACAAAATCGACAACTGGAGCGAAGCCGTCAAGAAAGAATGGGACAGCGACTCATTCAATGATATTCCGTTGAAAGTGGTATTATTAGGTTCTTCGCGACTGCTTTTGAAAGACGGTTTGACCGAAACCCTTGCTGGCCGTTTCGAGTTGATACGCATGCCACATTGGAGTTTCGCGGAGATGCGTGAGGCCTTTGGCTTCAACCTCAACCAATTCATCTATTATGGTGGCTATCCGGGAGGGGCTTCGTTGATCAAAGGCCATCGGCGGTGGCAGCATTATATCTTGGACAGCATTGTCGCCCCCGCCATCGAGCGCGATGTGCTGTCGACCAAAGTGGTGTACAAACCTGCCCTTATGCGACAACTCTTCGACCTCGGCTGCGCCTATTCGGGCATGGAGCTTTCGTTGAATAAGATGCTTGGCCAGTTGCAAGATGCGGGCAATGTGACCACGCTCGCCAATTACCTGAACACGTTGGGTGAGGCAGGATTGCTTTGTGGATTGCAAAAATATGCCAAGGACACGGCAAGGAAATACAACTCGGTTCCAAAACTGATGGTTTACAACACCGCGCTTTTTTCGGTGCAATCGGGAATGAAGTTCGCGACCGCTTTCACGACTCCCAAGGCCTGGGGACGTTGGGTTGAATCGGCTGTTGGGGCTTATTTGCTCAATCAGGCAGACGAATTAGGGTTCAAGTTGTATTATTGGCGTGAGCGCGACGATGAGGTGGACTTCATCATCGAATACAACCGACAAAGCATAGCCATTGAGGTAAAAAGTGGGCGAAGAACCGACAACCAAGGATTAGCTTTGTTCCAAAAGCAATTCCAACCTAAAAGGGCTTTTGTCATCGGTAGCGGTGGCATCCCAGTGGAAGACTTCTTGACTGGAGACTTGGAGCGATTGCTGTAGGCAGTGCCAGTTGTCTTTCTGTCTTTTCCCCATCCACTTCATCCATTTCCATTCCAAATTATCCATTTTGGATATAGTTTCTGCATCCGATTTGGATAATTAATATATTGATTATCAAATAATTAATTTGTTTGTATTGGGATTTGTTGTAATTTTGCAATGAAAACCATTAATAACATCATTATTATGAAAAGGATTCTCATTATTGCGGCCTTAGTGTTAGCCGTTTTTCTGATTATCAGATCATGTGGAGAAGACGAATCCACATCAGGACAAGGAGGGGGAAAGTGTCCTCTTTGTATGGAACTTATGTCGGGACAGACAATTATGGAAACACCATAAGCATCATTCTTAAACCTGACAGCGACAACGAATGGAGAAAATATGGAGAAGACCATAGCAGCAACTTGGGTCATGTGGATTCAAAAGGGAGATTCAAATCCTCAGACTGGCAGTCCATCAAATGGACATGGGACTTTACAAAAGGAATTGTCGAAGTGTATTATCTAAACCCAGACCCCCGCACTATCATCGATTTCAAAAATAAGAAAATCTATAATTCATTGCATTGCTATGGAGATTGGCTTGATGGAAAAAACGGCATCCCATACGCATTTCATAAATGAATCATTTCATAATCCTTAAAATACAACACTATGAAAAAGTTAATGTACGCAGTAATGCTCCTGCTTGGTTTGAGCATGATGTTTTCCTCTTGTGGTGGAGGAACCAACAAAAGAAGTGAGTCGTATGACAATTACAACTCAAACGGAGCGTATGAAGAAGACGCATATGATTATGATGAAGAAGACGCATACCCAAATAGCACAAACGCCACAACGTTTAACTATCAATCGGATATCATGCCTTATCTGAGGAGTTACAAATTTGTGGCCTCAAACGGCGACTATCTCACATTCACCAACTCGTATATTAGAAACGGGCAAGGCGGAGAGATTGGTGTGACACAGTATGAGTTGTTAGGTTGGGATTCCGAGACAGCATTAATTAATGCCCATACACCCTATGGCACGCCACCAATAACCATATACGTATATGCGGCAGAAGGCTATATCATCATTGACGACGTCATGTATTTTGCAAAGTAATCAATCACCATTAATGAAAGCCAAAACGAGAATAAAATGAAGACAATCAACAAAATCATTTTGGCCATCTTTTTGATGGCAAGTTTTGTATCCTACTCAAACGGACAAACACCAACCTCAAAAGAGCAAGCATCGATAAAGGAAGACGAATTAGTATATAATTATAAAATCAGTGTTAGAGGCAAATGGGGCTTCATCGACAAGACAGGAAAACATATTGTGGAGCCCCGGTTTGATGATGTAAGCGGTTTCTCTGAAGACCTGGCGGAGGTCAGGGTTGGAGGCAAATGGGGCTTCATCGACAAGATCGGGAAATATATTGTGGAGCCCCGGTTTGATGATGTAAGCGGTTTCTCCGAAGGCTTGGCAAGGGTCAGGATTGGAGGCAAATGGGGCTTCATCGACAAGACCGGAAAATACGTAGTGGAGTCCCGGTTTGATGAGGTAAGCGGTTTCTCCGAAGGTCTGGCAAGGGTCATGGTTGGAGGCAAATATGGTTTCATCGACATGACTGGGAAATACGTAGTGGAGCCTCGGTTTGATAAGGTACAATTCTACGTCAATGATGAAAAAGGCGTAGAATGGGTCAGTGTTGGAAACAAATGGGGCTTCATCGACAAGACCAGGAAATACGTCGTGGAACCCCAGTTTGATCATGGAAGTAATTTCTCTGAAGGCTTGGCAGGAGTCACGGTCGGAGGCAAATATGGTTTCATCGACAAGACAGGGAAATACGTCGTGGAACCCCAGTTTGATTTTGCAGAAGGCTTCTCTAAAAGTCTGGCAAGGGTCACGGTCGGAGGCAAATACGGTTTTATTGACAAGACCGGGAAATACGTCGCAAAACCTCGGTTTGATTGGTTAGAAGGATTCTCTGAAGGCTTGGCAATGGTCCGAGTTGGAGACAAATGGGGCTTCATCGACATGGACGGGAAATACGTCGTGGAACCCCAGTTTGATGAGACACGGGGCTTTTCTGAAGGCCTTGCATGGGTCAGGGTCGGACGCAAATGGGGCTTGATTGACAAGACGGGGAAATACGACGTAGAACCCCAGTTTGAAAATTTACGCGGTTTCTCTGAAGGTCTGGCAGTGGTCCGAGTTGGAGATAAATGGGGCTTCATCGACAAGACCGGGAAATACGTCGTGGAACCCCAATTATATGATATATATGATACATATTTCTCTGAGGGCCTGGCAGTGGTCAGTGTTGGAGGCAAATGGGGCATCATCGACATGACTGGGAAATACATCGTGGAACCTCAGTTTGATTGGACGGGAGGCTTTTCTGAAGGCTTGGCAAGGGTTTGGGTTGGACGCAAAATAGGCTTCATCGACAAGACAGGGAAATACGTTGTGGAACCCAGTTTTGATGAGGCATGGGGGTTCTCTGAAGGCCTAGCATGGGTCAGTGTTGGAGGCAAATGGGGCTTGATTGACAAGACAGGGAAATATGTTGTGGAACCCCAGTTTGAAATAGTAGATGGTCTTGGAATCGGTTCCGAAGACGGTTTCGAAGACGGTTTCATTGAAGGCCTAGCTTGGGTCAGGATTGGAGGCAAATGGGGTTTGATCGACAAGACAGGGAAATACGTCATGGAACCCAAATTTGATCACATCGAGAGGATCATTTATTGATTCTTATAGTTTCCATTTTAAATAGGAAGGTAAAAAGTGATGCGTGTAAAATGTATCAGATTCCAGTAAATTTCAGTTTGCCAAAATAATCAAACAATAAAAACATGAAAACAATCAACAAAATCATTATGGCCATTGTATTGATGGCAAGTTTTGCGTCATGCTCAAACAATAAAGAACCCCAAGTAGTATCCACAGAAGAATACGAGAACATTTTGGGGAAACAAATGGTCAAAGCAACTTTTGACGATGGGATGATAATGAGCTTTCAAGTCAAATCACCTTCTGAAGTAGCCTTGTTTTCAAAAGAAGCAATTCCCACTTCTGGGTGTGTAACAATTCCTAGTAAAATCATTTCCAATGGGAACATATATCAGGTTGTTGAAATTGGCTCTTTGGCCTTTCAAGGTTGTGAGAGCATGACCTCCGTCACAATCCCCAATAGTGTGACAACTATTGGAAATAATGCTTTCATAGATTGCAGAGGCTTAACATCAGTCACTATTCCAAAAGAAGTGGCAAGTGTTGGAAATGGCATCTTTAGAGATTGTACGGGTTTGACATCTGTTATCATAGAAAAAGGTGTAACGGAGATTTGGGAATCAGCCTTTTCTGGTTGTACAGGTTTGACCTCTGTCAGCATCCCAGATGGAGTGACAACTATTGGAGAGCGTGCTTTTGTTGGCTGTACGGGATTGACTTCCATCTCCATTCCAAATAGTGTAACAAGTATTGGAGAGCGTGCTTTTAAAGATTGTTCAGGGCTGACCAAAGTAATTATACAAAATCCAAATCTTCAACTTAATTATGAAGAAGTGTTCCCTGGATGTGTTCAACTTCAGTCAACTAATGTAATAAAGGAATAATGGGATTAGTCAAATAAAGAAATATGAGGGTAATCAACAAAACCATTATGGCCGTCTTTTTGATGGCAAGCTTTGCGTCATGCTCAAACGAGCGAGCACAAAAAGTGATAGCAACAGAAGAAATCATCCGAGAAGACTCCAGTTTAGCCATCTTAGCCAAAATGAACGATGGGGTTGAATTGGGATTCCTTGTCCAGCAAGAAGCCCCAAATCAAGTAATCCTGGTTCATTGTGAGAGGGATAAGATTCCTGCCTCTGGACACGTGATCATACCCAATCAGTTCAAGTCTAAGGGTGTTACCTATACAGTGACGGATATTAAATCCTATGTTTTTTCTAATTGTGAAAGTTTAACCTCTGTCACCATTCCCAATAGTGTAACGAGCATTGGAGAAGGGGCTTTTATGGATTGTACAAGTATAACTACAATTACCATTCCCAATAGCGTGATGAATATTGGTGATCTTGCTTTTGATGGTTGCACAAACTTGACTGAGATTATTGTTTCAGATGGAAACAGAAAATATGACAGCAGAGACAATTGCAACGCTATCATTGAAACAGCCTCTAACACATTGGTTAAAGCATGTCGCAATACAACAATTCCTAACACTATAACAAGCATTGGAAGAAGCGCATTTGCTAATTGCGAAGGTTTGACGTGCGTCACCATTCCTAGCAATGTGACGAGTATTGAAGATTTTGCGTTTTTCGCTTGTCCTGACCTGACCAAAATTGTTGTTGCAGATGGCAATAAGGTATTCGATAGCAGAAATAATTGTAATGCCATCATCGAGACGGCCTCTAACACATTGATTGCAGCTTGTCGCAATACAACAATTCCCAATAGTGTGACGGGTATTGGAGACCACGCCTTTCAAGGTTGCTCTAGCTTAACCTCTATCACCATCCCTAACAGTGTGGTATGTATAGGAGAAAGTGCTTTTGGAGATTGTTCGGGGTTGACCTCCGTTTCCATTCCAAACGGCGTGACAAGTATGGGAAGGCATGCTTTTTCTGGATGCGAAAACTTGACCTCCATAACTATTCCCCAAAGTGTTAATTGTATTGAAGAATGGGCATTTGCAAATTGTTGGGAATTGACCTCTGTCTCCATTCCCAATAGTGTGAAGAGTATTAGAGATTATGCGTTTTACGGCTGTAAAGGTTTAGAGTCCCTTACCATTCCCTATGGCGTGACGAGTATTGGAGACTATGCCTTTCAAGGTTGCTCTGGCTTGACATCAGTCACCTTCCCATATGGTGTGACGAACATTGGATATGATGCTTTTCGTGGCTGCACCAGCTTGACTTCTGTCACCATCCCCAGTAGCGTGACGAACATCGGCAATGGAGCATTTTGTGGTTGCACAGGATTGACTTCGGCAACTATATTGAATCCAGATCTTCAATCCCAGTATGATTATGTTTTTATAGGCTGCGACAATCTCCCTTCTGGGGAATACATTTGGATTGTCGGGACTTGGGCCTGTGATATGGGACCTTATGGAACGGTGGTCGTGAAATTTGATGGCGACGGAACCTCTGGCACGTGTACCGAAGCACAGTATGGCTCCTATAAAACAGGAAGCTATAAAGTCAGTGGCAACACGCTACGTTACAATTTATTTGGTGAAAGTGTAACGACAACTATCGAGATAGAACCTGGTCATAAGTTGTCTGCCGGAGGAGGGTATTATTATCACAAGAGGGATAATGGTGATGCGCAATACTATGAAAATGATGCTGGTAATGTTGCCAATGAGTTGACGCATGAATATGAATGGATACTTGGAGAATGGAAAGGCGTTGATTTCAAAGGCGATCTGGCTATCATCACGAGAGATGGTATTGTTTTCAATAATGCAGTTCGATCTGGTATGTTGGATGAAGTGGAGCCTGACAGGTCGCAGCTTACCAAACAAACTTATGAGATAAAGAAAACAGAATATGATTTTGACAATAAAGAATACATGAGCATAGTTGTAAACGGTGACTCAGCATACTTTCGTGACGGTGAGGCAGCATACTTTCTTGATTTAAAGTCAAAAATCATTTTCTATTTCTATGACTTCGACCAAAAAATCACTTTAAAAAAGGTCAAATAGTTTTATCTCGGGCGAAATCAACCTATTTTCGGGTAGATTTCGCCCGAAAGTTCTGTCAGAACCCCGCGAAATCCCGAAAAAAAAGACAGATTTCGCTGGTTTTTTGGCATAAATTGCTGCAAATTTCGGGGTCAGCGGATAAATTGATGGAATTAATTTGCGGCTCAGCGGATTATTCATTGTTTTTTTTTAATGATTTTCAGGTTGTTATCGTATGGAAAATCTTGTCGCACAGATGCTGGCAAGCTCTGGAAAACCAATTGTTTTATTACACTTTTCCGAAAGACGAGAAGCACAACTACGAGGTGGATTTCCTGCTTTCTCGCGGCAACAAACTTGTGCCTATTGAAGTTAAGTCGTCAAGCTACAAGACGCACAAAGCACTTGACGCTTTCTGTGAGAAGTTCACCTCGCGCATAGACAAACGAATTTCGCTCTACACAAAAGACTATCAGAAAGATGAAGCAACAAGTTGCCTGCCTATGTATTTTACTCCTTTCCTATGAACTCACACATCTCCCGTCAGAAACCAGCGAAATGTCGAAAAAAAGAACAATGGCTTGTACACATCTTTTCCATCCTAAAACAAGGTGGTATATTTTTGAAAGGTGGTAACTACTTATCCCTCACCAGCCGCACAGCATGCCCGTCAGTCCTGCCATAGACCTCTCCAACAGAGAGGGTGTTGTCATCGAAATACAAACGATAGGCTTTGGTAGATGCCCAATAGGCACCACGCTGGCCTAAAGCCCAGTAGGTGTTGCCCCAACGGCTGCCAGCAGCGGGCAAGAAGACCGCTCCCGAAGCCTCCATCAGGTTCCACCGTGTGGAATCGATTGAATTGTAGCCGAACTCGGTTTCGTTTTGGTTGACGTTGTGAAGGCTTACGGTTTTCGGGTTCCAGTCGTCGGGTAATAGTATGATCCCGTTGAAGTGATCCACCCTTGCCTTGGCATATCGAACACCCGATGAGGTGTTGCGCTGGAAAAGCACATACTCCCACTCTTCTCCCGTGAGGGTGCGCCACAGGCCCTCCCTGTTGCTTCCATTGAGGATGGCGTTGTAGCCCCAATCGGCTTGGCCCGTCTCCGCGTTAAGATCCAATGCCAGGTCGCCGTATGCGCAATAATCGCTATCTACGCCAAAAGTGCTCCATGGCTGGTAATTTACCGCCCCATGGTCGTAACCGCTTGTGCCGTAGCCGAATAAGTCTATCCATCCGTCATTTGTCTGGGAAATGCTGTCGTTGGCTTGCCCTATCGCATCCCTCTGGTGGTCGGCAAGCCGCCAAAGGTTTGTGGTGGCTTGGTATTGCAAGTTGCCCTTTGCAAAATACACTTGGTCGCCGGCCTCGTTTATGGTGAACAAGCCTTTGATGGCACCTTCAGGCGCAGGAGGACGCGGCGGCAAAGGCTTCTCTCTGAAACCTACCAACCAAACAATCGTTCCTATCAGCAGAGCAGCAACCAAACTTAATCCGACCTTTGAAGCCATCCAGATATGTTCGTTGCTCTTGATGGCCTTTTGCAATGCTCCAATGCTTTGATATCGCTCCTGTAGATTGTCTTTTAGGCAGCGCTGCACCACAGCATCTTTGGCCAAGCCAAAACGCTGCAAAATCTTGCCCAAGGCATAGATGTCGGTGGCAGGGCCAAACAACTCGGTCTTAGCAGCTTGTTGTTCGGGTGCGCAATAATCACGGGTAAACCCTAAATCATGCAGAAAACTCTCGCTCCATCCGAAACCTAAATCAATGAGTTTCACATGATGGCCTTTGTTGGTGATGAGGATGTTGCTGGGCTTGAGGTCGAGGTGCAGCATCTTCTTGTCGTGGAGATAGGACAAAGCAGAAAACAACTCGTCGCAGAATTGTTTCCTATGTCCTTTATCTTTGAAATATTCAGGATGCTGAGCCACAAAAGCCTCAAGGCTGTCACCATCCACATAGTCTATGCGAATGAAAGGGCCTTGTTCGTCCTCGTCGTAGGCGAAGTAACGCACAATGTTGGGATGCTCCAACTCGATACCGAGTTCAAACTCCTTGCGGAACAGGTTCATGTAAGCCTCCGAAGAGCGCATGTCCTTTTTTGGACGTTTGACGCAATACACACGGTTGTCCTTAACGAGACGGTAGCAGTCGCAGGTGCCACCGCTGTCGAATAACACCTCTTGTTGCTCGTGTTGCGCAGGACTGATGAAATCGGAATCGCTCATTAGGCTGCCTCTTTGATGAATAGTTCCGTCAAGCCGTTCTGGCGTCCAGCTACATAACCCAATTCGTTACCGGCGGCATCGCGGACGATTTCGCCGTTGCGTATGACTTGGTACACCTGCAAAGGATACTCCAAACGAAAACTAAGGATGGTCACCTCATCGTTGACTTGCAACTTGCCGTTAAGGCTTTCGGTCACCCTAAACTTGTTTTCACCGATACACAGCAAAGCGATATGACGGTTGGGTAGCCATGATGCCTCCACCGTCGTGCCTTCTCGAATCTCATCGGCGAAGAAAGCCTTTTCCATCCAGTCGCTTTCAACGGGTTGCATGCCGGTCAGCACTTCCCATGAAGGCGAACCGAGATAATGCGCCAAGGCATCAAGGGTGGCTTTCCGTGGCGCGATAGGGGATTTGGCATAGCCCATCAGTCGTTTCAGGGTGTTGACACCCAAATGGTCGCTGGCTGGAAACGACTCAGACAGCACCTCGAAATCCTTGGCGTTACTGAAGTCCAGCCCCGATTTCTTCTTAATCATTGCTATGATGGGAAGGGATAACATGGTTTCGCTTATTTTGGGCAAAAATAAGCATTTTCATGTTAAGAATCGAAAGAAAATGCAAATGGATGAAATGGATGAAAAATGAAAGTCTGTTAAGGGCTACTTTTGCGCTATTCGATTACGTGAGCAGATGGAAAACCTTCAAAGCAACATCCACATTGGACATCTCATACAGGCTCAATTGAAAGATGACAAGCGTAGCGTAGGTTGGTTGGCCAAGCAAATACCTTGCACCCGCAACCATGTCTACAAGATCTTCAACAAACCCTCACTTGACGGCGATTTGCTGCTTCGCATTTCACTCTCCATGCATTTCAATTTCTTCCAATACTATTCGCGCGCTTTCCTTGAAAATATGAAGGCACGTATTGGAGAAGAGACAGAAAAATAAAAGCACTTATTTACAAAACGGCTCCATCACTCGTTCAAAAATCCCATTCATATAAGCCAACGCCATGCCGTAGTTGCTAATCGGGATGCCTTGGTTGACAAAGAGGTTGGTGCGGTTGAACAATTGCTTGCGCGTGCTCATGCAGCCGCCACATTGAATGGCCATGGCGTATTTTTCGGGGTTGGCGATGGGGGAGAGACCCGCCACATATTCAAACTTGATGTCTTTTCCAGTGAACTTCAAAATCATACGGGGCAACTTTACACGGCCGATGTCCTCGCAGGTGCTATGATGGGTGCAGGATTCAAGCAATAAGACCGTGTCGCCGTCCTTCAGTTGTGAGAGATAAGGTGTTCCTTTCACATAGTTGTCGAAGTCGCCGCGCAAACGCGCCATGACGATGCTGAAACTGGTCAAGGGAATGTCATGGGGGACGATTTTGCTCACAAAACCAAACACCTGGCTGTCGGTGACAATCAAGGCGGGCTTGGGCATGGTTTCAAGGTATTGTTGTAAGTGGGTCTCCTTCAGCACGACACAGATGCATTCGTTGTCGAGCACATCACGAATAGCCATCACTTGGGGCAGGATGAGGCGGCCTTCTGGGGCTTCGGAGTCGACGGGGCAGACCAGCACCACCACTTCATTGGGATGGATGATGCCACCCAACAATGACACATTTTGGTAGGCGCTTTCAGGGATGGTGCTTTTGAGCATTTCAATCAGCGGGGAGATGTCTTTGTCTTTTATGATGCTATAGTTTAGGACTTTGGTGTCGTAGTTCTTTTCAATCATCGCCTTCACTACGGCAAGGAGCGACTCTTGGTCGGATTTGTTGTGGATGACGAAAAACGGCACCGCCCTTTCCTTCATGCGGGCGATAAGTTGCTTTTCGGGGTCACCGAAGTTGTTCTCTGTGATGACCAAGATGGCGCAGTCGATTTCCTCCAGCACCTTCATCGTCTTGTCCACGCGCTGCTGGCCCAAGGCCCCCACGTCGTCGATGCCCGCCGTGTCGATGAGTACACACGGCCCGATGCCAAATATCTCAAGGCTTTTCTTGACAGGGTCGGTGGTGGTGCCCGCCGTATCGCTCACAATGGCGATGTTTTGTCCAGTAAGAAGATTAATAAGGCTGCTTTTGCCACAGTTTCTGCGCCCGAAAATGCCGATATGAGGCTTCAAATCCTTTGCCATTTTTCGTTGTTTTTCAATTTTGACGCAAAAATAATAAAAAGTAGTCGAAAAATAGAAAAAACTTAAAAAGTTGATTATAAACAATATATCCGACAGCAAACGACAACAAACGACTACAGTCGACTACAAACGTTTGTTCAACGGCTTAGTCTTGACAAGTGTTGTTACTTTGCATCGTCAAACCGATGGTTCGACAAGCTCACCAACCGGTTAACGACACAACTTAAAACAACTTATTCATTAATTACTAAACACACACAATCATGAGTACAATGAGAAATTCGGTCATGCTGATTGGCCGCCCGGGTGCAGAACCTGAAACGAGAACCTTCAACGACAACCGCATCGTCACGCGCTTCAACCTTGCCGTGAACGAAACACGCCGCAACGCCAACCACCAGCAGGTGAAAGACACCCAATGGTTCACTGTGGTGGCATGGGACAAGACTGCCGAACGCGTCGCGCAGGTGGTGAAAAAAGGAAAGCAGATTGCCATCGACGGCGCCTTGCGCAACAACGAATGGACCGACAAGAACGGCCAGCGCCACTTGTCGACAGAGATCCATCTGAACAACTTCATCCTTTTGGACTGGGGTAAAGAACAAAACAATTAATCAGACACGAGACTGCGGGACTGCGGGACGAATAATCCTCGAAGTCCCGAAGTCTCGAAGTCCCGAAGTCAAAATACAACTATTATTCACCAATTAAACACACAAAACTATGAGTACAATGAGAAATTCGGTCATGTTGATTGGCCGCCCGGGCGCAGACCCTGAAATGAAAACCTTCAACAACAGCAAGAAAGCACGCTTCAGCCTTGCCGTAACCGAGAACAAGAAGAACGCCAATGGAGAGTGGGTGAACGACACCCAATGGTTCCCCATCATTGCATGGGGCGCCATAGCCGATCGCGTTGAAAAGAACGTGAAGAAAGGCAAGCGGATTGCCATTGACGGCAGCCTCCGCAACAACGAATGGACCGATGACAAAGGTCAACGACATTCCGTCACGGAAGTCTGGGTCAATGACTTGTTCCTGATCGATTGGGAAAAGGAATGATGATAATGAAGGGCGACCAATTGGTCGCCCTTCGTTTTTTATCCAGTCACCATAAAGACCCTCGGATCTTTCCACTTGGAATGGCGCAGCATCTCGTTAGTGAAGTGCGTTCGGCTGCCCACTTGATCCAAAAGTTCCTTCGCCTTATCGAATTGTCGCAACTCGCGATAAATCTCTGGCACCTCGAGGTCTATCTGCTCCTCGGGGTGCTTTTCCAATAGGGATAGCAGTCGATTGAGGTTGTCGGTGAAGTCTTTATGGTTCTTAATGAACAGCTTCTCACCCTCCAGAATCAACTTGCGGTTGCAGTGCCACACCCCGAAACTCATGAATCCATTGAGCAGGTATTTCAGGCGCACGTGCTGGTGGTTGCGGTGCAGGTCGTTGTAAGCCCACCAAAGGAAGCGGCGCAGGTAGATTTCCTTCTTCGGGTCATAGTGGCTCTTTTTCAGGAAGGTCTTGTAGTGGTTGACCAAAGCCATCTTCCCCTTGTTGTCGGAGAAGCTGATGCCGAAGAAGCGCCATGTGTTCCACGAATAGATCTCGGCATCGGGTTTTTCGTATGTGATGAAAGGCTCCTCGGGATGCTCAACCCAAAAGCTGTGGCCGCACGAGGGGCACATCAGCATCTTTTGCGGTGTGGTAATCAAGTTGTCATTCAGCACTTTGCCGTCCGAATACAAGATGGCCTCATTCACCATCTCGGCTTTCAGGTTGCGACCTTCGAGCCAGGCTTGGCAATGGGGGCATTGGAAATAATATGAATCGTATTTCAGCATCTTGTTCTCGGAATAATGGCGCCAAAAGTAAGATTAATTTTTATTTCCTGCCGAAATCGGCGGGAAAATATTTAGTTTATTTCCTGCCGAAATCGGCGGGAATTTCACCCCAAATTTCTGTTTTCCACTTCATAATGGGTACTTCGATGGCGTTCTCATTCAACCATTTCTCGGCACGACCGATGAGTTCGAAAAGGTACTCGTTTTTGGCGTTGGGTTGCAGCTTAGTCTTGCATTTCTTTTGTTTGATCCACAGCTGGGCGTTGTAGGAGTCGCTGTAAATGGGGTAAGCCACATGTTTTTGTTTCATCCATGCCAAGGCGTGGACAATGGCAAGGAACTCACCGATGTTGTTGGTGCCGTTTTCGAAGACGGAACTCTTGAAGAGCTGCACCGTTGTGGCAGGTTGCGTACCAAAATCCACAAACAGGCCTTGATACTCCATCTTGCCAGGATTGCCCGAGCAAGCTGCATCGACGGCAACGGCGGGACTGACGGGCTGTTCTTTTGCTTGCGAGAGGTCGACCACGGGAGCCAAATCCTTGCCCCAATAGTTGCCAGGGCCTTCCTTGAAGGCGGCTTCGGCACTCGTGCGGTCAGGGAAGCCTTTGTATTTGGCCCCTTTGAAGCCCTCTATCTCCTTCTTGCAGTCTTCCCAACGGCTGTAAACACCAGGCGTGCGACCTGTCCAAACGACATAAAACTTGTTCTTTGCCATGGGTGCAAAAATAGGAAATATTTGGCGAAAAACCGGAATTGGTGAAAAAACACTATTTTTGCCCCACACAAAAACATTTTCTAATGAAGAAACTCTATCTCATCACCCTGTTAAGCCTCGTGCTGTGTTTTTCCTGCACAAAGAAGGCCGAAACCGACCCTGAAGTCATCGCCATGCGTGGATTGGTGAACCGTGTCGTGCCTGAGTACTCCAATAACATCGTCCTCGAACGGCTTGAAAACGACACCGTCGATCGCTTCGAGATCGAAACAAAAGGCAACGACCTCATCATCCGAGGCAACAACGCCAACAGCATGGCCGTCGGCCTCAACCACTACCTGAAATATTACTGCAAGTCACAGTATTCATGGTTCAAGGAAGAGGCACTGCAGATTCCTGCCACCATGCCCGCTGTACCCGAGAAGGTCAGTCTGAGTGCGCGTGTGCCCGACCGTTTCTTCCTCAACTACTGCACCTTCGGTTACACCTTGCCTTGGTGGAACTGGTCGCAGTGGGAGCATTTCATTGACTGGATGGCGCTCAACGGCATCAACCTGCCGCTGGCCATCACGGGACAGGAGAGCGTGTGGTATGAGGTGTGGAGCGACTTCGGCCTCACCGATGAGGAGATCCGCAGCTACTTCACGGGTCCGGCGCATCTGCCTTGGCATCGAATGCAGAACATCGACCGTTGGGGTGGACCGCTGCCCATGTCATGGCTCGAGAACCAAAAGGAACTCCAAAAACAAATCGTCGCCCGTGAACGTGAACTGAACATGAAACCCGTGTTACCAGGCTTTGCAGGCCACGTGCCGCCTTGCATCACAAGGCTTTATCCCGAAGCGCCTTTGGCTTCTTTGGGCGACTGGGCAGGCTTCGACAGCATCTGCTGGTGCAAGTTCCTCGACCCACTCGACCCGTTGTATACGGAGATACAGAAGAAATTCATCGACAAGCAAACCGAGTTCTACGGCACCGACCATATCTATGGCATCGACATCTTCAACGAACTCATCCCGCCGAGCTGGGAGCCTGAGTACCTCGCACGCGTGAGCCGTCAGGTGTATGAATCGCTCGAGGCCGCCGACCCCGAGGCCAAGTGGCTTGAGATGGCTTGGCTGTTCTGGAACGAACGCCAATACTGGGAAGTCGACAATCGCATCGAGGCCTACATCACCTCCATGCCGAAAGACAGACACATCATGCTCGATTATTACTGCGAGCGACAACCCGTGTGGGAGCGCACCAACGCCTACTATGGGGTGCCTTACATTTGGTGTTATCTTGGCAACTTCGGCGGCAACTCCATGTTGGCGGGCAATCTTGACACGGTGAACGTGAGGATTGAACGCGCCTTCGACAAAGGTGGCGACAACTTCGTCGGCATCGGCTCAACGCTTGAGGGCTTTGACTGCAATCCCTTCATGTATGAATATGTCTTTGAGAAGGCTTGGGACAATCCACTCACCAAGGATGTGGACGCTTGGGTCAAATGCCTCGCTGACCAACGTGGCGGCAAAGAGGATCCGAATATGAGGGCCGCTTGGACCTTGCTGGCCGACAGTGTATATAATAAGGTGTCGTCACCAGGCCAGACTGTCCGCATCAACCAAAGGCCGACCATGGGCGACATTGATAAATATCGCCAGTATTATGTAGCCCCGACCTATAAATACAACAACATCACCTTGTTGGATGCCTTGGATGACCTTCTGGCTGCCGACTGTAACACGCGCACGCGCCATTTCGATGCCGTCAACATCACGAGGCAATTGCTGGGCAACTATTTCAGCGACCTCTATGCTGATTATGTGAAAGCCTATCGTGAAGGTGACTATGAGAAATTACATCAAATTGAGCAGACGATGACCAATATCCTCGACGACACCGATGCCATCTTGGCCACGGAGAGTGCCTTCCTCGTGGGGCGTTGGATCCGCGATGCACGCGCCATCGGCACCACCGAAGAAGACAAGGACTACTTCGAGAGCAATGCCCGCAACATCATCACCACTTGGGGTGAGGAAGACGCCTTGCTCAACGAATACGCCAGCCGTGCTTGGGCGGGGCTCACCGCGACCTATTACGCCTACCGCTGGAAGGAGTTTTTCAATGACGTGGATGCCGCCATCGATGCGAAGAAACCCTTCGACGAGAAGGCTTATCACGAGCGCATCTGTAAATACGAAGGCCAATGGTGGCGCGAACGCCTCGGCACCTTCAGCGCTGAGCCGCAAGGCGACGGCGTGGCCTTGGCCAAGGAGATTGCAGATAAATACCGTGCAGAACTTGAAGCTCGATACAGAAAATAAGGAGTCCCGTAGGGACGACGGACAATAACCAGGGGTTTCAACCCCTGGTAAAAACAAACAACCATGAGAATCACAGAAAAAGATAAAGAATACATGCGCGAGGCCATCCGCCTCGCCGACGAAAGTATAAAAAACGGTGGCGGTCCCTTCGGGGCCGTCATCGTGAGAGACGGAGAAATCGTTGCAGGCAGCTCGAACAGCGTCACCCGCGACAACGACCCCACGGCCCATGCCGAGGTGAACACCATCCGCCAGGCCTGCCGTAAGTTGGGCACCTTCGACCTGTCGGACTGCGTCATCTACACCTCCTGTGAACCCTGCCCCATGTGTCTTGGCGCCATCTATTGGGCGCATATCAAGCGCATCTATTACGGTAACACGAAAAAGGATGCCGCCGCCATCGACTTCGCCGACGACTTCATTTACAAGGAATTGGAACAGCATGTCGAAGAACGCGCCGTGCCGCTCATTCCTTTGCTCCGCGACGAGGCTCTCGAAACCTTCCGCGCCTGGGAGATGAAGCAAGACAAGGTGGAGTATTAATGAGTCCCGTAGGGACGATAGCAATTGTAGGCAGGCGGTGTAAACCCCTGCCGAAAAAAACGGTCGGGGTGTAAACCCAACCGAAAAAACAATTAATTCCATTTTTAGATTAATTGTCCGAAAAAATCGTAATTTTGCAGCTGCAAATTCAAGCCGCACCATCGCTGAGATGAAGACAATGCGTTGACATCAAGGCCGCTGCGGGAATCATAATCATCTGATCCGGAGGACATTCAAATGGAAAGGAGAATAGGCTCAGTCCTTATTTATGTGGGAAACCGTGAAGCCGCGCCACAAGTCAACGCGGTGCTATCCCGTCACGCAGGCATCATCATCTGCCGCCAAGGCTTTCCCAGAGGCACTTACAGTATCATTTCCGTTATTTTCGAAGGCACCACCGATGAGATTGGTTCCCTCACGGGCCAGTTGGGTCGCATCGAAGGCATCGAGGTGAAGTCGGCGCTGCTGAAAGGACATGAGACTACGTGACTCGAGACTACGTGACGACAAAATGTCTCGAAGTCTCGAAGTCCTGCGCCCCGAAGTCAAAAACTGAACAACTGAACAACTTAAAACTAAAAACTGATATGCAATTCCATCCCGAAAAATGTCGTATCCCCGACGAGCCCAACCGCCCGTTTATCTCATCGGAAGAGATTTGGGACTACATCAACAACACCAAGAGCACCCCTGAGCGTGTGCACGAAATCATCCAGAAGTCGCTCGACAAGAACCGCCTGACGATGGAAGAGACCGCCGTCCTCGTCAACACCACCGACCCTGTGTTGGTGGAAGAAATCAAGGAAGGCGCGCGCGAGCTGAAACGCCGCATCTACGGCAACCGCATCGTGCTGTTCGCCCCTTTGTATGTGGGCAACTACTGCATCAACAACTGCAAATACTGTGGTTTCCGCTCTTCAAATAAGGAACAGGTGCGCACCACTTTGACCGACGAAGAACTCATCCACAACGTGGAGGCTTTGGAGGACGACGGCCAGAAGCGCCTCATCCTCGTCTATGGCGAGTCGCCGAAATACTCGCCGGAGTACATCGCCCACACCGTGAAGGTGACCTACGCCACCAAGAAAGGCAAGGGCAGCATCCGCCGTGTCAACATCAACGCCGCTCCTTTGGATGTGGAAGGCTTCCGCATCGTGAAAGAGGCGGGCATCGGCACCTACCAGATCTTCCAGGAGACCTATTGCCCTGAGATCTACAACGAATACCACCCCGCCAACACCAAGAAGGGCGACTACAACTACCGCCTGACTTCAATGGACCGTGCCCAGCAGGCCGGCATCGACGACAACGGCCTCGGCATCCTCTTCGGCTTGTACGACTGGCGTTACGAGGTGCTGGCCATGATTCGCCACACCAACCACCTTGAGGCTTGCTTCAACGTGGGTCCGCACACCATCTCGTTCCCGCGCATCAAGGACGCTTCGGGCCTCAACATCGACACGAAGTATTTCGTCGACGACGAGACCTTCGAGAAGATCATCGCCATCTTCCGTCTGGCCGTGCCTTACACGGGCATGATCCTGACCGCCCGCGAGGACGCCGCCTTCCGCGCCAAGGCCATCGAATACGGCATTTCGCAGATCGACGGTGGCACTAACCTGCAGATTGGCGACTACAAATACCACCACGAGGAGGAGGAGAAGAACAGTGACAAGCAGGAAGACCAGAACCTCGACCGCGAACAGTTCAAGATCGGCGACGACCGCTCGTTGGGCGACATCATCGACAAGCTGCTCGATCACGACTTCATCCCGAGCTTCTGCACGGCTTGCTACCGCTTGGGTCGCACGGGCGAGCACTTCATGGAGTTCAGCGTGCCGGGCTTCATCAAGCGTTATTGCACGCCGAATGCCATCCTCACCTTGAGCGAATACTTGGTGGACTATGCCACGCCCGAAGTCGCAGCCAAAGGCTGGAAGTGCATCGAGAACAACTTCAAGAACGTCGACCCGAAGTTCCTGGACGAGCTGAAGAGCCGCATCGAGCGCATCAAGAAGGGAGAGAGAGACCTGTATTTCTAAGGTTCCTCCATTGTCCAGAACGACTATCCCTGAACCTTAAGCCGTCATTGCGGGCGCAGACCCGCAATCTCCTAAGCGGGATGGGATGCCCCTTCTACATAGGAGATAGCGGATCAGGTCCGCTATGACGGGAAAAAGGGAAAGGATGTCGTTCATAGATAAAGACTCCAATTAAGATTATTAGATAGTGAAAAAGCCTCTGCTTATGGCAGGGGTTTTTTCTTTGTTTGACCTCATTTTCGCTCAATGATTGCCAAAAAAAGTAAGGACATTAGTTTTTGAGGTTGACTATTATATTATTGATTTTCAGTATAATCCGATAAGGACAATCCAAAAAAGTAGGGACATAGCCCCCTGGGGAGCCTCATGCCTCTTGACAAACGTTTTTTTGCTATATTTTTGCAATGACGGACATGGGACTTGGGTTTACGAAATCCCCATTGAAACCGTCATTGCGGGCTTGACCCGCAATCCCCTGAGCGAAAGGGATACGTCTTCGTGCACAGGGGATGGCGGATGTTCCTCCGCCATGACGGTAAAGGGAAAAGACAGAGCGACCCGGTCAATAGTCCCGCGTAAAAGTAGAAAGCCTATGAAAACATACTTGAAACCACTCATCCTAATCACCGCAGTCCTCGCGCTATCCTCCTGCGACAGCCCAACCAAGCGCATGGAACAAGCCCAAGCCCTCTATAATGAAGGTGTGCAACTGCGCGAGCAACGCCGCTCTGAAGAGGCCGCCGAGAAGTTCCTGCAAGGGCTGGCACTGGTGCAGCGTTCCGACAAGACTGCCGAGACCATCCAGTTGGAAGGCCAACTCTGCGACAACCTCGGTGCCATGTATCTCAAACACGGCCTTTTCGAGGATGCCTTCAAGCAACACCAGCAGGCATTGAACTGCTTTAAGCAGACTGCCGACTCCACAGGCATGATGACCGCCTACCGTAACAGCGGTCGGGCGGTGCGGGCACAGGAGCAATTCACCCAAGCCAAACAATACTACGACTCGGCCTTCCGCGTGGCCACCTTCATCAACGACCAAGCCATGCTCGCTGACCTCTATCTCGAGATGGGCCGCGACTACTACATGGAGACGGGCAACTTCGCCAAAGGCATCGAGAGCGTCAACCAAGCCTTGGAAATCGGCCTCAACGACAACGACACCGACATCGCCCACATGACCTTGGGCATCCTTTATTATTACACGCGCGAAAACGAGAAGGCGAAGTCCTACTTGAACCAAGCCCTCCGCAGCGAGCGTGCCGGACTGAAGATGTCGGTATACCAAACGCTTTATGCCATCGCCTACAGCGAGGGCGACTACCAACAAGCGGTGAAATATCACACGCTTTTTTCTGATAACTTGGTGCAAGCCGACGCGGAGCACTCCAGCGAGACCATGCAAAGAATCAAGGCGGAATACGAGTTGAAAGCCCAGCAGAGCGAATTGGAGAGCCTGCACCGCACCCGCGATCTGAAACTCTATCTGATTATCGCCTTGGCGGTGATAGCCTTGCTCGTCATCCTCCTGATTGTGAGGAAGAAAATCAGCGACCACAAGTTGGAGATGGAGCACTTTGGGCGGCAGGTGGAGCGCGACCAGAACCGCATCCACGAGTTGGTGAGCGATATGGAGAATCTGATTCGCACCAACGACGAGCTGCGCCGCAGCCAGCAGTCGCTTCCGCCAAAGGATTTGATGTCGATCCAGAAAATCTTGACGCGAAACAAGATTATGACCACCGCGCAAGCCCTCACGGAAGAAGTGAACAACGACTCGCTCAACTTCGAGCTGACCGACAACGACTGGAACGACTTCATCAGCCTCACCGACTTGGTCTTCGACGGCTTCTCGCAGCGGCTGTTGCAACTCTACCCCAAACTCAGCAAGTGGGATGTGCGCATCTGCTGCCTCTCCAAGAACGGCTTCTCCAACCAAGTGATTTCCAT
>Ga0310694_10000470_pt1 | contig 52729 bp, 21 predicted proteins | sample 174DNAGHGhighgp2_FD_203884 | JGI IMG/M metagenome (GOLD analysis project Ga0310694, IMG submission 203884) | Sheep rumen microbial communities from Palmerston North, Manawatu-Wanganui, New Zealand - 1742 DNA GHGhigh gp2 (v2) (version 2) | ecosystem: Host-associated > Mammals > Digestive system... | reverse complement strand
CGCAGCCTCAGCAGCGACGCGGCACCTTCCTCTATCAGCCTGTCGCCGCCCAGTTTTATCTCCACCAGCCCGTAGTCGCCGTTGCGCAGATGCACCACAGCGTCGCACTCCAGGCCGTCGGCGTCGCGGTAGTGGAACACTTCGCCGTTGATAGCCTGTGCATACACCCTCAGGTCGTGCACCGCCATGGTCTCAAAAAGCAGACCGAAGGTGTTCAGGTCGTTCAGCAGGTCTTTAGGCCCCACGCCCAGCGCCGCGGCAGCTATCGAAGCATCAGTGAAGTAGCGTGTCTCCGAGGCGCGGATGGCGGCCTTCGACCGCAGGTTAGGGTTCCATGCCGGCATGTCCTCGATGACAAAGATGCGACGCAGGGCGTTGAGGTATGACGCCACCGTCTTCTCATCGAAAGTGTCGTCGGTGCCCGCCAGCATATCGGTGCGTATGCGCGACATCGGTGCCTGCGACCCCTGACAGCGGGCATACGAGCGCATCAGTCTTCTGGCACGCACCACGTCACGCTGCACCCCGTCGGCGCGCGATATGTCGCTGTTCACCGTGGCCTCCAGATAGTCGTAGGCCCTGTCCAGCGCCACCGACGGTTTCTGGGTCACCGCTCTGGGCCATCCTCCGCGGCAGACTAGAAAAGCCACCTCCTGCAACGTCTTGTCCATCGTCGCCACATTGCGCGCCGCACCCGCAAACAGCGACAGCAGGCTCACGTTGCCCGTCGAGTCGCCGCTCTCCCACAGGCTCATGGTACGCATCTGCATGCGCACAATGCGACCAGTGCCAGTGTGGTGCAGCTGGCTCATGTCCGCAGGCACCGCCGAACCGGTGAGGATAAACTGGCCGTCCTCGCCACGCTGGTCCACCTCGTAGCGCACAGCATCCCACAGTTTCGGAGCATCCTGCCACTCGTCTATAAGTCGCGGCACTTCACCCTCCAGTAGCATCTGCGGGTCCTGGTCGGCCAGCTGCATGTTGCGACTGAACTGTTTAGGGTCGTTCATCGATATGATGCTGCGAGCCTGCTGTGCCGCCGTAGTGGTCTTGCCACACCACTTCGGGCCCTCTATCAGCACAGCGCCCATACCCTCCAGTTTCCGTCTAAGCAGTTGGTCAAAAATACGTTCCTTATATTCACTCATTTCTTTGCTCATTTATTTCATTTTGCAAAATTACACAAAATAGTTGAATTGCAAAAAAATATTTATTCCAATTCCCGAAATTGTGGAACTTTCATTCCCGAAGTTGTGGACTTTTCATTCCCGAAGTTGTGGAACTTTCATTCCCGAAATTGTGGAACTTTCATTCCCGAAATTGTGGACTTTTCATTCCCGAAGTTGTGGAATTCCGTCTTTCTAAATAAGACTAAAAAACAAGAGGCGCGGAAAGAGAAAAGGTGCCACTTGGGAGTGGCACCTTGTGAAATAAAAGGGTTAGAGGTTTTTGAGAGGAGAGTTACTCACCTATCACCACGTCGGTGTTGCCGCTGACGCTGGCAGCGTTGCCGCCACCATATACGTTGCTATTGATAACGGTCTTGCCGACGACCTTCACCGTGGTGTTGCCGCTGACGCTGGCAGCGTTGCCGCCACCGAAGACGTAGCCCCAGAGTGGGTCATGAGCCTTGGCGGGGTTGCCGATGCGTACCGACTTCTGGTTCACGGCCTGTGTGGCTGTCTCGACATCGCCAACAGTGACGTATGGGTTGGCAGTGACAGTGGCGCCGGCGCCGTAGCCGCCACCGAAGACGGCCTGGTTGACGGTACCCTGCTTGATGTTGACAGCGGGATAGATGATGGTGGCGTCGGTGGGCGTGTAGGGAGCGTTGTAGCCGCCGCCGTATACATAGTCGAGATCCATGGGGCAGCCGGTGTCGGTACTATCGACATTGACGATGATATTACCCTTCACGTTGCCGCCGGCGTTGTTGCCGCCGAAGAGTTCGTGGATGGTGCCGCCGAAGACGTCGACGGTGATGTTGCCGTAGACGGTTCCGCCGTGGTTGTTGCCACCAAAGACCTGACCATATTCGCCACCGTTGATGATGAGGTGTATGTTCTTGGGTTCAGTCTCCGAGCCGATGTTGGCGTTGTTGGCGCCGGCATAGAAGACAGGGATGTAGGTGTTGTCCTGGCAGGGCAGCGTGATGACGATGGTGCCGCCGTCGGCCTCGTTGCCACCGCCGTAGACCTCGGTGAGGAGGCGCTGGCAAGTGGCGTCCTCGGTGATGTCCACCGTAGAGGTGCCGTAGATCATACCGAGGCTGTTGCTGCCGCCGAAGGTCTGGTAGATGATACCACCCTCCACGCTGACCAGAGCGTCGCCCTTGTCGGTAGAGTGAGGTGCGGTGGTGCTGGTGGTGCCGAGTATGAGGGCGTCATTTGACATACCCACGTCGGCGCCAGGGTTGTAGTTGTCGGCCGACGGGTCGTTGTGGTTGTCCGTGGCGCTGTAGCCGTTGCCACCGGCGAAGACCTGATACATGCGTCCGCCCTCGATGGTAACATCGTTCTGGATGGTGTTGGCGGCGTTGCCACCACCATAGACATACATGATGGTGTTCTCGCAGCCGTGGACGTAGACCACCGACTTGCGCGGGGTCTCCACATTCCACGATCCCTGTATACGGTCGGTGCTGTATATTTGGTCGAGGACATTGCTGGCGTTGCCGTCGCTGGCGTCTGTTGCCGGAGTGCCGGTGAGGACGTTAGCCTTGTTGCCACCGCCGTAGACAGCGTTGAGGGCGTAGTTCGATGCCGTGCTTGCCGAGGCGTCGAGTGCCGCTTTCTCCGCTTCTGTTACGGGGTTGCTGACGGCAGGCACACTGGTCGCCGCGGTGCGGTAGGTCTTGTAGACATCGACGCGCATGACGCCGAGGGGCGACGAGTAGGTGTCGTTGCCGCCAAAGACGGCGCCCTCGATGGTAGCCTCGCCATAGGTGGTCGAGGAGCCAATGTTCACCTGCGTGTTGCCGTCGACGATACCTGCCGTCGGCGAGGTGGTGCTGCCGGCGCCGCCGCCGAAGACATTCTTCTTGACGGTGCCACTGAGGATGTTGACGGTGGTGCCACCATAGTCGACGTGGCCGTTCTCGCCACCGCCGTAGACGGAGCCATAGACAGTGAGGTCGGAGGGTGTGCCACCAGCGGTCTTGCCGACATTGACGATGCTCTTGAAGACGTAAGACATCTCGCCAAAGTATCCGTGTATTTTTGGGGTGCCGTCATTGTTGGTGTCGGCAGCGCCCTTGTAGAGCGTGGTGCTGGCAGGGTCGTTGGCACGTCCGCGGGCCGAGCCGAAGACGTTGCCGCCATAGCCGAGCGCAGCGCATGCCGCTGTACCGACGCTACTGGCGATGTTCACCGTGGCGACGCCGCTGGTGGTGCCGTCGCCCTGATAGCCGTCGTCAATGGCGCGAGGGCCGTAGTCACCCACCGTACCCATGGAGCCACCGCCGTAGACATTGCGGTAGATGGTGCCACCGGTGATGTTGACATTGGTGTTGCCACGCACATAGCCGGCGCTGAAGGAGTTCCAACGTTCGTCGACGCCGCCATTGGTGTGGGTAGAGAAGTCGACGCCACGGCCGCCGCCGTAGACGTTGCCTATGTAGTCATATTTCTTCTTTTCGCTGTCGCTCATGCTGGCGTAGGTGCCGCTGACATCCTGACCGATGGTACCGCCGCTGACGTTGACGAAGGTGCCACCGTAGCCCACATGGCCGTTCTCGCCGCTGCCGAAGACAGAACCGGCGACGACACAGTTCTCCATGATGTTGACCGTGGCCTTGCGAACAAAGGCACGACCGCTGTAATTCCTGCCAGCCATACCGCGGCAGGAGCCGAAGACGCGTCCGTTGTTCATACCGTCGTCGCCAATCACGGCGTTGCCAGTGATGGTCACCGTGGTGGTGCCTATTGAGTCGCCATTGCTGTTGACATAGAGCATACGACCCACTTGGTCATAAGCTGTTGGAGCCAGTTTGGAGCCGAAGCCGTTGGCGTCGACGTCCGATTCGCTGTTCTTGTAGCGCATGGTACCCACGGTGGCGAGGGAGCCGCCGCCGTAGACGTTGCGTCGCACGGTGCCACCGCTAATCTCGACGAACGTATTGCCGTAGACGCGTCCGGCGGTATAGCTGAAGGTGTTGCCCGTACCGCTCTGGATGGGGTCGACACCGCGTCCGCCGCCGTAGACGTTGCCGTGGTAGACGGTGTAGAGTGCGCCGTCGCGTTCGGGTTCACCCCAGATGTTGACCATCTTGTCGTTGCTGGTGAGTTCAGCGCCCACGGTGCCGCCGTCCATGGTGACGTGAGCGTCGGTGAGGACGTGTCCGTTAGCGCCGCCGCCGAAGACGTTGCCGCGTATGTCAGCGCCGTCGTGGATGTTGACGTGGGTGTCGTCGCAGTAGGCGAGGTGCGTGACGTCGTCGCTGTTCTCGCCAGCGATACCGCGGCCGCCGCCGTAGACAGAGCCTTCGTTGATGCCGGTGACGCCTACCTGGCCGCCGTTGACATTGACGGTGATGTCGCCCGTTTTGCCTCCGTTGGAGGCGTATGCCAGCACGAAGAGGCTGTCAGGTTCATAGTCGGAGTTGAAGCCGGTGCGTCGCACGGCATATTTGCCGGCGGCGCGTGTGGTGCTGTTGTTGCCATCATAGTCGCTGGCGTCCCATACGAGCTTGTACTCATAGATAGGCTCGTCGTTGACGGGTATGCCGCTGCCTGCCTCGGTGGAGAAGGTGCCGACAGAGGCGAGGGAGCCGCCACCGAAGACATGGTGGTATATCATGCCACCCTTGATGTTGACCACGACGTTGCCGTGGACGCGTCCCGCGGTGGCGCTGTAGCCGTTCTCGGGGTGCTCGGCGTCGGAGTGGTCGACACCACGACCGCCGCCGTAGACGTTGCCACGGTAGATGGCGGGGCCATGTCCTGCGGCGTTCTCGCTGTCCTCATACTGCAGGTCGAGGGTGACGGGAGTGGTGTTATTCGAGAACTTGTAGCTGCTGTAGCCACTGCCTGTGAGGCCTATGCCATAGGAGTTGCTGTTGGTGACGAAAGCCTGGTCGTGGAGAGGCAGAGCGCCGATGACGCCGCCCTCTATGTTGACGAGGGTATGATGCTTGACGTGGCCGTTCTCGCCGCCGCCGAAGACGGAGCCGCAGATCACGGGGATGTTGCCGTCGGTGTTCTTGACGGTGACGATGGTGTTGCGAGTGAATGCCGCGTCGACATAGTCCAGCACGAGGGTGCTGGAGATGAGTGCGCCGACACCACGTCCGGAGCCGAAGACGGAGCCGGAGTTGGAGCCCAGGAAGTGATAGTTGAGTTCGACGAATTTCTGCTTCTGTCCTGCGGTGCCGAGGGCGTTCCAGCTGGCATCGACAGTGGCGCTGTTGTTGGCGGGCCAGAGAGCAGCGTCGGCCTCGTTGGGATAGTTCTTGTAGTGTTGCACAAGGAGGTACTTGGCCATGGCGACTTCCTCGTCGGTGAGGCCGCTGGTGCGTGTGATGGGTTCCTCGATGACCTGCCAGGGGTGTCCGATGTGGGCGTTGCCACTGACGGTGACGATGGCCTGACCGGTGCCTTGTATGAAGAGGTGACGCTTGTCGCCGTCGATGGTCTTCAGCGAACTGCTGCCGACGGAGGCGAGAGAGCCGCCGCCATAGATTGAGTGGTAGATGAGACCGCCACTGACCTCGAGGATTGTGTTGCCATAGACTCGTCCTGCGGTGTGGCTGATGTGTTCATCGTCGGAAGCGATGGGGTCGACACCGCGGCCGCCGCCGTAGACGTTGCCACGGTAGACGCGGTGGCCGTGGCCGGTGGCCTCGTCGACCTTGCGCTCGGCAAGCGAGAGTGGCACACCGACGATGCCGCCGGTAATGGAGACGTGGGTGTTCTGCAGGACGTGGCCGTTGGCGCCGCCGCCGAAGACAACGCCACGTACCTGTCCACCCTGAATATTGACGAAGGTGTTGGTGACGTTGGCGAGGTGGATGACCTTTGCGGTTGCGGAGCCGGCGATACCGCGGCCTGAGCCGAAGAGGTGACCGTCGTTGATGCCGTCGGTGCCTATGACGCCGCCGGTGACGGTGATGGTGGCGGTGCCGGTGTTGAAGACTGGGTCGCCACGGCGGTAGGCACGAGTGTAGTCGACCATCTGCGTGCTGCCGTCGGTGCCATCGCCGTTATAGGTGTAGAAGTGATACTTGCCGTTGAGGAGGGTGCTGTAGTCGGTGCCATAGGCATCGGTACCAGAATATGAGGCCACTTCTCCGGTGAAGGTGTAGGTGTTGGTGCCGTCGGCGATGAGATAGCCCATCATATCGGTGACCTTGCCGTCGTCTGCGACGCTTGCGACAGTGTCGCCGACAGAGGCGAGAGAGCCGCCGCCGTAGACATTGTGGAAGATGCGTCCGCCGGAGATGGTGAGGTTGGCGTTGCCGTAGACGCGTCCAGCAGTGGCGCTATATTCGCGCTGGTCGATAGTAGAGCCGACGTTATCAGTAGGAGTGATACCACGTCCACCGGCGTAGACGTTGCCACGGTAGATGGTGGGGCCGCTGCCGTCGGCGGTCTCCCAGTGTTCGTGGAGGTGTGCGCCGTTTGTGTAGTTCTCGGCTTCGTAGTATTCCAGACTGGTCTGGTCATTCCTCAGGGTGTCGTAGCTGATGAAGCCATCGATGCTCTGTTTCCACTTGTAGTTGGCGCCGAGGTTCCAGCTGTCGGCGCTCTGCAGAGGCACGCCGACGAGGGCGCCCTGCTGTATGCTGACGTGAGTGGACCGGCGCACGTGACCGTTGGCGCCGCCGCCGAAGACCGAGCCGCGGATGTAGGCGGTGTTGGTGCCCGTGCCGTCGCCGATGGTGACGTTGGTGTTCTTGACGAAGGCCAGATGGCGGTAGTCGGCATCGTCGTTGGAGGTGGCTGCGTGGCCACGTCCGCCGCCGTAGACACGGCCCTCGTTGATGCCGGCGCGGAGGTAGAAGTCCTTGATGGTGTTCTGCTGGTCGGTGGAGGCTGAGGAGTAGGGAGTGGCTGTGGTCTCGTAGTAGAGAATGCTGGTGTCGGCGACGAGAGTGTGGCTGTCGTCGTAGCCTATGACGCCGCCTGTGATGGTGACCGTGGCGTTGCCGGTGGCCTCGTTGGAGGCGAGACCCACGGAGGCGAGGGAGCCGCCGCCGTAGACGTTGTGGGTGGCGCGTCCGCCGGTGATGGTGACAGAAGTGTTGCGGTAGACCTTGCCGGCGGTGAGGCTATAGTGCGACTGACCGGAGAGGTCGACGAGGTAGGCGTCGATACCACGTCCGCCGCCGTAGACGTTGCCGAAGTAGATTTCGGCACCCTGTCCGTCGGTCTCGTGGTGTTCAATGCTGTCCTTGGTAGATGGGCTTGGGGAGTAGGTGTCGCTGAGTTCCATGCCCACGGTGCCGGCCTGTAGCTTGACGTCGGTGTCGAAGCGTACGTGGCCGTTCTCGCCGCCGCCGAAGACAGAGCCAGCGATGTGCATGGTGCCCGCGACGGCCTCGTTGATGTCGACATGTGTGCGGTCGACGTAAGCCATACGCGTGTAGTGTGCGTGGTCGGCAGTGCCGTCGGAGGGCTTACCCTTGCCGCCGCCGAAGACGTAGCCCTTGTCGCCGGCAGGCTTGCCGACATAGCGTCCGTTGGCAGGAGTGGCATCGTAGTTGCCTATGGTGCCGCCGGTGATGGTGACGGTGGTGGTGCCGTGGCGCTCGTTGTCGATGATTTCGTCATAAAGGCCCTTTGAGGAGCCGTCGAGATAGTAGACGTTGCCGCGTGAGCCCGTGGTGGTGGTGAGACGTGGGTTGCCGGTGTCCTTGTCTTTGATGAGCACCCAACGCATGCCTACCGAAGCCATCTCGCCGCCGCCGTAGACGTTGCCCCATACGTGGCTGTTGTCCTTGATGGTGACATCCGTGCTGCCGTAGACACGGCCGGAGTGCATGGCTGGGGTGACGGTGTTCTGGTTGTAGCCCGAGGCGGTGGCTCCGGCATACTGTGCTGCCGTGATATATCTGTATTCAGAGTAGTCATCCTTCTCCCAGTAGCAGGAGTCGTTGTAGGATTCATGGACATCCTCGCTGCCATAGCCGCCGCCATAGACGGAGCCTATGTAGGCGTCGGTGAGAGTGCCCGATGAGCCGTCCTTGAGCTGACGTCCTATCTCGGCGTAACCGCCGATGGTGACAGAGGCGTTGCGCATGACGTATCCGAGTTCACCGCCGCCGTAGACATTGCCCTTGATGACTGGGTGGTTGCCGGCGGTGGCTGCCGTACCGCCGTCGATGGTGACGATGGTGCGTCGAGCCTTGGCGAAGCCTGGCCAGATGGTGCTGTAGCTGCCGTCGAGGAGGATGACGCGGCCCATGTTGCTGCCGAAGACGTTGCCGCCGGTGGTGTGGACGAGACGGTTATTGGCGTCGAAGGTGGTGTGAGGCATGAAAGCGAGCTGAGCGGCAGTGGGCTTGTCGTACTGTTCGAAGTCGTTGCCGATGACGGGGTTGCCGCTGATGTTGACGCGGATGCGTCCATGTTCTATGTCGTCGTCGTCCTTTTCGACGTCGATGTCGATGATTCTGCCGTAGAGCGGGTCGCCCTCGTGCACGAAGGCGAGACCGACAGAGGCGAGACGTCCGCCGCCGTAGACGGAGCCGAGCATGGTGCCTGCCGAGATGTTGACGGTGACATTGCCGCTGACGGAGCCAGCAGTGAGAGCGGTGCCGCCGAAGCCACGGCCGGCGCCGAAGATGTTGCCGTCGACATAGGAGGTGCCCCATGTGCCGATGTGCGGGTCAGGGTTACCCTCGGTGTTGGCAGTGACATTGACGGTGACGTCGCCGTGGACATGTCCGTCCTCGCCGCCGCCGAAGATGGAGCCGAAGATGGTGCCACCGCTGACGTTGACCTCAACAGAGCCGACGAGGTTGCGGTCGTTGAAGGAGGTGCGCTGGTCGCCCTTGCCGGCGCCGAAGAGGTAGCAGGTGACTGGGTGAGCCTCGATGGCGTCGAGAGTGCGTGGCACGCCGATGGTGCCGCCCTTCATGTTGATGGTACACTTGCCAATGACGTCGGCATACTCACAGCCACCGTAGACGCTGGTAAGGACGTGACCGCCGTTGATGTCGACCTGAGTGTTGCCGCGGACGCGTCCTTGGAACTGGTACCAGACGCTCTTGGGATGTCCCTCGCCGCCTTCGGTGATGCGGTAGGGGTAGTAACCTGAGCCGCCGCCGAAGACGTTGCCGAAGAAGGTGTGTCCGTCGCCGGCCTTGGCGGTAGAGGCGTCGCGGTCGGCCTCAGCGACAGCGCCGTCGGTAATATCTTGGTCGATATAGGCGTCGTAGGGTCTGTAGCCGTAGCCTTCATCGCCCTTGTAGGGCCAGCTGGTGCACTCGGTCATGTCAGCGGCGATGCTGTTGATGGCCGAGGCGTCGGCGTTGCGCACGGCGTTGATGGCAGTGTTCCACTGCGAGGCGGTGTAGGGAGCCGACTTGCCGGCGCCCATACCTATCTGTCCGCCGTTGACGACGACGTGGCAGTTGTTCATGACCTGCCCGTTCTCGCTGCCGCCCCAGACGGCGCCGATGATGAGAGCGCCTTCGTCGATTTGGACGTAGCTGTTGTTGACGTAGCCGTAGCGAGCGTTACGCTTGCCGAGGGTCTCGCTGTTGAAGGTAGGTTCGGTGTACATGACGAAGGGCTGAGTGTAGACGCCCATGCCTGCGCCGAAGACATAGCCGAGGTCGGCGGTCATGGTGACGTCGTGAGGGCCTATCTGACCGCCACTGATGTAGACGGAGGTGAGGCCAGTGCCGTCGGCGCAGCTGTTTGGTTCGCCGGTGACGATGTCATTGGCGTTGTCGTCGACGGAGGCATAGGTGAAGGTGCCTACAGAGGCCATCTCGCCGCCGCCGAAGAGGGTGTTGTGGACGTAGCCGCCAGTCATGCGGACGGTGGCGGTGCCTGTGACGTTGGCGAGAGCCGGGTCGACGAGGCTGCCCTTGCCGCCTCCGAAGACGTAGCCGTTGTCCTCATCAATATCTTTTGTGGCGGAGCCGATGTGACCGTTATTGAGTTCGACGAGAGTGTTGCCGTTGACGATGGCAGTCTCGCCGCCACCATAGACGGCGTAGAGAACCTTGGCGTTGTCGTCGTCGATGAGCACTTTTGGTTTGGCGTTGCCGGTGACCATGCCGGCGTTGACGTCGGCGGTGCTGCCCTTGCCGGTGCCGAAGACGCGTCCGTGGTCGCCGAGGTGTTCAACGTCGAAGACCGGGTTGCCGCCCTGCTCGGCGGTGCGTGCTGTGGTGCGTCCCACGGTGCATTTCTTGATGGTCACGAGTGGACTGTATTCGTCGGCGGCGAGAGTGACTGTTGGATTGTAGATGGCAAGGTTGCTGGCGCCGTAGACGTTGTCGAGTTGCTGCTGTGCGCAGGTGTTGCCCGTCCAGTCGACGGTGACGGCTATTTTGCCTGTGATGTTGCCGTTGACGTCGTTGCCGCCGAAGGCGTTGTTGATGTCGCCGCCTGTGATGTTGAGGGTGACGTTGCCGTCGATGTTGGCGGCTGTAGTCTCGGTGCCCTGAGAGCCGCCGAAGACGTAGTCGAAGGTGCCGCCGTTGATGTTGAGGGTGACGTTGCCGTTGACGGCGGCCTGCTTTGAGCCGCCATAGATGCGTTCGATGTAGCCGGTGCCGCAGTCGATGGTGGTGGAGAGAGCCTTGCTGATGGTGGCGAGGTTGCCGCCGCCGAAGAACTCGCCGATATGGTGAGTGCCGCAGCTGCCGCTGTCGGTGACGAGAGTGCGCATGTCGCCGGCGATGTCGCCGTTCTGGTTGCTGCCGCCGAAGAGGTGGTTGATGTTGCCGCCATAGACGCGTAGGTTGGTGCCGCCGTCGCCGACGTTGGCTGCGGTGACCTCGCCGTTGCCGCCGCCGAAGACCCAGTCGTAGCGTCCGCCGTCAATCTTGGTGATGACGCCTACAGCCGCTGCCGCGTTGCCGCCGCCGAAGAGACGACGCACGCTGTTGAAGCAGTTGTGGACCCATACGGTGGCGCGCTTGGTGCTGGAGGCAGAGCCGTCCTCGGGAGCATAGTCGGCCTGGTTGCCGCCGCCGAAGACCTGGTCGATGGCGTAGAGGTTCTTTGAGAAGTCGGTGCCGTCGTAGTCGCCGGTGATGTTGCCCGTGCGGTAGATATGCACGGTGACATCCTGCTGAGGCGAGCCGTTGGTGTTGTTGCCACCATAGACGCTTGCGTTGCGCAGGTCGATGGCACACTGAGCCTCGGTCTGCGTGGCGGTGCCGACATTGACGGTGACGACGCCGTTGACCTTGGCTGCGATTTCCGTGATGCCGTTGTCGGTGTCGGCATTTCTGCCGAGAGCGCCGCCGTAGATGTTGCCGTTGACGGTGCCGTTATTGATGTTGACCGTAGTGGTCTGAGAGGCGCTGGAGTTGACGGTGCCGAGAGCAGAGCCGCCGTAGATGTCGCCGTTGACAGAGGGCGCAGTGGAGGGAGTGTTGGCCACGCCGATATTGACCTCGACGTTGTCACGGACAACGGTGTTCTCGCCGAAGCCGCCGCCGAAGATGGTGGGATAAGGGAAGGAGCATACGCCGTCATCGGTGATGTTGACGGTGACGTCGCCCTGTACGGTACCGCTCTCGTTGTTGCCGCCGAAGATGCCGTTGCGAATGTGTCCGTGTGCGACGTTGAGGGTGATGTCGCTGGTGATATTGGCCTTGTTGGCGCCGCCGAAGAGAGTGTCGATACCCTCAGAGGCTTCGCCGGTGCAGACGATGTTGACCGGGCGGTAGGCGCTTGAGGCGAGGTTACCGCCGCCGAAGACGGCGCCTATCTGCATGGGGCAGCGTGTGCTGCCGCTCTCGACGACGCCGGTGTTGATGGTGGTTGTTACGGAGCCTGTGATGCTGCCGCTGTTGTTGTTGCCCGGGAAGACGCGGCGAATGGTGCCGCCGTAGACGTTGAGGGTAGCGTTGCCGTTGACGTTGGCGGAATTGGCGCCAGCATAGACGCTGCCGATGGTGTCGCCGCCGTAGATGGAGACGTTGGTGCCTGTGACGGTGGCCTGGTTGCCGCCGCCGTAGACCTCGCCGATGCTGATGGGCGTAGCGCAGCCGCCGTGGACGGTGACGACCGGTGTGCGGCCGTAGTTGGCCTGGTTGCCGCCGCCATATACGGCGCCGATGGCGTAGTTGATGCCGTCGCCCGGATGGTTGTCGGTGCCATAGACGTCGACATTGACAGAGCTCTGCGGAGCGCCGCCGTGGTTGTTGCAGCCATAGACAGCGCCAGTGACGGTGCCGCCGTAGACCTTGACATTGACAGCGCCGGAGACGTCGCCACTGTAGTTGCTGCCGCCGTAGACGTCGCCATTGACGGTACCGCCCTTAATAAATACATTATTAATACCCGCTTGGTTCTGGCAGGCGCCGCCATAGACGCCGCCGTTGATTGCATTGCTGTACTGTACGTTATTTCGGGTAGCGTCATCACCAGTGCCGTTGACACTGCCTACTGTGACGCCGCCGGCCTTGCAGTCCACGGTGCCGCCGATGATGTAGACATTGGACGTAGCAGTGGTATAACCGAAGCCACCGCCACCGTAGACACCACGTTCCACATAGGCGTTGTCGGCCAACACCACGGTAGTGCCGCCAGTAACCTGACCGGAGTTACTACCATTGCTGAATCCGCATCCTGCGGCGAACAAATTGCCGCCAACAGTGCTATTGAGAACAGTTGTAGACTCATTACTATTTATTTGGCAGTTGCCGCCGACGTAGATGTATGAGGAACCCGTCAAAACGCCTCCTGTGTATCTTGTACCGTTGGCACCCCCCGCGACCCATCCACGGATGGAGCCACCAGTGAAGACGAAAATTCTATCAAGAGAGGCAGCGGCGAATTCTGCGGCTCCGTATACTGAACCGCGTACAGTGCCGCCCTTCATGCGGATTTTGAGACGCCATGATTCTCCGTCGTTTGGAGCGTAGTCTGCGTAGTCTTCCTCTTGGTCTACGCCGCCTGCTACGTTACATAGCTCACCACCTTCGATGGTCAGCGTACGACGACCATGGTATCGATTGGTCGTACCATTGGTATTGGACAGGTACATAGAGATAGCTGCAGTTCCATTACTTGGAGCATGATCTCTCTGTATTGTACCACTTTTGACAATCCAAGCAGCGGTAGTATTGTTACGATTGTAAGCACTGGAGAACGTTTGTGTGGAAGAGCCACCTGTAACCGCAGCACTTGCGGCTACAGTAAGCAGCGTGTTAGTGTTTGTGGCGCGGTCGAAATCGCAGCCGAAGATGGCTCTGGACTTGAAGGTACCGCTATGGGTACGAGCGCCATTACTCATAAGATAGAAAGCTCCGAAGGTGCCGCTTTCGAGGCGGATGGTGTAGTCGACAGCACCGCTGGTGCCACCTCCGACGCCACGGACAGTATTTGTACCTGAACTTGTTGTGCAGCCACGGCCGACGATGAGGTCGTGAGTATTGGCTGTATAGGTGTTGGAGCCAGAGAAGATAACATCCTCGAACTTGGTGTCGGCGGCGGCAGTGAAAGTACCGGAGATGGTTCGTGTAGCATTCAGGGAGGTGCTGTTAGGCATGCGTCCGATGACGGTGCAGGGGTAGCTCTTCTGGAAGGAGGAGGCGTTCTCTGTGCTGTTTAACACATGGAAGTTGCGTTCGTAGGCGCTGGTGACGGAGGCTGGGACGTAGTCGCTGAGGTCGGAAGTACCTGTGGTTACGTAGGCTTGAGCCCAGAGGGCTTCGAACTCCACCTCGTTGCCGTACTCGTTGGAGGTGACGAACTCGATTTCCTCGTCGGCTGGGATGATGTCGCCCACGCTCTTGCCGCTGATGGAGAGGCCATCGCTGAGGCTCTTGATGCGCCAGGCGTAGAAGCCGCGCATCGCGGCGTTGTCAATCTCGGCTTCCACTGTGAAGGATGTGTTGGTTTCTGTTGTTCCTGTTGCCTGATATGAGGTGATCAGTGTACCAGAATTGTTTGTACCATAATAGGCGTTGATGGTGGGACGGTAACCACTACGAGCATTGGTATAAGAAGGATCGCGGCTACCCCTTGAATACAAAGTTATAGTAGTACCAATTTTTGCAGTGATAGTGGCGTTACCGTTTTGCCGAGTGGCACTTGTGCTACCCACAGTCACCTCATTGCCGCTGGCATTGGTATATTTATAGCCCACATAGGCTTGGGTGCCATTGTATGTCCAGTTGTTGGCAGACCATGAAATGTAGATTGTCCGCGTCGTTGCGGGGGCCACGCCGGTGTTATATGTTGGTCTTACCTGGAAGGGGTTGGGAATTGTGGTGTATGGGAGGTTGCCAGAGCCGTCCTCGTTGGCACGTTCGAGAGTCTTGTGGTAGACGAAGGTGTGCTGACCGTCTTGAGGGCCTACCTGTACGCCGGTGGCAGTGGCGCTGAAGGAGGTGGGTGCGTCGGCGGTCTCGGAGGCATTGGTCATGGTGGTGCGTCCGTCGGGGCTATTGCCGTAGTATGTTATCTTGACGTCGGCGGGGTTGAGGCGGTGGACAGGTTGCGTGGCGTCGTTGTAGTATTTCCACAGGTGGTTCTCGAGGTCGTTGAGAGTGACGACATCGCCAGTGGTGCCTTGCGTGACAGCGCCGGTGTTGGCCCGGACGGTGATGGTGAAGGTGCCGGTGGCGGCGGTGGTGGTGTTGTCGTTCTCATAGCTGGTGACGGTGATGGTGGCGGCGCCGATGGCGAGAGCATTGACGGTGAAGCGCCCGGTGGCCGGGTCGTTGGTGACGCTGACGACGGTGGGGTCAGAAGAGGTGGCTGAGACGTAGTGGTAAGGTGTGCGGTAGTTGGCCGAGACGAGGATATAGTAGTCGGAGCCGTCGGCATCCTCGCCCACGACCATGTTGCCGTCGCGAGTGTTGATGGAAGAGGGAGGCAGCATGGTGCCGTCGGTGAAGGTGACCACCTTCTGAGCGGTATAGGAGAGTCCGGTGGCGAGGTGAGTGACTACGCACTGGACGGTGCGCGTGGTGGTGGCGTCGTACCATGTGTGGTAGTAGACGTGGCCGTCGGTGACATTGATGCGGGAGTGTCCGTCGTCGCCGAGACCGTCGGCGAAGGACCATACGTAGGAGAAGGTGCCGTCGCTGGTGGTGGCGTTATTCACAGTAGTCTTCAGCGCGTCGGCGGTCGTCTCTGGAGTGCTGCCATGTGCGAGGTAGTAGGTGACTGGTGTGGAGCCCTGGAAGCCCTCGACGGTGTAGATGATGGGTGCGTAGGTTGGCGTGACGCTGTAGGCGAAAGAGGCGAGTTCGGCGACCGTAGCGTCGCCGTCGATGGAGGCGGTGACGCCCTCAGGAGCGGTGTTGGTTATCTCATAGAGTACCTGAGTGAGAGTGCTGTTGTTGCCGGAGGAGAAGTCTTGCTGCCTGATGGAGAACCATGTCCAGTTGCCGTCTTTCTGACCGAAGAGCGGGTATCTGTTCTGGAAGAGGTAGCTGTCGCTGCCAGTATACTGCATACGGTAGCAGCGTCCCTGCTCGTCGAAGGCGATGCGAACGGAGTTGGTGTAGGCGTTGGACTCCTTGATGACGTCGAAGGCGTTATCCTGTAGAGCGCGGAGGTACCAGTCGCCGCAGAAGAACCAGTGGTAGATGTTGGCGTCCTGCAGGAAGGCTGTACGTACGGCGATGCCGACGACGGTGTCGAAGGTGGCGGTGGCGCCGAGAGAGCGTTCGTTGGTACCCTCCTGATTGTTGGCCACAAAGCTCCATGTGCCGCCGGAGGTCTTACCCATGACGGCGTAGCGTGCCTCGGTGAAGCCTTCGCCGAGGTAAGCGTTGGACATGTTGTAGTAGATGAAACGGTAATTAATGTTCGGCGTAGGATTGTCGGAGTAGCCGAAGGTGGCGCTCTCGCCATAATAGGTTGGGAAGTACCAGTCGGGCGAGCCGTAGCAGAGTGCTCCGGCGGCATTGTAGTACCAGTTGGCATCCTGCGCGTCGGCAAGGATGAAGCCATAAGAGCCCGAGGTAGTGTTGTAGCTCAGGTACTTGGTGTTGAAGCCCTTGTTGCGCAGACCACGTTTGGCGGTGTTGCCGCCGATGTGACTGTCGTTGCCGTCGGCGTCGACGACAGTCCATACGCAAGAGATGTCGATCCACTTCTTCATCTCGACAGCGGTGCCGCTGCTGTTGAGGCCAATGAACCAGCCTTCGTTGGTGCGGAAGACATAGTCGGTGGCATGAGCCTGTCCCAGAGCGAGCAACATGAGAAGAGCTACCAGAATGGTTTTGTAGTTTCTAAAGATTTCTTTCATCAGATTGGCAAAAGTAGCTTTGTGAGTCATATAGGATTGAGGTTTGTTTTTTTTGGAATGGCTAACCTGGATAGATGGGGTAGCCGAGAGAGAGGAGGTGTAATTATAAGTATGATTATCCGCAAAGGAGGCATGCATGAGCTGTTGTCCCGAGGGGAGGGATGAAATGGACTGATGTTCCCGCCCCAGACTTAGTTGCGTTAGTCCGTGGTTGTTGAGAATGATGTTCTCCGAGTCTTCCTTGTGTTGAATGCAGATATTCATTTTATATATTATTTTACAGACATCCATCATATTGGTTATTTCTTGCCTTTGGCGCCGGTGTTGAAGACAGGGCGGTCGGAGGAGGCGCCGTAGTGCCGCCAGCTGTAGTAGTTCAGTTCAGAGGAGGCGACCTCCGGGATGGCAGAAGGCAGCGTGGCGTCGGCGAAGCGGTGATCGAAGGTGCCGTTGAGCCAGTTGTTGAGAGCGTCCATGAGGTCGGTGCCAACGGTGAGGTAGTTGTAGCCTGATACGGTGGCCACGTCGCCTCGGACGGAAGATATTTTGAATTTCTGGACGCCGCCCTCTGTGGTGTTGGCATAGACGGAGCACTGGTAGTCGGCGGGATAGTCGCTGTAGCAGTTGTATCCGAGGAGAGCGCCGTCGGCGTGACCGCCTGAGAATTTCAGCGTGCTGGCGCCGAGCAGGCCGGTCCAGCAGTTGTCGATTTTGGCGTCGTTGGCGAAGAAACCGACGATGCCGCCTGAGTTGGTGGCTCCGGAGACGTTGCTGGAGGAGTAGCAGTTGAGGAGGTAGCCGTCCTCGACGCGCCCAGCGATGCCGCCGGCGTCGGTGGCGATGTTGCCGCCGTTGGTACCGTTGATGATGCGGTCGTCGGCGCTGGAGCAGTTGTAGATGAGCGCCGTGGCGGCAGCCTGTAGAGCGACGATGCCTCCGACTTGGTCGGCGCCGCCCGTGATGTTGATGCCGTTGGTGCAACCGCCGATGGTGCCTGCGTTGGTGTGAGCGATGCCGCCGATGCTGCCGTTGGTGGAGAAGACGGCGGCGCCTGAGGTGGCGCAGTTGAGAATGACGGCGTTGGCCTTGTTGTCGTAGACGACGCAACCCCAGTTGCCAGTGGCCGAGACCTTAGTGTTGATGGAGACGTTGCAGTTGCGGACGACGGCGTTGGCGTAGTTGTTGTAGGCGATGCCAGCGATGTTCTTGCCGACTGGTACGGCGGAGGAGAGGGTGAAGTTGCCCTGAATGGTGCCGTAGTTGTTGAAGCAGATGCCGGCGACGTTGCCGTTGGCGTTGCTGAGGATGCCCTCGTTGGCGCCGCCTTTGATGGTGCCATTATTGGTGAGGCAGAGGCCGGCGACATTGACGGCAATGGCGTTGGTATTGGTGACGTTGACTTGGTTGTGGCACTCGACAATCTCGCCGTTGTTGACGCGGCAGAAGGGGGAATAGTCCCCGCCGAGCGAAGCCGAGAAGGTGCCTTTAGTGTAGAGACGGTTGACGTGACCTGTGGAGGCGATGCTCTCGAAGAGAGGGTTGTCGGTGGTGTTGGTGATGCCGCCCTGAGTGGCAGTAGAGGAGGCGAAGTACATGTGACCGACGAAGTTGTCGATGCCTCGGTTCCAGTCGTCGGTGAGAGTGATGTCGCTGCGGACAATTTTGAAGTAGGTGTTCTCGGTCACGGTGATGCCGTTGACCTTGACGACTGGGTTGGAGGGGTTGGCGGAGTAGGCAGAGTTGAAGGCGTTGCGGACGCGCAGCAGTTCGTCGAAGGTGTAGATTTGGAAGGGTCGGTCGTAGGTGCCGCTGCCGACGAGAGTGAGGTGGCTGGTGGTGCCCGTTTCCGGGTTGGTGACGTCGATGGCGGGCATCATCTGAATGTTGAGACGACGGATGTCGGTGGACATGGTCTTGGTGACGTGGTAACCGCCAGCGAAGTTGACTGTGACTTCAAGCCTGTAGGTTGTCTTGGTGTTGCCCGGGTCGGGAGCTACACCAACGGCAGGGAGAGGGAGATAGAAATACCAAATATTCTCGCTGCCGCCGATGGGCTGGTTGATGCCAGTGATGGTGATGGTGCGTTGCTCGTCGGAGGGCGAGGCCGTTGTGGCTGTGAGCCATGGTTCGTTCTCGGTGATGCCACCCACGTTGAAGGTGCCGGAAATCTGCTTAGGCGTGGCGCTGACCTCCTTGAACTGAATGGACTCGATGGTGTAGGTTGTTGCGGAGGTGCTGAAGAACTGCAGACGCGTGAGGCCGCCGACGCAGTGGAAGTAGAGCTTGTGTGGCAGGCCGTGGCTCTCGTAGCAGACCATGGGCATGGCGCCGCGACCGAAGGAGGAGTCGGCGTAGAGGTCGGAGGCTCCGCGATAGGGTTGCGTGGCCGGGAAAGTTATTTGAGAGCAAGCGTCGTCGACCTTGCTGGAGGCTGGATAGATGGCATAGATGGGAGTGCCGGATACCAGTTCGTCGTCGTTCTTGAAGTAAGATACCGAGTCGTTAGCCCCCGTGATGAGTGTGCAGTTGCTACCGTTGGAGCCGTCGTAGACCCAGATGTCGTCGTCGGTCTCCCACATGAGGACATGCTCGTTCATGTGCAGAATGGTCTTGTTGTCGGAGGAGGCACTGAGGTTGTTCCAGTCGGCAGAGACAGCGAACTGCATAATCTCGCCCTTGTCGCGGCAGGCGCTGAAGAGGAGCGGGAGGAACAGCAGAGGAAGTAATCTTATGGCTGAAAGTCTTTTAGTCATTGTTTCTTGTTTTTTGTGTTTTTGTTTTTTTAGCCGAGATAGGACTTCTAATTATTTTATAGCCAGAAAAGTATTCATAGACTTTAGAGTGGTGGTAAAGTGTGTAGGATTATTTGTCCTAATAGAGGGCTAAGAATTAATTAGTACCATTCGCCGTGGTAGTTTTCGCCATGGTGTCCGATGCCACTTTCATCATTAATCTCGCTGAAGGTCTCGATGTGAGAGACCTGGGGCGAATCGGCGAAGCCACGCTCCACGACATACTCGTAGACCTCGAGCAGCGGAGGGAGGTAGGGCTTTTTTTCTGGAACGGTGTTCATTATCTTCGTATTTTTAGATTTTACTATTTATTTAGCCGAGGTAGCCCGACCAGCCGAGCCGATGCAGAGGGTTCGGCTGGAGGGCTGCTTCAAATTACTTCTTGATGACTTTCTTGACGACGGTGCCGTTGGCGGTCATAATCCTGACGTAGTAGGCTCCGCTGGCGTGGTTGGAGAGGTCGAAAGTAGCCTTGTCGCCCTCGACCTTGCGATGGAGCACCTGACGGCTGACGTTGTCGTAGACCTCGATAGAGCGGAGGTCGGAGCCCTCGACATTGACGATGCCGCGAGTGGGGTTAGGATAGAGCTTGACGTCGATGAGTTTCTGCGGTACGACATCGTTGCCGACGCCGTTGCCGACGACATAGAGAGTGAGAATGCGTAGAGAGTCGCAGCCGTTGTGGTTGACGAGGTTGTCGACGAACTGCATGGTGCGTATGTCGCGACGGTCGTTGAGGTTGCTGCTGATGTCCTCGCTGGAGATGGAGAAGCCGTTGGCGTCGTAGCCCTGTCCGATGGTGACGGTGTCGTAGAAGTAGACGGTGTCGCCGTGGTTGATGGTGAGTACGAGCGTCATGGTGCTGTCGAGGTAGTCGGCGCTATCGACGATGTGGAAGACGTAGTTGCCAGACTGATCGAAGGTGATGCCGTCGAAGTCGTACTCGCCGCAGGCCACTGCCGAGACGGTGTCGCGCACCTGGATCATGACCTCATTGCCGAAGACGGGATAGCCGTTGTTGGAGCCGGCGAGGTCGGGAGCCCAAGAGCGGTAGGTGTCGCTGCCGTTGCGACGAACCCATGCGTTGAGAGCGCGAATCATGTTGTTATAGCCGTCGACGCGTTCGTGCAGGATGACGTTGTGTCCGCGACCGCTGAAGGTGGTGGACTTGGTGGCAGGAGCGCCGGAGGTGTTGTAGCCGATGATGTCGTCGGCCATGCCCTCGACGTAGTAGCAGTTGGAGAGGCTGACGTTGTCGCCCATGTATCCGACGAGACCGCCGAGGTACTGGCTGCTCTTGACGCTGCCGTGAGCGTAGCTGTTCTCGATGACGACGTTGTTGGCACGACCTACGAGACCGCCGCCCTTCTGAACGCCGTCGCCGGAGATGACGCTGACGTAGCAGTTGCGGATGACGGCGTTGTTGTCGTCCTTAGCGCCACGGCGTCCCTTCTTGGAGAGGTTGTCGACGTTGGAGATGCCGCCCCAGTAGATGGTGTTGAGTTGCTTGATGTTGATGGCAGGCGTGTAGTTGTAGAGGTCGCGAGCGGCCTTGGCAGCGGCCTTGAGTAGTGACTTGCCATTATTGCCGTTGCCGATGGTGTCGTTGGGGTTGTTGGGGTTGTTGTTGCCTGTGGAGTCGTTCTCGTTGAGTACGCCACCATTCTGAATGACGGAGCGTCCGGACTGAACACCGACGGTGCCGCCAGCGTAGATGGTGTTGCCTATCATGGTGACGCTGCCGAGGCTGATGCTGTCGATGACAGTCTGATCCTCGGTGGTGGCGACGAGACCGCCGACGATGTATTCGCCGAAGAGAGTGGCCGACTTGACGCCGATGTTGACGACGTTGGACTGACCCTTGGTCTCGGCGGCGACGGTACCGACGTAGCTGTTACCTTTCATGACGGCATCCTGGACGTAGAAGCCCTTGATGTCAGCAGACTGAGTGTAGCCGAACATACCGACGAGCGGGATGGTGTTCTCGTTGACGATGAGGTTCTGGACGACAGGCACAGCAAAGTCATAGTTTCTGACATCGTCGGTGTACTGCGACTTGAAGGTGCCGCGGAATGGGTTGTTCTCGTTGCCGAGAGGAGTCCACTTGTGAGCGCCCATGTCGAAGACGACATCCTTTTCGAGGGTGACGGTGTTGTTGAGGAAGCTGTGAGCGTCCTGGCCGTTGTAGCCGTTGACGGTGCTGATGAGCCAAGCGAGGCCCTTGTTGGTGTGGATGGTGACGTTGCCGTAGTAGTCGAGTTCATAGTCGTCGAGCGTAGCCGTATACTCGTCAGCCGGAGTGTTGTGGTCGTTCTGGAACTTGGTGATGTTCTGCCACCAGTAGTCTCCTGGCGAGTAGTATGCCGTCGGGTAGTTCTCGTAGGAGTTGGTGGAGACGATGAAGGAGGCCGTTTCGCCTGCGGAGGGGTCGAAATCCCATGCTATGAAGTCGTAGGAAGAATTCTTAGGTTGAGCCACGAGAGTGACGACGTCGCCCGGGCAGTACTCGTCGGTAGGAGCGAGCGGGTCGGCGTGAGCATCGTCGGCGGCGGCATAGATGGAGACGCCGTCGTAGATGCCTGAGCCAGAAGCTTGCGCATCGACAGGAGCAAGGCGCGGGTGGATGTTGTAGGCGCTGTAGATGCGGAGGTACTTGGCGTCGGTGACAGCGGCGCCGCGCGACTGAGTGGAGACGTAACCAGCGTGGTCGTGGAAGTTGGTACTGTCGACGCCTGGCGAGGAGATGGTGTAGGCGGTGCCGTGTCCGAGGTAGTTGTCAGCATCGACGAAAGGAGTGTTGTCGACGGTCTTGGCGACGCGTATGTTGATGTTCTGTACGAGCGGGCAGTTGCCAGTCATATCGAGAGCCTCGACGCGGTAGGAGTAGTCGTTGACAAGAGAGCCGACTGGGACGGTGATGTCGCGGAGGACGAGCGTGTCGTACTGAGCGTTGTATCGCAGCGTAGCGTAGTCGCTGTTGTTGAGGTCGGCGATGACGTTGGAGCCGGTGGTCTGACGAGAGCGGAGCTTGTCGTCGCTGCCGGAGGTGGTGTTGTACCAGGTGTAGGTGTAGGGGAAGAATCCGCCGCCGACATTGAAGAAGACGGTATCGGTGGAGGCGAAGCAGATGGATGATGGGTTGAAGTGGTAGCTGAGGCTGTCGCCTGGGTTGAACTTGTTGAGGTTTATGCCGTTGCTGGTGAGGCAGGTAGCGTCGTCGAGAGTCGGGACGGTACCTTTGCGGAACGAGGCGCAGCGCTGGAAGTAGATGTTATAGGGGCTGACCATCGAGTTGGAGAATACGAAGACGCGGTCGTCGTAGTTGGGGTTGTCGGTAGAGTTGCCGCTGTAGGTGACTTCGCTGGTGGTCTTGCTGTTGGCGTCGGTAGGCATGTAGAAAGAAGGCGTAGCGCCGACGACGTTGCTGGAGAAGTAGGCGGAGTCGTTGAAGAAGACCTTGTTGTCGTAGACATGCTCAGTGAGCGTGGCGTTGGCGTTAGCTGCACGAGCGATGCCGATGGTGTCGCGAGGTATTTCGTTGTAGAAACGATGAGACGCGTTGTAGTAGAGGTATCCCGGGAACCACTTGCTGACGCCGACGCGTGATGTTGCGGAGAGCTTGCTGAGGAAGTAAATGACGTCGCTCTGTTCGTCGCGGCGTACCTCGTCCGGGCAGACGGGGTCGGTGACGGTGCGGGTGAGGTATACGTTGCTGAGTGAGAAGTTGGTGGCGTGGACAATGCCGGCGTCGTTGGCGGTGTCGAGGGCGTAGATTTGGAAAGTCTTGTCGTGAGCCACATTGTTATCCATAGCCTTAATGGTCTTCTCGATGATGCCCATGCCTTCGGTAGCCTCGGAGAGGAGGTAGAAGTTGCGGTTGATGTTGATGGAGATGCCTTCTGCGCCGCCGCCGAGTTGCAGACGTCCACCATCGATGTAGACGCCGCCGCCATAGTTGAGAGGCAGGACAGGCGTGGTGCCGGAGGTGGTGGCCTTGTTCCAGTCGACGACTACGTTGTCGTAGAAGAGCGAGCCGTCGCCGAGAGTGAGCTGCGGAGTCTTGCTGTCGATATCCTTGATGAGAGCCACGGCGCCGCCGCAGAGCTTGTCGACGTTAGCCTGGTCGACATCGTAGTGGTCGGCGTCGGTGTTCTTGCTATGGTTGAAGTTGTTGGAAATGCGGACGCGAGTGCTGAAGGTGACGTTGCCTCCGCCACGGATGAGTAGAGCCGGAGCGTCGCTGAAGAGGAGGGTGTTGGTGCGCAGAGCACTTGGCAGCCAGTAGGTGCCGGCGCCGAGACCGGCGACGTTGGCGTTCCAGTTTTCACCCACTTTGTCGTCGGGAGCTGCGGCGAGAGATTCGCCCACCTTGACGCGGGTACAGCCACTACCGTTGATCCAAACGTTGCGCATGGTGAGGATGCCGTTGTTGTTGACATCGATCATGGGGTCGTAGTTGGCGCAGCCGAGCGAGGGGAACTCGAAGTGGCTGCCGGAGTAGCGAATGATTTGTATGGTGCTGTAGTCGTCGCCAATGAGAGTGATGGGGTCGTCGCCAGCGGAGATGGGCATGGTCTTGATGACGTCGAGGACGTCGCCCTCGCGGTAGATGAGCATGGCGGCCTTGAAGGACTGGAGGTAGTTCTTAGGATGGTTGCGTATTTCAGCGGCATCGAGGTCGATCTGAGCGTAGACATTGGAAGCGTCGGCGCCGTCGTTGTCGATGCGTTGTTGTTCGTAGGACTTGAGAGTGATGCCAGCGTAGGAGTCGGCGGAACCGTCAGGCTTGCGAGTGATGGTGGGGTCCGGGCAGAGGTAGATGGTGTCGCCCCAGTCGCGAGTGCGTAGCTTGATGCGAATGTCGAAAGTGCCGTCGCCTTCGGTCTTGGTGTTGTACCAGTGCATGCGAAGAGTTATCCATGCCAGCGGGATGTCGAACTGATCCTGATAGATGCGGTCGCCGTCGAAGTGGAGTCCGATGTCGATGCTTGAGGTTGCACGACCGTCGAGAGTGCCTACCCAAAGGCCCTTAGGATCCTTGTTGTCGCCGATGAAGGTGGCATTGGTGCCGAGGATGGTATCGGTGCCAGCCGCTGCGGAACTGATGGAGTTGTATTCGGTCTTGTCGGACCATGAGAAGCTGTCGCTTTCATGTCCGTCCATGTTCTGCAGGCCCTTGAGGGCGAGGTCGAGGATGTCGAGGTCGTTCCCGGCGATGTGGTACCAACCGAGAGTGGAGTTGGAGCCTTCGCTGATAGCCTCGGTGGGGTTGAAGGTGAAGCCGAACTTATTGTTGCTGTCCGGGATGCCGTTGGCGTCGTTCATGACGAACCAAGTCGTTTTGTCCGGGTCTTGGTAGACGGTATAGATACCATCGGGAGTGATGTTGTCCTTCTGCCAGGAGATGCCTTCGATGTAGAGGTCGCGCTGGTGGAAGGATGCCGGGATGGAGATCTTGCGTACGTATTCGTCGTAGATGCCTTCGTTGTACATGGCGAGTACCGGGGCCTCGATGTCGTCGAAGTCCTTGATGACGGTGGAGATGGTGACGGTGACCTCGACGGGGCCCACGTAGGTGGCAGTGCCGTCGCCGTTGTCCTTGAACTCGTGCATGGTGAAGACGACGTCGCGAGTGATGGTTTCACGAATCTTCTTGCTATAGGTGAGAGTGAAGGTGAGGTTAGGAATGATACCCTCGCCTGCGGAGACGGCGTTGGAGATGTAGCCGCCAGCCTGAGTGATGTAGCTGTTGCCACTGAGCAGCGTCTGCGGCCATGCGCGGTAGGGGTCGAAGTCACCGCCTGCGACGGTGCCATTACCGAGCTGACGAGTGAAGTCGTCGGTAGTAATAGTCTCGACAAAGGAGTGACCGCTGCTGTTGGTGTTCCATGCGCCGTCGGCGAAGTTGGAGCCGTAGCCGTGGCTTGAGAAGGAGAGGCCGAAGGTGTAGTTGGGAGAAGCGGCGATGTTGTTGAGGTTGGTGAGAGCGCCGTTGGTGGTCTGCAGGACGTCGTCGTCGACCATGACGTAACCCTGGTCGACGAGGGAGAGCTGGCCGCCGTTGTCTTGGTCAATCATAATGGAGTTGATGACGTAGAAGCTGCCGCCTGCTGCGGGAGGCAGTTCAAGAGTGGCGGTGGCGTAGCCGAAGTCGGCAGGGATGGTGGTGGAAGAGGTGGCGTTTTGCTCCAGATTATAGAGATCCATGGAGCCTGCGGGGAGGTTCCAGTTGAGGATGTTGTCGGGAGTGGCGTTGGCCACGAGAGTGATGTGACGGGTGCGAACACCGAGGTTGGTACCGATAGTCCAAGTGCGGTAGTTGTAGGAGTCGATGCCGTCGAACTTGACGTTGGTGTAGCCCATCTCGCTGTTGTGAGCCGCATCCTCGTATGAGTTGTCGCAAGCGCAGAGAGAGATGAAACCGCCGTCGGTCACGTTATAGTGCGGCGTGATGCCCGTGGAGGCGGTGCCGCCGTCGATTTTGTGGTCGGCATAGACGTAGGACTTGGTGTCGTCCTCGGCGAGGAGGTACATGTAGCCATAGACGTGTCCGTAGGTGTGAGAAGCGATTTCGTCGTCGTGTCCGTCGGAGCCCTCGGAGCCCTGCGGGTGACCGGTGGCGGCGATGTCATAAATCTTGTCGATGAATGGGCGTATCTTCATGTAGGAGCCGTTCTTGAACATGAGTACGTTGTAGGCGCCCACGGAGCCTACCTGACCGCGCGAGGTGGGCAGTTTGGAGCAGAGGTCGATGTTCTGTGTGCAGGGGTTGTTGGAGCCGTCGCAGCCGGAGGGAGCCCAGATGGCGTCGAAGAGGTCGTTGTCGTCGCCCTCGACAATCTTGTTGTCGTAGAGACGAAGAGCGTTGCCAATTTCGCGGTTTTCCTCGTTGGTCTTCATGCTGACGAGGTTGCCGACATAGATGCTGGGTGCCTCGGTGACGATGATGTTGTCGACCTGGAAGATGAGAGTGTCGATGCGGTTGAAGGCGTAGCTTGGTGTCTGGTAGGCGATGAAGGCGTCGTTCTCGCCCTTGAGGTTGATGAAGACGCTGTCGAGGACGACCTTGTCGGCGCGCTGAATGGAGTAGAGTTCCATGGAGACGTTGCCCGGGCATACGTAGTCGCCGAAGTGACGAATGGTGATGAGACGGTTGACGTCGCCGCCCTCGGTGGAAGTACCTGCGCCGATGATGCTGTTGGCGATGTACATACCCGGGAGACCGATTTTGGAGTCGTCGGACTTGGAGGTGTTGTACTGCTTGCCGTCGACGAGAATGTTGGTGACGCCGCCGAAGACGCCGCGAGTGTTGAAGTAAGCCTTGTCGCCAGCTTCGCCCCAGTCGCTACCGTTGTAGATGGAGGCGCCGAGAGTGAGGTTGCGTCCCGACTCGCAGGTGAGGGAGCCTGTGGAGGCGCCGGCAGTGTAGGAGGCGTTGGTGACGGCTTTCTCGACTGCGGAGCCGTTGAGCTGGTGGGTGTAAATCTTCTGGCTGTAGCCGGTGATGGTGGGTTTGAAGTAGGTCATGTCCTCGGTGCCAGCGGTGTAGGTGTGGTTCCAGAGCCATGCCTTGCTGTCGCGGACGGCGTCGACGCCGACGTTGACATAGATAGAGCCATAAATATTACCTTGGTATCCGCCGCCGTAGAGAGACTTGCGCACCTCGCCGCCAGTGATGTTGATGACGGTAGAGGGCCGTAGAGAGGTGTTCTGGCTGTAGTAAGCGTATTTTTCTTCGGTGGTGTACCACTTGTTGTTGTCGAAAGGTTGTCCGGCGCACTCGTAGGTGAAGCCGTCGTCGACGGCCTCGCTGCCGCCGTAGAGGCTGAAGTCGATGATGCCGCCGTCCATGTTGACGACCTTGGTGCCATAGACGAGCTGTTTGCCGATGCGGTAGCCGTCGACGTTGGTCTTGTCGGTAGCACCGTTGGTGAAGTACCAACCGCGCATGTCGCTAAGACCGCGGGCGCCTGCGTAGACGTGACGGTTGAAGCGTCCGCCATGGATGTTGAGGATGATAGAGCCCGGGTCGTGCTGCCAGTCCATCTGAGGATTGACATTGTCCGGGTCGAGGTCGCGGTTGCCGACGAGGCCGAGGTTGCCGCCGCCATAGACGGTGTTCTTGAAGGTGCCGCCATTGATGGTGACGTCGACCTGCATGGAGTAAGGCACGGTGTCGTAGCATCCAGCGACAGCGATACGCGGTGCGCTTTCGGGGTTGAGCATGATCAGCTCGTTGCCGAGAGTGACGCCGGAGGTGAGACCGTTGTTAATCCATTCCATATATTTATAGTTGCCGTTGCCGGCGCCGAAGAGGTGAGTGAAGATGCCGCTGTTGACGGTGAGGTCGGTATGCTGTACGCGACCGGAGAAGTCGTTGCCGCCGTAGATGGTGTCGATGATGACGTCGCCGTTGGTGGGTTCATAAGCATTGATGATGCCGGCCGCTGTCTCGGTGACGTCGGAGGCGAGGCACCCGAGGTAGAGAGTGCGCAGACGGCTTGTTGCTGTGTTTTCGTAGTTGACGACGGTGTTGGCGACGCTGCCGTTCTGCCCACCGCCGTACATGGTGGAGGTGGCGAGGTTCATGGAGCCAAACTGCTTGACGGTGAGGTAAGCAGTGTCGAGGACGTTGCCCATGGTGGTGGCTACATCGTGGTAGAGGACGTTGCCGGAGGCGTCGAAGTCGTAGGCCACGGCGTAGTAGTAGTTGTGGCAGGAGAGGCCGTCGATTCTGCATCCGATATTCTCGACGCGACCACGTCCAGCGCCGAAGACGAGGCCCTGGAAGTTGCTGTTGGGAGCGTCGAGAGTGACATGCGAGGTGTTGCAGTCGCCGGAGATGCCGCCGCCATAGACGTTCTTCATGAAGGTGACGTTGCCGTCGCCAGTAATCTCGACGTTGGCGTTGCCGACATAGGGACGACCCTTGAGGTCGTCGTATTGTATGACGAGACGTCGGTTTTCGTTGGCGGCGATGGTGTCGACGCCATTATTATATTTATAACCTATAATATAAGGATGAGTGACGGAAGCATCGGCGTATTGTATGGGGCTGTTGGCTTCGACCTTGTAGAAGAAACGGCCTTCGCCATCGACGTCGTAGCGGTAGAAGGCGTAGTCGCCGTTGCTGCCGCCGAAGACGTGTCCGTAGAGAGTGAGGTCGTCGCCATCGACGATGACATGAGAGGCGGGTACCTCGCCGGAGCGGTCGTTGCCGCCGAAGACGTCGCCGAGAACGGTGCTGCGCTTGAGGAGGACATAGGTGTCCTTTGTTACGTCGGCGACGTTGCATCCGCCGTAGACGTTGTGGTCGACGACGAAGTACTGGCTTGGGAAGCCGAGGTAGGTGCCGACGTTGAAGAGAAGAGAGCCGAGGTTCTCGGTAGTGGCAGTCATCTCGCCGAGGTTGCCGCCGCCGTAGATGTCGCCGGCTTTACCTTTGAAGAAGTAGAGGTTGGGGACGACGGCCATGGCAGCCTTGTTGTTGCCGCCGAAGACGGTGCCCACGTTGATGTTGTTGCCCGAGGTGACGTCGGCGGTGATGTCAGCGTCGTCGATGTCGGCGTTGAACCAGAGGTAGGGCTTGAGGTCGGCGCGTGGGTATGAGTGACCGTTGACAGAGACGGCGGTACCGACGGTGGCGTTGTTGCCGCCGGCGAAGACGTAGTCGATATGACCTGTCTGCTGTACGTTGATGTCGACGATTGCGCCGTTCTGGTCAGGGAGAGGAGGCATGCCGCACTTGAGGACGACATCGCGGCCGTTGACCCAAGGCAGGGAAGCGTTGGAGGTGTAGTTCTCGAGAGTGCCGGCGTCGGTGAAGTGGTAGTAGTTGTAGTCGCCGTTGCCGCCGCCGAAGACGGAGCCGTTAATCTGAGGTGTGCCCTGAATGGTTACGGCAGCGGGAGCCTTGACGGTCATGGTGGTGGTGGAGCCGTTCATGCCGTAGTTGAGGAAAGAGGAGAAGTCCTGCGACTCGGTGCGTGCGGTGGTGGTGTAGTTGTTTGCGGTGGTGTAGCTGCCGCCGTCGCGGACGCCGGTGACGGTGCCGGTCTTGTCATTGCCGCCGTAGACGTTGCCGTAGATGACTGGGCTGCCGCTGATGTTGGTGCGCGCGGTGCCGAAGATGTTGGCGAAGTTGCCGCCGCCGAAGATGGCGGCCTGGCTGAGCTCGGCGGTGCTGAAGGTAGGAGTGCCGTCGATGGTCACCTGCGTGGTGCCAGCCGTTGCTGCGGATGTAGGACGGCCGACATGAGCCATGTTGCCGCCGCCGTAGACGTTGCGGTGGATGTTGGCAGTGCCGCCGATGTGGACGTTGGTGTTATAGATTTCTGGAGCTTCGAGAGTGGCGAGGTTAGCGAAGGCGTTTTCGGCGAAGGCGCCGTTGGCAGCTCCCGAGAGGTAGTAGTCGTCGTCGACGCAGCGGTAGAGGCCGTTGCTGCCGCCATAGACGGCGAGGTAGACGTCGCCGCCAGTGACGTCGACATAGGAGGAGTAGCCGTTGGCGATGGTGCCCTGGATGTTGGTGCCGCCGAAGATGGTTCCTACCTTGCCGCCGGTCATGATGATATAGGTGTTGTAGTCGGCGCCAGCGCTCTGACCGCCGCCGTAGACGGTGTCGATGATGATGTCGGCGCTATTGATGAGCACCTTGGTGGAGGCGTCGGTGCCGGCGATGATGCCAGCGCCTGCGGCCCATGAGGCGTCAGCCTTCATGACGCCCTTGTTGCCGCCGCCGTAGACGTTGTGGATGCCGCCCTTGGTGAGGTTGAGGGTGGGGAGGCCTGTCATGTCGGCAGCGTTGTTGCCGCCGAAGAGGCAGCGGACGTCGAAGACGCTGTTGTTGATGGAATAGGGAGTGGGAGTATCGTCGTAGGGAGACTGGTCGTAGGTGTAGAGAGGTCCGACGGAGCCGTTGGCATCGTTGGCGACATTGACGTCGACATAGGCGGAGAGGACAGTGGCGCTGTTGCCGCCGCCGAAGAGAGTGTCGATTTGTCCGCCGAGCATCTCGATGTGCACGTTCTGCCCCGGTACGCGGTTGCCACCGCCGAAGGCGTAGCGGATGCCGTGAGCGTCGCTGATGTTGGTCCACTCGGCAGTGGTGGCGCCGGTGTGAGCGAGACCCGTAGTGTAGTCGCCGCCGAGGTTGACGGAGTTGTTAGGGTTGAGGAGCTTAGTGCCTGAGAAGGAGAGGTGCTGAGTGGTGTTGTAGGCGAGGAAACCGCCGAAGTTGTTGCCGCCGAAGAGCGCGAAGACGGTGCCGGCACTGACGCGAATGGAGACGGTGGTGTCGGTTGGGTTGAGAAGACCAGAGCCGCTGATGACAGCATTCTTGGCGCCGCCGAAGAGAGAGTCGATGTAGACGAGGTCGCTGGCGACCTTGACGGTAGTCTTCTTGACGGAGGGTACGGAAGCTGCGGCCGTGAGAGTGGCGTAGACGGTGCTGCGGTCGGCGGTGGTGTAGCCAGTGACGTTGCCTGCGGCGAGCGACTTGGCGGCCATGGTGTTGCCGGAGCCGGTGAAGACCTCGGTGCCCACGCCGTTGGGGTAGAAGTAGTAGCCGTTGCCGCCGCCATAGACGGAGCCGATGATGACCTCATGGTCAGTGTTGGTGGTGCCGATGGTGACGGTGGCGCCATTGTTGCCTTGTACTTCACCTGCCACGTCGTTGCCGCCATAGACGGCAGTGATGGCCTTACAATCGTTGACGGTGACATTGGTGTTGCCCTCGACGTTGGCCATGCGGCCGCCGCCGAAGACGGAACCATTCACCAAGGGACGCTCCTGCGCATGCAGCGAGACAGTGGTAGTAGCGAGAAGTAAGCCCAGAATAAAGCTCTTAAAATTACGGGTCATATTGTTTTTTCTCATTTCGTTTCTTCGTATGTTTAGTGTCAGCAAATGGCAATTTATTGACAATTTATGAACAATTTTGGGCGGTTTGAAACCGCGAGAAAAGCACGAAATGTTTGTTTCCCATGGTGTTAGAAACAAACAGACGTACTGTTAGAAACTACAAAAATAATAATATTTATAAAAAGAGGAAAGGGAAATGTATTAAAAACAGTTAAAGATTTTAGGTTGATGGGGTTAATGGGTTTGATGGGGTTGATGGGGTTAATGGGCATAAAAAAAGTGCGTTCCTTATTGGCGGGAACGCACTTTATGATTCTGTGGAGCGATGCTCCTTTATTTGTCCGGGCTTGTTTGTCTGACCATTTTTCAGGCTTTGCCTTGTGGGACCATGTCGTAGGGTATGGCGTCGTGCGGGGTGTGAGGTTCCTCGATGGGGCCGAAATTATCCTCGTACTTGCGGAGGTTGTCGGTGAGGGCCATGAGGAGACGCTTGGCATGGATGGGAGGCATGATGATGCGCTGACGCACGGTGGCGCCGTCGCGACCAGGGAGAGCCTGAGCGAAATCGAGGATGAACTCTGCTGGGGAATGAGTGATGACAGCAAGGTTGCAGTAAGTACCCTGCGCGACCTCGTCGCTGATATTGAGGTTGAGATTCTGTTGTTTTTCTTGTGGCATAAGCGAAGATTTTTTTATTCCAGTATCTCCGTCCCGGCCAATCTGGCTGTCCAGATTGGCCGAGAAGAAGAGGGGGGAGGGAGATGCCGGATTAATTAGTTAGCTTTCTGTCTGCTATCCTGTTTGCCTTCCAGTTTGCTTTTGTCGCCGACGATGAGGTTCTGGTACTCAGGGAGTCCAGTACCTGCGGGGATGAGGTGACCGACGATGACGTTCTCCTTCATGCCCTCGAGGAAGTCCTGCTTGGCGTTGATGGCTGCCTCGGTGAGGACCTTGGTTGTTTCCTGGAAGGAGGCGGCGCTGATGAAGCTCTTGGTCTGCAAGGAGGCGCGTGTGATGCCCTGGAGGATCTGCTTAGAGGTGGCAGGCTGAGCGTCGCGAGCGACGACGAGTTTCTTGTCCTGACGGCGCAGGATGGAGTTCTCGTCGCGGAGGCAACGAGCAGAGATTATCTGTCCGACCTCGAGGTTCTCGCTGTCGCCCTTGTCCTCGACGACCTTCATGCCGAAGATTTCGTCGTTGGTTTCGCGGAAGTCGATTTTGTTGACCAGTTCGCCTTGGAGGAAGCGAGTGTCGCCCGGGTCGACGATTTCGACCTTACGCATCATCTGACGGACGATGACCTCGAAGTGCTTGTCGTTGATTTTCACGCCCTGTAGACGGTAGACGTCCTGAACCTCATTGACGATGTACTCCTGCACCTTGATGGGGCCCTTGATGGCGAGGATGTCGGCCGGTGTGATGGCGCCGTCGCTGAGCGGGGTGCCTGCCTTGACGTAGTCGTTGTCCTGGGCCATAATCTGCTTAGAGGTGCTGATGAGGTATTTGCGTGGTTCGCCTTTTTTGGGAGTGATGGTTATCTCGCGGTTGTTGCGTTTGAGCTTCTTGTCGATGGAGACGATACCGTCGATTTCGGCGACGACAGCCGGGTCGGACGGGTTGCGGGCCTCGAAGAGTTCGGTGACACGCGGGAGACCGCCTGTGATGTCGCCGGCCTTGCCGAAGTTGCGCGGGATTTTGACGAGAGTGTCGCCGGCTCTGACGGCCTTGCCGTCGTCGACGCTGATGTGAGCGCCGACGGGGAGGTCGTAGACCTTGAGGATGTTGCCTTCGTCGTCGATGACGTTGAGGGTAGGATTCTTGGTGCGCTGACGAGTCTCGATGATGATTTTGTCCTGCACGCCTGTCTGGCTGTCGTTTTCGATGCGGAAGGTGACGTTCTCGATGAGGTTTTCGAAGCGTACCTTACCGTTGACGTCGGTCATGATGACGACGTTGTAAGGATCCCATTCGGCGATGCGGTCGCCCGAGTGTACGGTGTCGCCGCTGTGCATGTAGAGTTTGGCGCCGTAGGGCAACAGTGAGGAGAAGAGAGTCACCTCGGTGCGTGGGTCGACGATGCGTACCTCGGCCGAGCGGCCCATGACGAGGTCGTAGTCGGGTTTGGCGTCCTTGACTTTCTCGTTTTCTGGGTTCTCGAAATAGGGTATGGAGCGTAGCTCGTCGATGGCGAGGATACCTTCGTGAGAGGAGTCGATGCTGGAAGTGGTACCGATGTTGCCACCGGCGACGCCACCGACGTGGAAGGTACGGAGAGTAAGCTGCGTACCTGGCTCGCCGATAGCCTGAGCGGCGATGACGCCGACGGCCTCACCCTTCTGGACCATGTGTCCGGTGGCGAGGTTGCGGCCGTAGCATCTGGCGCAGACGCCGTGTTTGGCCTCGCAGGTGAGTACGGAACGGATCTCGACCTCCTCGATGCGTGCTTCCTCGATGCGTTTGCAAACAGCCTCGGTGAATTCCTCGCCTGCGGCGACGATGAGTTCGCCGTTTTGCGGGTCGAAGATGTCGTGTACGGAGGTGCGGCCGAGAATCTTCTCGGAGAGAGTGACGATGGTCTCGCCGCCCTTCTTGAGTGCCGTGGTGGGGAGACCGCGGAGAGTGCCGCAGTCTTCCTCGGTGATGATGACGTCGTGGGCGACGTCGACGAGACGGCGTGTGAGGTAGCCGGCGTCGGCGGTTTTCAGAGCGGTGTCCGAGAGGCCCTTACGAGCGCCGTGAGTAGAGATGAAGTATTCGTGGACAAGAAGGCCCTCCTTGAAGTTGGAGATGATGGGGTTCTCGATGATTTCGTTGCCTGCGCTGCCTGCTTTCTGAGGCTTTGCCATAAGACCACGCATGCCGGAGAGCTGACGGATCTGTTCCTTACTACCACGAGCTCCGGAGTCGTACATCATGTAGATGGGGTTGAAGCCCTGGTTGTCGGCCTTGAGTTGCTTCATGAGCGTCTCGGTGAGCTGGTTGTTGGTGTTGGTCCAGATGTCGATGACGTGGTTGTATCGTTCGTTGTTGGTGATGAGACCCATGGCGTACTGAGCCATGACTTCTTCGACCTCCTCGTTGGCGTGAGCAATCATCTGCTCCTTCTCGGCAGGGATGATGACGTCGCTGAGGTTGAAGGAGAGGCCGCCCTTGAAAGCCATGCGGTAGCCCATAGCCTTGATGTCGTCGAGGAAGTTGGCCGTCACGGCGTTGCCGCATACGGTGAAGAGTTCGCCGATGATGTCGCGGAGAGACTTCTTGCCCATGACCTGGTTGACGTAGCCGTAGGCGTTGGGTACGACCTGGTTGTAGAGGATACGGCCAACGGTGGTGCGTAGGCGGTTGGTCTTGATGTAGTGACCGTCCTTGTCGACTACTGGGTATCCTTCGGCGTCGCGGAGGACTTCGAAGTCGGTGCGGCAACGCTGGTTGCGTTCCTCGTCGTTGACGCAGTCGCGGTCGTAGAGGAGGTTGCCGTTGCGGTCCTTGATGACCTCGGTGAAGGTGCCGTCGGTGTGTACGAAGTCGTACTCGTCACGTCCGTTGAACTCGTTGAGGCGAACGGTGATGCAAGCGTTGAGAGCGACACGTTTCTCGTTGTAGGCGATGATGACCTCCTCAGGAGAGTAGAAGCATTGACCTTCGCCCTTGACGACCTCGGTGTCGGTGGTGCGGCGAGGCTTGGTCATGTAGTAGAGGCCGAGCACCATGTCCTGCGAGGGGACGGTGATAGGCGCGCCGTTGGCCGGGTTGAGGATGTTGTGTGTGGAGAGCATGAGGAGCTGAGCCTCGAGGATGGCTGCGTTGCCGAGAGGCACGTGTACAGCCATCTGGTCGCCGTCGAAGTCGGCGTTGAAGCCGGTACATACGAGAGGGTGTAGACGAATAGCCTTGCCCTCGACGAGCTTGGGCTGGAAGGCCTGGATGCCGAGGCGGTGGAGCGTAGGAGCGCGGTTGAGGAGTATGGGGTGACCTTTGAGAATGTTCTCGAGGATTTCCCAGACGACGGGATCCTTGCGGTCGACAATCTTCTTGGCGCTCTTGACGGTCTTGACGAGGCCGCGTTCGAGCATCTTGCGGATGATGAACGGTTTGAAGAGCTCGCTGGCCATATCCTTCGGGAGGCCGCACTCGTGCATCTTGAGTTCGGGACCGACGACGATGACAGAACGGCCGGAGTAGTCGACACGCTTGCCGAGGAGGTTCTGACGGAAGCGTCCTTGTTTGCCCTTGAGAGAGTCGCTGAGAGACTTGAGAGAGCGGTTGCTGTCGCTCTTGACGGAGCTGACCTTGCGGCTGTTGTCGAAGAGAGAGTCGACAGCTTCCTGAAGCATGCGTTTCTCGTTGCGCATGATGACCTCCGGGGCTTTAATCTCGAGTAGACGTTTGAGACGGTTGTTGCGGATGATGACGCGTCGGTAGAGTTCGTTGATGTCGCTGGTGGCGAAACGACCGCCATCGAGCGGGACGAGAGGACGCAGGTCGGGAGGGATGACGGGAATAATCTTGAGGATCATCCACTCGGGCTTGTTGTCCATGCCGCGAGCCTGCATGCGCTGGCGGGACTCGCGGAAGGACTCGACGATGCTGAGTCGCTTGAGAGCATCCTGTTTGCGCTGAACGGAGCCTTCCTTGTTGGCGCGGTCGCGCAGTTCGTAGCTGAGCTTGTCGAGGTCGAGTTCCTTGAGGAGCGTGTAGAGAGCCTCGGCGCCCATGCCAGCGATGAACTTGTCGGGGTCGGAGTCCTCGAGCTGGTCGTTGTTGGCCGGGAGGTTTTCCATGATGGCATAATGTTCTTCCTCAGAGAGGAGGTCGAACTTATGCACGGGTGCGTCGTTGAGGACGGCTTTGCCGGGCTGTATGACGATATATTTCTCGTAATAGATGATCTGGTTGAGCTTCTTGCTTGGGATGTCGAGCAGAGTGCCAATCTTGTTGGGCAGAGTGCGGAAGAACCAGATGTGTGCGACGGGTACGGTGAGTTCGATGTGTCCCATGCGTTCGCGTCGCACCTTCTTCTCGGTGACCTCGACGTTGCAGCGGTCGCAGACGATGCCTTTGTAGCGGATGCGTTTGTACTTGCCACAATGGCACTCCCAGTCGCGAGTGGGGCCAAAGATGCACTCGCAGAAGAGTCCGTCGCGTTCGGGCTTGTAGGTGCGGTAGTTGACGGTCTCAGGCTTGGTGACCTCACCGCGAGAGCGCGTCTTGATGGACTCTGGGGAAGCCAGGCTTATGGTGATCGACTTAAAATCGTTCTTTTGTGTTTCTTGTTTAAATGCCATATTAAAATTTAATTTTGAATCAAGAAGATTGAATTTTGAAGTACGAAATTCAAAATTCGCAATTCACAATTAATTATTCGAAAGTTACCTCAAGGCCGAGTCCGCGTAGTTCGTGGACAAGGACGTTGAACGACTCGGGGATGCCGGGAGTGGGTTGGTTGTCGCCCTTGACGATGGCCTCGTAGGTCTTGGCGCGTCCCATGACGTCGTCGGACTTGACGGTGAGGACCTCCTGAAGGACGTGCGAAGCGCCGAAGGCCTCGAGTGCCCAGACCTCCATCTCACCGAAGCGCTGGCCGCCGAAGTTGGCCTTACCGCCGAGAGGTTGCTGAGTGATGAGCGAGTAGGGGCCGATGCTGCGGGCATGCATCTTGTCGTCGATCATGTGGTGCAGCTTGAGGTAGTAGATGTAGCCGACGGTGGCGGGCTGGTCGAAGCGTTCGCCCGTCTCGCCATCGTAGAGGTAGGTGCGGCCGTTTTCGGGCAGACCAGCCTCGCGCATGTATCCGTTGATTTGCTCGAGCGTGGCGCCGTCAAAGATGGGTGTCTTGAAGCGTTTGTTGAGCTTCTTGCCTGCCCAGCCGAGGACAGTCTCGTAGATCTGACCCAGGTTCATACGAGAAGGCACGCCGAGTGGGTTGAGTACGATGTCGACAGGAGTGCCGTCGGCGAGGAATGGCATATCCTCGGAGCGGACGATCTTGGAGACGATACCCTTGTTGCCGTGACGGCCGGCCATCTTGTCGCCGATGCGCAGTTTGCGCTTCATGGCGATGTAGACCTTTGCCATCTGTACGATGCCGCTCGGGAGGTCGTCGCCGACGGTGAGAGCGAACTTGTTGCGGGTGAAGCGTCCGTTGATTTCGCGATATTTGATGTTATAGTTGTTGAGGAGTTCCTTGATGAGGTTGTTGGTTTCCTTGTCCTGCGTCCAGCGGTTGGGGTTGACCTCGGTGAAGTCGATGGTGCGCAAGACTTTGATACTGAATTTTTCTTTTTTATGTATTAATTCCTCTTTGTGAGAGTTGTAGACGCCGTTGGAGGTTTTGCCGGCGAGGAGAACGAGGAGCTTGTCGATGAGCTTGTCCTTGAGGTCGGCTATTTCCTTGTTGAATTCCTCTTCGGGCTGGGCGAGGAGTTCTTTCTCGTGGAGGCGGGCCTTGCGGTCGCGAACCACGCGAGCGAAGAGTTTCTTGTCGATGACGACGCCGCGCACCGAGGGAGGCACCTTGAGAGAGGCGTCCTTGACGTCGCCGGCCTTGTCGCCGAAGATGGCACGGAGGAGTTTTTCCTCTGGTGTCGGGTCGCTCTCGCCCTTAGGCGTGATTTTGCCGATGAGGATGTCGCCTTCCTTGACTTCGGCGCCGATGCGAATGATGCCGTTCTCGTCGAGATCCTTGGTGGCGTCGCTGCTGACGTTGGGGATGTCGCGTGTGAGTTCCTCGTCGCCGCGCTTGGTTTCGCGTACTTCGAGGGTGTACTCCTCGACGTGGACGGAGGTGTAGATGTCCTCGCGGACGACGCGTTCGCTGATGACGACGGCGTCCTCGAAGTTGTAGCCCTTCCAGGGCATGAAGGCGACCATCATGTTGCGTCCGAGAGCGAGTTCGCCGCCTTGCGTGGCGTAGCCTTCGCAGAGGACCTGTCCCTTCTTGACCTTGTCGCCCTTGCGGACGATGGGGCGAAGGTTGATGGCCGTGGAGTGGTTGGTGCGCTGGTATTTGGTGAGGCGGTATTCCTTGATGTCGTCGTCGAAGGAGACGAGACGTTCTTTCTCGGTGCGGTTGTGTCGGATGACGATTTTGGTGGAGTCGACATACTCGACCACGCCGTCGGCCTCGGCGTTGAGCAGCACACGGCTGTCGTGTGCCACGTCCTCCTCGATGCCCGTTCCGACGATAGGAATCTCCGGGTTGAGCAGAGGCACGGCCTGGCGCATCATGTTGGAGCCCATGAGGGCACGGTTGGCGTCGTCGTGCTCGAGGAATGGGATGAGGGAGGCGGCGATAGAGGCGATCTGGTTGGAGGCGATGTCGATGAGGTCGACCTCCTCAGGGCTGACGATGGGGAAGTCGGCCTGACGGCGTGCCTTGACGCGGTTGCCGAGGATGTTGCCCTCGTCGTCCTGCTCGGTAGTAGCCTGAGCGACAGTCTTGTTTTCCTCGTCCTCGGCGGTATAGTAGACAGGTCCCTCGTCGCGCATGATTTTGCCGTGCTCGACGCGTAGATATGGTGTCTCGATGAATCCGAGGTTGTTGATTTTGGCGTAGACGCTGAGAGAAGAGATGAGGCCGATATTGGGGCCTTCAGGGGTTTCGATGGTACAGAGGCGTCCGTAGTGTGTGTAGTGGACGTCGCGGACCTCGAATCCGGCGCGGTCGCGCGAGAGGCCTCCCGGGCCGAGTGCAGAGATACGGCGTTTGTGAGTAATCTCGGCGAGGGGGTTGGTCTGATCCATGAACTGCGACAGCTGGTTGGTGCCGAAGAAGGAGTTGATGACCGAGGAGAGCGTCTTGGCGTTGATGAGTTCGGTTGGAGTGAAGACCTCGTTGTCGCGGACGTTCATGCGTTCGCGGATGGTGCGGCTCATGCGTGCGAGACCGACGCCGAACTGTGCGTAGAGCTGTTCGCCGACGGTGCGGACGCGTCTGTTGGACAGGTGGTCGATATCGTCGACCTCGGCCTTTTGGTTGATTAATAAAATAAGATACTTAATAATAGAGGTGATGTCGGTCTTGGTGAGGACGCGTACCTCGTCTGGAACATCGAGGTTGAGCTTGGTGTTGATGCGGTAGCGTCCCACGTCGCCGAGGTCGTAGCGCTTGTCGGAGAAGAAGAGTTTCTCGATGATGCTGCGTGCTGTTTCCTCGTCGGGTGGTTCGGCGTTGCGCAGCTGACGGTAGATATATTCGACGGCCTCCTTGGCATTATTGGCCGGGTCTTTCTTGAGAGTGTTGTAGATGACGGAATAGTCGATGCCGTCCTTGTCCTCGGTGGTGACGAGGATGGTCTTGATGTTGAGTTCGAGGATGCGCTCGATGTTCTCGTCGGTGAGTTCGACGTCGCGTTCGATGACCACCTCGGTACGTTCCATGGAGACGACCTCGCCGGTGTCTTCGTCGACGAAGTCCTCGATCCAGGTGTCGACGACGCGTGCTGCGAGCTTGCGGCCGACGTTCTTCTTGAGGTTGGCGCGAGTGGCCTTGACTTCCTCGGCGAGTTCGAAGATGTCGAGGATGTCCTTGTCGGTCTCAAATCCGATGGCACGGAGGAGAGTAGTGATGGGGAGCTTTTTCTTGCGGTCGATGTAGGCGTACATGACGTTGTTGATGTCGGTGGTGAATTCCATCCAGCTGCCCTTGAAGGGGATGATGCGAGCGCTGTAGAGCTGAGTGCCGTTGGAGTGGAACTGCGTACCGAAGAAGACACCCGGTGAGCGGTGGAGCTGTGACACGACGACGCGTTCGGCGCCGTTGATGACGAAGGTGCCTTTCGGGGTCATATATGGTATCATGCCGAGATAGACCGGTTGCTCGATGGCTTGGAACTCCTCGTTTTCAGGGTCGTTGCAAGAGAGCTTGAGTTTAGCTTTCAGCGGGACGCTGTAGGTGAGCCCGCGCTCGATGCATTCCTCGATGGTGTAGCGAGGAGGGTCGATGAAATAGTCCTGGAATTCGAGGGTGTAAATATTACGGGCATCCGAGATGGGAAAATTCTCCTTGAAGACCTTGAAGAGACCTTCGTCGAGTCGGTTGTCGGGGTTGGTCTCGATCTGGAAGAAGTCCTGGAAGGACTTGAGCTGAATATCCAGGAAATCGGGATAGGGGAACTTGCGGACGGATGCAAAATTAACTACAGTGGGTTGATTTTGTGCCAAGGGATGAAAATTTAAAGATTACGAATTGTTATCCGGGTTTCAAGGTTAGGCGGTGAGAGCCGCCAGAGGAGCCATACTATATAAAACACGCACGAAAAAGGATAGCATAGCAATAAGGAATAGGTACTCCAACCCTTCGGTTGGAGACCCTATTCCTATGATTAGTCGAGCAGTATGTAGCTTACTTAACCTCGACCTCAGCGCCAGCCTCTTCGAGGGCTTTCTTGAGGGCGTCGGCTTCGTCCTTAGAGACGCCTTCCTTGACGGTCTTGGGAGCGCCATCGACGAGTTCCTTGGACTCTTTGAGACCGAGGCTTGCGAGGTCCTTAACGGCCTTGACAACGGCGAGCTTCTTGGTCATGTCGGGGACACCCTTGAGGATGACGTCGAAGGAGGTCTTCTCTTCGACAGCGGCGGCGGCGCCAGCGGCGGGGCCAGCGGCGACAGCGACAGCTGCGGCGGCGGGTTCGATGCCGTATTTCTCCTTGAGGAGGTCAGCGAGTTCTTTTACTTCTTTAACGGTTAAGTTAACCAGTTCTTCTGCTAAGGCTTCAATATTTGCCATGGTATTCTAAATTTAAAATGTTTTACTTAATGATTGATTTTTTGACACTGGGCGGACGGTATTCCGTTCCAGTTTTTTTTGAATGTTATTCTGCTTTTTCGGAGAGAGTCTCGAGAACACCGCAGATGGTGTTGCCGGCCGACTGGAGTCCGGAGACGACGTTCTTGATGGGCGATTGCAGGAGAGCAATGACGTCGGCAATGAGTTCGTTCTTGGACTTGATGTTGACAAGCGCTTCGAGATGCTCGGCACCCACATAGAAGCTTTCCTCGACGTAAGCGCCCTTGAGCAGGGGTTTCTTGGCGTCCTTGTTGTTGGCCAGGAATTCCTTGATGAGCTTGGCTGGGGCGTTGTTGATGTTAGAAAGCATGATGCAGGTCTCACCCTTGATGATGGGCTTGAGTTCGGAGTAGTCGACGCCACTCTTATCCATAGCCTTGATGAGCAGGGTGTTCTTGACGACCTCCAACTTGACTTCCTTGCGGAAGGCGGCTCTACGCAGTTTGCTTGTCTGCACAGAGTTGAGGCCTCCGATATCGGCGATGTAGATATGAGGATAGGCCTTGATGTCTTCGCACAAAGAGTCAATCAGTTGGTCTTTCTGTTCTTTTCTCATGATTTGAAAACTTGATTAGTTAGATGTGACGTGTGCGTCCTGTAGGGGCGTGTTGCGTCATACGCTTTGATTACAATGTAGCTGCTTTTGTGTCGACCTTGACGCCGGGGCTCATGGTGGAGGAGACGGTGATGCTCTTCACGTAAGTACCTTTGGCGGCGGCGGGTTTGAGCTTGATGATGGCCTGGAGCACCTCGCGAGTGTTCTCGATGAGTTGCTGGTCGTTGAAGCTGCACTTGCCGACAGCGGAGTGGATGATACCGAACTTGTCGACTTTGAAGTCGATTTTACCGGCCTTGGCATCCTGTACTGCCTTGCCAACTTCCATTGTAACGGTGCCTGTCTTGGGATTCGGCATGAGTCCGCGGGGACCGAGGATGCGGCCGAGGGCACCCACTTTTGGCATTACACTGGGCATGGTAATAATAACGTCAACATCCGTCCAACCGCCTTTTATTTTGGTGATGTACTCATCGAGACCATAATAATCGGCTCCGGCTGCTTTTGCCTCTTCCTCCTTGTCGGGGGTGCAGAGCACGAGTACGCGGACGGTTTTGCCAGTGCCGTGAGGCAGAGTGACGCTGCCGCGGACCATCTGGTTGGCCTTACGCGGGTCGACACCCAGACGGACATCGATGTCGAAGCTGGAGTCGAACTTGGTGTAGGTGATCTGCTTGACGACGGAGACAGCTTCTTCGAGGGAGAAGAGTTTGTTCTTGTCGAACTTAGCAAAAGCCTCTTTTTGTTTCTTTGTTAATTTTGCCATTTTCGAGTTTTTTAGTGGTCAAACGCAGCCGAAGGAGATATTTGCTGGCTGCTTCCACAGGTTAAAATACTTTGTTTTACTTTGCTAAGGGGTTGTCACCCGTAACAGTGATACCCATGCTGCGAGCAGTGCCTGCGACCATGCTCATGGCCGACTCGATGGTGAAGCAGTTCAAGTCGGGCATTTTGGCTTCGGCGATCTGACGCACCTGTTCCCAAGTGACGGAGGCCACCTTGACGCGGTTGGGCTCGGCGGAGCCTTTGGCGGCTTTGGAGGCTTCTTTCAGCTGTACGGCAACAGGGGGAGTCTTTACTACAAAATCAAAGGATTTGTCGGTGTAGACATTGATGATGACGGGCAGAATTTTGCCTGCCTGATCCTGCGTACGAGCGTTGAACTGCTTGCAGAACTCCATAATGTTGACACCCTTGGCACCCAAAGCGGGACCTACGGGAGGAGCCGGGTTGGCGGCGCCGCCTTTGATCTGAAGCTTAATCAATCCTGCAATTTCTTTTGCCATTGAATGAAACTTTTAACTAATTTGAAATATGCGATTCTCTATTAAAATCCTGATAGAAAAAGAGTTGAAACGGTTGGTGTTATTCTTTCTCGACCTGGTTGAAACTGAGTTCAACTGGGGTCTTGCGACCGAGTATCTTGACGGTGATGGTGAGTTTCATCTTTTCTTCGTTGACCTCTTCGATGACACCCGAGAAGGAGTTGAAGGGGCCGTCGATGACCTTGATGTGTTCACCGACGATGAATTTGTCGACGAAGCCGCCATCGCTGTTGAGTTGCTCGTCCATGTTGCCGAGAATGCGTGCCACTTCGTAGGGGCGCATTGGTATGGGGGCGCCATGTGGTTCGCGGAGAAAGTCTATAACATTGGGGAGGTTTTGGATGACGGGTATGACTTCGTCCTTGAGTTCGGCCTCGATCAACACGTAACCTGGGAAGTAGTTGCGGTCTTTGACGACTTTTTTCCCGTTGCGTATAGAGTAGACTTTTTCAGTAGGGATAAGAACCTGAGGGACAAGGTTGGACCAGCCGCGTTTAGCCATCTCGTTTTCGATGTACTCTTTGGCTTTCTTCTCCTTGCCGCTGATAGCTCTAACGACATACCATTTCATAGCCTGTTGCTCCATTTGTTTAAACTTTTTTTGATAAGAGGATTTCTAATTTCGGTGTGTGTTGCTGTGTCTCAATGATAGATTGGGAAGCAAGGCACAGCGGAAGCGGTTGTGTGCAGTCGTGTGGACTGCTTTAATCGCTTAACCGATAATAGAATAATAGATTCCTAAGATACCTTTCCATACGCCGCCTTGAACGCCGCAGACATAGTCCATGAGGAAAATGATGATGGCGAGGATGATAGCGGCGACAGCGACGACTACGGCGCTGTTCTGTAATTCTTTGAAAGTAGGCCACGAGACTTTGTGCACGAGTTCGTCGTAGCTGGATTTTACGTAATTGCCAAATTTAGACATTTCTCTTTCAAGTTTTAATGGCAGGGGCAGAGAGAATCGAACTCCCAACTACGGTTTTGGAGACCGTCATTATGCCATTTAACTATGCCCCTGTAAAATCTAGGCTTTTCGCGTGGCGAAGAGTCTAGATTTTATGATGTCAGATTATTCGATGATCTTGGTTACCTGACCGGAGCCGACGGTACGGCCGCCTTCGCGGATAGCGAAGCGGAGGTTTTCGTTGAGGGCGATGTCGGCGATGAGTTCGACGGTGATGGTGAGGTTATCGCCAGGCATGACCATCTCGCGGTCGGCGGGAAGGATGATGGTACCGGTGACGTCAGTTGTACGGAAGTAGAACTGCGGGCGGTAGTTGTTGTGGAACGGGGTGTGACGTCCGCCTTCCTCTTTCTTGAGGATGTAGACGGCGGCCTCGAATTTGTGGTGCGGTTTGACTGAGCCGGGTTTGGCGATGACCATACCACGACGGATTTCGTCCTTGTCGATACCACGGAGGAGGAGACCTACGTTGTCGCCAGCTTCACCTTCGTCGAGGATTTTGCGGAACATCTCGACGCCAGTGACGACGGATTTGAGTTTTTCGGCACCCATACCGATGATGTCGACGGGGTCGGAGGTGTGGACGACACCAGTCTCGATACGACCGGTGGCGACGGTACCACGACCGGTGATGGAGAAGACGTCCTCGACGGGCATGAGGAAGTCCTTATCGACTGCGCGGGTGGGCAGGGGGATCCAGGTGTCGACAGCTGCCATGAGCTCTTCGACGCTCTTGACGCCACTGGGTTCGCCATTGAGGGCGGCGAGAGCGGAACCGCGGATGATGGGGATGTTGTCGCCATCGTAGTCGTAGCTGCTGAGGAGCTCACGGACTTCCATCTCAACGAGGTCGAGAAGTTCGGGGTCGTCGACGAGGTCGCACTTGTTCAGGAAAACGACGAGCTGGGGAACGCCGACCTGACGGGCGAGGAGGATGTGCTCGCGGGTCTGGGGCATAGGACCGTCGGTAGCGGCGACGACGAGGATAGCGCCGTCCATCTGGGCAGCACCGGTGACCATGTTCTTGACGTAGTCAGCGTGGCCGGGGCAGTCGACGTGAGCGTAGTGACGGGTCTCGGTCTGGTATTCGACGTGAGCGGTGTTGATGGTGATACCACGCTCTTTCTCTTCGGGAGCGGAGTCGATAGAGTCGAAGGACTTCACTTCGGAGAGGCCTTTAGAGGCGAGGACCTGGGTGATAGCAGCGGTCAAAGTGGTCTTACCGTGGTCGACGTGACCGATGGTACCAATATTGACGTGCGGTTTAGAACGATCAAATTTTTCTTTTGCCATTTTCTAATACGTATTAAAATGTTATAAAAAAAGAATTAAAAATCAAAAACATAGGGTCTTCCACAAGCATAGAGGCGCAAGAACTTGCGTCTCATCGTTCACACAAATCGTTTTTTTGCATAAAAAAAGAGCTACAGACCGGATTTGAACCGGTGACCTCATCCTTACCAAGGATGCGCTCTACCAGCTGAGCTACTGCAGCTTTTGACCTCTTGCGAAGCGTGGGCGTTGTTCCTGTCGCCGCCCTTTGAATATTGAGCGGAAGACGGGGCTCGAACCCGCCACCTATAGCTTGGAAGGCTATCGCTCTACCAAATGAGCTACTTCCGCTTCTCTTTAGGTTAGTGGGGAAGGGTGGACTCGAACCACCGAACTCCGAAGAGGACAGATTTACAGTCTGTTGCAATTGCCGCTATGCGACTTCCCCATTATCCGACGCTCTGTTGAATCAGAGCTCGAGCCGATGAAGGGACTCGAACCCCCGACAGGCTGATTACAAATCAGCTACTCTACCAACTGAGTTACATCGGCTTTTCATTCTTTCAAACAACTCTTTCTCTTGTTTTGAGGATGCAAAGATACTACTTTTTCGCAAACGAGAAAATTTTTTTTCAACTTTTTTTCTGATATTTTATTTATCTCACTGTTTATCAATGACAGCGGAGGTGATTTTTGTGTTATTATTTTCTATGTTTGTGGCGTAAAAAGTGGTGGCATATCTGTTTCAAGGCCATTAAAAATCGGCAATTTGGGCAGAAAACAGTCAAGAAAAGGGGGGTATAGCTGTAAATGATTGAATTATAGATATTTGTACTTTATACAATAATATAGTGGTTTTTGCGTTATAGGTGGAAGAAACTAAGAGACAAGAGATTATGGAGATACCATCGAAGATATTAGAGAACGCTGTGAACGAGTTGGCGACGTTGCCCGGCGTGGGCAAGCGGTCGGCGATGCGTTACGCGATGCACTTGCTGGAGAGCGAAGACAGTGACTTTGCCGCATTTGTGGGTGCGCTGACGAGCCTGAAGAGGGATTCGCATTTCTGCAGCCGTTGCCACTGCATAAGCGACACACCGATATGCCCGATATGCGCGAGCGCGAAGCGTAACCAGAAGATAGTGTGCGTTGTGGAGAACATCCAGGAGGTGATGGCCATAGAGAACACGGCGCAATACAACGGAGTGTATCATGTTCTGGGTGGGGTCATCTCGCCACTGGAAGGCGTGGGAATCAACGACTTAACGATTGCGCAGCTGATAAAAAGAATTGAGGATGAGGAGATTGAGGAGGTGATACTGGCGTTGCCGACGACGATGGAGGGTGACACGACAAACATATATATAGACAGGCAGCTAAAACGTTTCAACGCACTGAAGGTGACGACGATAGCGAGGGGTATAGCCATAGGCGACAACCTGGAATACACGGACGAAATCACGCTTGGACGGTCGATAGTGAACAGGGTTCCTTTCGACACGTCGAACTAAAATGGGCATGGTATGAAGAAAGTATTATACATTATATTCATTGTTTCAATAATGGCATCCTGCCAGGCGAAGGCGGAGCAGCAGAGCGACGGCGACGGAGAGCTGAGAAGGGAGATCGGGCAGATGCTGATGGTAGGATTCAGAGGCACCGAAGTGAGTGATACAAGCCAGATTATTAGAGACATAGAGGAATATAATATTGGTGGGGTGATATTGTTCGAGTACGACGCTGCGTCGCGTTCGCGCCCGCGTAACATAGCGTCGCGGGAGCAGCTGAGAGATCTCTGCAAGAGGCTTCAGGAGAGGGCGAAATACGGGTTGCTGATAGGAATAGACCAGGAGGGTGGCCGTGTGACGCGCCTCAAGGAGAGCTATGGGTTCCCACGGTTTGCATCGGCGAAAAAGAGTGCGGAAGGTGGCGACGACAGCGTGAGGCACTATGCGGCGCTGACAGCAGAAGTGCTTGAAAGCATGGGTATTAACCTAAATTTTGCACCGTGCGTCGACGTGAACGTAAATCCGCAATGCCCTATCATCGGGAAACTGGGCCGCAGCTACGGCGAGGACGCCGACAAAGTGGCGCATTATGCCAAAATATGGATTAACGAACATAGAAACAGAGGGATAATCTCTTGTCCGAAACATTTCCCCGGGCACGGCAGCTCGAAAAGCGACACGCACAAGGGGCTGGCGGACGTCAGCGATACATGGCAGGAGTGGGAGTTGGAGCCTTACCGCCAACTGATAGCAGAGGGCGAGGCAGAGATGATAATGACGACGCATGTTTTCAACGCGAAACTGGACAGCCGCTACCCGGCGACGCTGTCGCAAGCCACACTTACCGGCCTGCTACGTGACAGTCTGAAATACAGCGGAGTAATAATTACCGACGACATGGCGATGGGAGCCATGACGCAACAATATGAATACGCTGAGATGGTGCGCCTCGCGATAGTGGCGGGAGCGGACATGCTATGCCTGTCGAACAACGGAGAGAGCTATAATCCCGACATAGTAAAAGAGACTATTGAGCTGATATACAAGATGGTGAAGGATGGCGAAATACCTGCCGAGAGGATACACCAGAGTAGCAAGAGAGTCAAAGCACTGAAAGAAAGGTATCAGGTTGTGGGTAAAGTTAGGCAATGAATGGCAAAAAAATCATATCTTTGCCATTCGAAAAGAAAACATCTTAAAGACATAACAAACTAAAAATGAAGAAATATATCACAGACTTCACGATAGTGGGCAAGGAAGAATTGAGTGAAGCCTATTTTTCGATGACCTTACAGCACCCCGACAGGCTGCCAAAGATAGCAGCAGGACAGTTTGTGGAGGTCGAGGTGCCCGGCAACAAACAGGTGATGCTGAGGCGTCCTATCTCAATTCACGATGTGGACGAAGAGAACAACAGGCTGAAACTGCTGATACAGATAGTTGGGAAAGGCACTAAAACACTGTCGCAGATGAAGATAGGCGAGAGACTCAATCTGGTGTATCCACTCGGACACGGTTTCAGCATCGAAGGAGAGAAAGTGTTGCTTGTTGGTGGTGGCGCCGGCATAGCGCCCCTACTCCACCTGAGCAAATGCTTCGCCGCCAAAGGAATACGTCCGACGATACTGCTTGGCGGACGCAAGGCGTCGCTTATACCCGTGCGTGATGAGTTCAGCCAGTACGGAGAGGTGTGCTACTCGACAGAGGACGGCAGTCTGGGTGAGAGAGGCATGGTGACGCAACATAGCAGATTTGCAGAGAGATACGAGCACATCTACACCTGCGGACCGACGCCCATGATGAAAGCCGTAGCGCGCCACGCACTGAGCAACGACATAGAATGTGAAGTGTCGCTGGAGAACATGATGGCCTGTGGCATAGGTGCATGCCTGTGCTGCGTGGTGGACAGCGACGAGGGCCACAAATGCGTATGCAAAGAGGGGCCCGTCTTCAATGCAAAGAAACTTATGAACTGGATAAATAAATAAGGTATATGCTTGAGACCAAGATACATAATCTGACACTGAAGAATCCCGTAATGACAGCCTCTGGCACATTCGGATATGGGGAGGAATTTGCTGATTTCATAGATCTTAACAGACTGGGAGGGATAATAGTGAAGGGCACCACCGGCGAACGCCGACAAGGCAACGCCTATCCGCGTATGGCAGAGACGCCATCGGGGATGCTCAACGCCGTGGGGCTACAGAATGTCGGCGTAGAGACCTTCTGCAACGAAGTATATCATAGAATCAAGGATTTAGACACAAATATAATAGTCAATGTCAGTGGCTCGTCGATAGAGGAATACTGCAAGACGGCGGAAATGATAGATGCGCTTGACAACATCCCAGCTATCGAACTGAATATCAGTTGTCCCAACGTAAAGAAAGGTGGCATGGGCTTCGGCACAGACCCACAGATGGCGGCGCAGGTTGTCGGCGAGGTACGCAAAGTGTACCATAAGACACTGATAGTAAAGCTTACACCTAATGTCACGAGCGTTGTGGAGATAGCCAAAGCCGTGGAGAGCGCCGGTGCCGACAGCGTCAGCCTTATCAACACCCTGCTGGGCATGGCGATAGACGTTGAGAAACAGCGCCCCTACCTGAGCACCATCACCGGTGGTCTAAGCGGTCCCGCAGTGAAGCCCGTGGCGGTGAGGATGGTATGGCAGGTGGCACATGCCGTGAAGATACCTGTCATTGGACTTGGTGGTATCTGCTCGGCCGCTGATGCGCTGGAATTCCTCATGGCTGGAGCCAAAGCCGTTCAGGTAGGCACCGCCAACTTCATAGACCCCACTGTGACGATGAAGATTATCGACGGACTTGAGGACTACTGCAGCCGTCATGGTATCAGCGACATCAACGACATTATCGGCATAATATGACACTTGTCGCCGACAGCGGAAGCACCAAGACCACTTGGGCCTTAGTAGAAACTGGTAACAAGATAGTTACCGAAGGAGTGAACCCCCTATTCGTAACAGATGAACAAGTACACACCATCTGCCAGAGCGTGAGGAGGAATTTGTCCGTCAGCGAAGAGGCAACAATATTCTTTTATGGTGCCGGATGTGGCAACGTATTGCAGCAAACCAGGATGCAGAAACTTCTTGAAAAAGAATATGGCACCTCGAGGGTGAAGGTCGAGACCGATATGCTTGGTGCCTGCCGAGCCGTTAGTGGCAACAAAGCCAGCCTAGTAGGAATTCTAGGAACAGGAAGCAACGCCTGCTACTATGATGGCGAGAAAATAGCTGCCAAGTCGGTCAGTTTAGGCTATATTCTTGGCGACGAAGGGTCGGCAAACTATATGGGCCGAATGTTGCTGAAAGATTACCTTACAGGCAAGATGCCAGAAGACATAGCGACCTTGTTCCATGAGACTTACCCATACAGCTACGAAGAATGGATAGACAGGATCTACAACAAGCCCAATGCCAACAGGTTTCTGGCTTCGCTAGCCCGCTTCGCCACAGACCATATCGACCTGATGGAACGCGAAAACAACATCTGGTATGTTGTAGACCAGTGGCATAGTGGCCAGCTTGGCGACCTGATAATGCAAACACATTGCTGCCACATCGACATCGTTGGAGGATTTGCAAAAGCCATAGAATCAGGACTTAGAGAAACATTGACATCCTATGGCATGGAAGTGGGGGCCGTACTTGCTGACCCCATCGACGGCCTTATCGATTTCCACAGAAGAGATTCTAAAAATTCTTAATTTCTGATCGCAAAATAATTTTTGACGACAAACAACGTTACACACGCAATAAATTATCACACACAAAACAGAAACAATGGATTTAAGTAAAATCTTAGTAGTTTCCGGCAAGCCGGACATCTACGAACTCGTATCACAGACTAAAAATGGAGCCATTGTCGAGTCGCTTGCTGACAAGAGACGTTGCCCCGTATTCAAGACAGACAGAATCAGCTCGTTGAGTGAGATAAGCATCTTCACCACGGACAAAGAGAAGCCACTGATGGAGGTGATGCAGGATATCTTCCGCAAAGAAGAAGGCAAGGCAATAACCTTCGACATCAAGAAAAGCGCGAACGCCGACCTCTTCGCATACTTCAAAGAGGTGCTGCCGAACTACGACACTGAACACGTCCATGCCAGCGACGTGAAGAAGGTGCTGCTATGGTACAACCTGTTGCTCAATGCAGACAAAATAGACCTGGAAAACGGCGAAGAAGAGAAGAAAGAAGAAGAGAAGGGAGAATAAAGCATAGCGCCGAAAGACATCAAAATGCGGGACAGCAAAATAACTTTTTGCCGTTCCGCATTTCTTTTTTATATTTGCAATTTATTGTTTCAATATATAATGCGACGCATATTACTCATAATCAGTATTATTTTAGGTTTGACGTATGCTATTGATTTGCAAGCACAGCAGCAAATACGGCATATTGAGTACAACAGCTATGACTACGACAGCGACCACACCGACACGACGAAGATGTATGTTCACCAGCTGTCGACACAGCTGTGGATAGAGAACGGCAAGAACCCCCAAAAGCCGATACGCGGCTATGCGGAGGAGAGTACATACGCTGACTATGCGAATGACAGCATCTATTACCGCTACAGCTATGCGGACAGCAGCTACTATGTGGCATCGACGATGAGGCGCAGCGACATACGATGGGACACGCAACGTATTGATTCCAAAACGACAAGATATGTCACCAGCATCAACAGCAACCGCATAGAACTGTTGTACTCGACGAAAGAGGGCATAGAGGCCACTCCCCTACCCTACTACGGCAAATTCGACGGCGTGTTGAAGCAGATGGTGCGCAACGGGCTGGTACAGATAGAGTTGAGCAAGATAGAGAAAGACAAGAAGAGGCAGAAAGAGTTGATACCATACGGCAACCTGGGCACCCGCAAAACGGCGCGCGAGATGAACAACATAAAACGCGACAGGATGATAGTGACCACGCACGTTTTTGAGAATGAGCAAATTTGCTGGGGCAAGGAGAAGCCAACGCTGACGGAAATACCCTTCGACACGACGTTGCACTACGCCGGTGGGACGCTGATACTGAAACGCATACAGCTGCCGAAACTGCCCGCACACTACCAGACCTTCATCGAGCTACGCCAGCACTCGAACGGCGACGCCTACGACCGCACAGGATCGGTGTTCGTCATCCCCAGGGCAGGGACAATGCATCCCACATTCCTTGACGCCATCCTGTACCATCCCGATTCGCTGCCCACCGTCACGGGCAAAAACGGCGAACGCTATCAGGGTATCGTTCCAGGAATCAGCCAGATGCAAAAATACACCGCTTATTATCAACCCACCAGCAGTTTCAACCCTGGCCCTTATTTCCCTCCCGTCGAGCTGATGCGTTTCTTCACCCCCTTTGGCGTTGGCAAATTCAACGACCGCGTCCGCATCGACGGACTGGAATGGGAAGATGAAACCTTTTACAAGCAAGAAGTTACCGATCTCAAACCACTGCTCGAAGGCGAGGTATGGATAGGCTGTTTCATTGGCAACTATGACGGTGGCGGACACATCGTCAGCCTCGACATCAAATCCTATCCTAATGATTATGAATGGGCACTCGAATCCAACGGCAAACACATCGTCGAGCCGCTTGTCAACACCTGCAACGTCCTCGAGATGGCAGGTCAGAACTATGGCCGCATCTTCGGCACCGACAGCCTGACCGTTACCTTCTGGATCGCCGACAGCAATCAGCAGACCACCCTTCGCTACATCAGCACCGGACACGGCGGATGGGGCGGTGGCGACGAGTTCAACCCTAAAGAGAATGAGATATTCATTGATGGCGAGAAGCGCTTCAGCCATACCCCCTGGCGCAGCGACTGCGGTCGGTACAGAGAATGGAACCCCGTGTCGGGCAATTTCTGGAACGGCCTGTCGAGCAGCGACTTCAGCCGTAGCGGATGGTGTCCGGGCACAGCGACACAGCCCGTATACTTCAATCTGGGCAAGATGCAACCTGGCCAGCACACCATAAGTATCGCAATACCGCAAGGCAAACCGATGGATGGAGGCTTCAGCCATTGGAACGTCAGCGCAGCCCTGATTATAGAATGAACTTCAATAGCATAACCATTATTAATGAAGAAGATACTATTCATACTAACCCTACTAACGGTACTTTTCGTAGGTTGTCACAAACGGGTGACCGACACCCACGGCCCCGCCAAGAAGAGCGAGACAAACATACCCGAACTGCCGTTCATCCTTGAAGGCAACTACACG
>Ga0310694_10000467_pt1 | contig 53054 bp, 45 predicted proteins | sample 174DNAGHGhighgp2_FD_203884 | JGI IMG/M metagenome (GOLD analysis project Ga0310694, IMG submission 203884) | Sheep rumen microbial communities from Palmerston North, Manawatu-Wanganui, New Zealand - 1742 DNA GHGhigh gp2 (v2) (version 2) | ecosystem: Host-associated > Mammals > Digestive system... | reverse complement strand
AACCAGTGCTTGCTCAGTGCAGTACAACGTCAAGGATGCCGGTCTGCGTCAGGAGCTGTATCAGGAAGCTGTATGGGCTTGTGCACAGATCATCAAACAAGAGGACTATAAGTTCAAAGATAACTTTGAGGACGTGTTCAAAGACCTCTGTGCTGATGTGACCGACTACTCCAAGTCGGAGTGGATCTGGGCGCTGCCGTTCCTGGACGGTGCGCGTGGTCAGGTGCTGGCGTTGACGGGCAATAAGATGTCCACCAACTGTGCCGGTGCGTTGATCAACACCATCTCTTACGGTGCAGGAAACAACAACAATGCCAAGACGCAGGCGATGATCGAGATCGTGCCGACGTTCTACTACGCGTATGCCAAGAACGACAAACGTCGTGACATCACCATCCTGCCTTGGACTTGGGAGTACGACGATGGTAGCGGTACCGCATCGAGCGGTCTGGTGGACGTAGCGTTCCCGGGTGTGCCGGCTACGGATAAGAAAGTATATCAGAAGCAGTCGAACATCAGCCAGATGTACCTCGGTAAACTGCGCGTGGAGTGGATGAAGCGTAGCTACTCGTCCAACGAGGACTGTATCGATATGCCGGTACTCCGCTACACGGACATCCTCTTGATGTTTGCTGAGGCTGCCATCGGTTCGAAGGAAGGCAATGCGCCGTCTGACCTGTACGGCATCAGCGCGCAGGAGTGTTTTGATAAGGTACGTGCGCGTGCGGGCTTGGCTTCGACACCGCTCACGTTCAACGCCATCGTGGATGAGCGTGCGTTTGAGTTCTGCGGTGAGAACCTCCGTAAGTACGACCTGATGCGTTGGGGTCTGCTCAAAGAGAAACTGGAGGCTGCACAGGCTGCTTGCTTCGATTTGCAGAACAACACCGGTGCTTATGCCGGTCGTCCGGACACCGTTTGGTTCCACTTCACCCGTAACGATGAGTACGCTCAGAACGGTGCTGCGTATGTCTTCGACCGCTTCGTAGGTCTGGATCTGGGTGCTACCAAACCGGCTGAGTTCGACAAAGAGAACGGATGGATCGCTAAATCGTTCTTCGACAAAGACGAAGTGCCGTTCATCACGGCAGACAAATGGTACCTCTACAAGGAAGGCACCAACATCGATATGCACCAGTACTGGCCGATCTTCGATGTGAACATCGCGGCATCGAATGGTACGTTGTGGAACGACTATGAGTACTAAAACAGGTATATACCTTCTCGCTCTGGCTCTCTGCCTCTCTGCTTGTGGAGGCGGAGAACCGGTGCCTCAACCGATCACCAAAGTGCTCGCTTTCCCGGGCGCAGACGGCGGCGGTAAGTACGCTACGGGCGGTCGGGGCGGTGTGGTGGTCCATGTGACCACGCTGGAAGACACCCGTGACCCCTCTACCGGACAGCCAACCATCGGTACGCTGCGTAAGGCACTGCAGATGGACGGCAGCCGTACCGTGGTGTTCGACGTGTCGGGTACGATCAACCTCACCAGCCAACTGGAGATAACGGGCGGTAACCTGACCGTCGCCGGTCAGACCGCGCCCGGTGACGGTATATGCGTAGCCGGATATCCGGTGGTCGTCAAAGCGAGCAACGTCATCATCCGTTACATGCGCTTCCGTATGGGAGACCAGAACAAGGTGGAAGGAGATGCCCTGTCGATCAATGACCACAGTAACATCATCGTGGACCACTGTTCGTTCTCCTGGAGCACGGACGAGTGCGTCAGCTGCTACGGCAACACCGATTTCACATTGCAGTACTGCTTCATCACGGAGAGTCTCAAAGAGTCCGTGCATGCCAAGGGTGCGCACGGGTACGGCGGTATATGGGGCGGCACGAATGCTTCGTTCCACCACAACCTGCTCGCGCATCATCAGAGCCGAAACCCGCGTTTCGACCATGACTTCGTGAACACCAAGTGTGCCGGACCGATAGACTTCGTCAATAACGTGGTCTATAACTGGCAGAGCAACTCCGCCTACGGTGGAGAAGGTACCAACAGAGGTGCCGGAGGTCGGCATGTCAACTTCGTAGCCAACTACTACAAGCCCGGTCCCTCGACCAAGTCGAGCGTCAAGACACGTCTGTTGAATCCGACCACCAAGTGTGCCGATAACTGCGGTAAGAGCCCCGGAGGTACGGTAGAACCAGGTAAGTTCTTCCTGACCGGAAACTACATGTACGGCTCGACGGAAGTCACGGCAGACAACTGGAAGGGCGTTGTGCCCGACGAGTCAAATAAGTTGGCACAGTGCAAAGCCGATACACGTTGGACGGAAGGCTTGACCGCGCTCACCAACGAGCAGAGTGCCGAAGATGCCTATGAGACCGTGCTGACGAAAGCCGGCTGTGTGCTGCATCGAGATGCAGTGGATGAGCGAATCGTGAATGAGGTACGTAACGGCAGCGGCAAACTGGTCAATACACCTTCTGATGCCGGAGGCTATCCGACCTTGGCTGCCGGTACTGCACCGACAGACACCGACCGCGACGGCATGCCCGACGTCTGGGAAGACGAACACGGGCTGGACAAGAGCGCGTCTGCAGACGGCAAACTATACACGCTGGATGACAATTATACGAATCTGGAAGTGTATCTGAACAGTTTGGTACAAGATTTGTACTAAAATGTATGAAGGACGATGTACGATGTACGATGTACGAAGGATGTACGATTTAGAAATTTTGAAATTTAGAGATATGAAACGGTCATTATTTATTTCTGCGCTGGCGCTGATGAGCGTGCTGGCAGTTGCTCAAAACCCGTATGACAAGTATTACACTGCCGATCTGCCGTGTGCAGTGGAGCATGTGCAGCCGGTTGTGATCCCGGACTACACGGTAACGCTCACCGACTTCGGTGCGGTGGGAGACGGTGTGACGGATTGTTCCGAGGCGTTCAAGGCCGCGCTCAAGCACCTGGAGAAACAAGGCGGCGGACACCTTATTGTGCCTAACGGAACCTGGTTAACAGGCCCGATCAAGCTCATCAGTAACTTCGATCTGCACCTCGAGGACAATGCAACCATCCTGTTCTCGACCAACAAGGAACTGTATGTACAGGCCTCGGACACGCTGCGCGACGGTAGTAAGAAATGCCACGCGTGTGTGTATGGTTCCAAGCTGGAGAACGTATCCATCACCGGTTACGGCACCTTGGACGGACAGGGTATCTATTGGCGTCCGGTTAAGCAGAAGAAAGTGAGCGAAGAGCAGTGGAATGAGTTGCTGGCGATGGGTGGCAAAGTGATGGCAGACGGTAATAGCAAGAACTGGAAGATATGGTATCCGTTCAACCTGAAGGCCGAGTACAACGTGCCCAATATCGCTGCTGATGCGATCACGCAGGAGAAGATGCGTCCGCATTTGGTGAACATCACCGACTCCAAGAACCTGCTTATTGAGCATGTGCATCTGCTCAACTCGCCGAAGTTCCACTTGGTACCGACGCGTATTCAGAACCTGATCATTGACGGTGTGAATATCCGTTGTCCGCATTGGGCGCAGAACGGTGATGCGATGGACCCGGGAAATATACAGGTAGCTCTGATCGTGAACTGCAACCTGTCTTGCGGTGATGACGGAATCTGTATGAAAGGCGGTGTGGGACAGAAAGGTGTGGATGCCGGCCCGCAGCGCGATATCCTTATTTGCAACGACACGGTCTATCGTGCACACGGTGGCTTCGTCATCGGTTCGGAGTTCAGCGGCGGTATGCAGCGCATCGTAGTCAAGGACTGCCGTTTCGAAGGTACGGACATCGGTTGCCGTTTCAAATCGGCTCCGGGTCGTGGTGGTTGGTGCGAAGACATCTACTGCTACAACATCATCATGAAGGATATTCTGGAGTCTGCGTTCCTTATCTCTTCGGGTTATGCCGACAAGGGTGCGGGCGTGAGTGCAACGGACAGCGATAACAAGAATGCGTTCTTCCCCGATTGGTCGAACATTACATTCCGTAACATCACTTGTATCGGTTCCAAGCAGGCTGTGGAGATCCAGGGTCTGAAAGGCAAACCGGTTCACAACATCCTCTTTGACCAGGTGACGATCATCGGTAACCGAGGCGGAATCAAGATGGAGTGGGCGGAAGATATCAACTTCACCAACTGTAACATCAACCCCAAACCGATGCCGATCACGGACTATAAAAAGATTAAAAACGTCCGTTATAACGGCAAAGACCCTGACGCTGCAGAGTAAAAAATCAAAAATTCTACATTTTTCGGCAATATGTACTTGCATATATCCGAAAAATGTAGTACCTTTGCAGCGGAATTTATCAAGAACACGTGTGTTTGAGAAAAATACCCTCTTTGGGGATTTGTAAAACGTAGTTTACAACAAACCAATATTAACAATTTTAAAAATCAACAATTATGAAGAAATTTTTCCTCTTCGCAGCTGCAGCTGTTGCAGCAATGACTATCAACGCACAGGTTTATGACCTCAACGAGATGAACTTTGCTCAGAGTGATCTTACTGTGGTTAACGGTACTATTACCGACAACGCATCTAAGAGCTATTTTGAGGTAAAGAACAATGAGGGTGAGACCGTAGAGTTGTCTATCGCTCAGTTGCCGGGCATCAAGTTCACCTACAAGAACTCGGCAGTAAAGACTGCTTTCAAGGTTTACTACATCACTGAGAGTAACGCAAAGGGTAAAATCCAGATGGACGGTAACCAACGTGACGTTGTTTTCTCGAATGTACCGGTAGGTGCAACGATCGTTCTTTATGTAAACTCCAAGGGTAGCACCGGTGCTCAATTCATTGACAGCGACAAGGGTACTGCTTTCACAGGCGCTGTAGCTGTTAACCCGTCTGCAGCCGGCATTGGCACCGCTCTTCCGGGCAAGGACAATGAGACCGATATGTATCCTATCGAGTTGACGGCTATTGCGAACGAGGTTGTTGTTCGTGAGACCGCAGGTGGTTATATCCTCCACAAAATTCAGATCCTTGGTAGCCAGGATATCGAGAACACCAACGCAGAGGTTAAGACCATCAAGCGTTATGAGAACGGCCAACTCGTTATCATCAAGAATGGTGTGAAGTACAACGCTCTCGGTACTGTTATCGAGTAATCGGTTCGCTTCAACGAATTCAATAAATGGCTCGCAAACGCGAGCCATTTTTGTTTGTTAGCCTTCCGCGATCTTGAGCGCGGCATTGATGCCGTCGAGTGCGGAGGATGTGATGCCGCCGGCATAACCGGCTCCTTCTCCGCAGGGATAGAGTCCGGGGGTAGAGACGGATTGGAGGGTGTCGGGGTCACGCGGAATACGGATGGCACTGCTGCTGCGGCTCTCGACACCGACAATGACGGCATCGTTGGTGAGGAAGCCCGGGTACTTACGGTCAAAGTCGCGGAAACCTTGTTGTAAGCGTGCTCCTATATGTGCAGGTAGCCATTGGTCCAGACGAGAGGGGATGATGCCCGGCAGGTAACTGCAGGCGGGCAGGGATTTGGATTCGCGTCCTTCTACGAAGTCGCGTAAGCGTTGAGCGGGTGCTTGGGCCTCAGGACCTCCGTGCTCAAAGGCAAGGTGTTCCAGGGCTTCTTGGTATTCGAGGCCGCGGAGCGGATCGGAACCGGGTATATCTTCGGGGTTGATCTGAACGACCATACCGGAGTTGGCATAGGGTGAGTTGCGGTGGGAAGCGGACATGCCGTTGACTACACACGAGTCCGGTGTGCTGCCGGCAGGAACTATATGTCCGCCCGGGCACATGCAGAACGAATAGACACCCCGTCCGTTGACTTGGGTAACGAGCGAGTAGGACGCGTTACCGACGTAGTTGATGACTTCGAGATCGCGAGACTTCGAGATGTCGAGATGGTACATTAACTTATTGATGAGCGGCTGCGGGTGCTCTGCTCGTACGCCCATGGCGAAGCCTTTGGTCTCGAGCGCTACGCCTTCAGCGGCTAACATGCGGTAGGTGTCATGGGCGGAGTGACCAATCGCCAGTATTACTGGCGTAGTTGAAAGTTGAAAGTTCTTATCTCCTTCGGAGAACGATCTGAAGGTATGGAAAGTTGAAAGGCTTTCTATTTTGGTCTCGAAATGGATCTCTCCGCCGTGAGCGAGGATACATTCGCGCATTCGTTTGATGATGGTCGGCAGTTTATCGGAGCCGATATGGGCGTGTGCTTCGTAGAGGACGGTGTCGGGCGCGCCGAAGTAATGGAAGAGTTCCATGACGCGCTGCATGTTACCGCGTTTTTTGGAGCGGGAGAACAGTTTGCCGTCCGAGAAGGTGCCGGCACCTCCTTCGCCAAAGCAGTAGTTGGACTCGGGGTTGAGTCTTTCGTTGCGGTTGAGCAGGGCGATGTCTTTCTTGCGCTCGCTGACCTCTTTCCCGCGTTCGTAGATGATGGGTTTGATGCCATGTTCCATGAGCGTGAGGGCGGCAAACAGACCAGCCGGGCCGGCTCCGATGATGACGGCTTGGCGCGGAGCGTTGTGCACGTCTTGGAACACAGGCGGCTCGTAGAGGGAAATAGGGGCCTCTTTAGCAACGGGTTTGCCGTTGTCGTCGGTCAGAATAGTGAGATGCACGCGCAACTCGCGTTGCCGTGCATCTATACTCCGCTTGACGATGCGCCATTGTTGTTCGGCGATATACGCTTCGCGGGGGCTTAATATAAGGCTTTCGGTATTCAGCATTCAGAAGTCAGATTCTTTTTTTTGTCTGATGCAGGTCTGACCCGGCTGACATCTCACTTGCCAATCTTATTGAGAACGGCTTCCAGGCCGAGTTCTTTCACTTTCTCGGTGATCTTAGCTTCGAGTTCTTCGCACAAGTCGGGGTTGTCAGCCAGTACATCTTTGACTTTGTCGCGTCCCTGACCGAGTTTGGTGTCGCCGTAGGAGAAGAACGAGCCGGATTTCTTGATGACCTCGGTAGCTACTGCGAAATCGAGGATCTCACCAATGCGGGAGATACCTTCGTTGAACATGAGGTCGAACTCGGCTTTCTTGAACGGAGGAGCGACTTTGTTCTTGATTACTTTGACGCGCACCTGGTTACCTTTGATCTGGTCGCCGTCTTTGATTTGTCCGGTACGGCGGATGTCAAGACGAACGGACGCGTAGAACTTAAGGGCGTTACCACCGGTGGTTGTTTCGGGGCTACCGAACATGATACCGATCTTCTCACGCAACTGGTTGATGAAGATGACGGTTGTGCCGGTTTTGTTCACCGACGCAGTCATCTTACGCAGTGCTTGCGACATGAGACGTGCCTGGAGGCCGACTTTGTTGTCACCCATCTCACCGGTGATCTCTGCTTTCGGTGTGAGGGCTGCTACGGAGTCAATGACGATGAGGTCCACAGCGGCAGAACGAATCAGTTCATCTGCGATCTCCAGGGCTTGTTCACCGGAGTCGGGTTGTGAAATGAGGAGCTCGGCGATGTTGACACCGAGTTTCTCTGCATAGAAACGGTCGAAGGCGTGCTCGGCATCGATGATAGCAGCGATTCCGCCTGTTTTCTGCACCTCAGCCATGGCGTGGATAGCGAGGGTGGTCTTACCGGACGACTCCGGGCCGTAGATCTCGATGATACGTCCGCGGGGGTAACCGCCTACGCCAAGTGCGTAGTTCAGACCCAGACTACCTGTCGGGATCACGGGAACGTTTTCAATATTCTCGTCGCCTAATTTCATGATGGCGCCCTTGCCAAAACTCTTGTCAATTTTCGCCATGGCGGCCTGCAGTGCTTTGAGCTTGTCTGCATTCGGTGCTTGTTTCTCTGCCATAATATATCTGATTTACGATTTACAAATTTACGATGTACGATTTATGTACGATTTGGTCATTTTTCCATTTGACCATTTCTCGGTGCAAAATTACAAAAAAAAAAGCACATACACAAGAATTTAATAAATTTTTTATTAAATTAATCGTATGAACTTAGTGAATTAAGAAGTATGTGCTCACTTTTTTTCAAAATATCTGCAATATTGTGCTAAACCGCAGGTTTCGCATTGTGGCTTGCGGGCTTGGCAGACGTAGCGTCCGTGGAGCAGAAGCCAGTGATGGGCCTTGGGAATGATGTGGGCAGGGATGTATTGGACGAGTTGTTTCTCGGTCTGCAGCGGGTTTTTGCTGCTGGTTGTGAGCCCAAGTCGTTCGCTGACGCGGAAGATATGGGTGTCGACCGCCATGGTGGGTTGATTCCAAATGACCGCGCAGACGACGTTGGCGGTTTTACGTCCGACCCCTTGGAGCGTCTGCAGGTCGTCTATGTTATCGGGCACTTGGCTGTCGTAGGCTTCGACCAAACGCTGTGCCATCTGTACCAGATGTTCGGCTTTGGAACGCGGGTAACTGACCGATTTGACGTATTCGAAGACCTCGTCGGGTGTGGCAGAGGCCAAAGTTTGGGGTGTGGGGTAGGCAGCAAAGAGGGCAGGGGTGACGAGGTTGACGCGCTTGTCGGTACATTGGGCCGAGAGCATGACCGCAACGAGGCATTGGAAGGGGTTTTCAAAATGCAGTTCGCTCTCAGCTACCGGCATGTTGGCTTCAAACCACGCCAAAATATTTTCAAACCTCGCTTTGGTCGTCATGATAGGTGCGGCTTAAGAATGTGAGTACTTGTGTCGCCTGTTGTTGCACAGAAGCGGTCTCCCGGGTAATCTCTTTTTTCTGTAACTTCAGCATCATAATCTGATAGAGTAACACGAGGCATGCTTCGATATCTGACATCGTAGGCCGGTCGGTTTTGGCCTTCAGTAGATTCAGACTCGGTTGCAAACGAATGATGGCAGCGCGGTACATGGCATCTTCGTTGAGAAGCGTAGTATGCAGGTCTTCCAGTTCGGAAAGCGCATTATTGGCTAAGGCCAAATGACCACCCTCTACGATACCTTCGCGATGCATCATCTCGTTTAGATCATGTAACTCAGGTGTTGCCTCTGCATTTTGCGGAAACGCCCGCAAATAGTCCTCCATCTGCCATAGATAGAGAATATATTCGGCTATATTGTCTTTTTTAGATTTCATTCGAACAATGAATTCAATCGTCAATCAATCGTTAAATCGTCATTCGTCCAATCGTCAATCTCGCTCATGAAGATCTCAATGTCGCGGCGATCCTTTTTGGTCGGGCGACCTGTGCCGCGGTCGCGACCACCGTTACCCGCCATACGTGCGAGTTCGAGTATCTCGAGTTGGGCAGGAGAGGTGCAATCCTGCATGTATTCGGGTACCAGTTTGGCGCCGAGACGGTTCTCTGTCAGTTGGAGTACCTTATACGTATACGTAATCGGACCTTTGCGTACGTTGAACGTATCGCCGATCTTGAAAGTGCGGCTGGGTTTTAGCTGTACGCCATTCATCGTGATACGCCCGTTCTTGCAGGCGTCAGCGGCGATAGAGCGGGTCTTATAGATCCGCATAGCCCAGAGATATTTATCGACACGAACTTCCATATTATTGGCTATCAGCATTCAGCTATCAGCATTCAGCTTTTTTCGCGAAGCTGCGACATGTATTTTTTTATCATACTACGAATCTCGCAGATTTCTTTTGATAGCGAATTAAACTGCTCAATAGTTATAAAACCGGTGTCTTTTGCTAAAAGGATTTCATATTCCACTTCGGAAGCAGATCCTGCAGCAATATTTAAAAATTGAGCCAATTCTGCCCGGGAGTTTCTACCACACCCTTCTGCTATATTAGTTGGAATAGATGCCGCTGCTCTCCTGATTTGATTAGTTTGCCCAAATAATTCCTCTTTTGGGAATTGCTCTCGGGTTATTCTATATATATCTAATGTTAGTTGGTGGCTGCGTTGCCACATGGCTAAATTATGGTAGTCTTGCATAATAATTCTGATGGCTGACGGCTGACGGCTGATGGCTTACTTGTTATTGTACTGGTTCATGGTTCGGTCGATGCCTTGCAAGCAGAAACTCGGGATGATTTCCGTGGTTACTTTGAGGCGGTCGTCGATGGTCTTTTTCTCCTCGTCGGTCCATTCGCCGAGCACGAAATTGATTTGTGTTCCGCGTGTGTACTCGTTCCCTATACCAAAGCGTACGCGCGCGTAGTTCTCGGTACCTAAAACGGATTGGATATTGCCCAAACCGTTATGACCACCGTTAGAACCCTGTTTGCGAATACGAATCGTACCAAACGGCAGATTCAGATCATCCACCAATACCAGCATGTTCTCGACCGGTATCTTTTCCTGTTGCAACCAATAACGCACGGCGTTACCGCTGAGGTTCATGTAGGTGGAGGGTTTGAGGAGCACGAGTTCGGCGTTCTTGACGCGGCAGCGTCCGATGAAACCGTATCGCTTGTCTTCCCACTTGACCTCTTTAGATGCAGCGAAAGCATCGATCATCATGAAACCGATGTTATGGCGTGTACCTGCGTACTCGTCACCGATGTTACCAAGACCGACGATTAAGTATTTCATATTATTGGGGCTGTCAGCATTCAGCTTTCAGCATTCAGTTTTTTCTTAATAAATAGAGGCGAGACTTGCGCCTCGCCTCGTTGTTCTCAGCGCTCAACTTCTGACGGCTGATGGCTGACGGCTGATAGCCGATTAAGCTTGTTTGCTCTGGCGTGTAGCCTTCACCTCAGCGACGCAAGCGTCAGCGGGGTTAACGAACTTCAAGCCTTCGATCTTCACGTCAGCAACGGCGATCTTCTTAGCGAGGCCAAGGTTGGTAACGTCGATGTTGATACGATCAGGGAATGCGGTGTAGATACCACAAGCTTTGAGTTTGCGCATGTTCTGAACCAGTTTACCACCGGCTTTAACACCCTCAGCAAGACCGTTCAGTTGAACAGGGATCTCTACAACAACCGGCTTCTTCTCGTCTACTGCGAGGAAGTCAATGTGCAGGGCCTTACCGTCGATCGGGTGGAACTGAAGCTCCTTAACGATTGCTTTGGTCTTGGTGTCACCAACAGTCAGGTCAACGATCTGGGTGTCCGGGCTGTAGATGAGTTTGCGAACGTCAGCAGCAGCTACCGTGAAAGTAGCGTTGATGCCACAACCGTAAATGTTGCAAGGAATGAGTTCCTCTGCGCGGAAAGCCTTAGCAGCTTTCTTACCGTACTCGCTACGCGGAGTACCTACTAATGCGAATTCTTTCATAATTTTTTTTTAGAGCCTTCAGTCTTCAGCATTCAGCATTCAGACTTTTTCTTTCTGACGGCTGATGGCTGACGGCTGATAGCCAATTTAAATTGTTTGTGTTACTTAATACCGTGTATTCCATACACATAAGCCTTCAGCATTCAGTTTTCAGCTTTCAGACTATAAAGGCTGCCTGCGCAGCCTTTTGTTGTCCACCGAGGAGTCGAACCTCGCTTCTCGGAACCAAAATCCGGTGTAATACCGATATACGAGTGGACAAAACCATTTACGATTGGACGATTTACGATGTACGATTTATCGCCTTCTCGTCAAAAGCGGGTGCAAAAGTACTGCTTTTTTTTGACATACGCAAATTTTGCAGCACTTTTTTTCACTTTTTATGCTTTTTTTGTTATTTTGCGACTACCAAATAGTAGTTTTTCTCACCCTGACGGGCACGATTAACTATTATTTGGCGATGACCAAATAATAATTTTTCTCACCCTGACGGGCACGATTAACTATTATTTGGCGATGACCAAATAATAATTTTTCTCACCCTGACGGGCACGATTAACTATTATTTGGCGATGACCAAATAATAATTTTTCTTACCTTTTTGGAAAAGGAGGTACTTTCCGTTCAGCAAATTAGCATCGGTGAGCGGGGTGGCAGGGTCGGTGAGTTTCTCTTTGTTGAGCGAGAAGCCGTTGGCCTGGATCATCTTACGCGCTTCACCTTTGGAGGGGAAGATGTGGGTCTTCTCTGCGAGCAGGTCCAAAGGACCGATACCGGCTTTGAGTTCGTCCATCGGGATCTCATAGGTCTCCACGCCGTTGAAGACATCGAGGAAGGTAGCCTCGTCCAATGCGCGCAGGGTGTCTGCGGTCGCGTTGCCGAAGAGGATGTTGGACGCTTCCACTGCAGCGTTGTAGTCCGCCTCGGAGTGAACCATGCAGGTTACCTCTTTGGCAAGACGTTTCTGGAGTACGCGCAGGTGCGGAGCCTGTTCGTGCTCGGCGATGAGGGCTTCGATCTCCTCGCGAGTGAGGGAGGTGAAGATCTTGATGTACCGTTTGGCATCATCGTCGGAGACGTTCATCCAGAACTGGAAGAACTTATACGGGCTGGTGTATTTCTTGCTCAACCATACATTGCCGGACTCGGTCTTGCCGAACTTACCGCCGTCGGCTTTGGTGATAAGCGGGCAGGTGAGGGCGAAGGCGGTCTTGCCGTTCATCTTGCGCATGAGCTCGATGCCGGTGGTGATGTTGCCCCATTGGTCCGAACCGCCCATTTGCATGAGGCAGTTCTTGTGCTCGTTGAGATAGACGAAGTCGTAGCCCTGGAGGAGCTGGTAGGTGAACTCGGTGAAGGACATACCCTGCGAGAACTCGCCGTTGAAGCGTTTCTTGACAGAGTCTTTCGCCATCATATAATTGACGGTGATGAGTTTGCCGATATCGCGCGTGAAATTAATAAAGGTGTAATCCTTCATCCAATCGTAGTTGTTGACCAGTTCGGCTGCGTTGGGCGCGTCGCTGTTGAAATCGAGAAAATGCTCGAGTTGCTCGCGGATACATGCCACGTTGTGACGGAGGATCTCTTCGGTGAGCAGGTTACGCTCGGCGGATTTGCCGGAAGGGTCACCGATCATACCGGTTGCGCCTCCGATGAGGGCGATGGGTTTGTGGCCGCACGCTTGCAGGTGACGCAGCATCATGATGCCGCAGAGGTGGCCGATATGCAGACTGTCCGCTGTGGGGTCGATACCTACGTAGGCGGTAGTCATTTCTTTCATCAATTGTTCCTCCGTACCGGGCATAATATCCTGTAACATGCCTCTCCAACGGAGCTCTTCTACAAAATTTTTAGTCATATATTTGTTATAATTTATTCTTTCAAAAACCTTTGCGGGTGCAAAGGTACTACAAATTTTGCACATACGCAAATATTTTGGGCAAAAAAAGCTGCACCTCGTGAGAGATGCAGCCCATAAGTGAGTAAAGTTTTAAAGTGTGTTTTTCATGGAGTCCTTTTTCAAAGACTTTATTTCTTCCAATAGGTACCTATCGGATAACCGTTTTCGGAAGTGAGTTTGATGGTGTCACCTTTCAACTCATAGAAGACACGTTCGCTCTTGTGTGACGAGCCGGTGTCCTGTTTGCCATCCTTGGTCTCATAGAAACCGCCTGTGTAAGCTAAGTCGATGTAGTGATCCGCTTCGTTGAGGGTGTAGGTACCATAGTCTACCTGACGCTCGGTACGTTGCGTGCGCGCCTGGTCAGCATAGATTTCCCAACCCCACTCGAAGTCGTCACCGTTTCCGAAGTAGAAATACTCGCGCACAGGGATTTCTCCGCGGTCATAATCGCAAACGAACTTCACACCTTTGATCGGGTGTTGCGGATCGTTGCTGTTACAAGCTGTGAATGTCAATACACTGGCTACCAGTGCGATGGCGAAAATAAAGAATTTTTTCATAATGATTTATTGCTTGGTGTATGTTTCGGTGTATGCACTGCCGGTGCCGTAGAGGCGGATAACGGTCAAAGTGTTGCCTTCGATGGAGTACTTGATTTGCTCGTCAGCCAGTGAGAAATCGTCCTGCTTGGTGTACTCTTGACCATCATTGGTCCAACTACATTCGGCATAACTGATGGTAACAATTTCTTCGTTGATCTTGTACGTACCTTTGATGATCTGACCGAAGTGTACCTGGTCACCAAAGTACTTGAAGTCACTATAGGTGAAATTGTTACGTCCGTCGAAAGTAACTTTCTGTTCCGAGCGCGCATCTCCGTAGTCTTCGATATGTTGCCAAGTTCCTACGAGCGGATCGTTGGGGTTGTTGCCATTACAAGATGTGAATGCCAGTACACTTGCTACAAGCGCAAAGGCGAAAAATAATACTTTTCTCATATTCTTTAATTCGTTATACATTCATTCCGTCATTCGTTATTCTACGCGGGTGTAATATCTGTAGGACTCTTGGACGGAGCCGTCCCACTCCGATGTAGTCGTCTGGCCTACGTAGAACACCTGAGGCGTCAGAGAGGAGATTTCTTCCCAACTGTAATCAGGAATCTGATCCGGTTTCTCATCGTATCCGTATGCGAACTTACCGTCTTTTATTGCCCACCAGCCGGTCTGGCTTGCGTACTCTTTTTGCTCTTCTATATGGGCAAAGACAATGTTCGTTGCTTCAAACGTACCATCATCATGGAAGGTCCAATACATGACACCCGGGTCAGAGTGCTTCCTTACATCCACTTGGGTGGTTTGGGTTTCGGCATTGTAGTAGATGTGTTGATAGAAGTAGTACTGACATTTCCAAGTACCGAGAAGGCTTTCAGCCGTTTTGGGCAGTTCCTGACCTTCCGCTTTGGGAATGAGCGCCATATAAAGATCTGCTTGCATCTCTTTGAAGTTGATGACAGCAAAATCTTTATTGTATTTTTTGATGGTCACAGCGATTCTTTCTTCATCTTCTCGTCCAAAAGAAAGTTGGTCACCTTCAATCCAATAATTAACCGTGTCGCTACCGTTGAAAATAGCTTGTTCGGTGTTCAGAACATCTATCACCAGGTGCGGCATATAATCTAATTTTCCTTCTACATAGGAACTATCCACACGCCAGGTTGTTCCGGCTAACATCGCGGGAGTAACATCGGTTGAACCGCTGGGGTTGTTGCCGTCACAAGCTGTGAAGGCGAGTGCAAGTGCCGCAAAGGCAAAAACGAAATACTTTTTCATAATTTTATTTCCTTTCAATTATTAGTTTTCTGTTTATTTGATGCGAACAAAGACGGACTCGTAGTGACGATGGGTCATTCCCATAGAAGGGTCGTAGTCGTAGTCGGAGCCGGTGACGAGGTAGTCGTCGTTGAAGACAAGGATATCCTCGGGATGACCGTACTCGTGCATGTCAGCGAGAGAGGAGTAGGTTCCGTAGCAAATCTTTTTCTCTGCGACGTTCACTTCCCAGATACCTTCCATGTTGGGATTCGGGCTGGAGTCTTCGTAGAGCATCTTGTTGTTCTCTTTGAACGTGATCCATGTGATCATACCACCGACGGTGTAACTGGTTTCCTCGGAGCCATCCACTTTGGTTTCGGTCATAGAGCCAATGACCATTTTGTACTTGCCGAGCAGCGCCGCTTCGGAGATAGCATTCTGTTTGCTGCGGTCGAGGGTAGGGAGCGCAGAGATATAATAGGTCCGCACGTTGGGATCTTGACCAGCTTTCACTACCGTACCTTTTTCGTCCAACGAAACGATTTCGTACTTGGTCTCCATTTCGCCATCGTTGGTGATGTAGAGGAAGCCTTTTTCATATCGGAAGGCGCACACATTGTTGCCTATCTGGATCGAGGTCTCGCTGGGGAGGAAGATCGGCTGGCACATGTGGGTTGTGGTGTATTCACCGACATTCACAGAGTCGAGAAACCAAGTAGTGCCGACATAGTCTTTGATGTTCAACTCGTCCGGATTGGTCGGAGTGTTGGGGTTACAAGCCGTGAAAGCAAGTGACAAAGCCACAAAGGGCAATGCACAAAGGATGAATTTTTTCATAATGTTTTATAATTTTTATTTAATTAGTTCTGCTACATTGCCGAGGATTTCGCCGACTACCACGTCCATAAGACGGGTGCGCTGGGAGTAGTTACCGATGCCTTTGCAGTGGTCCACGGTGAGGACGGCCAGTTGTTTGCCGGTCTTGATGTCGATGAGTTTGAGTTTGCCGCAGATGATGGCTCCACCGGTGTTCTTGCCCATACCGAAAGCCGAGGCAGTGCCGCTTCCCATATCGACCTGTGTGACGGTGAGCACGAATTTATATTTCGCCTTGGCGGGATCGACCCAGATACAGTGCGATTTGAGGTCGTCGTCTTTCGTCTTGGCGTACTCTTTCCATACGACAGGGGGGACGGTGATGAGGACACCGTCTTTGTTCTTCTTGTTAAAGCACTTGCGTCCCGGGTATTTCTCCCAAGCGGTACAGTTGACGATGAAGCGCTTGAGTTCGGGCCAATCTTTGATCCAATCGGCGCCTTGCGCTTCGTTGTACTGGTCCACAGTGCCGTGTGTCTTGTCCACTTTGTTACTACGGTCGAACTCGACCACTTGGGCTTTGGACCAATCGATCTCTACATAGGCATACTCGCCGGCTTGGTTGAGTACGCTGAGGCTACCGGACTCCAGTTTGACTTCCGCAAAGAGGAAGGTGCTGAGGGTCATGAGAACGGAAATAAAGAAAATCTTGCGCATAGTCATTATTTTTGAAAAATAGTAATATTGTTCAAAACCACGCACAAAAGTACTGCTTTTTTTTCAAAAAGCACTTGCAAATCGTACAAATTTATTCTCAAATCGTACAAAAATGCAGATTCAGCTTATTTTTGCCTGTTCTGCTGGCGGAATTGGAGGGGAGTGAGACCGGTCAGGTCTTTGAATACCCGATAGAAGGTCGGGTCAGAAGCAAAACCGCTGAGTGCCATCGCTTGGGTGAGGGCCTCATGGTCGGAGGAGTATTGCGGATCTAAAAGAATCGTTTTGGCATACTCGACGCGGTACTGTGCGACGAGTTGGGAGAAGGTGAAGTTGGAGCGTCGGTTGATGCACGCGGAGACATAGGTGCGGTTGGAGCCGACGGCGTTCGCGAGGTCTTGGATGGTGAGATGGGGGTTGGTGAAGAGTTGCTGTTCGCGCAAGGCAGTAGTGATCTTATGGAACAGTTCGTCGGTCTCGGCAGTGGTCGCCCTATCGGCTTTCGCGTCTTCTTCTTGGGGCGCAACTGTTTCTGCGGGCATGGTAGTATGTGCGGCTACGTATCCTAGGCCGAAGAGAAGGATGGACATCATGACTGCAGGGATGCAGACGAGCACACTACCATCGAAGCGTTCGCGACCGAGGATATTGAGTAAGGTGGAGACTACTGCTGTGATACCGATGAGGATGAGTAAGAGACGGGTAGGGTTCAGCAAGTGACTACGGTAGTCGGTGTAGGTGTTATCCAAGCGTTGTTGGGTGGAGCGAAGCAAGAGAAAGCCGCGGGTCCAAACCCAGATGACTTGGATGGCAAAGCAGATACGTGCTATTTGGGGGTAAAAGACGAAGGGAATGATGACGGCAGGGAGGAAGAGGACGTAGTTATCCCACGTCATGCGTGTACGCGTGAGTGCGCGCAGGTACATATAATATATAGGATATACAGAGAGGTTGGCGATGAAGTAGGTGTAGGCACCGATCGTGCTTTCCACGTCTGAGAAATAGAGCCAGTGGTCGGTGTACAAAACCGTGGAGGCCAAGTAAAAAAGAAGGATCGTCCACCGGATACGGGGTTCTTCTTTGTGCCGGAAGAATCGCATGATGAAAAAGATGAACCAGAAGAGGCACACCATCATCGGAAGCGAAATTATCCAGGAGTATAACAAGTTTGGCACGGTTATTGTAATACTATTTATAGAATGTTGAATATTTCTCCGGGATCTACCGGAACTAAATAGAGATTGTTTGTTATATTAAGGGAAAGAGGCTGTCGGGAGACAGCCCTTTTTAAGTTTCACTCGGTCACTTTACGATATTTACCTTCGATGAGGAGCATACCGGGTAGGATTTCGCCTCCGGAGATCTTGACGAAGGTGGTGTAGGGTAGTGTGGCCCCGTCGGCTTTTTCGAGCACAGCGTTGTAGCGGTTGTCCCAGATGGCACCTTTCTTGGCTTTGACGGTGGCTACGTACTTATAGGTTGTCTTGCCGGTCTCGGGGTCTTGGATCCGTTGCACGACTTGGAACTTGGACCCATCGGTGATACCTTCCTTCATACCGATCTTGGCCGCGTAGCCTTCTATCTTACCGCGTTCGTTGCTCAGCACTTGGAAGACAGGGGTCTTGACTTTGAAGTCCTCGTACTGTTTGGCGAGTGCGACGATGTTCTTATCCATGGAACGTGCGCAGATGGTACGTACCAGTTCGGTGCGTTCGTATTGTCCTTTGAGCACGGATTTCTTGTCGAACTCGTACTCGTGCGCTACGTACTTGAGGCGGTAGGTGGTGTTGTCGTCCAGGAACGCCTGCACTTTAGCCGGGTCGGGTGTGCCGGTATAGTGGAATTGGTAGAAGACAGCGGCAACGGAGTCGTTCCACTCGAGCTGGTACAGATACGAGTGCGTCTTGACCTTGAAGCCGGTGAAACTGTCTGCTATCTTTCCTGCCGCGTTGGCCAGTTCGCGTCCTGAGCTGCCACCGGTGAGCCCGTCCAAGATACCTCCGAGGACACCCATCGCCAGTTTGGCTGCTTCAGCTTCCTGCTCAGCGGTGATGTAAGTGATGTCGTTAACGAGCACGAAGGTGTTGTTGAGTAACTCTTCGCCGGCATCACTCAGGGTAGCCAAACCGCGTGTGGTCTGCAGTGCGACGGCTACATCGATATCGTTGGCGTTGTATTGTCCGCGGGTCTGGATGAGTTCGGTGTTGAAGGTGGCGTCTTCGACGCTGGTGCCTTCCAAACCAAACCACTTAGCGATCATCTTCTTCGCCATCTGGTTCTCGTTGAGCAGGTTCTCGGTGTACTTGGCGTTTGCCTGCAGTTCGGAAGCGGTGAGTTGGTGACCGTAAGTCGCTTTGTAGTAACCCGAGTCACGGCGTTGCACGCCCCAGATGGTGCTGTTGTCTATGATACGCCAGCCGTTGATGTTGTGGTCATCGTACTTGTCGGGAATAGGCAGGGAGTCGAAGGCCTTGAAGATCTCGTAGCCGAACTCGTCCTCGGGGTGATAGACGAGGACCATGGCTAAGGAGTTACGACGATAGGACAATGCTTCTTCTGCTTGTGCCGGCAATGTGACACAAGCGAGAAGAAGCATTATTGGTAATTTGTAAATGGTAATTGGTAATTTACTCATCTCTTACAGCAACGTTCTGAGGAACTCAATGTTCGTTGTCTGGTTCGGCTGGTGGTTACCATACGAAACACCGATCTGGCGTGCAGCATCGATTTGCAGTTTCTGGATATCCACACCGTCCTGGTATTTCTTCATTTCGAACTTCCAATCGTCCAGCACTTTGCCCTTGATCTCTTGATAGAGTTCCATGGCTTCGTCGTAGCAACCTGCGTCCGGCGTGATGAGTGCCAGGTACTGACCTGCCAGTGCGGCACCGGTAGCGTCCTGTGAAGCCGCCCAAGCCTGACGAGCAGCAGCGAGGTTGAGGTTACACTCGTTGTTGAGGTACTGCTGGTAGATCTCCAGGGTAGCCGCGATGGCTGCGTCGTATTGGTCACACTGTGCCGGAATGAGCGACACCAGTTCCAGTGCTTCCTCGTATTTCTTCTGTTTGGCGAGTGCCTGTGCCTGTTGGATGAGACGTGCTGCTTCGTGGTTGTAATAGGCGATGATTTTCTCCTTACCCTCTTTGACGAATTGTGCCAGTTGCGGGCTCTGGAGCGGGATACGGCTCAGTGCGTCCATGTAGCACTTGTTCTCCGTCTCGCCCAGACCGCGTACGGTAAGGCTGGTGGAGGAGAAGATGGTCTTGGCATAGGCATCTACAATGTAGAAGTTGAGTTCCATCTTCTCTGCGATCTTAGCAGGAGGACCGGCGATGACATCCTTGTCCAACGGGGTGGTGGTGACGGTCAGCACGAACTGGCCCATGTAGTTCATACCTGCGACACCGTTGCGGGTGAGCAATTGCGTCAGTTTGTTCTCAACGAGCGCTTTGGCTCCTTGCGGGAACGGCTCTACGTCTTCTACTGCATATACAGAGATAGGCAGGTACTCCGTTTCAGCTGCGAACATAGTTGCGCTTATCAGCGCGGCTACGAATATAGAAAAGATTTTTTTCATAATAGTTATAAGCTTTCAGCATTCAGATTTCAGCATTCAGCCTTCTGACGGCTGACGGCTGATGGCTGACGGCCATTAATTTTTACTTCTCACCGATGATGATGACCGCACGGCCGAGGCCTTTGACGAGCACTTTGCACGGGAGGTTGAACGGCTCTTGTTTGAAGTGTTTCGCCAGTTTTCTTGCAAAACCGTTGGCATCGATAGCACGTCCGCGTTCGTCGTAAACAGGGATACGTACTTGGGTGAAGTTAGCTACGTTCTCCGAAGCGTACGGCATGGTGTAACGACCTTGTACGGTGTTGAGTTGCAGCCAAGCGTCAATGAGATCGATCAGTTCGACACCGTTGTACTCGGTCTCCAGATCCACACCGGCAGCGTTGTTGGCAAACACTTTGATGTCCAAGGTGATCTCGCGACCGATGGTCTGCATCTCGGTGAAGTGATCCATGAGGCGGTTGTTGAAATTGTCCATGTTGGCTACGATAGCCTCTTCGAGCAGTACGTCCACATCAGCGGTCAGAGACGGAGCTCCGGTGCCCGACGCTGCACCAATGGATTTGGCGGTGTAAGCGTCACGCGCCTCGAGGATGTAACTGATCGAGTGTTTCGGACCGAAGTCTTTTACCTCCCAGCTGAGCTCGAGGATGATGTCACACTTAGCAACACGTGCTACCTCGTCCAGCGGGGACTCTGCCAACTCATTGCCGAGTTTGCTGACCGTCATGTTGTCTTCCATTTTCTGGAGTTCGAGGTTCTTGATGACCTGCTCCAGACTCTGCAGCGGGAACTGACGCTCTGCCATGAGGTCGTTCAGTTTGGCGATGGCCAACTTAAGACCCATGTCCTCTTGCAGTGCCTGTTTGTAGTTCGGCACTTTGGTGGTGATACCCATGTTCTCCACTTCAGTGTAATAGCCGTTGGAGATGCACCATACATCGGACGGAACAACCATCAGTTCGGGTTTCTTAATCTGCGCGCTCGCTACCAGCGCTACCAGCGCCAATGCGAGTGTAAAGATATATTTTCTCATTTTAGATTTGACATTTTAGATTTGACATTTTTTAATAGCGTCCTTCGGCGGGAATGATTTTGTCACGGACGAGTCGGTCGCGGAGCGCGTCACGGTTCACGCTGACGGTGATGGTGGTAACAGACTGTCTGCCGTCACGTTGGTAACTGGTGGTGCCGACACGTTTGTCCATGAGGCCTGCGTACTCTTTCCACGGACCGTTGTCCTGGAAGAATGCGCGGAAGTACTGCTCGTTCTTTTCGCGTGCGTTCATGTCGAAGCACAGCGGTTTGAGGTCGGGCACTCCGTTGGTAGCGGATTTGACACCGGAGAAGATCACTTCCTCCACTGCTTTGCGTTGTGCGTCGGTGAAGGCGATGGCGGCAGTGCGTGCGCGTACTTGAACGCGGATAACGAATGAGCCGTCATAATTGGAACTGAGTAGCTGGCTGGGGGCAGTATAGAAAGCCTGTGAACGCTTCGGACCGCAGCCGGTGAAGATGATAGCCGTCAGAACGGCCAGTATAATTGAAAATTTTTTCATAAGTATTCAGTTTTCAGTAATCAGTTTTCAGTTTTAGAAACCATTATTTAAACCTTTGATGATACCGGCAGCCTCGAGTGCGCGACGCAGATCGTCTTTGCGAATGCTGACTACGACTCCGACCTTGTACTCTTTGCCGACCTTGACGGTCTCGGTGGTACCCGGCATGATAGAAGCGTATTTCTGAAACTCACCGCCATCTGCGAAGAAGCGGTTGAAATACTCACTGTACTGCGTCTCTACACCCGGCGTGTTGGCCATCGGACGCTGCGAAACACAACCTTGTCCGCCTCCGTAGCCTTTGAAGATCACACCGTGAACGGCGTTCTTACGGCATTGATTCTCTGCTACGGCTGCTTTGCGGCTGTAGGTCCAGACCTTGACCAGATAGGTACCTTGGATGGCATTTCCTGCACACTCAATTTCATAACGGAACTGGTTGGTGTCCTTGTCCGCTTTTTTCTTTGCACCTGCCCAAACCGGCACGCACAATGCTACAACGAGTAGCGAAAGAAGAAATTTTCTCATAAGCTATAGTGTTTAAAAGATTATATTCCGCGGCAAAGGTACAAATAATTTTTCATATGTGCAAACTTTTTGTGTATTTTGTAGCAAAATAACAAAAAAAATCGCACATACCTTTCGATATGTGCGATTTTGAATACAAAATGTTCAATTAGTAATAATCGTTCGAGCGAACTCTCGCGAGATTAGAACTTGTAACGAACACCGAGCGCGAGGCAGGTCATTTCCCAGTAGAGACCGGATTGGACACCACCCGCGTTGTTGTCCCACATGGCAGCACCCAGAGTCGGACGCCAATCGATGGAGAGTTGGAGCGGGAACCAGAAGTCGTACTCTACGCCTACACGGCCAGCTGCACCGAGGAAACCCCAGTTGCCATTACCGCCTACATAACCTGTTCCGGGAACGAAGGTATAACCTCTCCAGCCGAAACCGCCGGCAAGACCTGCACCCATGTACCAGTGCCATTCACCTTTGTGCTCCCAAGGGAACGTAGCTCCGAACGGATCGATCCAATCGTAGGTAGCAGCAGCTTGTACGGTCGAGCCCCACATGTTGTTATGAAGGGTAGAACCTCCTGCTTTGGTCCAGAAATCCGAACGACCGTCGATAGAGTAACCGAGTTCGATCTCGATCATGTTGTTCTCACCAATACCGTGCTCATAGCTCACACCGTTGAACGCACCGAGGCGACCACCGATAGCACGCGGCTGTGCATAAGCTACGATGCTGGCTACAGCCAATACAGCGATTAAAAGAATTTTTTTCATACTCAATTATCAACCTAAATTCTTAATTCTTAATTTTAAATTTTTAATTATTTGCTCAGCGCCAGCGCAACGTTTACAGCGCAAGCTACGGTACATCCTACCATCGGGTTGTTACCGATACCGAGGAAGCCCATCATCTCTACGTGTGCCGGAACGGAGCTCGAACCTGCAAACTGAGCGTCGCTGTGCATACGACCCAGCGTATCCGTCATACCATACGAAGCAGGACCTGCAGCCATGTTATCCGGGTGCAACGTACGACCTGTACCACCGCCCGAAGCTACGCTGAAGTACGGCTTGCCGGCCAGGATACGCTCTTTCTTATACGTACCTGCTACCGGGTGTTGGAAACGGGTCGGGTTCGTCGAGTTACCGGTGATCGAAACATCCACGTTCTCGTGCCAGAGGATAGCTACACCCTCACGAACATCATCTGCACCGTAGCAGTTCACTTTCGCACGCGGACCGTCGCTGTACGCTTTCTTACGAACGATCTTCAACTCGCCCGTGAAATAGTCGAACTCGGTCTGTACATAGGTGAAACCGTTGATACGGCTGATGATCATAGCAGCGTCTTTGCCCAGACCGTTGAGGATGCAGCGAAGCGGATTCTTACGAACTTTGTTCGCCATCTCAGCAATCTTGATAGCGCCCTCGGCAGCTGCGAAAGACTCGTGACCTGCCAGGAAAGCAAAGCACTGGGTCTCCTCGCGCAGCAGACGAGCTGCCAAGTTACCGTGACCGATACCTACCTTGCGGTCGTCAGCTACGGAACCCGGGATACAGAATGCCTGCAGACCGATACCGATAGCCTCGGCAGCGTCAGCGGCGTTCTTGCAGCCCTTCTTCAGCGCGATAGCGGTACCTACTACGTAAGCCCATTTCGCGTTCTCAAAACAAATACGTTGGGTCTCCTCGCATGTCAGGTAAGGATCGAGGCCGTATTGCTCGCAAATCTGGTTAGCCTCCTCGATGGAAGCGATACCGTTAGCGTTCAGAGCGGCGAGAATCTGTTTCTCGCGGCGGTCTTGCGACTCAAATTTTACTTCACGAATCATAGTCTCTCCTCCTTAGTTTTTGCGTGGATCAATCGATTTAACTGCACCTTGCTCTTTGGTCGTGCGGCCGTACGTACCGGTAACGCTCTTCAGCGCCTCGTCTGCCGGAACACCCTTCTTGATGGCGTCCATGAACTTGCCCATGTGAACGTACTCGTATCCGCAAACCTCATTGTCCTCATCCAGGAACTCCTTGGTGATGTAACCTTCGGTTAACTGCAGGTAACGAACGCCTTTAGCCTTGGTGGAGTAGAGTGTACCGCACTGGCTAACCAATCCCTTACCGAGGTCTTCCAGACCTGCACCGATAGTCAGACCGCCCTCCGAGAACGCGCTCTGCGTACGACCGTAAACGATCTGCAGGAACAACTCGCGCATTGCCGTGTTGATAGCGTCGCAAACGAGGTCGGTGTTCAGCGCCTCAAGAATCGTCTTGCCCGGCAGGATCTCTGCAGCCATAGCAGCCGAGTGCGTCATACCCGAGCAACCGATCGTCTCAACGAGTGCCTCTTCGATCACACCGTCTTTCACATTCAGACTCAGTTTGCATGTACCCTGTTGCGGAGCACACCAACCGATACCGTGCGTCATACCCGAGATATCCTTGATCTCAGTAGCCTTCACCCATTTGCCCTCTTCAGGAATCGGTGCGGGACCATGCTTCGGACCCTTCGCTACAACGCACATTTCTTGTACTTCTTTCGAATAAATCATGTGTTTAAAATATTGTTTGTTAGTATTTTTTTGTTTCTTACCCGTTTTATATTAGTGTATTGTTTATTTGCCTCTTTGTCGTTATATTTGGCGGGCTTTGTTCGTTAGGTCGGATATTATCCGACGTTTATTCTCCGTGCCGCACCTTTTGCGACTGCAAAGGTACAACTTTTTTTTGACATATGCAAATTTTTTGCAAAAAAATCGGAATTATGTCGATTTTTAACGAGGATTGGAGTCCGTTAGTACTGTTAGGTTTCCCCTATATAGGGAAACTAACGTACGTACTAAGGACGTCGTTCCAATCCCGTTAACCTTCGCTTCTTTGTTGGACTTGCGGTGTTTTTGTCCTGTGCTCGCGGCGTTAGACGCGAGTCCATCTCGTCTATTAGCCCGGCATCTCATGCCGGTTTTGCTTTGTCCGTTATGCCGATTAGTAATCGGCGTCCCTAGTCTCCCAGGATTCTCGGTTCCTAGGTCCCTAGTTTCCTAGCCCCCTTGTTTCCTCTCTTTCAGCAATACCATCCGTACGAACACGGGAAACATCCCGTAAACGACCTTCTTGACCCTCCCTTCATTCAGAAACGCGTCGCACCCGCCGTTAAACTGCGCATTCCATCGTTCCCGCAACTCCGCGTACCTCGGATGGTTCTTGTCCTTCACGATCGCACTTGCCTCGCGGCAAACCGCCTGCCAAATCCCGGCCTGCCGTTCTTCCGCCGCCGACCTTGGACTTCGCTTGTAGTCTCGCTTGCGTAAACGGTAAAACTCTTGCGGCCCCATCGCGATAATACGCCCCGAGTCATCGCGGTAACTCTTGATGCGCATCACCATATTCGTCCCGTTTGCGCCTCTCCCGCTCACTTTCCCTCGCAGGATATCCAACCCCGCACTTAAAATTGCTTGTGACATATCTATACGTTTTAATTTTTTACACTTTACACTTTACACCTTACACCTTACACTGCACATCCTGTGCTTATTTTATGCTTGTAATTATTGACTATTTTTTATTTAATCTTTAGTGATTATTTAATGATATATTAATTATTCCTTAGTGATTTAGCATATTGGCACGTAACAACGAACCAGAGTATAGGATAAGTATAGTTTTTAAACCCTAATTTTGTGAAAAATCCCCTCTTTTTGAATTCGTCTGCAAAATTACACAAAAAAAATGACATACGCAAGGATTTAATAATTTTTTTATTAAATTATTCGTTTTTATTTGGTATATTGAGGAAAAAGATGTAACTTTGCAGCGCAAAACGAAAGGAAGACTTATGAAATCTACTATCCGTCGCTCTCTTTGGGCAATTGTTGTGGGGCTGTTGGTTTGCGGATGCTCTGTTTTTCAGGCTCTTAAATTGAAGGATTGCACCTATGAGTACAGCCATATTTCGGATGTCACTTTTTTGGAAATGACGCACAGCGAGTTAGTGAGCATTCAGGGCATCGCCCGTGTGACGCGCTACCTGCGAAACCCGACAGAAGATGTCAAAGTGGGCTTCACGCTTCATCTGAAAGTGAGCAATCCCAATAAAGGCATCGCTTCGATGGAACGGCTCTATTATACGGTGTGTCTGGACGACTCGCTGCAGGTTGCAGAAGGCTCTGTGCCGGAGAACTTCACGGTCCTTGGCGGCACGTCGGCTAATCTGGCTTTGCCGTTGAGTTTCAGCATGAACCAATTGTTCTCGGGACAAGGCAAAGCCAGTTTCCGCAAACTGGCTTTGAACATGATCAACCGTGGCGATTCGCCGAGTAAAATTACGGTCAACCTGCGCCCTGTGATTCGTGTCGGTGGCGCTGCAATGAGTGTCCCGAATAATATCCCCCTGACGTTCGAGTATCCTACTCCGGAAGAGTCCGGCTCCAAACCGCGCCAGTAAGCAACGATGAGTATATTCTACTTCACTTCTCGCCCATCTATCGTATAGACTATGTCTCCGCGGAGAATGTAGATTTGACCGTCTATCAGCACTTTTTGCGGTGCAGAGGCGGGATGAAGGGTCTCTATGTCTTGCAGCGCATAGTAGAACTGGCCGTAGATGATATAGTCCCACGACGGATTCGTCAGTTGCAGCAAGTACTCGCCTGATTGTGTGATTTGTATCGTTACTTCATCGCGGAATGTGTCAGATTTTGGAGCATTGTGTATTGCAGGTGCTTGAGCCGGAGCATTGCGCTGCAGCGTATAGGTGATGTCCGTGCCCATGTTCTCATGAATGGTCAGTTGGTTCCCCTTCAGCGTTGCTACCAATTGGTTCGGGTCCACAGGGTCAACGGTCGATGAACCCGGGTCATCGCCGGTATAGGAGAACAAAGGAATGGTGTCCGAAGGATGTTCTTCTACGTAATAGCCATTAAACTCACATCCATACTTTTGTGCTTTTGGAGAAGAATACACCTGCTCGCCGTCTTTATAGGCGCAGAGGAGCGTAAAGACGCCAAGGTCTGCGGCGCTTGGACAAAGTTTATTGCTGTCATAAGCACCAACCGGTCCGTCACTCATTCCAACACCCTCTATCCATTCCATCCAGTATGGGTACACTTCCATGCCTTCGTATGAAGTAAAAGGAATAATTTCCAATGTGAATATTCTCGGATTGCTGTCGCTTATTGCGATGACAGTGGCATTATGCGCGTTTGTACAATCCTTTTTCTCCGTCTCCCCGCCAAGCCACACGTTTTCCAGTTCATCGCCCACTTGCGCGTTGAAAGCATACAAAAGGTACGCGTTCTGACTATTCGCCGGCACGTAATAGATGTCTCTGTTGTTGCCTTCATGCAAAGCTCCTATGTACTGACCGTTTTTTTCTAATTTATAATAAATCACTGGCATATCGATAAAGATACTGATACCAGTATCCCCCTTCAAACGATAAATATCTGTTTCCAAGTAGCAATATGGCCCCATACATTCAAACGGTTCATGAAGCACATTCCACTCGTCGCACAACGAAGGGATACGCGTCAACTGATCCGAGAAATACTGAACATACAGTTCGTTAATGTTGCTCACTACCAAGAAATCAAAACTTCCTTGGGTATAGGGAGTTCCGGAGGCTCTTGCTTGTAATGGCAAAAGATAAATAGCCGGAATAGGCGCTGTTTCCATATGATCCAAGAAGTCTCGTACCTCTTGATTTGAGGAACTCAGGTAATATGTTTTGTCGCTTGTCACTATGGCCGGTGTTACGCACGGAGGACATACTTCTCCTTCCTCGCAGGGAGAGTCGAGCCACTGAATTGTACCACTTACCGTAATATAACTCCAATAGAGTTCGTCCGGGGCTTGTGTTAAACATGTAGCCTCACTCTTCATCCACACGCTGCTTACTATCGCAAGCATTAACGTAAAAATCATTTTTCTCATAGTATTGCTGTTTTTTGTAGTTTCTCTTGTAATTGCCCGCCGGAAACGCCTAATTTCTTGGCGGTCAGATCTTTTAACTTACCGATACTCTTCGGCGAACAATTCAGCATCTCGGCAATCTCTTTATGGCTCAGACCAATGAGCACTAAGATACAGATACGTATGTCCTGTTCGTTCAGCCCCTGCGCCTGCAAACGGCTTGCCAAACCGTGAAAACGCTTGTCCATTTGTCGGCACAACGCTGCAAAATCTTCCCATTCCAACTCCTGCCGCATATCGGTTGCATGGCGAACGACCTGTATGTTATGCATCAATTCGTTTCGGCGAGTGGTCTCATATGCCGATGTTTCCAAATGTAACTTCCGTTGCTTATGCACAACCACTGCTCCCCAAATCAACAAACCGATAACTATCGCTCCTAGCAGAATCGCTTTCCATGATGCAGCCTGTTCCTTTTTTGACAAATCTTGCTGCAACAGTTGTACGGCTTGTGCCAGTTCACCATGACGCGCCTCGATGGCTTTCTGTACGTCGGCACGCTCCGATGACAGCGCACGGATGGCTTCCGTATCCGCTGTTCTGTCGTTGTGCGTCAATATATAATAGAGGTCATCCAGCGCAAAGAGATTCGTCGTCTGCGGCAGAAGCAGTTGGGCATAATACGTCGCCGAATCATCTATCTGCAAAAAGGAATACGCCTGTGCGCGGAGCGTGAGCAGGTAGTCATTCGCCGGCGGGGCAGTATAAACCAGCACCGAATCATATTCTTGCCTAAAGAAGCACGCTGCGGCTCTGGTCTCGATGACCTTTGCCTGCAAAGTCTGAAGTCTGACGGCTGACATCTGAAGGCTAAGTGCTGAATCTACAATCTTTAATGCCTCTTCTTTCTTGCCCGCAACTGCCAATTCCCAAGCCATATTATTAAGCGCGTACGCATAAGCTAAAGTGTCATCCGTTCTACCGAAATGCGCCGCACTCATCTCGTACACCTCGTACGCGGTCTCATGTTCATTTGCCTGTCGGCACATGTTCGCCATATTCGAATACACGCGCCCCAATAACGCTTCATCGTCTGTACCGCTATGCGCCGCCTCGATGAACGCCTGCATGGCTTCCACCTGCTTGCCTTCCTCGCGTAACGCCTTCCCGTTTTGGTAAAGCGTCATCGCACAGGACAATAATATGACCGCAAAGATGTTCATGTTTCAAAATCCGGTGCAAAATTACTGCTTTTTACGGACATGTGCAAGAAAAAGTATTTGAAAAAAGCAGAATATAATTGTTTGGTATTCTGCTTTTTATGGATCGTACTGTTTGAAAAGTACTTTTTCATAATGGTTGTATATGTTGTTTATTATTCCCAAGGCAGAGAGTATTCTGTTTCTTCCGAGTAGATAGCTTTGATGGTATCGCACACTCCGCGAGGATTCCTTAATAAAGGTCGGGTGGAGTAGAAACACTCACCGGTGATCTCCGGAATAGTCCTATTAAGACGCATCTGTCGCCCGATCTCATTGCCGGTTCCCCAAGGGCTGTCTTTCTTTGCTCCCTCCAAACGGTAAGGCGCCATACCGATATAGAGTTGGCAATTCGTACCGCGTACCTCATTCGCCCACCAATACGCAAGCGTCTCATAGTCAGCGGCTTTCTTGCCGATCTCCCAATAGAGTTGCGGGAGGACGTAGTCGATCCAGCCGCTTTTGATCCATAGGCGTATGTCGGCGTATAGGTCGTCGTAGTTGGTGATACCGGCGGTCGTAGCGCTACCTGTCGGGTCCACAGACGCATTGCGCCAAACACCGAAGGGCGAGATACCGAACTGCACTCCGGGGCGGCACTCGTGGATGGTCGCGCTGATGTCTTGAATAGCCAGGTTGACGTTATCCCGCCGCCAATCGCGGATGTCCGTAAATCCGCGCGGATAGGCTTCGAAGGTTCTTTGGTCCGGTAGTGGTTTACCTCCTACGGGGTAGGGGTAGAAATAGTCGTCCATGTGGATGGCTTGGATGTCGTAGCGCGCTACGATGTCTTGGACGATCATGCATATCCATGCGCGGGTGATCGGCTGACCCGGATCGAAGTACCACTGTTTGGCGTACTCCCAAAACCACTCGGGGTGTTGCCGCATGATATGGTCGGGCGCCAAGATAGACGTGTCGGTTTTGTTGAGGTTGACGCGATAGGGGTTGAGCCACACATGCACCTCCATGTGCCGTGCGTGTGCTTGCTCAATAGTCCATGCCAACGGATCCCAGGGTTCCTGTTCACCCCAACTGCCCTGCGTACCGGTGAGCCAGTGAGCAACCGGTTCGTATTCGCTGCGGTAGAGTGCGTCAGCGGTCGGGCGGACTTGGAAGATGATGGCATTGATGCCGAGGGATTGCAACGAATCCAGCAGAAAAACCATCTCCTGTTGCTGCCGTTCGGTGTTACCGACCGCTTCGGGCGTAGGCCAATCGATGTTCGCTACCGTAGCAATCCAAGCACCGCGAAAGCTTACCTCCGCTTTCAATGTACAAAGTGACAATGTACAAAGTACAAAGGCTACTATGTGTTTGTAAACCCTCAATTTTTAATTCTTAATTTTTAATTCTTAATTACTCCCTCGCTCACGTGGAATATTTTGGCGTTCTCGTTGGGTTTGAGTATCTCGGTCAGGTGCTGCCGGTCGGTGTCGGTGATAAAGATCTGTCCGAACTCGTCACTCTGCACCATCTCCACGATACGCTCCACCCGCTCGGAGTCCAGACGGTCGAAGATATCATCCAGCAGCAAGATGGGCTTCCTTTGTCCTTTGTCCTTTGTCACTTTGTCACTTCCTAAGTACAAAGCCTGTGCCAATTTCATCGCGAGGACGAAAGTGCGTTGCTGTCCTTGCGAGCCGACTTGCTTGAGCGGATAGTCTCCAAGACGCATTTCCAGGTCATCTTTATGGATACCCTGTGAGGTCCAGCCGAGAATCAAATCCCGTTGTCTGGTCTTGACGTACGCTTCGCGTAAATCGCGTTCTTGCAGTTGGGAAACATAGCGTAATTGCGGTAACTCATCGTGCATTTCGGTCGCATCATTGCGACCGGAGATAGCGTTGTAAGTCTTAGCAAAATACGGTTCAAAAGCCTCAAAAAACTCCGTTCTTGCTTTATAGATGTACTCTGCCGGTTCGGTCATCTGCCACTCGAGAACCTCCAGTAAGTCGTGTGGCGGTTCTGCCGCGTCGGCGTACTGCTTTAAGAGTGCGTTGCGCTGTTTGAGAAGCGCATTGTAAGTGGTCAGGCAGTCCAGGTACTTGCGGTCCAATTGACTGATGACCACATCCATGAAACGCCTGCGTTCGTCTGAACCTTCGTCGATGAGCTGCTGGTCAGACGGGGAGATCATCACCAGGGGTATCAAACCGATATGATCGATCAAACGTGGGTAGTCCTTCTTGTCTTTCCTGAACTGCTTCTTTACGCCCTTCCTCAATCCACACGAGATAGTGAAACTTTCAACTTTTAACTTATCCACTTCTCTCAACTCTAAACTCTCAACACTCAACTGTTCAGGGCTTCGATAAACGCCCTGAACCATCGCCATCTCTTCGCCGTGTGTGATGTTGAGGCTGTCCTGACTCGTGAAGGCGGATTTGGCAAACGACAACAAGTATATTGCGTCCAGCACATTCGTTTTGCCTTGTCCGTTGAGCCCGACGAAGCAGTTGAGTTTGGGGGCAAACTCAAGCGAGGCTTCGCGAATATTGCGATAGTTGAGAATATTTAATGAAATTAAATTCAATTAAGAATTAAAAATTAAAAATTAAGAATTACGCGTAGAGGTTGACATCTTCGGCTGTGATTTTGTTCCCCGCCAATATAATCAACCGCTCAACGACATTGCGGAGTTGGCGAATGTTACCCGTCCAATCCTTGGATTGGAGCGCTTTGATGGCTTCTGGCTCGAAAGTCTTGAGTGCGATACCCTGTTCTGCGCAGATCTGTGCAGCGAAGTAGTCCACGAGCAGTGGAATGTCTTCCAATCGGTCGTTGAGGGCCGGCACTTGAATCGGTATTACGTTCAGACGATGGAACAGGTCCTCGCGGAAGTTGCCGGCTTTGATCTCTTTCTGTAGATCCTTATTCGTTGCCGCCAATACGCGGACGTTCACTTTGATGGCTTTGTCCGAGCCGACGCGGGTGATCTCGGACTCTTGGAGTGCGCGGAGCACTTTGGTTTGTGCCGCAAGACTCATGTCGCCTATCTCGTCCAGGAAGAGCGTGCCTCCGTCGGCTTGCTCGAACTTACCGGCGCGGTCTTTGACGGCCCCGGTGAACGAACCTTTCATGTGTCCGAACAGTTCGGATTCAATGAGTTCGGAGGGTATGGCAGCGCAGTTCACTTCGACCATGGGTCCGGCTGCGCGTGCCGATTGCTCGTGAATGAGGTGGGCCACCACTTCTTTTCCTGTTCCGTTAGGTCCGGTGATGAGCACACGTGCCTCGGTGGGGGCTACCTTATCTATTATCTCGCGTACGCGGGTGATAGCGGCAGATTCACCGACCATTTGTGGGCCTTTGGCAGCAACCTTTTTACGCAACTGTTTAGTCTCTTGCTTGAGGCTCTTGGACTCCAGCGCGTTCTTGGTGGTGATGAGAATACGGTTGAGATCCAGTGGTTTGAGCAGAAAATCGTACGCCCCGAGTTTGAGTGCCTGCACAGCGGTCTCTACGTCTCCGTGTCCGCTAATCATGACGATTGGTGTATCCGCACTTTCGCCATTAGCCCCTTCGCCATTCGCCTTTAAGTGCGTGAGCAGTTCGATACCGTCCATTTCGGGCATCTTGATGTCCGAGAAGATGAGGTCATAGGCTTTGGCTTGCGCCATCTCCATACCGATTTTGCCGTTCTCGGCTACGTCCACTTCATGGCCTTCATCAGCCAAGATCTCGCGGAGGGTGTTGCGAATCCCGCGTTCGTCATCTATAATCAGTAGTTTACTCATAAGTTTATGAAATAGTGTGCAAAGTTACGACTTTTTTTTGAATTATGCAAGAGAAAGAAAATTTTTGTAAAAAAAAGAAGATTTATTTGCACATGTCAAAAAAAATGCCTACCTTTGCAGCGAAAATGGGAATGTGGTAACATATTATGTTATAAAACATATTTTAAACAAACAATTTTTTTATTTAACTAACTAAAATCATTATTACAATGAGAAAATTTTTCACTTTTGTTGCTGCTGCTTTCGCAGCGATGACAATCAACGCACAGGCAATTTCCGTTGCTGATGCTATCACTGCAGGTATGGCGCTTGACTCTGCTGCTACCTCGGAGGCTGATTACACCATCGAAGGTTATGTAGTAAATGCTCAACCGTTCAGCCTTTCTTATGGCAACCAGATTTGGTACATGGCTGATGACGCTGCGAATACGGCTAATCAGGAGTTCCAAGCTTACGGTTGTGTGGCTATCGAGAACAACGACACACTGCAGGTTCTTAACGGCGACAAGGTTCAATTAACCGGTAAACTCTTCAAGTACTACAACAAGAGTGCTGCGAAGTATGTGATCGAGGTAAAGAACGGTGCTGCTGCTTTTGTTACCAAGGCGGATGGTGACCACACGATTGACAAAGGCATTGAGCAACTGACTGTAGCACAGGCTCTTGCTATTGGTAACGACCTGGCTATTGGTGCCACTTCTACCAAGACCTATGAGATAACCGGTTATGTAACCGCATTGGCAGGTAAGGACACCGACTTCGATCAATATGGCAATCAGACGTATTGGATTGCTGACGCTCAGGGTACTGCAGCCAGCAATGCTGAGGGTGCTTTCGAGGTATATCGTGGCGTAGCTGACCAAGCTGTTGCTGTTGGTTACAAGGTAAAAGTTAAAACCGCTATCAAGAAATACAACGATGGTAGCGCAACCGGTCTTATCGAGTCTGAGACCAAGGCTGCCGTTACGATTCTTGAGGGTGGCGACATCACTCCGGTAGAGGAGGCTGACGTAGTATTCACAAGTGCTGATTTCAACGGTCAAGGTACTTCCGGTACGGGTAGTGAAGTAACGGCTACCAAGAATGGCGTGACCTTCACTTGCAACAAGGCTTACGGTGACCAATACGGTGTTCGTTGCTACAAGGAAGGTCTCGTAACCATCTCTTCTGCTGACCAGCAAATCGGTAAGATCGTCTTCGAGTTCGCTACCGTTAGCGGTAAATATTACAATGGCGACTTGGATGAGGAAATCGTTGTTAATGCAAATGAGTGGACAGCTACTCTGACTAACCAAGCTCGTATGAACAAGATCTCGATTTACTTCGGTGAGTATGAGCAACCGGTTGTTGATACCCTGACTGCAGCTGAGGCACTGGCAGCCGCTCAAGCACTGGAAGTTGGTGCAACACAGAAAGTAGTGGTTAAGGCTTATGTTGCTAAGGTTAAGACTGCTTATAGCGAGCAATACGGTAACATCTCTGTTTACCTGACCGACGATCCTGCTTCTACCTATGGCGATATCCAAGCATACCAAGCTAATTGTTCTGCTGAGGACGGTGCAGCAATTGCTGAGCACGACCTCGTACTGGTAGAGGGTAACGTAACCCACACGCAGAACCAAGATGGTTCCAAGGACTACTACGAGATTGCTAAAGGTGCTAAACTGACGCTCCTGGAGAAGGCTCAGGGTATCGAGAACGTTGTTCTGACCGAGCAGGTACAGAAGGTTGTTGTTGACGGTGTGATCTACATCGTTCGTGATAACAAGATGTTCAACCTCCAAGGTGTACAAGTTCGTTAATAGTCGAAAGACAAAAGACGATAGGCAGAGGAGTCGCAGCAATGCGGCTCCTTTTTTTGTCATCTGTAGTTTACAAGGAAACTATAAAAGTGAAAAAAGTTTCCATTTCTCTTGCGTATGTCAGTTTTTTTTTGTACCTTTGCGCGCTTTTTTGTGAGAACGATGTCGCAAGATCAGAAAAATAATATCATTAAGACAGCAGGCGAGATGTTTTTTCGCCTGGGAATACGCAGTGTTTCGATAGATGATATCTGTCGGGAGCTCGGTATGTCCAAGAAGACGTTTTACGTCTATTTCGTGTCCAAAGATGAGCTGATCGAGCAGCTGTTGCGTACGAATGTGGAGCATATGGAGCAGAAAATGCGCACTACGATGGAGTCCAATGACTTTAGAGGTATTGTTCGTAAGTTCACGCAGTGGATAGCGACCGAGAATGAGGATGTGCGCAAAGTGCCGCAGTTGGTATACGACCTCAAGAAGTATTATCCGCAGCAGTACCATGATTTTCAACGTTTGTCTTTTGAGACCCAGCAGCAGTATATTGAGAAGTTTATTGAGCGGGGAATGGAAGCAGGTCTCGTGCGCGCGAATATAAATAAGGAATATACGTCGCATTTGTTTGCGAAGATCTATACGGACGCTTTGCGGGATTTTGAGACGATCGAATCGAAGGGCCATAACCTCCCACAGTTCTGCCGTGTGGCCTCGGATATATTGATGCGGGGCATATTGAGCGAAGAAGGAATGAAACTATATAATAATTGAATATGAAGAAAATAGTATTTTTTATGATGGCGCTTGCCGTTAGTCTCAGTACGATGGCAGAAGACCATGTGATGGCGGCGACCAAAAGCGAAGGGCGAAAGGCTGAAGGCGAAAGTGCACCGGCGGCTTTAAGCTTGTCGCTCAAGGAAGCGCAGGACTACGCGGTGCAACAGAACCGCAGTCTGAAAAACGCTTCGTTGGCCGTTCAGGAAGCTTATGCGGCCCGTTGGCAGACGATTGCGGCGATGTTACCGCAAGTGGACGGAAGTTACAGTTACAGCAACTACCTCGGTTACAGTGCTACGCTGTCGATGGGTGGTACGAACGTGAACATCAATATGCCTAATGTGGGTGCGTTCGGTGTGACGGCTTCGATGGGTATCAACGGTCAGGGAATCGTCGGTGCGCTGCTCAACAACATCGCTATTGACATGAAAAAGATTTCGCTGGAGCAGTCGGAGTCGCAGTTGCGCGGCAGTGTGATGAGTTCGTACGTGTCCGTGCTGGCACTGCAGAGTATATCGGCATTGCTGGACTCCAGCTTGGTGAATATCCAGGACTTGGAGAACATGACGCAGTTTGCGGTGGAAGCCGGAGCGGCAGAGCAGACCTCTGCGGATCAGATTCGTGTGCGTGTCAATACGCTCAAGAACTCGATCAACGCGCAGAAACGGAACATCGAGTTGGCGATCAACAGCCTCAAAGTGTTGCTGGATGTGCCGGTAGAGACCGAACTGATCCTGACGGAGGATATAGATGCGGTCCTTTCGCCCGAACGCGTGATGACGCTGCTGGCGGAGGACTTCGCAATTGAGAACAACCTTAACTATCAGTTGTTGCAAAAACAAGTAGAACTGGCTAACCGCAATGTGCATATGGCAGGATGGGCCTATGGTCCGACTGTGGCATTGGCGTACAGTTACACCGACCAGCACTATTACGGAGAAGGCGGTATGCGTATGACACCGCCGAATGTGGTTCAGGTGTCGGTTAAGATGCCGTTGTGGTCCAGCGGTAAGCGTGCGGCAGCTGTTGTAGAGAAGAAGATTGCTTACGAAGAGGCGAAGAACACCCTCTCCGAGACGACGGATAACTTGGCGATTCAGTACCGCCAGTTGTGCTTCAATTTGCTCAATGCCTATGAGACCTATCTGAACGAGAAGGATAATATCGAAGTGGCAAAGCGTGTGTTTGCGTCCGCGACGAACAAGTATAAGCACGGAGCCAGCTCTAATATGGAGTTGACCAATGCGTCCAATGATCTGATCAATGCGCAGTCGAGTTATGTACAAGCGATGCTCTCGCTCGTGAACGCGCAAGTTGAGTTGGAGAAGTTTCTCAATAATTAAAAATGAATAATTAATAATGCATATCTATATGAAAAAAACGATTCTTTATTCGCTGGCTGCTCTCGCCCTCATGGCGTGCAGCAAGACGACGACCACAACGGAAGAACAAGAGCGTGTGGAGCAAGTGAGCACGACCGTTCTTCAACCGCGTGAGATAGAGCGCGAGATCTCTGTTTCGACTAACCTGCAGGGCTATCTGACGGTGAACATAGCTCCGTCGCTGACCGGTAAGATAGAGCATATCTATTGTGAGGTAGGTGACAAGAAGCAGAAAGGTCAGGACCTGGTTCGTATGGATCAGACGCAGTACAAGACGACCAAGATCTCTTTCGCGAATTTGGAAATTGAGAAACAACGTCTGGAGTTGTTGCTCACTACCGGTTCGGCTACCCAACAACAGTACGACCAGATCATGGCGCAGTACAACTCGACCAAGGAGCAGTTGGATTTTCTGCAGACCAACACGTACGTTAAGGCGCCGTTCAACGGTGTCATCTCCGCCAAGAACTACGAGGACGGTGAGTTATACAGCGGTCAACCGATCTTGGTGCTGACGCAGATCGACAAACTGAAAGCGCTGGTAGCTATCCCGGAGAGCTATTTCCCGCTGTTCAAACCGGGTATGAAACTGACGCTCACTTCGGAGATCTATCCCGACCAGAAGTTCCCTGCTACGGTAGAGGTTGTTTATCCGACGATCGATGCCTCGAGCCACACGTTCCAGGTGAAGATCGTGATCCCGAACAGCAAACAGCTGTTGCGCCCGGGTATGTACGTGACCACAACGATTGGTTTGGGTAAGGCGAACGCGATCGTAGTTCCGTACCAGGCCGTAGAGAAACTCGTGGGTGCGAATGACCGCTATGTGTTCATCAACGAGAACGGTGTTGCCAAACGTGTTTCTGTTACGCTCGGTCAGCGTTTTGACCAGGAGATAGAGATCATCGCTCCGGAGATTGTACCGGGTGTAGAGATGGTGACTACCGGTCAGCACAAACTGGTTGACGGAGTAAAAATCAATGTAGTAGAATAATTGACGATTAAATAAATTGTACAATTGAACTCATTCGTAAATCAATCGTAAATCGTAAATCTGTAAATCGTAAATCATTTTATGGCAATTTATAAATCAGCGATAGAAAAACCGGTAACGACCGCCCTCCTCTTTGTGGCGGTCATCGTGGTCGGTATATACAGCTTCATGAAACTGCCGGTGGATATGTTCCCGCAGATGGACCCGCCGTATATCACGGTCATGACGACCTATCCGGGTGCGTCGGCTTCCGAGATGGAGACCAATGTGACCAAGATCATGGAGAATGCTCTGACCTCGGTTGATCACCTCAAACATATTACTTCGCAGTCCAAGGATAACATGTCCATGGTAATGCTGGAGTTGGAGTGGGGTGCTAACATGGACGAGGCGGTGAACGATGTGCGGTCGTATGTGGATATGACCAAATCCAACCTCCCGGACAACTGCGGAACACCGATGATCTTCAAACTGTCCACTTCCGCAATGCCTGTTGCGCAGTACTCCATTACGGCCGATGAGACCTATGCGGGCTTGGACAAGATCCTCAACGATGAGGTCATTCCGCAGCTCAACCAGGTGGACGGAATCGGAAACATCTCGCTTTCCGGTGCCCCGGATCGCTATGTGTATATTAACATCGACCAGCAGAAGCTGGACGCGTACGGTTTGACACTGGAGCAGGTAGGAAACGTCGTTTCGGCGAACAACCTCAACCTCTCCTCCGGTACGGTCAAGATGCCGCAAGAGCAGTACCAGATGCAGGTGCGTTCCGAGTATATCGAGTCGAGTGAGATCGAGGATCTGATGGTAACGATGACCCCTGCCGGACAGCAGGTGTTCATTCGTGACATTGCGACCGTCAAGGATACGATCAAGGATCTGACGTTGGACGAGAAGACGAACGGTCGTGAGGCTGTCCGTCTCATCATCGCCAAGCAGACGGGCGCCAACACAGTGCAGATCTGTCGCGATGTGCGCAAAGAGTTGGACCGCATTCAGAAACAACTCCCGTCGGATGTTAAGATCGAGAAGATCTACGACCTGTCGGAGACGATTCAGAACTCGATCGATTCGTTGGAAGAGTCTGTGCTGTACGCACTCATCTTCGTCGTCCTCGTCGTGCTCTTCTTCCTGGGCCGCTGGCGTGCAACCATCATTATCGGTATCACGATTCCTATTGCGTTGATTGTAGCATTCATTTATCTGGCAGTAGCCGATTCGAGTTTGAATATCATCTCGCTCTGTTCGTTGACGATCGCCATCGGTATGGTGGTGGATGATGCGATCGTGGTGCTGGAGAATATAACGAGGCACGTGGAGCGCGGCGAAGACCCGCACGAGGCGGCTATCTACGCAACCAATGAGGTGTGGGTATCCGTTATCGCTACCACCCTTGTGCTCGTAGCTGTATTCGTACCTCTGACTATGCTGAATGGTATGGCTGGTATCATGTTCCACGAGTTAGGTTGGATCGTAACGGTTGTATGTTGTACCTCTACGTTGGTGGCTATCTCTCTGACGCCGATGCTCTGCTCTAAGCTCCTCAAAGCCAAGAAAGTGCATGTGGATGAGCAGGGTAACCTGATCGATGATGAGGCCGGTAAGCAGTCCTGGTACGACCGCACGGTGGTGCGTCTGTTGGATAAGATCGATGCCCTCTATGAGCGCTCGCTCGGATGGTGTCTGCGCCATAAGTTTATCACCGTCCTCGCTATCTTCGGTATCTTTGGTCTCTCGCTTATTCCTGTCCTCAAGGGCAGTATTGGTACCGATTTCATGCAAGAGCAGGATAACGGCCGACTCTCTGTGACGGTCAAGCTGCAGCGTGGTACGCGTATTGAGGAAACGCTGAAGACGGCTCGTCAACTGGAGACCCGTTTCATGGTGCTTGTGCCGGAGATCGAGTTGATCAACACATCTGCCGGTTCGAACGACGACGCGACGATTGCTGCGCTGTTCTCGAGTACGATGAACAACAAGATCTCCATGACCGTTCGTTTACCTAAGAAATGGGAGCGCGACAAAACGATCTGGGAGATTGCGGAGATCCTGCGTCAGGAGATGGCACGCTACCCCGAGATCGTTGAATATCAATGTCAGGTAGCTTCGAATGGTCCTGGTGGCGGTGGTAGTGGAAACACAGTCAATGTGGAGATCTATGGCTACGACTTCGATAAGACCTCACAACTCGCTGACCAGACCCGTCGTCTGTGTATGGCACTGCCGGGAGCCCGCGATGTGAACATCAGCCGTGAGGACGACCGTCCGGATATCAAGATCACGGTGGATAAGGAGAAAGCATCGCGTCTCGGTTTGAGTTCGGCGACTATCTCTACGTATCTACGTAACCGTGTGGCCGGTATGAACTGCGGCTACCTTAAGGATGACGGTTCGGAGTACGATATTGTGGTTCGTCTTCAGGAAGAGGACCGTAACTCGATCTCCGATGTGCTCGACCTCACTATTCCGACACCTACCGGTGCCAAAGTGAAACTGTCTGAGGTTGCAACGATCGGTGAGTACTGGGCTCCGCCTACCATTGAGCGTAAGAGCCGTCAGCGTATCGTCACCGTCAAAGTGACCCCGTATAAGACTTCGCTGGGTGAGTTGGCTGCGGATATCGAAGCGAATGTGCTTCCGCAACTGGACCTGCCTTCCGGCTACTCGGTTAACCTCGCCGGTTCGTACGAAGACCAGCAAGAGACCTTCGGCGATATGATCCTGCTTATGGCGCTTATCGTGCTGCTCGTTTATATCACCATGGCTTCGCAGTTCGAGTCCCTCCGAATGCCGTTCATTATTATGCTGACCATCTTCCCGGCCTTCACGGGTGTTATCCTCGCGTTGTGGATCACCGGTCGCTCGCTCGATATGATCGGTGCCCTCGGTGTCGTTCTGCTCGTCGGTATTGTGGTGAAGAACGGTATCGTGCTCGTGGACTATATCAACCTGATGCGTGAGCGCGGGTACGAACTGAACAAAGCGATCGCGATGTCCGGTCGTAGTCGTATTCGTCCTATCTTGATGACCGCATTCACTACGATCCTCGGTATGGTGCCGATGGCTGTGTCCAGCGGTGAAGGTGCCGAGATGTGGCAACCGCTGGGTATCGTCGTGATCGGCGGTCTGACGGTCAGCACGTTCTTGACGCTGTACCTCGTTCCGGTTCTCTACGGTACGATGGCGCGTCATGGTGACCGCAATAAGAAAGAGGCACTGCGCAAGAAGTTCATCTTCATGGATATTAAGGTAAAGAAGGAGGAAACGAAATGAAATCTGTAATGATCGTATTTAACCAGGCCAATACGGGCCGTGTGGAATATATGTTGGACGTGCTGGGTATCAGCGGTTTCACGTTCTTCGAACAGGTACAAGGTCGTGGTACGAACGGCGGTGAACCCCGCCGTGGTACCCACGCTTGGCCGGAGATGAACTCTTGTGTGATTACAGTTGTGGAAGACGAACAACTGCCGGCACTGCTGGAGTCCATCAAAAAACTCGACCTCCGCAATGAGGAGGTCGGTGTCCGCGCTTTCGTCTGGGATATCGTTGCTACGGTCTAATCAACGTGGCGAATGATGTAGTACGGAATGTCCAAGGCTTGGATCTCCGCTTCGTAGCGATCAAAGAGTTCTTTGCGGATGGCATCCGAGCCGTTCGAGCGGGCGGGGTCAGGTACCCAAGGCAAGTCCGGATACGTCAATAAGTAAACATCCATCGGATAACGGTGGATGTTTTCGTTTAACCACTCCGGTACGCGTCCGAAGGCATAGTCAAACCAGACCTTGGTGACGATTAACTCCGTATCGAAGAAGGTGAATGGTGAGTGACTAAAGGCTAATGTCTCCATCTCCTCTATCTGATATCTGGCGATAGCGCATAGGTCGTCGAACGTAATGACTTTCGTCCAATCGTCCGTTTGTCCATTAGCCATTATTTGCTCCACGTATGTGCGCGCGTACTCAGGTACGTACGTACCTTCATATCTGCGCGCGAGATAACGAGCGAGCGAACTCTTACCGGTACTCTCCGGTCCTATGATTCCGACCCTATAACCCATAACCTATAACCTATAACCTTTACCTCGTAAGCATCAGTTTGATGTTCAGGCCGACGTTGTCTGCCTTGACGGGGTAGGAGGATGAGATGAGCGGTGTGGTGCCCTGGTGGTCGTAGAAGAGTTGCAGGTTGATCTTCTGGCTAAGAACATAGTCCGCACTGATCTTGAGCGCAAACACTTTGTTTCCGGACGAAGCCTGCGTGATACCTTCTTCCACCTTACGCAACAGCATCTTCACATCCTTGTACGACAGATCGACTTGCAGTTTGAGGTCGTTGGACACTTTCTTCTGTCCGCCGTCTTTCTTCTTGGCAATGAAGTTGAGGTTCTTGATGGTGTAACCTGCACCGATCACGAACTCGTTCGTGTGTCCTTCGGTGAGTTGAACGCTGGTCACGTTCAGTGCCAGGTTACGCTGCTTACGGTACTCGGCTTTGAAGGACAGCGAGTTTTTCATCGTCATGTTCAGACCGATGAGCGGAGCGAACGCTTCGGTGATGGTCACGTTGCTGATGTCGTATGCAGACGAAGGCCGCGGTGCATCCGAAGTGACGTCGCGTACGAAACCAATCTGTTTGTTGGTGCCGTCTGCTCCGATCCATGTGGAGTAGGAACTGTAGGAGCCGATGGAGTACTTACAGGTGTAGGCATGGGTGAGCGTGACGGACTTGAAGTGGTCGCGCATCCACGGCAGTCGGCCCAGACCGTCATAGGTGACAGACCAGTTCGGTAAGATACTCAGGAACCCGAGGAAGGGGTTGAGGCTGACTTTGTTCGGATCTCGTCCGGTGTATGCGGACAGGAACGCCGGCACCAGCACATCGGCTGAGCTGGGTGTTACCCGTCCATGCTTGTTCGGGTCATACTTAGTGCCCGACGGGATGTTACTCATGAACCCTTCGCTCGGCAGCGTGATACCGGTGTACTGGTCTTGAACGCGGTTGGTCAAGACGGTACGGTTCGCGATGAAGGCATCATAAGCCGAGTTGGCGAAGTTCTCTTCCTGTGAACCTACGCGGCTGAACATCGTTCCGATCGCTACTTGCGTGATGTTGAACGAACCGGTCATGTTCTCCTGCAAGTGGTCGTAGGAGTAGATGATGGAGGTGGACTGCGCGATGTAACGTTTACCGTTCAGTTGCACTTTGAATCCGGGCAGCGGTTCGAGTGTCAGTTTGATGTCGAGATCAGACGTGTGGGCACGGGTAGCGGGTTGGATGACCGAGGTATCCCCGGACAGCCATCCGTTTCGTTTGGCGCGATCGATCATGTCGTTGGGAATGAAACCGAAGGCGAAGTCATAACCCGGCGCATAGCGTCCGTTCACTCTGCGTTGTCCCATGAAACCCGCCTCGGGTTCGAAGCCCGGGATGGTCATGGAGTTAGTCTCACGATAGGTGACTTGCAGACGGCGGAACATCGTACCTACGTACGCGAACATGTCTCCTGCCACCTGTGCCGGCGTACGCTCGTTCGGGTCACGTGTGGTGACGGTGACGGTCGCCTTGGCGCAGTCCGCTTTCGGCGTGAGTGTCAGTTTGGCGTTTCCGTCCGGCTTGAAGCTGACAGGGATAGCCTTGCCGGTTGAGTCGGCAACTACGACGGTGAGTAACTCGCTATTCAGACGGTGCGAAATCTCGATCGCTTCCCCTTTCTTGAGCACAACGGTCTGGGTGTAGTTCTTGGGCTTGAAGGCGCGTTTGGATCCTCGTCCCGAATACCGCTGGGTCATGGTCTTCCAGTACTTGGACTTGCCGTACCAGGTCTCGAAGTTGATACCTCCATCCACTTGCCAAGTCTGCAAGCTGCTTACGGTATTACCCATGTTCGTACCGGAAGTGGTAGAGGCGGTACGGGTCCAGTTGTAGGTCGCGTTGTAAGAAGCGTTGGCGGTGAGAGCGTCCAATCCCGGAATGCGGTTGAACGGTACGTTCCAACTGGCGGTGAACACCTGTTGGTAGGTGTACGGCGAGCCCCAACGAGCCAGCGAACGCTGAATCGTGTCGCGCCATGCTTCGTACTTGTCGTGGTTGAACTCCGCATCAAAATACTGTCCTTTGAGTATCTCCGGTGTGTATTTGCCTTCATCGATGATGGCGTTCATCGCGGATTGGAAGCTGAACTTGATGTTCTTGGTGAAGTCATACTTGATATCGACGTTGCGGTCCCATGTGAAGTCCTTGCTGAACGTGAGATCCATTGCGTCTGACGAAGCACCTGCCAGGTCGCGCATCTTCAAATGGCTGAAGGTGCGGTGCATGTTGGTGTTGAATGCCCAGGACTGCGGCAGGTAGTAGAAGTTCATCTCTTTGAGGAACTTCACTTTCTGCACTTTCTCCACTTTAGAGAACGGTTCCCAAGGTTTCGGGTTGAAGCTATAGGCGTATTGGAACGAACCCTTGTGGTCGGTCGTGTAGTTAACTTCCATCTCCGGGGAGTGCTCCAATTGTTTGTTGTACGAAGCGGAGAGCGCGAAGTTCGCCGGGTCGTAGAACATATCGCGTTTCTTGGAGTGGATGTTGACCTTGAGGTTTGTCACGGAGAACGAAGTGGACTCATGCACAGTGTTGGACATCTTCTTGATCGAGTCCCGTTCTTCCTTGGTGTCGTACGTGTCGAGTGTCTGTTTGAGTTTGACATCCGTGTCGAGCGGGTCGTAGTCGGGGCTGGTGGTCTCGTTGCTATAGGATACATACAACGGCATCTGGATCTTCGCCTTCTCGGGGAAGAGTCGTCCTGCTTCGAGTGCCGCACTGACGCTCAACTGGTAGAAGTTATCCATGTTACGGTCCAGCACGTTGGATTCGATGGAACCGTATCCGGCAGTCTCCAAGCGACCGGCTACGTTCACTTGGGCAATGTCACTGATGGCCAGCGAAGCGTTGGCCATGGCTGCCACACCGCCTTGCTCGTTGAACTGGCTGAGGCGTAACTCGTTCACCCATACCTCACCGCTGACCTCGTGCTGTCCGTTGTTTCGCACACCGATCATGATGGTTGATACCTCTTCGAGGGTCGGGTTACCGAGCACGGTGATCTTGTTCTGCGGTTTGTCGTTCGCATCGTCGTAGATGACGTACGGAATGGTGTTGCTCACGCCTTCATTACCTGCCCGTTTGGCTTTGTTACGCGCTATCTTGGCATCGGTCAGCACCTTGAGCGGGAAGTCGAACATGTTCTCTGTAGGCCAGACAGCTTCGCGGTCTGCGACGGAGTTGTTGTTATAGACGCCCGGTTCGGTGAGGTGAAGCGGGATCTCGTATTCGTAGTAGTTATTACGCAAGTCGGTACCCAAGCGAATGAAACAGGTCAGGTCCCCGTCCCGCAGGTTCGGATCGACGGCACTCAGTTGCTCTGCGTGTACGAACATCTGCAGGTTCTTGTACTGGCGCATGTCGTAACCGGTGTTCTTGTACATCGCGCGTGCGTCATGCGGGCTGAGGTTCATCACACGAATGACCATCGCCTGCTCGTTCTGCGCAATGAGTTGCGCCTGACCCGGATCGGTCTGGCGGCTCACTCCCGGCGGCAATACGTAGTTAACCGGCGTGCGGGTACTGTTCTCCTCGATGTTAACGGTCTGCACATCAATGGATGCGGACGCGTTGACCGGCGTGCCGACAGGAGCCAGGTCGCGGGTGTATTGTCTCCAATCACCGCGTACGAGGTCCAGTGTGGCAAAACGCAGGTGTGTCTCGTGCTCACAGCCTGTGAGGTACATACGCATGAAACGAATCGATTTCCAGTTGCGGATAGAGCCTATCTTCTGTACGCTGGCGCTGTCACCGCGGAGAGGTATCTTGAACTGATACCAGGTCACATCTTGTGTCGAACCGTCACGGAGCGTAACACGGCGCACTTTCTTCTCGGTGATATGCTGACGGCCGACCTCCATCATGTCGGAGCGGAGAATAACTTTGTACTGGTAGTATTTCTCGTACTCGTTGAGCGTGTTATCGAGGTTGATGTCCTCCACATCCGGCGTGAGGGTGGAGGCAGTACCATAACTCTCGGTCTGCTGTTCAGTAGCCGGCGAGTTACCTTCGGTTCCGTTATAGTGCTTGTAACGGTTGAGGATCGACACCTCCTGTTCGTCGAAGTCTGTGCCGCGGTAGTAATGGAAATTATCACCGGCAGGGTCTCTACGGGGCGAGAAGTCGTCGTTGCCCCATGCGTTCCATACGTCCGCAGAGACGCGGCTCTGCAGTTCGGTCAGGTACTGCTGATAGGCAGGCCAATTCAACTCTTGCTGCGTGCTCAGACCGTTGAGACCGACATCCTGCATCGCGCGTGCTCCGGTCTCGTTGCTGAACGCAACGACGGTGCTGGTCGTACGCGGCACATAACCCCACACGGTCGAATCGACACGACCGGCGTCTGCTGCCGAGACAGGCAGACCGTGCTCAAACGCTTTCTTACCGTCTCGTAAGATATCCTCGCTGATGTCACCGAGGTTGATGACCAGTTCGCCTTCGTAGCCCTCGGGGTTGGTGAGGGCAGGATCCATCAACCAGAACTGGATATACTCGATGTTGGCTTTCTCAAAGTCCGTGTTGTCCAATCGGCGCATGATACCTCCCCAGCGTTGCTTGGGGTTGGTGAGGTGACCGTCTGCGCCTATCTCGCTTGCGCTGATGTTGTATTGTCCACGCTCGTCGGGATAGAACGAGAGGTTGAGGACCGACAGCTTGGTGTCCACGTTGCTCGCTTCCTGACGGTTGGGATAGATCTCGTCCTGATAGACGATACGCGTGCGGTGATCACTGAGGGCTGTCACATCGTTTCGGATGTGAGCAGGGGTGTTACTCTGCGGGTAGCCGAAGATGGGGTCGACGGCATACCACGACAAGTGTGCACGGTTCTTGTTGTACGAGGTGAGGTTGATATCCTTGGACTCGTTGAACACAGTCGGTGTGGAAGCCAGGAACCAGTAACTGGGGTAGTGGACATCAATATTGGTGGTCGTGGCCTCGAAGTCATCGATATACGCCGTACCGACCGCACCGACATCGTTGGTGTGACCCGGGATGAGGTGTGCAAACTCGGCGTTGATCTGGAACGTGGAAGGAGCGGTTGCTGTTATCCAAGGGATCTTGTCGATTGCGTTGGTCAACCACTGCATCTCCGTTTTCCAAGAACCGTTGACACCCCAGATGGTGTTGGCCAGCGGTTCGGAACCCGTGTTCACTTTAGTGGTCAGCGGGCGTTCGCGCAAGTGCATGATGGTTCCACCGATCACGAGGTCTTTGTTGAACTCGTACTCTAAGTGGGCACCGAAGAGCGATTTGCGCTGGAGCGAGAACGTGCTTTGGTTCTCCAGTTTGACATCTACGTTGGTACCGGACTCCAGGATGGAGGTGTTGAGAATAGTGACCGTTCCCATGGTGTAGTCGACGGTGTAGTCGACGTTCTCGATGAGGGTTGCACCTCCTGCAGTGACGGTGACAGATCCGCGGGGTACGTTCATCGCGCCCAGACGAATCTCGCTGCCGTTCGTACCTTTGTATTTACCGGTGAGGTGGAATTTGTTCTTCTCGCTAATCTCTTGAGCGACTACAAGCGTGGAGTCGTACAGTTCCTGGTAGCAGTATTTGCTGACCAGGCGCGGGTCATCGCCCAGCGCGGAAGCCAGGTGTTCACCGAAGGGCTCGAGTACGGGGAAGATGATCTTACCACCGGAAGAGTAGATGGTGAGGCCTTCCAAGAAGTCGAATCGTCCGTCCGGGCTGGCGTTATTCTTCGAGTCCAAGCGGTCGAGGTTCATCACGCGGATGAGTTGCTTGCCTTGGATGGGGCCTTCGTTGAGGTATTGTACGTCTGTTCCGACCGAGTCGTTGCGGTAGGTGACGTACAGTTCGAACTTCTCCTGGTTGATGCTGGTTGCTCCAAGTGCATAGATGTTTTTCATCATCAGGTCCCAAGTGCCTCGGTTCTTCTGAGTGGGGGCGTTGGCACTGGATTTCAGCATCTTAAGTGCCAGCGCGTTGGGCGCACGCAGTTCCTCGTTACCGTCTGTGGAGAACTCACCGACTTGGAACACTTGTCCGTTGTAGGTATATTCGTAAGCCACGGCGAGCACTTCGTCCTGGTTGAGGGCGCTCTTGAGGGAGATGTAACCCAGCGCTGCATTGAGCGTATATTCGCTGCCGGTGAGCAGACGTGCCGATTCGATCTTCTCGAAGTCCGCTCCGCCTTCCATGCCGTTGAGTCCTTCGAGTGCCGTACTGGTCTGCTGCAGGTCACGGAATGGGGTCGTGCGAATGGTGGAGTAGAGGTTGTTGGCGTTGTTATCCGGCGCGCTGTTCGGTGCACCGCCCCAACTCGTGTTCTGCGTGTGACGGCTGTTCTCACCGAGGTCGGTGAAAGCAACGATGTTACGTGCCTGATCGTAGTTACCACGTTTGTTGGTGACCCACACTTCGATCTTGTTAATCGTCACACCGGACGCTATGTACGGTGCGCTGGCCATCGACTTCTCGTAGTTGTCACGGAAGAAGTGGGACAGGAAGAAATGTCGGTTCTCGTCGTAACTGTCACCGCTGATATCGAACTTAGTCATCTGCGCACCGCCTTTGCTGCTGACGGTCTGCGCTTCGCTGTTCTGCTGCGAGATGAGGGCCTGGATACGGAACTTACCGAACTTGAGGTTGGTCTTGATACCGAACAGGGCCTTGCTGCCGCGGATGAGCGAACTGTTCAGGTCCATGGTCACATTACCCGCCTCGATGGATTGGATGATATCGTCCTCTTCGCCCTTGTAGTTCAGTTTGAGGTTCTGCTGGTCGAAGGAGAAAGATGCCTCGGTGTTGTAGGAGAGGTTGAAGTTCATTTTGGAACCCACTTTTCCTTGGATGCTGGCCTGTATCTTCTCGTCGAAGTCGAAGATATTGTTATTGCGCGCGCGTAAAGTAAGCGACGGGTTCGCTATGTATTGGTGCTTGAATCCGAACAGCAGTTCGGCGGACCCTTGCATCTTAAGTTGTACACCACCCGGGCCGAACACTTTGTCTGCCGGGCCGATGTTGAACTTCATGTCGGTAATGTCGAACTTGGTCTCGTTGTTATGCTCCACCTCGCTTATCTTCTGCTGCCAATAACGGTGCATGATCTGCCGCTCCGCATATTGGTTGTACTCCTCTTGCGTGAGCATGTAGGGTGTGGTGACATCGGTGTCCCCGATACGCGTGTGCAGCACGTAGGTGCCTGTCTCGGGCTGGTACTCAACGGTTGTGGAGATGTTATCCGGGTCGCGAAGGTCGAGCGAGGAAACGGGATTGTTGAACTCATCGAAACTCTGCGTGCCTAATTGGTGCACATTGGTAGGTGCCCATATGGCCGAGTCGGTGAGCGTCACAATGTCTGCTGCGGCTTCGGGAGAGGTGTTGTCGATGTCCTGTGTAGCGGCTGCGTTCTTTGCTTTTTCAGCGGCAGCGGCCTCTTGGGCTGCTTTCTCGGCTTTCTCCCGCTCTTTCTGCGCTTTCTCTTCGGCAATCAGTTCCTTCAGGGTCTTTGGCTTGTTCTGCGCAAAAACAGGAACAGCCGCCGTGAACGGCAGCAGTGCAATCAGTACTATGTATAGAAATCTATTTCTCAATCAAACAATAATTTCAATCGTCAATCAATCGTACCTCGTCAATCGTCCAATCGTCAATCTCACAGCATTTTCAGCGCTTCGCGAATGACGGCTTCCACTTTGAGTGTCGGATCTTTCTGGAGTATCTTATCGACTGCTTTGGCGCTGGCTGCGGCTGCGAAACCGAGCATCGTTAGTGCGCTGACAGCCTCGGAACGTACTCCATTAGTCTCTAACCCTTCGCCATTAGCCATGTCCAAAGGCAGTTCGGTCGGGTCTCCGCCCATATCGAGTTTGATGGCTTTGTCCTTGAGGTCCACGATGATACGTTGGGCCGTTTTGGGTCCGAGGCCTTTCACTTTGGCCATCCCTTTGGCGTTTCCGGTCGCGATGAGCATACGCAGTTCTTCTGCCGAGAAAGCGGACATGATCATGCGCGCTGTGGAGGCACCGACACCGCTCACGGTCAGCAACAGTTCGAACAGTTGCCGTTCGGCTTTGACCGTGAAGCCGTATAACTCATGTGCATCCTCGCGTATCACTTCGGTCACAAACAGTTTCACTTCTGAAGGCTGAGGGCTGACAGCAGAAGGCTCTTCCTTTCCGATGAGGGCGGAGTAGGTGGGCAATGTGATCGCCAGCGCGTATCCCACACCCGCAGCTTCTACCACTGCTTCCGTCGGGTTCAAATCCGTCAATATTCCTTTGATATATTCAATCATAATTCTATCCTTAATAAGTCGTGTGTACGTAGCCCGTACACGCACGAACACACAAAAAGTGCGCAAAGGTACTGCTTTTTTTTGACATACACAAATTTTTCGAATGCTTTTTTGCTTTTTTTTCTTGCACATGTCAAAAAAATTGTGTAATTTTGCAGCGCAAAATCGAAAGGACGGATATTATGCCAAGCGCAGAAGTACAAAAACTCATCCCGCAGATACAAGCGTATCTGGCAACGCAACCGGTCGAAAGAGCTTATCTCTTCGGCTCCTGTTCGCGTGGAGAGGAAACACCAGACAGCGATGTGGATTTATTAGTTACTTATACGGATAGTGATAAGATTTCGTTGATGGACATCGGCGGAATGGTTAGCGATTTGCGAAAGATTGTTCACCGCCCCGTCGATTTAATTGAAGACGAATATTTAATGCCTTTTGCGCGCAAAACAGCAGATCGCGATAAAATTAAAATCTATGAGAGAGCGTATTAGAGACAAGGAACGGTTGGTTCACATTCTTACTGCCATTGATACCCTTATGGAAGGCAGTAAGCGCTATTCCATTGAGCAGGCAGAAAAGGATAATATCATCTTTTTCGGTTTTGTCAAGCAGTTGGAAATTATCGGTGAAGCCACCTATAAATTAACAAACGAGTTTCGCGAGGAACACCCGGAAACCCCGTGGAATAAGATGGAAGGCATGAGGCATGTGTTAGTTCATGGCTATTATATGATTTCTCCGGGTAAAGTATGGAATGTTATCGAGAATGATCTTCCGACTCTTCGTCCGCAGATAGAGAAATTCATCGAAGAGGAGAGCGAGAACGAACAATAACACCTTCACTGCTACCGACAGCGTAAAAACCGGTCGTCGCTTGCACGACGTAAAACAGCAAGGACAAGCGCAGGTGTGCGCTACATAGATAAATAAGCGTTTGCTTTATTTGAGGATTCATTCATACTACCACAACTTGAATAACAGTTTTCCGAGAATAGGCGAAACGCTCACGTTTATGACGTGGGCTTTTCTGCATATTTGGAAACTGTGGGTGTGGTAGCCCGAATGAACCAATAAGCAGTTGGCTCACGTTTTTTGTGTAATTATGTTTAACCAACAAATATCAACAACAATGAAAAAACTATTTATTATTCTATTCTGCATGCTTGGAATGATGGCAAGCGCAGAAGATGTCAAATTAGCGTTGCTGCAACCTCGCGTGGCAGATGGTTCGGAACAATGTACTTCCATGGAACTAAACATGGTGCGTGGTGAATTGCGAAAGGCATTTAGCAAAGAATCCAGTATTCAAGTACTAACACGTGCTGATGTGGACATTATGATGCAAGAGCAAGGTTTCCAACGATCCGGTATGGTGGAAAGTGCCCAACGGAAACAGATTGGTGTTATGACCGGAGCGCAATATATTTGTGTCTCAACCATCACCAAATACGGTACGCAGCTTTATATTGAGGCATATTTAGTAAATATAGAAACCGGCGAAATGACCAATGCTGCCACTCAATATGTCAATGTGAGAGATGAGAATTATATGCTTCTACCAAGTGCTTGCTCGGAATTAGCAAAAGAAATGTTGTCAGAAATAAGCCTGAAACGCAAATCAAAACAAAAGGTGGAAGGCTATGTGGATCTCGGTTTGCCTAGTGGTACACTTTGGAAATCTACCAACGAAGATTGCGGACTCGTTACCTATGAGCAAGCATATAATTTCTACGGAGAGAACTTGCCATCTATAGAGCAATGGAAAGAGTTGAGAGATAATTGTATATGGACCTGGAAAGGTAACGGCTATAACGTAAAAGGCAAAAGCGGAGAAACTATTTTTCTGCCCGCAGATGGTGGTCGTAATGTCAAACTACTTGATGTCGGTTCGAAAGGCTACTATTGGTCCTCTACTCTGTATAATTCGGAGCGTGCGTGGATTCTATACTTTTATTCGGGCGTGGTGAGCAAAGAGAACTGCTTCTATAATTGGAACGGGATGTCTGTCCGTCTTGTAAAAAACGCAGAATAATCCGAACGGAATCATCACATCTATCGGATAGGAAATGAGATAGATTGCGGGCGAAAGATATGTAAAAGTGAGCGGTACTATTGTGCTGCTCACTTTTTTTTGTTCGGCATGTTGCACAATATCAGCGTAGTGATTGGTAAAATAGGGCAAAGTTACTGCCTTCTAACAAATTAAATAGCCTCGGGGTTGGAGAGTGAGGTTGGTGTCGGGTTCAGGATAGTGAAGGAGGGCGGTAAGGGGGTACGAACGACGATCACGCAGAGGGCGTGAGATGGGTTCAAACGAGATGTCGTCAGCTGTGGTTTGAAGTTGTTGGAAGTCGCTTGAGGTGGTTTGACGTTGTTGGAGGGTGTCACGGGCAGATTGGAGTTCGCGATAGATGGCGACATAGGTGTATTGGTAAAAACGGGAGTAGCGTTTCATACCCGGTTCGGGTTCGGCTCCGCCTCTAACCACACGGAAATAATGCGTAAAGAAGCGCAAACGCCATTCAAGGGCTTCGGGTGAGTAGTCGTGTTCTAGCGCATGTGCTTGACGTTGTGCGAGTTTGATGAGTTCACGGTTTTCTACACAGGCGGCAGACCAGTGTGTAGGGAAGTGGTAGGTGTAGAGTTGATAGAGGTTACCGCCACAACGCGGAACACGGCGAACGATGATATGTTTGTTGTAATGCGATCCTTCTTTGAAAGTATTCATCTTGCCACAATACATTTTGATAGCTGGAATGAACTCCAAATAACGCACTCCGCGTCTGTGGGAGGCGGAGACTTCC
>Ga0310694_10000466_pt1 | contig 53126 bp, 22 predicted proteins | sample 174DNAGHGhighgp2_FD_203884 | JGI IMG/M metagenome (GOLD analysis project Ga0310694, IMG submission 203884) | Sheep rumen microbial communities from Palmerston North, Manawatu-Wanganui, New Zealand - 1742 DNA GHGhigh gp2 (v2) (version 2) | ecosystem: Host-associated > Mammals > Digestive system... | reverse complement strand
TAGGCTCTGCATCATCGTTGATGAACCAAGGATGACTTACGAACACGGTCAGGTCGGCAGGATCCTCAGGCGTAGCCGTGTCAATCTTCGACAGGAAGTAAGCCTTCATGGCTTCCTTGGCCTCTGCCGGGGCACCCAGAATCTGAGCCACTACGTCAACACCTTCCTCACCTTGGCCAGTCACGTAACCACTGATTCTTGCAATAGCAGCCTCGAAATCAGCCTTGCCGGGATAGTTCTCTGTGGTCTGCAAGATGTAGTCCATCTTCTTCAGCAGAGAATTGATGTTCTTAGCCTCTGCAATAGCCCAACGGAATTCTTCCAGGCGCTTCTCAATCAACGGTGTGGCACCCTCAGGATCTCTGTCAAGCAGATCTTCCATCGTGGTCATGTATTCGTCAATACACAGTACCAATGGCATCAATTCTTCGGAAGCGGCTTCCTGCTGCAGTTCATAAAGCTCAGACGAGAAGATGTCGTATCTGTCGGCCTCGTCAATCTTGTAGAGCTTGATACCATCTACACAGAGGAAGGGGTTAGAACCGGAACCGCCAGACGACTCAAAGCCGAGTTCGATAGTAAACTCAGCAGTCGGTGTGAACTCAATCTCGTGCTTAGTCCACATAGTAGCACTGAAACCAGTCTCATCAGGCCATGTGTCCTTACGGCAGGTCACCTTTGACAGGTTCTTACCGTTCGTTCCGTTGGGGTTGATGTTGATTGACCAGTACTCCAAACGGTATCTGGCACATGGGAGATGTACCGTCTGTTTGTAGGTGGCACGACCACCCCAACCGGCACGCATATAGACAAAGCCAAGGTTATCATCTGTGTTGAAGTCCTCAGGCTTTGCAGGCACCGTAAGATAAGTATTGCCGTCATCGGCAATGGGAATAGCAGTCTCTGCCAAAGCGTATGGCAGTGACCCGAAATAAGTCCACTCACAGCCGGGGAAGTCACCGTTGGTCTCCAGTGTCCAACCCTTGATGCGGCCCTTGAAACCATTGGTAGCCTCTAAGGTACGACCGTCAGGACGAGACTTGGGAGTTGATGGATTGACGGTAGCATACACCGTGTAGTCTTCAGCCCATGCAGCAATACTGCGATTGCTCAATTGCTGAGTGCCGATAATAGCTTTCTTTGAGCCGTCGGCCTGCCAGGTCAGATCCTCGTCAAATCCGGCATTCTGGATGTAATGGGTTACATCCTCTTGTGCGAATGATGTCATCGACACCATAGCACCCATAGCAAATAATAATAATTTTTTCATAGGTATAATAGCTTGAATCAAGTTAATAATACGATATATCGGTTAGATTTGGCAAAAATACGAAAAAAAATAATAACTACAAAGAAATATTGAAAAAAAATGAACAATCCGTGAAATATCGAATTGTCCCGATGCAAGAAAAAGCCCCCACTGCTTCTTTGCAGTGAGGACTAATTTTTATTTTAACATATAATGATTATCTAATCATACAATGGTAATTCGTGTTTAACTATTTCACAACAATCTTGAGCTAAAGCTCGAGCTCGTTCACGCTCGATAAAGCATGAGCGAGCTCTGCTTTATTCTCACTTAATCACGACCTTCTTGCCGTCAATGACATAAACGCCCTTCGCGGTCTTCTCAACCTTGCGACCCTGCAGGTCGTAGACAATTGAGAATTGAGAATTGAGAGTTGAGAGTTGTGCAATGCTGGTCGTTCCATTCAGGAGCAACTCGTGACGCTCGCCGCCTACGGTGACGAACATAGCACGGTCTACATTCACTGTTGCATCACCCTGACCTCTCAGGTTCAGACGGATGACCTCATCCCATGCACCGGGCAGGGCCTCGTTGTCCATCGAGAATACCACTACGCGGCAGCGGCCGTCACTCAGCATATTGTATGCCAGTTTGTGGCTGTCCTTGGCTATCTCGGTCAACTCAACACCCTCAAGCACGTAGCCGACAGGAATCGTCAGATCCATCTGGAAGGCAGTGTAAGCCGACAGGTCTTTCTGAGAAGCCTCAACGCCGCGAGCCAAAGTGATCTTACCCAGGATAGCGTCGATGACCATCACCACGTCGGTCACATCGATAGAACCGTCATTGTTCACATCAGCCAGTGAAGCATCGAAGTTAGCTGGGTTCTTCATCAGGATATCGTCGATAATCAGCACGGCATCGGTCACGTCGATGGCATCGTCGTGGTTCACGTCACCCATCTTGCCGCCAATCTTCACGATGAAGGTTTTGTCAGCGCAAGTCAGGGTCTGCTTGTTTTCGTTGGTCATCTTCACGTTCTTCAGCTGGATGGCATATTCGCCATTGGCAAGCCAGTCAGCCACCTCAACGCCAATGTTCAGCAGAACTCCGTCGGTGCCGCTGATAATCTTGTTGCTCAAGTTGGTACCCACCAGGCGGATGGAACCGTCGGAAAGGATATTCGAAGTGATTGAATGATTCTTTGAGCGATTGGTTGTGGTGATATCCTCTTCACCTTCATCATCAAATGCCAATGTCATACCCTCAGGCAGCACCACGTCGAGCTGGAAGCCCACAATCTGATCCACGTTCTTCATGCTGACAGGCAGCTGGTTCGTCTTGTTCTTCGAGAAGCGGAGACCGTCAGCGATGTACAGGATATTGTCTTCATTGACAACAGGAGCACCGTTGTCACCGAAGTAGAACAGCTTGAAGTTGTCCATAATGATCCAGTCGTATGAATACACATTCTCATGCTTGACACCGATACGGAAAGTCTCACCATCAGAATAGAAATCAATAGAATTCAGATAACGGCCATCTTCGAACATCCAAGCAGAAGAAATCATATTGTATGGGCCTTCCTCACCAGCTTCAACATCATATCCATCAGCATGTCTCATGAGTTCCACCTGCTGAACACCATTATTTGTCTCAACATAGAGGTAAGCGGGCGATGCTTCATCAACGCGCTCGAAGGCATTCACCTGCAAACGATAGTTACCCTTAGGCAGAACCACCTCGCCTATGCCGGCGATATCCTGATACATATCAAATGACTTCTCATAGAACTCAATAGCCAGAGCACTTCTCTGCTCATAATCATTACCGAAGCTGCTTCCTCCAATTCCCTGCCATCCATCAGCAGAATTGGTCTCCTCCCAGTTTACAGTCTTTGAGAAGCTTGGAGTCTGGATAAATGCGGTGACATCCACCCCATCAGCAGAACCCTGTGCATAGTCGGCAGGCAACTCCATCTTCAGCTTCATCGCACGGATAGCCAAAGACTGAACTTCCAGGTCTGCCTCGTCATATTTACACTCTTCCAAGTCACTCAATATCGTCGCTGCCAGCTGCTGCCCCTGTTGTGCCAATGGTGATTCAGATTCTGATGCATAAGCCAAGAAGGCATTAGCCTCTTCAAGCAACGACTCACACAAGACGATGCCTTCCATAACATCATTGACAGCCTTTTCCAGTCTTGCCACCGAACTGAACATAGATAGTCCGTTGTTGCCTCTCAGTGCCACGTTGGCAGCTTCCAGTGCCTGAGCCAAAGTAGCTTTGGCAGTCTTTGTGGTCATCACGTCGGTCCACATCTGGACCTCTGCAACTTTCTCTTCCAACAAAGGCTTCACCACATCAATGTCGTAGCCCAGATAGGTAAGCTTGAAATTGTCGAAGATAGGCCAGAACTTAGCCTCTGGCGTACCCTTCACGCCGATACGGGTGACTCCACCAGCTTCAGTTACCAAGCACTTAGCGGTCTGTGAGTAGCCACCTTCAGCAAAGGCAGCCGATGCAGCTATCATATTATCGGGGTAAGCGTTATCATCATCTTCATAGAGATAAAAAGCACCACTTACTTCTTGATAGAACCAAACAGGTTTCGGATAAGAGAACCAGCTAACCAGATTGGTCTTTGAATCGTTCATGTAAACATAGATGGGAACATTCGCAGGTTCCTCAGCCCTGTGATTGATTGCGTCATTTCCATCCATATAGCGTACATAGCCTTGAACAGAGACCTCATATACACCTACTGGCAGACCTGTCACTTCCTGATAGACATCGAAATTAGTGCTATGCCAAGCCTCGAAGCAGTGATTAGCATTATTTCCACCAAGTTGCACGTTACCGCCACCATTAGATACTACAGTCCATCCATTTCTACCATCCTCAAATCCGGGGTTCGTCAAGAGCTCTGTCACATCCTGACCAGGCTGCAGGTTTTCTTTAGCTTCCTTATCAACAGCAGCCATCAGTGCGTTGATTCGATCAATCATGACCCATAGCTGATCGTTATCCAGGTCAGCGCCGCCAGTCTTAACTCCAGGCTCATCTTGGAAAGCTGCCAGATCCTCTACCGTGTTCAGAAGATATTCGCTCAATGCTTCTGCTGACTCCAAATAATTGTAGTCTACACTCTTCTGAATACCATCATCATATTTTGCTTTCAGTTCGTTCCAGAGAGAGATGTTGACAGCCATGACTTCTTCTGCAGCCTTGATTCCTTCGACAGCGGCCTTGGCCTCTGCCTTGTTGGAAGCAGTAGCCTTGAAAACAGCATCGTATGCTTTCAGATACTGGTCTGACACATTGACATTGTTATATTCAGCCTTTGGCAAATTGTTAATCCAATACTGATAAGCCTCAGGCTCATTACCATAGTAGGTCAGTTTGAAGTTGTCGAACACAGCCCATTCAGAACTTCTGTTCTCTTCTTTCTTAACACCAAGTCTCAAATAACTGCCATCCTCTATGGCAAAGAACACCTGATTCTTATAGTAGCCTTTCTCGAAATAGAGACGGGCAGCAGATGGGTCGTTAGGAGCATAATAATATGTGTCGTTACGATATTCTTCACTTTCACTGGCATAAGTTCCAAACTCCGTATCACCCGACATAGGTTCTTCGTTCAATGCCTCCCAAGGATTAGCCATTGCCACCTGCGAGAACTCATTATCAGCGTATGCATAAAGGAATGCTGTGTAGCCGGTCTTGTTCACATAGTCATCCCACCAACCACGATGGAATCCATTATTCTCCAACTTATAGACACCTGCTGCCATATTGCTCAGTTCCTGATAGGTGTCGAACGTCTTACTATAATGCTCAGCAACATTGGCAGGGGCATGAGAACCGTTACCCACCATGTTTGGACTTGTACCCTTCCAACCAGCAGCACTGGCATTGTCGAAATTCGGATTCATCAGCGAACCGGTCATATCAGAAGGATTCGACACAGAAGCATTACCTGCCATTGCATCGTGAATCTTCTTCTGCACAGCAGCGGTGGCGGCATTCAGTTCCTCCACGGTAGCTGCCTCGTTCTGATAGATGCGAATCTCAGCAGCCACGTTAAGTCCTTTCTCCTTAGCACCATTCAGATAGGTCAACAACTCGGCAGCAGCTTCAAACTGATCCTTCATCGACTCCCATTCATTCTGCCAAGCCCAGTAGGTGTCCTCGGAAACAAACACCCAGTCCACGCCAACACCTGCAGTGGCAGGTTTAACGAAATACAAACGGGTATCGTCAGTACCGTTCCAACCTAAGAAAGCACCGCTGGCAGCATCTGCTACGTAAGCCAGGTCGCTGTTGGAAATGCGGTATTTGCCATCAACCTCCGTAAACTCCCAATAGCGGTATGTCTCATTGGAATTGTCTACCCAGATAGCACCAGCATCAGAGGTAGCGAACACGCACATCCATTGATTTCCGCGTGTCTCCACACAGTCTGTGAACTCATAGGCTCCATCCGGTGCATACTCAGACTCCACGATTTTCACTTTATAACCATTGGTTCCTACACTGGCACGGGTGGTCCAATCGTTGGCACCTACAAAGAACATACGAGCACCTGTGTTGAACAGGTAATACTCGGCATCGACCTGGAACGCTTCAGTCTGCGCCACGTTGGGACGCTGACGGACACCGTTCACCAGTTCCGCTTTTGCGCTTGTGCCTACCATCAGTAGCACACCGCATAACATGAATAATTTTGATAACTTCATAAGCTTATTGTTTAAAATGTTAGTATACTGTGAATTCACTCTTTTCCCGCGCTCGGGTTCCTTTAATGATATAAAGCTTTAGGTAATTTGGTGCAAAAGTAAGAAAAAAATGTCATAATAGCAAGAAAAAGATAAAAAAAATTTACTCACGGCATGGTCACGCATTGACTGACGCAGTGACCGAAACGTGGTCAAGCATTGACCGCGGCTTGGTCAGCCCATGACCAATGCCTGGTCGTGTCATGACCGTGGGTTGGTCATGCGATGACCAATGCCTGGTCATGCGATGACCAGATTTTGGTCACAAAACTGGTCAATACAGTTTCGGTTTCATCAAGGTATAGTAAGTCCGTTAAGACCGAGCAAACAAAAAGTCCCCACCGCTTCTTTGCAGTGAGGACTAATTTTTATTTTAACATATAATGATTATCTAATCATACATATCATTTCTCTTTTTTAAACATATAATTACCATTAATTACCCATATAATTTCTCATATAATTAATGGAAAATGAGCGAGCTCTGCTTTATTCTCACTTAATCACGACCTTCTTGCCGTCAATGACATAAACGCCCTTCGAGGTCTTCTCAACCTTACGACCCTGCAGGTCGTAGACAATTGAGAATTGAGAATTGAGAGTTGAGAGTTGTGCAATGCTGGTCGTTCCATTCAGGAGCAACTCGTGACGCTCGCCGCCTACGGTGACGAACATTGCACGGTCTACATTCACTGTTGCATCGCCCTGACCTCTCAGGTTCAGACGAATGACCTCATCCCATGCACCAGGCAGGGCCTCGTTGTCCATCGAGAATACCACGACGCGGCAGCGGCCGTCTGCCAGCATATTGTAAGCCAGCTTGTGGCTGTCCTTGGCTATCTCGGTCAGCTCAACGCCTTCGAGCACGTAGCCGGCAGGTATCGTCAGATCCATCTGGAAGGCAGTGTAGGCTGAGAGATCCTTCTGCATATCCTCTGCACCACGTGCTAAGGTAATCTTACCCAGAATAGCGTCGATGACCATCACCACATCGGTCACGTCGATAGAACCGTCATTGTTCACATCAGCCAGTGAAGCATCGAAGTTAGCTGGGTTCTTCATCAGAATCTCATCAATGATCAGCACGGCATCGGTCACGTCGATGGCATCGTCGTTGTTCACGTCACCCATCTTGCCGCCAATCTTCACGATGAAGGTCTTGTCAGCGCAAGTCAGGGTCTGCTTGTCTTCGTTGGTCATCTTCACGTTCTTCAGCTGGATGGCATATTCGCCATTTGCAAGCCAATCAGCCACCTCGACACCAATGTTCACCAGAACACCGTCGGTGCCGCTGATAATCTTGTTGCTCAAGTTGGTACCCACCAGGCGGATGGAACCGTCGGAAAGGATATTCGAAGTGATTGAATGATTCTTTGAGCGATTGGTTGTGGTGATATTCTCTTCACCTTCATCATCAAATGCCAGTGTCATACCCTCAGGCAGCACCACGTCGAGCTGGAAGCCCACAATCTGATCCTCGTTCTTCAGGCTGACAGGCAGCTGGTTCGTCTTGTTCTTCGAGAAGCGGAGACCGTCAGCGATGTACAGCAAGTTATTTTCCTCAACATACAACGTACTCAAAAGAGCTGAAGCGTATTCCATTACTTCATCCACGCTAAGCATCTCGTCTACAGTCAGCACGTTTTTCTGCCTCTTCATTAATGCATTTACTTCTGCAATGTTAGAGTATCCTCCTGCAAGATATTGTTCTGCCTTGACATAAGCGGGTGCATAGACATTGGCATAGGCATTAAGTTTTTCTTCATAACCGTTTGCATCAGTATAGGTAGCTTTTTCACTATACATCCAGATATTAACCTCGCCATAAGCAAAGCTTACAATATCTGTAGCTCCACCATAGACCATATTTTCTGATAACAATGCTGCTTCCACAGATTGGAACAATGAACCTTCATTGGTCATTTCTGCATATTTTGCCTCAGATGACTCAGCGAGTTTTATAGCACGATAGAGTTCTACATAGTTATTGGTTTCGGAAAAACTTTCAATCGCAACACGCAAATTCTTCTTATCAGCTGCAAAGTGCATATTGTCTGCAAGATTGCAAGCTCTTTCATATAACTGTCTATAAGCATTATCCACATCCTCGTCAGAAGCATCACCTATCTGATAAAGCTTAATACCATCAACCCACAAGATTGGATTGTTCCAAGAATAGTTATTACTTGCACGACACCCAAACTCTATAGTAAATGAGTCAACTGGAATGAAATCTATAGTATGTCTAACCCAGCCTTCAGAGTTGAATCCCTCATCATCGGTAAAAATTACTCCATTACATGTTACATTACACAAGTTTTGTGCACCCTGATAGATAATACTTTTATTTACATTAGTATTACGAATAAAGTAACTCAGACGATATTTGGCCTGCGGCAACCTTGTTATAGTCTGTTTATAGGTACACTCGTTCAACCATCCTGCTTTCAGATAAAGTACGCCTTTATTATCATCTGTATCAATTTCTGACGGTTTTTCAGTAACATTGCCAATGCCATCAACACCGCCACCTAAACTCAACATACCATCACCCAAATCATAAGGTATGCAACCATAGTAAATCCATAATGCGGTATCAGATTTATTAGTCGTTTCCCATCCTCTAATATGAGCCTTGTAACCATCCCAATTTGGTAAACCCGCTGCATTATATCCCTGCAGACCACTTTTGTCTTCACTGTAAATACTACCGTCTGCAGATTTATATACAAAAGCACCTCTACCAGAACCATCCTCTGCATTCCACTCATAAGCAAGTACAACATCCTTTGCGGCAGACCCATCAAGATTAAAACTAACATCTTCGTCAAATCCCGGGTTTTGAATGTAACTTGTACAGTCTACCCATTCTGGTTTTACGATAGGTTCTTGAACGGCTTCGAGCTTCATCAGTCGGAAGCGAGTGAACGACATCCAGTTGTGGATTCCGTCTGCTATACCCTGCACACCGATGGTCACTACAGTGTCGCTTTCCAATTCAAACTCCACAGAAGCATCGTTCCAACCACGGCCGAACAAGCCTCCCTGTGCACCAATGGCAGGAATGCCGGTGCTTGAATCGCCAACGAGCAGCATGAGAGCCACCTCTGCAGAAGCGCGGCCTGAGACAGTGAGCATATACCTGCCGGCTGTCAGAGCGACATCCTGCTTCAGACTAACGTCCCAAGCATTATAGCCCCAGCCGCCGCCGTCGAAGTAAGAATAATAAGCATTGCCTTCAGCATCGGTCAGCGACTCGTTGCTCAATACGGTCAGGCTTCCCTGACCCAGTTCACCGGTATCAACCATCCAGCCGCTCAGACCGTCGGTTGCGTTGGGGTTGAAGATACTGTTGGTCATATTCACAGCACCCTCAACACCTTCGAGCAGTGCATGGGACTCTACGGCCTGACGGCAAAGACGCGTCAGTTCAGCAGCTATAGCGAGGGCTTCCTCTGATGTGTTGGCCACTAATTGGGCATATTCCTCCAGTGCAGCCTTCTTCTCGGCAGTGGCATACTCATAACTACACAGTGCTGCCTGCACCTTGGCATCATCCAAAGCATCGTAGGCAGCCTTGGCAGCCTTGAAGTTATTTGTGGCAATAATCAACTCGGATGTTGCCATTTCGTATGACTCCGGCTGGTCGCCCACATTGGAATAGGCTTCAATGGTGCTTGCAAATATCTGCCTCTCCTCACCGGTCACTGCCAGGTAGTCTTCATTCTCAAGTGCAGCCTTGGCAGCAGCCATAGCTTCTTCGTAGGCTATCCTGTAGGAATCAATAGTTGCCAGTCCGTAATAGGTCAGACGGGCATTGTCAAGTACAGTCCAGTCGGCACCCACCTGCTCAGAGCGTCTGACACCGATGGTCATCCAACCGTCTTTCACATTCACCTTTCCCGTGGTATTTCCCGTGTACTCGCCGGCTGCAATAGCCTCAAGAGCCGACTGGAAGTTCGCAGCAGTCGTCGTGTTAGCAAACTCCACCTCGGTGTCGTTCAGGAAAATCTTCGTCGTGCCGTTCGTACCATAACCGGCAATGCTGAACTCATAGACGCCCTCAGGTGCATTGGCTATTCCCTGATAGATTTCAAACGTGTTGTTCCAGAACTCGCAACCGTAGTTGGCTAAGTTTCCACCAGGTCCTCCTACAGTGACATTGCCACCGATTCTGCTCACAGTCCAGTTACCGTTACGCAGGTCGTTGCGGTTGAAGTTGGCACCCTTGATCAGGAAGGTAGCGTCAACGCCATTGTCGGCACTTGCATTTGCAAGAGCAGCTATCTTGGCAGCCAGAATTTCATCCGAAGGAATGATCTTCCACTCAGCAGCTTCGGAAGCATCGGCAACAAACGTCACATTTCCATCTTCAGCAGCAGCGAGGTAATTCGTTCCGTCGCTGATGGTATAGATGCCATCGCCCACCTGATTGAAGGTCCAGCCAAATGCAGCACCGTCGTTCCACTCTCCATTCAGGAAATGGCTGTTACCACCGTTAGACACCTGAGAGTCAATAGTGTACTTTCCATCATTAAACACCAGGACATAGTCCAGACCCGTTCCGTTAACCACGGCATGGGTACCCCAGGTTGCACCTGCTGCCAGATAGAGGCCGGTATTTACATTATATAAATAATAGGTACCGTCGGCAAACAGTGGCTCTACGGGTTCAGGCTCAACGACAGGCTCCACAGGTTCAACCTCATCCGGATCTATCGTGCTCAATGCCAGATGGCTCACGTAAAGAGCCGGTGTGTTAGAAGCGCTAAAATTATTATCACCTGTTCCAAAGCCCAGGCTGATAGTAACAGTAGCAGCCTCAGGCACAGTGAACTTAATGGCGTGGTTAGTCCAACTGCTACTGCCATTCATCCACTCTGTGCTTTGGTCAACATACGCCACTTCACCCACCATCACCTTGAACAGGTTATCGTAGGCAGCACTGCGTGTTGAAACGTTGGTGTTCTCCACATCATAAGTCAGGGCATAGCTGCCTGCAGGCAGTTCTATATCCTGTGTCACAGAAGCAAAAGTGCCTCCCCAACGACACTCAAGACCCAAGCAATACTCTGCGTCCAAGTGCGTATCATCAACAGTAGCTGCGGGGAAATCAGTCCTGACCTGATAAGTGCCGATAAGGCCATTACCATAGTCACGGAAGGACTCCGACACCACTGCATTCCAACCGTCAAGCGATGCGAAATCAGCATTGACGATAATGCCTGGGGACAGTTCCTCAGCAGCATTCATAACGCTTGCCATGCTTAGCAACAGCAAGGTTAAAAGATACTTCGTAAATACTTTCATACTAAAATAGTTTTAAGTTTAATAACGTTATTTCCAAAATAATGATGATTCATGCTTGCCCGCGCTCGGACATGATTCTTTCACAAGAATTGACAATTCGCTGCAAATGTATGAATAGTTTTCTAAACTACCAAAAAAAGAGTAAAGTATTTTCCATTTTTCCATAAAATAGACAAAAAAAACAGATACCACAATACGGAAAATGAGGACGCACTTCATTCCAAGCACGTCCTCATTAGAGCATCATATCGGATTGTTATCTATTGCCGTTCTTCACATTCAACACTTTTCTGCCGCCTACGATGTAGAGGCCTTCGGGCAGTGAACGCAGAACCTCACGGACATTACCTACGTTGCGTCGCAGCAAACGACCGTCCATGCCGTAGATACTCGTGCCGCAAGAAGTAAAGCCTGTCTCTACGATGCCAGCAGTCTTCTTGTCAATGAACACGGCAGTATAGGTACAGTCGCCTGTCACCACGACATTGATGGTCTGCGTAGTCACAGAGTCGGTACCGTTGGTCCAGTGGCTGAACACATAGCCGTCGTTGGGAATCGCCGTACTGCTGACGGTCTGCTGCCATAGGCGGAAGCACCTGGAAATGCCGCTGACGGTACCCTTCGTCTCGTCGCAGAGGAAGTTGATCTCGTAGAGGCGAGGCATGAAGAATGCCTGCAGTGTCGAGGCACCAGCTACGTTGTACACCAACGTGTCGCCCGACTCAATAAAGCGGCCTTCCTCTTCCCAATGGTCGAACTCGTAGCCATCCTTCGGCGTAGCGACAATTCTCAGTTCACCATAGTCGTAGTCGCCAGAAGGCTTATCTACGGTTCCTGTCTCATCGCCCGACTGCACTTCGATATTGAGATGAGCCTGAACAGTAAGTTGCTCTGTCCACTCTATGGCAATCATTCCCGTTGCATTGCGCCTGCTGGGCAGCGGTTCCTTCAGATTGGCCACATTGACAATGAGCTGGTGGTGTCCTGGTCTCTTCTCAAATGCTGTGAGGTCAATGGTGTAGAAGCTGTTGGCACCCTCTTCCAGGACTTTTATCTTCGTGTAATCCTGCGACTCATCGCCACTGATAAACGTGATGTTGTTTGTAGCCAGTTTGCGAACCTTTCCAGTAAGGTCGAGCGTCACACGGGAAACGGCCTCTTTGGTCTCGCCGCCCTGCATCACCTCCTTGCCACTGGCCGTATAGAGTCGTAGTTTCATGGCACGAACAGTGTCGCCTGGAATCGGTTCGAAGGTCAGTGTATAGGTGGTCTGTCCGGCAGGTACACTGTCGGCCAGATGGAAGCGGTTCTCGGCTATCGAGGAATAGTCGGCCGTCACGCTGTGGTCTGTCAGCCATGCATTAGCCGGACTCAGCACATCCTCTCCACGGTCTACCCGTTTCAGCGTCATCAAGCCGTATGTAGGATCGCTCAGTCTGGCATATACCCAACCGGCTTTCTCTGCCTGGATAGTCAGCGTATAGTGTCCGCTCTGTCCGGTGATGACTGCCGAAGTGCTCACAATCTGGAGCGAGTCTTCCATTCCGTCGCTGGTCATCACACCGTCAGGCAGATGGTCGGGATCATCCAAATCATCGAGCAGGAACACGTCGGTCTTTGCCAATGCATCGGTCATCTCATCCTCACTGGTTGCCTCATCATCGGCCAACGGCACCAAAGGTCTTCTGCTCACGCCGCGATACAGACGGTGTACGCCGTTCACGGTGAGTTCAACCTCGTTGCCAGAAAGAATCTCCACGGAATTCTTCAGACTGTCGATATCAGTCAGACGACTATCCTGTGCGGCTTCCACTATCCACTGACCCACGAGAGTCTGTCCCTGACGGAGCGTATCAATCATCATGTTCGACAAGTGGGCATTGGTCTGCACACCGTCGAAGGCAGCATAGCGGTTACGGATAGTGACAGGCTCACTGGTAAGATTGGTCTTCACGGCAGGCTCGTCACTGCTGATGCGCAGCGAACTGATGCGTGTACGGCCTTCGTTGCTAACCAGTGCCACCATCTGTGCCGGTATGGCCCTGACGGCAATGCCCTCAATCGTATCGTTACCCAGATAGTCGCCTTGCAGCAGATAGGTGATGCCGGCCTTGCCTTTCAGGCTCACAGTCATCTTCACCTGCGACAGTACGGCGGTGCACAGTATATTCCTTGCACGGTCTACGTATTGCAACTGTCCACCGATATAATAGACATGCGAGCTGTCAGTAGCAGCCTCTTCACTTGGTGTCAACTTCAGGCGTATAGAGGCTTCGCCCTGTCCGGCCAATGAGAGCTGACTGCCCGTAGCCTGGAATCCCTGCAGCTCTTCCTGAACGCAGTCGAAGCGGGTGGCAAAGTCGGTCTCATAGTCATCACTGTCATCGCTCACCATGTGAGAGAAACGGATGTTGCCCATCTCTGTCTGCTGTCCGTTCTTGATGCGGAGGGTAGCATAGAACGACTGGCCTACATAGACATGACTGAGGTCATCGAACGCCAGTTCCATACTTGAATTCGTTGTTGGCAGAGCCGACTTCGACGAGCCGCCTCCCGACTTGGCCTCGTTCTGACTGCCGCCACCATAGTAGTCTTCCTCGTCGGTCTGACCTTCGGTGTCATCATCACGTCTTGGTTCGTCATCATCCACCATGGGAGGATCCTCACGCAGACTGCTGGCGCAGCCCACCAACGACTGGTAATAGTCATCCTCTCCCAGCGTCTCGCCACCAATCTTGAACTGATAGCTCATCAGGATCTTCGCAATAGAGCGGCGGCGACCCTGTTCCGGACCTTCATAGACCACGGGTACAGTAATCTCTCCACCTGGTGCGATATTGTCGATCTGTCCCACGGTAAAGCGGACACCACTCATGGCGGGGAACAGCAGCTGCACATTGGAAGCCTCAAAGGAGCCCTCGTTGCGCAATGTGAGTTGCATACTGTCCGTACCGCACTCAAAGCCGTTCTCAGGCAATGTGGGAATGACGATGGCCTGTGGAGCCGTACGGTCAATATCTATCGTAGAACTGAGATGATAGCTGCCGTCAGTGACATCCTGCCAAGCCACGAAGTCGGTCAACACAGCCTGATAAGGCAGGAAGAACGACATCTGCTGTTCGTCGCCAGGCCCGAGTGTGAGCAGTTTTCGTACACTCTTATGACGCAGGGCCGAGACAGTGACGTAGTAGTCGCCTTGTGTCAGCTTTTCCGTCTGCCAGTAGCCGTTGCCATCCGTCAGCCCCGTCATCACCTGTTTACCGGTGCGGGCTTCGGTGATGCTGACCTGAGCTGCACTGACATGGCGGTACTCACGGCGTGCCTTGGTAAAAATATCCGTGCAGTTCACCTTCAGGGTAGACCATTCAGTACCCACAATAGTGGTTACCATCTTCATACCGGCAGAAGAACCGTTTTCCGGATTCAGGCTCAGGTAAGCCGAGAACGACTGTCCGCTGTGCATACCCGGCTGGTGCTTCAGTTCGAAGGTCAGCCACGCACTCCGGCCTGGCAATATTTCGGTCAGATTAGTCGTGGTACAAGTAATCCAATCCAGTCCTGTAGGTGGAATGACCTCAATGGCACCCGAGGTCTTCAGTCCACGGTTAGTGACTTTTACCCTGACATTGCGGGTTCCGTTCAACAGCAATGTCTCGTACTGCGTGCTCTGTTCAAACACCAGGAGACAGTTGGTGGCACGGCAATAGTAGCGTATGGGGAGCGTCACCTTGACACCCTCAGCACATTCGGCTACGATGTTCAGTGTGGCATATTGTCCGCTGGTCATACTCTTCGTGGGGTTCACACGGTAGTTGAGGGTGGTCTGCTGACCAGGCTCCAAGGTGGTGGTAGCCAACTGAAGGGCATCCATTTCACAACCGAAAGGCAGTGACTCATGGTCTATCTTCAGACCAGTGATGGTCTTGCCTGAGGTATTTCGCAGTGTGAACTGTCCTGTCTTCGGATAAGCCTCGTCGAGTGTCCACGTCGTATAATCGGCAGTGAGGCGCATATTCCATACGTTAATTTCACGGGTCAGGTCAGCCTCCGTCTGTCCGATGGCCCGAGCCTTCACCGTCAGCAGTCCACTGGCTGAAGCACTGATAAGCGGATAAGCCTCGAACTCGCCGGTCATCTCGTCAACGGTACAGTTGGTAGCCGTTGCCGATTGGCCGTTGCCACTCAGTGTGATGCTCACCTGCTGTCCGTGCAGGCCGTTTTCCAAACGCGTAGTCACGCGTCCTGTCACCTTGACGGTCTGTCCTGGCAGGTACGACTCCTGTTCCACCTTGAGATCTGCGACGCTGAAAGGTGCGGCAATAGTCACCTTCTGCGGATTACTGCTCACGTTGTTGGCAGTACTGAACTCACTGACCTCGCCGTTGCCATTCACGCGGGCATAGAGCCAATAGGTACCCACCACAGCAGGCATGGTACCCGAGAACGTAAAGGTCTTGGTCTCACCTATACCTATGGGAGCCGTTGTCTCGGTAGAGAACAAAGGTGTCGTGCGGGTATAGCTGTAAAGGCGGTCGGTAGGAGCCAGGAAGAACTCCACCTGCGTACCCTTAGGCAAGGAGGCCGTTCCCACATTGCTGATTTGCGGGTTCAGGGTGAATCCCATGCCCGAATAGAGAGCCTCGTTCTGGTAGCCTGCCGCAGCGATAGTCGCATCGGGCAGGGTACGGTCGGTGATACGCATGGCCAGACTACCCATGTTCAGACCGTTGGCCGTGGCATTGATATAGAGCATCCGCTCGTCGCCTTCCTGTTCGTTGCGGTTCACATTGACCGTAAAGGTAGCCGTATAGCTGCCTGCGGGAATGGTTACAGTAGCGGGGATAGTCACGTCGGAAGCCTTGTCGGCAGTGAGGTTCACCACCTGTGCATTCGATGTCGATGCCACATAGCGGCGTACCGTAGCCGTGAACGAACTGCCCTCCCCTATCGCTGTGGTACGGGAAGTCACGGTGAGATAAGGCGACTCATCGTCGGTCACCGTCAGCAGAGCCTTGGCGTATGCACGGTCAGTACTTGAGGCCGTGCTGTTGATGGTAGGCAGATAGAGGGCCGCATTGAGCTGGTACTGTCGCTGTCCGTCCACATTCTCATTGTCGGTCACGCCTACGGCAACCTCCTTCTCTTCCTCACCCTTCCTGAATACCACCAGCTTATCGGCAAAGAATGCCTGCTGTGGATTGGCAGAAGTCAGGTAAACGGTCATCTCAGTCTCTTTCTCGGAACCACGGTCACGACGGATGATAGCCGTCGTAGCCTGAGCACCGGCATTTTCCGAAACGGTACTGGGACTCAACGTCATGGATAGCTGCGGACGATCATCGTCGAGCAACTGCACCGACGCATAGGCAGTTTGATAATCCGTAGCTCGGGCGGTGAACGTAGCCGTCACATCAGGCTGCGGCACGTCATCGTCGGTCAGTATCAGTTCCAGTGTTCCCTGGCTCTCCTTCTTGGGAATAAAGATAGAGAGGGGCTTATTCTCAAAGCGCAACGCCTGTGAGCAGGTTAGCGTAAGCTCCACATCGTCGGTCAGTTCGCCGCCACGTGTTGCGGTAATCAGGAGCTTACTTTGTCCACCCTCGGTCATCTTACTCAGTGAGGTGGTGATGGTCAGCGGATTGACATCGTTGTCGGTGCGGGTGATGTGCAGGGTGTCACCATTGTAGCCGTTGGCCACACCGATGAACAGGTCGGCCTCACGGGCACGCACTATCTCGTCATCAACGGCATAGACACGAACGGTAGTGCTGGAGGCATTGGCAGGAATGCGTATCCATTGCGGTGTCTTGGTCTGCAATGTACCACCGTCAATCCTCAGCAAACCGTTCACCGAGCAGGTGAGTGGGAACAGTTCTTCAGTACTCCAATCGCCCGAACGCGATACAGTCAGCGTGAGATAGTCCTCCGTACGCCAACCGTACCAGCCGCGATAATAATAGCCCTCGCTCACGTTGAGCTTATTGGCCGTCACAAAGAGCCGTTTGCCAATATTGACGGTCGCAGCCGAGCGTCCGGTATTGTTGCCTTGGTCAACAAGTAGTTCACCCGTATTGGTGCCGGGCAGCACCTCGACAACCATGTGCTGCTCACCGTCAGCGTGAACCAGTGTGGGAAGGAACGTCTGGTACTGTCGACTGACGGTCATACCAGCCCCAAGCGTGTCAACGTATGCCTGACCGCCCAGGAAGGTACGCACACCTGTCAATGCCGACTCTATATAGATTTTCTCCGTCCATCCAGCCTGCGTAGAACCGTTGCCGTCGTTCTTCACCTCATAGCTTACCGAAATCATCTCACCCGGATTAGCCTGTGGTGTCAATGGTTTCACGGAAGGCACTATCAGGTCGGGCAGATTGGCCCGGCTCACCTTGAAGTACCCCGTTGCCGACTTTTCTTTAGCCACATCGTTGCCCTGTCGGTCGGTGAGCACGATATTGCTCAACTGGACGGGATAGGGTTTGTTGGTGTTGCCGTCATCGTATGGCGACATCGGGATGCGGAGCAGCAAGCCCGCATTACCACGCAGGTTGTTGTTCTGTTGTGACAGGATAACCACCTTCAGGCGGGTTCCGTCCTGTGCCTTCATCGCCACCTGATGGCCGTTGGCACGGTTGGTCAGCGTTGCCGTACCGTCCTTCTCCAATGCGAAGGGCAGTATGACATCAAACTGTGCTGCCACGATCTCTGTGGTATTGTTCAGGTATATAGGCACATTGACCGTCTTGTCTATACGTCCCTCAAACTCAGGAATCGACAGCACGTTGTCTTGCGTTTGTGCCTGCGAGGTCAGTCCGCAGAGCACCAGCAGCGCCAGCAGGGACAGACGGTGTCCGTCCTGCATAGCGCGTACTATATAATTATATATATGTGATTTCATAACGTCCTCGGTTTATTTTTTCATGAGTTTTACCATCTTGCGACTTCCGCTCTTGGTTGCCATCTCCAACAAGTAGATGCCTGGGGCTACAGCCGTTTCGAATACCGTCTCACCGCGTCTCAGCAGTGGCAGCTCCGTACTGTATACCGTAGCGCCGCCCACCGTTACCAGTTGCAGGGCGATATGCTCCACATCGGTAGTGGCAGTCACCACCAGACTATTACCCTGGAAGCGGGCTTTCAGTGCGCTGCTCATCAACTGTGAGATGCCTGTGGGTTGCTCACCCAACGCCATACGCACTTCCTCAGCAGCGATGTCGGCAGCCTGTGCGGCTACGACCTCTGCCTGCGCCGAGAGTTTCAGCAGTGCCGTCGCCTCGCCGGCAGGAATCGTCTGACCCGTAGGCGAATAGATGACATAGCGTGAACCTGTTGGAGTGTTGCGGCCAATGAGCTGGAACTGGCTGTGGTTCAACAGCAGACTCACCTGCGAGGTCTTCACCCCGCTCAGTTCCATATCGATGGCAGCCACGTCGGCAGCAGCCATCAGCTGTAGCTGTCCGTTCCTCGTATAGAGCCATCCCTGCGGCTCTTCCGAAGGCATTGCTGAAGCGGAACGTGCGGAGGCCGTCGTATTCAACTCATTGTCGAGCACGATATTCACCGTACATACGATATCCTGCACGTTGATCTGCTTGTCTATATAGGTATTGGCAGCCGAATAGTTGAACTTCTTGACCGTGCTCAGGATATAGTTCAGCGTATGCTGCACGTCGAGCACGTCGGTATAGCCGCTCATGTTGGCATCACCCTCCATGTAGTGTACCTTGACGGGATAAGCAGAATGGGCAGCTTCACCACTTGACGGTGCTATCAGCCATTGCTCATCTTGCGGGTAAGCATAGTCGTAATTCGTGGTATACTTGAACTCATAGCTCTCACCATAGCGCTGCAGCCAGGCACTTGTCGTTTCTGCAATGCCATGCCAATAGAGATACAGCCCGTAAGAGTTGCTGTAGTTCTGCTCCTTGTGTTTATAAGTCAGGATGGTGGGCAGGCTCAGTGTCTGCTTCTCGCTGATATACGCCTGAATAGGCTTCATCTCCCAGACGGCACTGTCGAACGGTTCGAGCAGGTTATACACACCATAAACGTCATCCTCTATGCGGAACTGACTCTGCAGGTTCAGCGTGCCGATGTTCTTTGGCAGCGGCTTGCTCACCTCAGTCAGTCGGTTGTAGCAAAGGTCGAGTGATGACAGCTTGGTCAGTTCGCTCACAAACGGAGCCACGTCGCCAGTGAGTCGGTTTCTGTCCAGACTAAGCACACGCAGTTCCGGCAGGATGAGTTCCCATGAACCGAGCTCGCCTACGAGTCCGTTGTTGCTCAGGTTGATCTCCCTGACGCGTCCCTCCTCCGAGAATGTCACGCCCGGCAGCTCGTCCTTGTCGCGTCCGTTGCTCTTGAAGCTCCACTTCTTCACGGTCCAGTTCTCACCGCCCAGACGGTTGTACATATTCTTCAAGGCCATCAGGTCGTTGGGTTCCACCTGGAATCCGTCGTACTGGTACACCTGTCCGTTGATCAGGATGCTGATGTTCTCTGTCAGGATATGGCTGAACATCGCCTGCACGGCAGCCACAATCTGCGGAATGTCTTTCTCGTGAATCATTATAAACTCCTCGGGCATGATGAAGTTGAACACAGCCTCCTTCGGTGCCTTCATGCTCAGGTAGAAGTTCTTTTCTACAAGGAGTCCGTACAGCTTCTGGATGAACAGCAGACTCTCTTCCGACACGATGAAGTTATAGGTGTTATCAGCCACATTGACATTCACGCCAACGGTAAATCCACGGGTACTCAGCGCACCAAGGAGCGAACTGAGCAGGCTGAACCGTCCTTGTTCCACATTTTCCACGTTTGCCGGATCAAGACTCAGGTCGCCCGATAGTGGTGTCAGAGCCACCAATACGACGGCCTGCTGATAGAGCGTTGACCATACGCCGTGTGACAAAGCACGGATATTCAGGATATGTGTGCCAGACAGTCCGCTGTAGTCAATGTTACAGTCAACCACTGCCGAGTCGTTAACCATATAGAAATCTATCGCCATGCCGTTGCCCTTACCGGGATCTACATCCCAGAAGTACTCTATCCGCTCTATGTCACGATTGCCGTTGGCAGCGGGACAATAGATATAGCGGTACTGCGTAGCACCATAGCAATAGTCCGTCTCACTGTTCCAACTGATGGCACGCAGACCCAACACATTGATACCTTCCTTCATCTGTTCGCGAGGAATATCGAAACTCAGTGAATCGCTCGACGCAATGATGCACTTTGCCTTTCCGATACCCGGATCAGTATTCAGGAAGTACTCCACGCCAACGGTCTGTGCATCCTCTGCATGATAGCGATAGACGGTGTGTAGCGTCGTGGGCGAATAGTAAGGCTTTCCGTCATCATAATAGCTTACCAGACGGATGCCCACGGTATTCAGTCCGAAGTTCAGTTCCGATGCCGGGATGTCAAACTCCACCGCCCCGTTCTCGTCGGGTTCCACCTTCACAAACTTGGCATAGCCAAGGCCAGGGTCAGTGCCGATGAAGTATTCTACGAAGTTGTATTTAACCTCTGCCGGACCTTCCTCCATAGGAACGATATTGACGATTTCGCCCCAATACGTATTCGACTTATAGTCATCCAATGCGGATGCCGGTACATGAAGCGTCACTTCCTTATATCTGTCTCCCACAAGGCCCTTACCACCGCTCGGTACCTGCTTCGCGTAACAGTAGATGTCAGTCAGACCAGTACAGCCGTTAAACACCGAGGAACCCATGCTTGCAACACTGGCAGGAATAACGATTTCTTTTAACCCCGTACAATTTGCGAAGGCACTTATATCAATATTTGTTACTGATTTGGGAATGTCCACACTCTGAAGTCCAACACATCCATAGAAAGCATATCTATTAATTGAGGTTACGGAACTGGGAATCTCCAACTGAGTTATTTCTGTTTCCGCATCGCTATAAAGATGCCCTGCATAGCGAAGAGGATTAGAATCAGATGTATAGAAACTGATACCGACCCAAGATGCCAAGTCCTCCACAATGACCTTCTTCAGACTCGTACTCTTATTAAAAGCAGATTTTCCAAATGTCGTAATGGTCCTTGGTACATAAACCGATTCCATCTCGTTATATCCAGAGTAGTTGAAACCTGTGACGGTATAGGTCTTTCCATTATATTGGGTCGTTGCAGGTATTCTTAAGTCATACACTTCGTCAACGCCCTCTTCCAATCCAACGATTGTTGCCGTCAATGCCTCATCGTTATATTCATAAACAAATGTCTCGGCATCAGACCCTACGAGATTGAAATATCCACCACCGATACGGCCCATAGCATCTGTAAGTGCCTGATATTTGTCTAATGCCCACAAGGGTACAACCAGAGTGGCAGGCATTTCAGCCGTACCAACATTTGAGAATGGATAGCTACGGCCTACGACTTCTGATATATCACCACGTATCTCGACGTTATTCACATTGTAAGTGTTGACAAACAACTGACTGATGGTTTCGATGCTGCTCGGCAGTGAAACAGAGGTAAGGCTTGAACAATTGTAGAACATCCAAGAGTCTATCTTTTTCACACCATATGGAATAAACATTGAACTCAGATTCGAACAATTGCTGAATGCCTCATCTCCTATGAATTTCGTTCCACTCTTGATGGTATAGGTAGACCATGATTTCTCTACTGCTTCAACAAGATAAGTATCTGCATACCTGATACCATTCACAATTGGTAAACTTGTGCAGTTAGAGAAACTGAACAAATTGACAGTTGTCACACTGGAAGGTATGTTAATAGTGGTAAGATTTGTACAACCTTGGAATGCATAATAATTAATTGATAACAATCCTTCAGAAATGCTAACATTCACCAAGTTAGAACAGTCTCGAAACGCAGAATACCCTATTGAAGTCACACTACCTGGAATTTTCACAGAGGTAATCCCTTTACAGCCATTAAAAACATAATCTTTGAGACTATTAACGCCTTCAGGAATGATTAACTCTTTTATTTCCGTGTTCTCATCACTATATAGATGTCCCGCAATTCTCAACACATTATTATTATAACCAAAGTCAATATTACACCACGCATAAAGATCATCAATAATTATTTTCTGCAAATTAACAGCATTACCAAAAGAAGTGCGAGATATTGTCTTTACAGAGCTCGGTATTCTTACCGATGTCAGTTTCTCATAGCCACTATAGCATATGGAGGTCACCGCATATTCTACGCCATTCTTTGTTATTGCTGACGGAATGTTCAGGAAGGAAGGTTTCTCAGCATCTGCTAAGATCCCTATCACAGTAGCAGTCTTTGCCTTTTCATTATAATAGTAAGAGATAATGCCATCATCAGGTTTGATTTCTTCAAGAGCCACAAAGGCCTTTACATAATTGCCATACTTGCCCTGGTATTCTTCTACCTTTGAAGAAGGAACGTGACAGGTTACATTCTTTAAGGTTGTAGGAAGATTATAATCATAATGACATATTTGTTCCTCTGTATACACATATACATCCTTAAGATTATCACATCCATCAAATAAAGAAAAAAGTCCCCCATCATAATCACTACCCACACTTTTTACACTTGGTGGAATTATTGCCGTTACCAGATTGATGCAACCGCCAAAAGCACGACTACCGATGCTTGTCACACCCTCTGGTATGTCTACAGCCTGTAGTCCCTTACAGTCTTTAAATGCGCCATCATCTATAACTCTGATGTCAGCTGGGAATACCGTAATGTCGCATCCTTTCACAAGTGCATTATTCCTTTTACTGATTATAGCGTTACAATTATCACGCGAGTCATAATTCTCATTGCCTTCCTCTACAACAATCGATGTCAAGGCTCCACATCCATAAAAAGCCCAATCACCAATAATCTGAACGCTACGAGGGATTACAAGTGACTTCAAGCTACTGCAACCATAGAAAGCTGACGATTTTATCGTTGTCAGTGTAGAAGGGAAGGATATGGTTTCCAGATTCGTACAACCAGAGAAAGCGGAACTGCCTATTTCAACAAGCCCATTTGGTAATCCTATCGATGTCAGTTCAGTACATCCTTCAAAAGCACATGAACTGATGGTAACAATTTCATCAGGAATCTTTGTGTTATTACATCCTTTTATCAACTCATTCTTTGCTGTCTCGATGATTGCATTGCAATTATTGCGAGAATCAAAAACCGTATTTGCATTATCAACAGTAATTGAAACCAATGCACTGCAACCAGAGAAACAGGAATAGTTTAATTCCTTCACGCTGCTTGGAATATTAATCGAAGTCAAGCCCTTACAATCACGGAAGCAATTATTCTGAAGCGTCTGAACAGTATTTGGAATCTGTATGGTCTTCAGATTATCAATCCCCATAAAAGCATTCTGCCCTATAGAGATTACGCCGTTAGGAATCACTGTCGACTGACAACCCTGTATTAGTTCATTTTTCTCTGTGGCAATGATAGCATTACAATTATTACGAGAGTCGTAGACAGAATTACCCTCTTCTACTACGATACTTGACAAATTATTACACCCCGTAAAAACACCAAAGGAGATGTTCGTCACACTTGCAGGGATTACCACTTCTTGCAAACTTGTACAGTTTTGAAAGGCATAAAAATCTATTTTTTCCAGTCCGGAAGGCAAAGAGATATTTTTCAATTTACTACAATCCATGAACGCATAGAAACCAATTTCTTTCAAACCAGATGACAACGACACACTCTCCAGACGTTTACAACCAAAAAAAGCATAATACTCTATTTTCGTAATTGTTGAAGGCATAGTGACACTGGTCAGCTCATTACAATTACTAAATGCGTAGCTGTCAATAGCTGTTACAGTATAGGTCTGGCCATTTTGCATCACATTGGAAGGAATCACTACTTCTGTAGCATCCTCGTTTTCCAATCCTGTTACCGTAGCTGTCATCGTGGAAGTGTTGTAACTATATCTTAACACACCCGGTACAGACTCATTGATGGCAACAATCTCCTTATAGCCATCATACTGCCACTGCTCCTGATATTGCTCCAAAGCAGATGCAGGCACATGCAGAGTGACATTCTCTGCACCTCCCTCACCTGCCAAATATCCTCCTTCCGGAACAGTTTCTGCGTAGATGTAAATATCTGTAAGATTAGAGCATTGATGACACATTAAGTAATCAACAGCCACGACACTTGAAGGTATAGTAAGTGATTTTAAGCCAGAGGATTCAAAAGCACTACTTTGAATGGACGTAACATTGTCAGGAATATTAATTGAAGTCAGCAAATTGCAACCTGCAAAGGCACCACTGCCAATGGTTGTCACGGTAGTTGGTATCACCGTTTTATGACAACCAAGCAACAACGTGTTTGTAGCTGTTTCCACAATTGCGTTGCAATTATCACGCGAATCCAAGAACGTATTACCACTATCTACTTTAATGCTATTTAAAGCACACCCATAAAAGCCGCTACTATACAACTTCTGTACTGATGCAGGTATAAATATGGAGGTGATGCCTAAATTCCGATAAGCATAACCACCGATAGAAACGACATCACTAGGTATAATGGTTGAAATGCATCCCAACACGAGTTCATTGTTTTCCGTCTTGACAATTCCGTTGCAATTGTTTCGTGAATCGTAAACAGGGTTTTCTTCGTCGACCGAGATCTCTGTTAATGAAGTACATCCCTCAAAAGCATTATTAATGGTCTTCACAGTACTAGGAATATAGAGTCTTTTCAACCCAGTCATTCCTTTGAATGCATCATAGCCAATAGACATCACGCCTTCAGGTATAACTGTACTGGCGCAACCTGCAACCAGTTCGTTCTTAGACGTATTTATGACCGCATTGCAATTGTTACGAGAATCAAAAGTGGTATTACCTTCTTCTACAACAATACTTGTCAAGGATGTGCAACCACTAAATACTCCACTGGCAAAAACATAAACGCTTTTGGGTATCACAATACTTTTTAGGTTTGTGCAACCTTGAAAAGCATAATACTGAATCCTTTTAAGGGTAGAGGGAAGTACAACTCCCGTTAATTCCGTACAATTTGCAAAGGCAGAATTTGAAATGATTTCTACAGTATATACTATATCATTGTATCTGACAGACGAGGGTATTGTCACATTGCCACTGTAACTTACTGCCTCATAGCCATTATTTCTTACCATTGCAATTTTGTTCCTGTTGTCAAGATCATAATATATGCCGTCTATTTCAACCGCTCCCCTCGCCGCTATGCTGCATAGCACCGCCATGAGGAGCAGTAGGCATTTGTATTTCAGATGTTTCATAGTCGTTGGGGTTAGGTTACTTGTTCTGGTTCTTGATGACAAGATTCACTCTCAGGTTGCCGTTGGCATCGGGCTGAGAAGGTACGTTCACGCTCTCGAAGCGGGGAACGTAGAGGGGATAGCCGCTCATCACGTAAGGATAGGCACCGTAGAATACACCTTTCTTGTCGTTATAGATAGTGGAAGCCACACGGCGACGACTGAAATGAGTAATTTCGCCAGTTTCCGCACCTGGAACAACAATTACAGGTGCGTCCACAATTACAGCCGTCCCTGTACTAGTTGTTACACTATACTGATAATAGACATCGCGCTGAGGATTCCCACCATTACAGTCGAAGAAACTATTCAACGATGCATTTTCCAAAATTGTATTGTCCGGATATATTTCATCCATTCCTTCGCCAAAGAGCGCATAGTTGAGTACATTTCCAGAAATATTGTTGTGCAGTTCAGGGTCTGTGCAGAGAATATTATACTCCATTGCCTTTTCGTAACCCTGATACACAAGGTTATTCATAATCTTCGTATAGCCAATGTTCTGACCTATGGCAGCAGGATACCAGTTTTGACGGTTCACATAGAAGGTATTGTGGTCGATGATAGCTTCTGTAAAAAAGTCAATGCAACTCACTTCCTCCAACGTAGAATAATATAGATAGAAGATATTGTTCAAGAACTCCCAGTCCGATGTGCTGTCATACGAGCCTAATATCTGTCCCGTGATAAACGAAGAGCGTATGCTACACTTACAAGGAGCATAATTCTCATCATTTGCCAAAATATTTCCCGTTACGCGGCAACGCTCAATGATGGCCTTGTCGTGACGTATGTTAACACCCGAAAGGTGAAGGCCCGTGAGCTTCACGCCTTCAGCTTCGATATTGACCGTGTTCGAGAAATAGGCCTCGTCGGCATCGTTCTCACCGATGAAGTACCCCGGACCTATCACGGTGACGGCCTTGTTCAAGGTCTGTACGTTAGAGAAAGTAGTGGCTTTGTCCACATAGAGGGTGTCGCCATTGCTCACGTTCCCCATAGCCGCATTCAGGTCCAGGAAATTGGCATTAGCACGCTTGTCATTGTTCACACGCCAGGAAGCGGCAGCGGCCTCAGTAGCAAAACCAAGGCACAGGCAGCATACGAGAGCTGCAAGAAAGGTCTTAGATTTCATAATTCTTATAGTTTATATTTTTAGTTAATGTATGTTCAACTGGTTACACGTTAACAGATTACGGTGCAAAAATATAGAAAAAATCTTATAGTAACAAGAAAATAAGGAAAAAATTTTGAAATATTTATTCCTTAGACCAGAGCGTTAGACCGGAGCATGGTCATCACGCACCCATAGTTTGGTCACGGAGAAACCAAGCCATGGTCACGCATTGACCGCAGCGTGGTCATCCCATGACCAATGCGTGGTCATGTGGAGACCGTGAGCTGGTCAATCGATGACCAAGGCTTGGTCATGCGATGACCAGATTTCGGTCGCAAAACTGGTCAATATAACAAAAGTTTACAAAAAAAGCCCCCACCGCATCTTTTGCAGTGAGGGCCAATTTTTATTTTAACATATAATGATTATCTAATCATACATATCATTTCTCTTTTTTAAACATATAATTACCATTAATTACCCATATAATTTCTCATATAATTAATGGAAAATTCGTGGGTAATTCATGGCCATTCGTGTTTATTTACATAACAATCTTGAGCTAAAGCTCGAGCTCGTTCACGCTCGATAAAGCATGAGCGAGCTCTGCTTTATTCTCACTTAATCACGACCTTCTTGCCGTCAATGACATAAACGCCCTTCACGGTCTTCTCAACCTTGCGACCCTGCAGGTCGTAAACAATTGAGTATTGAGAATTGAGAGTTGAGAGTTGTGCAATACTGGTCGTTCCATTTAGGAGCAACTCGTGACGCTCGCCGCCTACGGTGACGAACATCGCACGGTCTACATTCACGAAAGCATCGCCCTGACCTCTCAGGTTCAGACGGATCACCTCATCCCATGCACCAGGCAGAGCCTCGTTGTCCATCGAGAACACCACTACGCGGCAGCGGCCGTCGGCCAGCATATTGTATGCCAGGCTGTGGCTGTTCTTTGCCATCTCGGTCAGCTCAACACCTTCAAGCACGTAGCCGGCAGGAATCGTCAGATCCATCTGGAAGGCAGTGTAAGCCGACAGGTCTTTCTGGAAGTCCTCAACACCACGAGAGAGTTCAATCTTACCCAGGATCTTATCAATCACCATCACCACGTCGGTCACGTCAATCTCGCCATCGCTGTTCACGTCAGCCAGCAAAGCATCGAAGTTAGCAGGGTTCTTCATCAGAATCTCATCGATGATCAGCACGGCATCAGTCACGTCGATAGCACCATCGTGGTTCACGTCACCATTTTTTGCATAAACCTCTGGTTCTTCAGCCCCACCTGCATACTCTATAATCTGGAACTTAGTAATAAAGAGGTTGGTACCCGTCTTTGAGCGGGTCAATGTGATGGTCTTGCTACCGCCTGCCTCTGCGGGTACGATGGTGTACTTCGTTGTGGGTACGCCATTGAACAGACTGTCGAGGTTGGCCTCATCACCAAATATCTCACCTTCAACAGCCGTGCCGTTCTCGAAGAGGATATAGGGGCTGGCCTCCTTGGACTGATTCTTGGTGATGTAAGCAGTGATTGCGATGGTGTCGCCTGCGTTCAGGGGCTTGTCGAGCGTGATGACCATCTTACCGGCATTGGCCGATGCAACCTCATCATTGATGTTAGCCTTCTTACCGTTCAGGCAGATGGTGTAATAGCCGCTGTTCGTATAGTTCAGACGGTCGCCGTCGCCATTGACGTATGCGATGTTACCGCCCCACTGCAGAGGCTTGCCCTCGGGCGACTCCCATGAGTAGCTGATGCCCTCGATAGGCTCAACGACAGGCTCTTCGATGATCTCGCACACGGTGTTTCCGTTCAGTGAATAGATATAGCTCTGTCTGGAAACGGTCTCCGGCGTGCCTTTATAATTGGTGAACTGACCATAGATGATGACCTCGTCGCCTTCCTTAATCTGCGTGAAGCCTTCCTTCCACAGTGTGTTCTCTAAATAGAGTGTCCTGTAGACGAGGAACTGTACACCTGTAGTATCCGTATCACTGATCCAGAACGTGGCATTGCCATAATTCTCATCAAAAGTGTAATTGATGGTCGTGATATTTCCTTTCACATAGTAAGCCTGATCGGTCTGCTGTCCTACCTCAAGTGAAGAAGCGAAAGCTGCTGCCTCTGCTGCGGTGAAGGGGCGCTCCAACGTACCGATATTCTCTGGCAATACCATCTTCTTTGTCAGGTCGGTATAAGCCAAAGGTGCAATACGGATGTTTCCTTCATTTACGTCAACAACACCTTCCATCGTATAAACGGCAGTAGGATCGATAGTCCAGCGGCGATTGAACAGGTTGAAGAGCGTAAACGTCACATTATCCGAATGGAATGCCAACGTGCGGAAATAGTCATCGGTGGTATAGAGACTGTCGAACGTCACGTTATCAATAACCACATACTGGTTCATCCACTGGCTGGGATTCTCGTTCAGTTCAGCTGCCGTAACTGGCTTGCGGGGAACCTCGTTACCGTAAGACAGCACAGATACATTTACACCCGACAGTTCAATCTTCAACTCAGGCGTTCCGAAATACAGAGATGGCACACCTGTTACTGTTCCGCTGATACGGTCGCCTGTATTCAACCCCGACTCTCCGAACAGCAGCATACCGCGATTGCCGTCTGTGACGTAGGTGTGATTAGCCCCCTTGTATGCCACCAGCAGGTCATTGAAAGTGAACATACACTGCGTGCTGTCACCAGCATAGCATAAAGCCTCCAGATCAGCGATAGTCGCTACAAAGCAGCTGTCTTCGCCCGGCTGCGGCTCAATGATGGTATTCTCACTGAATCCAACGAGATACAACTGATTGGCCGTCTTGTAAACAGAACCCATGCCCGTCAGGGTATAGGTTGCGCCTTCCACCAATGTCTCGACAGGGATATTGAACTGATTAAAGACTGGCAGTTCTGTCTCACCGACATTAAACGTCAAGTCCTTTTTCTCAGCACTTACAAACTGCGCATTCTCAATGGTCACGTAGCCATTGACATTCTCGCCCAACTGATCCACGGTGATGGTCTTGGGAACCACGGTGACGCTGTCCTGAACCTTCACATCCATATCAGTAAACCCGAGCTCTGGCAGGCCGTTGTAACGGTAGAGCTTGCCCCACACAGCACCGAGCTGACCATTGTCAAGCGCACCACTGATAACGTGTCCCTGCTGCAGTCCCAGACTGTTGTTGCCATAGAGCAACATATTGTCAGTACCATTGGTCAGGTAGATGTACTTACCAGAGGCAAAAGTAACGGTATTGGTAACCGGCCTGAGTTCCTCGTTAATGAACCAGTAGGAAGCATACTCGCCACCATTGTCCCACTTCGGATTGGTACTGGTGACATCGTCGACCAGACTTTTCAGCTGCATATAGCCCTTATAGACCGTCAGCGTGTAGCTTTTGCTGCTGGGCAGGAAATCGTTATCGCCGGCATACTCTGCAATGACATCCACAGTACCCTGAACACCATTGAAAATCTTCAGGGCATCGCCATCGACCTGAGCCAAAGAGTCGCTGCTCAAAGTCCAAGTCACGGTTGCACCTTCAACAGCAACATCGCCGGCCATAACGGTAGCAAAGGGGAGTTTCACAAACTCATCCTTGCCACAAGTTGCCCTGGTCTCAAAGCCATCGGCAAACACAATGCTGGTTCTGGTCTGGGTTACTGGAGTAGAACCTTCACTAACAGTTACCACGATTTCGGTAGCGCGAACCTGATTTTTCTCTGCCGTAAAAGTTACCTCTTCGGCAGATCCCTCCCAAGTTCCAATCTTTTCTTCGAACGTGTAACCATCCTGCTCATTAAACGAGCCAGGACCATACTTTGCCTCACCACTGGCAGTACAAGTGAAGACAATCTTAGAAATATTGCCAACAGTACTTGAAATGGTAATTGTCTTACCTTTGAAAATACGCATCTGGTCAGCAGTAACTGTACTACCTACTACAGAAACAGTAATACCATCCTTTGTGACTGAATAATCTGAACTTTCAGCAGGTGAAAAATCACCAGGAGTAATCGTGATGTCAGTAGCCCAAGTGGTCATCGCCACAAACATCATAAACAGTAATGATAATAGTTTATTCATAAGCATTTATAGTTTAAGTTAAATCGTTATAGGTAATTTGGGGCAAAGATACGAAAAAAAGTGATAACTACCAAGAAATAACAAAAAAAAAATTCCGTGAAAGTCCATAAAGTCCGATGCAAGAAAAAGCCCCCACCGCATCTTTTGCAGTGAGGGCCAATTTTTATTTTAACATATAATGATTATCTAATCATACATATCATTTCTCTTTTTTAAACATATAATTACCATTAATTACCCATATAATTTCTCATATAATTAATGGAAAATTCGTGGGTAATTAATGGTAATTACTGCGTACCTCGTGGGTCTTCGACAAATCTCGTGTTTAACTATTTCACGACCTTCTTGCCGTCAATGACATAAACGCCCTTCGCGGTCTTCTCAACCTTGCGCCCTTGCAGGTCGTAGACAATTGAGAATTGAGAATTGAGAGTTGAGAGTTGTGCAATGCTGGTCGTTCCATTCAGGAGCAACTCGTGACGCTCGCCGCCTACGGTGACGAACATCGCACGGTCTACATTCACTGTTTCATCGCCCTGACCTCTCAGGTTCAGGCGAATGACCTCATCCCATGCACCAGGCAGAGCCTCGTTGTCCATCGAGAATACCACTACGCGGCAGCGGCCGTCAGCCAGCATATTGTATGCCAGTTTGTGGCTGTCCTTGGCTATCTCGGTCAGCTCAACGCCTTCGAGCACGTAGCCGGCAGGAACCGTCAGATCCATCTGGAAGGCTGTATAAGCCGACAGGTCCTTCTCGGCACGTGTAGCACCACGAGACAATTCTATCTTACCCAGGATATTGTCGATGACCATCACCACGTCGGTCACATCGATTTCCTTATCACTATTCACGTCAGCCAGCGTTGCATCGAAGTTCTGTGGGTTCTTCAGCAGGATATGATCGATAATCAGCACAGCATCGGTCACGTCAACCTGCTTGTCGTGGTTCACGTCGCCCTTCTTATTCTCAGTAGGAATAACGATTGGATCTAACTCCTGATAAGCCTTTGCATAGTCGAAGCCTGGAGCAGGAGCAACCATCTTGATAGTAACCTCATTGAGGAATGCCTGAGATTCAGGACCGTATGAGTAACCTACGGTCAGCTTACCGTCGGTAACAACGATTTCCTCGATATCACCACTACCAGAAATAGGATTACCATCACCATCTGCAATGAAACCGGCAAAGTAGGTTTCGTAATCATCAGTAATAACAGTAGGCTCGTCAAGTGGTGTACAATCGGAAGTCTTCACGAATGCGTATGTACCAGCGGTTCCACCAGCATTGTCACTACAATCGAAGTGGATGGTATAGATACCTGCGGGCAGGTTCGTAATAGTCTGTTCTACGATAGCACCAGCCCATGGATGCCAACCTGCATGGATATGGCAGTCCTCGGGATAAGGAGTGTTCACTGTGTGGTCTGCACCCCAACCAGGGAATGCGCCGCAATTGCCCAGTACACTTGTCCAACCAGGAAGCTCAGTAGAATAAGCTGGAGAATAAACATTCGGGTTCTTCACGAATACACTCAGGTCGAGAGCTTCTGCATCACCGATTTCTTCACCAGTCTCTTCATCAACAATAGGCTTGAAGAGTGTAGATGCCTCACCATTTGCCAGGTCGGCATAGATCTGAGCGGTAGCACGCTTCATAATCATATCGGCAACCTCGTCATCATCGCCAAGTACTGAGTTAGCTTTAGCAATCTCTGGTATATCATCCTCAAGACCGAAGCTCTTCAGCAACTCAACACCACGGCGCAGACGCTCGTGAAGGGCTGCATAACCATAAGTTCTGTCACCACCACCATACCAGTTGTGAGACTGACCTTCGGTAAACATCTTCTTAACGATGTCGTTTGCATTTGCCACCAGAGTGCTTGCCTCTGCCAAAGCAGCGTTATCCTTCAGCAGGTCGAAATGCTTCACATAGTTGGTAATGGTTTCCTCCTCACCAGTTTCCTCATTGACAATTGTCTCGGTGACCTCCTCGGCATACGCATGATACTTCGCAGCTGTGTTCACCAAATCCTGGTAATAGGTAGTAGGAGCGAACTTCGACTCTTTGAACTTCATAACCAGGTCAAGTGTTTCCTGAATAGCCTTGTCGTAGGCATCGCAGGCAGCACGATAATCTGTCAGAGCCTTGGCAGCGGCATCCAGTTCGGCAGCCTTAGCCTGATAGACAGAAGGAGCTGTGTAGCCAGTCTTCTCGGCAGTTACCGTCTCAATGAGGGTCTTCAGGGCATTGAAGACTTCACCATCATAACGCTCGTTACCATTCTGGTTCATCACGTTGGTAGCGTTCTCAAGAGCTGTTTCAAGCAACTGTACCTCTTGTACACCAAGCACATTGGGAACATACTTCACCTGGACATTGGCAATGAGAATCTCATTGAAGCCTGGACGGTTCCAACGGAGTACATAGTCGCCAGTCTCCTCAGGAATAAAGGTATACTCTGTATAAGTAGAGCCACTGACTGCATTCTTAGAGCCGTTCACATTAGGTGCGTTGTTGATGGTCTGCTGGTAGAGAGGCTCTACATAGTCGTAATTAAATTCAGAATCCTCAACCTTACGGAAAATCTGGAAATCAAGCGTAGGACCATTATCCTTCCACATGGCAGAATTGAAGCTAATCTGGTACTTCTTACCTGCAGACAGAGACAGAGGATAGTCCTCTACAGTACCATACTGAGCATAACCCTCGCGGATGTAGAGACCCTTGGTGAAGTCACCACCCTCGTAGAAGTTGAACATACGGGCACCAGAGCCATAGTTATTTTCACTGGTGCGGATTTCCTCACCGAACTTCACAATATAACCAACAGGGATTCCATTTTCATTACAGTTGCCAAAGAGATCTTTACTTACGATATCCTTTGGCTGATCATTAGGATCGATGACAACAGAACCGAAGCTATACTGAATCTTTGCGCTGGTGGTCTCGTCGATTATATCTTCGGTAGAAGCGATATTCTCAAGAGTCAGGGTATATGAGCCTTTCAACTCATAAGCACTTGTACGGGTCAAGAGAACCTGCTTAAGAGAACCATCTACATAAGCCTTGGTCAACACCTCATTACCCAGTTTAGCTACCAACTTATCAATATTAACAGGATTGTCGAACTTCACGAAGAAGGTCTTCGTGTCACCAGGCAGGTTGAACGAACCAGCTTCAGGCACACAACCAATGAACGTAGGAGCAGTATAGAGGCTTGAGAAATTACCGTTGCCTGCACCATCCAAATACTCTGCGATAAAGCCAGAGAATGAAGGAACATCCTGACCGTTGAACTCACCACTGGTGAACCGCAGATAACAGTCGGCAGTTTCGGGGTTGTTGAATGCAATCTCTACAGGATTATAATCATCAAGAACAGCATCAACAAAAATATAGAGATAACCGTCAGGGCGACCCTCAACAGAGACAATAGGCAATTCTTCACCACCCTGCTTCACCACAGCAGTACCTTCTGGGAACATCAAGAACTGACCGCCAGGAGCTGCCTTAACCAAATCTGTCAAATTGGTAAAATTAGTCAGGTCGATGCGAACTACATCACCATCAAAGAAAGCCTTGAAGTTATCAGTTGCTTCACCACCACCAAGATCGTAACCAAACTCAATATTGTCGAAATAGAACGATACACCCTGATAGCCAGGAGTACCATGATCATTATTCAAGTCGAAAGCGATGCTCTGGAATTCATCAACACCGATCTCGCCAGACCATGTATAGCTCTTCCATTCAGTTGTAACATTGAACTCATCAATAAAACCACCTCTCCAGCTTTTGGGCTGTGCTTGCGCACTAGAAGTAATCGTTGTTTCCTGATTAGCCTTAACAGCCATCTTCAGCTTCCACTTAGAGCCCCGTGGCATCATTTCATCAGCCTTGATAAAGAACTGGGTATGCCAAGTCTCTGTAGGATTATCATGAGCCGTCACCTTGAAACATCTGCTGCCATTAACGCCTTCGCCAGCAATGATTTCAGGTCGTTCATTTGCTTCCCATTCGTTTGGTCCATCATAACAAACAGGGAAGCTCTTCAGGTCATCACCCTCAGCATTACCATTGTTGATTACACTCTTGATACCTACAACAGGCTCAACGGTTCCCTCAATCTCGACTGAGTAGACAACACCCTTGGCACTGCCCCAACCGGTCTTGATACAGTTCAGGTGAACAAACTCGAGGTCAGAAACGTCAAGCGCAGCAACACCATTAGCAATGGTCACGTTTCTCTCAACAGTAGCGCCACCATGAGCATCACCTCCCTCATAGGGCTCAGGACGGTTCAGCAGCACGCGCAGCTGAACGCCATCAGTACCCTTGAAATGAATCTTTTGAGTGCCCGTGAGATCAGCATACCAGAGATAGTACACGTTGTTATTACCATAGACAACACTACCTCCACCCAACTCCTTGTAAAGATTGGTTTCACAGTTGAATACGAAATAACCATCATCAATAGGTTCCGGATTCGCCACAACAGTAGCACCTGGCTCATTGCTTGTCCATGCCTTGAACATCGACCTATCAAGCTGCGCCCGATAAATCTTCTGAGCCATCGCATCGGATGCGCCCAATACAGAGAGCATCAATGCAAATAACAACAAACTGACTTTTTTCATACAAATATGTTTTAAAGTTAATAATTTAACAGGTTTTAGGTATTTGGGGGCAAAAATACGAATTATTTTTGTAACAGCCAAGAAAAGAATAGAAAAATTTGAACTATTTTCACACAAAACAGAAAAGAAGAAACAGAAAAGGAAACAGAGAATCTGCAAAAATATATAAAATAAACGGTTGGGTGATGGGTATTTGAAGAGAAATGACTAACTTTGCAAGCTCAATAAAAAAGAAAAAGGTAAAAGATGAAAATCAATATCGTCAACAAAGGACATCAGCCACTGCCACAATATGCCACGCTGCAGAGTGCCGGCATGGATCTGAGAGCCAACTTAGAGGAACCCGTCACGCTGAAGCCTCTGGAGAGAAGACTGATTCCTACAGGCCTGCACATCGCACTGCCCGCAGGCTACGAGGCACAGGTGCGCCCCCGCAGCGGACTGGCATTGAAGAAGGGCATCACCGTGCTCAACACACCTGGCACCATCGATGCCGACTATCGCGGCGAGATTGGCGTGGTGCTCATCAACCTGTCGCAGGAAGAGTTTGTGGTCAACGATGGTGAACGTATCGCACAGATGGTGATAGCACGCCATGAAAACGCTGAGTTCATCGAGGTGGAAGTGCTCGACGAGACAGAACGCGGTGAGGGTGGCTACGGACACACGGGAGTGAAATGAGGATGAGAGCTGTTGTATTATGTATTCTTCTGTTGGGCTGTCTGGGCATGAATGCTCAGACGGATGACGTGCAGCGTCGCTACGAACTGACCTTCCACGATGCTATGCTGCAAAGGCAGAAGGGCAAACACGACGCGGCGTTCGACCTGCTCAGCAGATGTCTGGAGCTGAAACCCGATGCCTCGGAAACCTGTTTCTTCCTGGGACAGTACTACAGCGAGATGAAGAATGCCGACAAGGCACTGAAACTCTTCAAGAAAGCGGCCGACCTGTGCCCCAACAACCTGACGTACATGGAGACGCTGGCACAGTCGTATATCGCCAAGGAGAGATATGCCGAGGCCATCACCGTGGTCGAGAAGATGTACGAACAGGACAAGAGCCGCCAGGAACTGCTGGAAATGCTCTATCGGCTGTATTACCAGATGAAGGACCTCCAGAAGGCTATCGACGTGCTGGACAGGATGGAACTCATCGACGGTAAGAGCGAGCGTATCTCACTGACGAAGAGTGCACTTTACATGGAGATCGACGATAAGGAAAAGGCCCTCGCCACCATCAAGTCGCTGGCAGAGGAACATCCCTACGACCTGAACTACCGCACGCTCTATGCCAACACGCTGATGGGCGACGAACAGATGGACGAGGCCTACGACGTGCTGGAGGGCATCCTGAAGGAAGAGCCTCATAACGTCAAGGCACAGCAGTCGCTGAGGACGTTCTTCATCAGAACCGACGACATCGAGGCCGCCGACTCCATCACCCATTGCATTCTGGTCAACAAGGACACGGAACTCAACGATAAGGTCTTTCTGCTGAGACAGATGATTGCTGAAAACGAACAGACCGGAGGCGACAGCACCGAGATTCTCAACATCTTCCAGGATATGCTACAGCAGCCAGAACCCGATGCCGACATCGCAGAACTGAAAGCGGCCTACATGGACTTGAAAAAGATGCCGAAAGACAGTATCGCCACCGCATTGGAACGCGTGCTGGAGCTGGCACCAGACAGAGCATCGGCACGCCTGCAGCTGGTACAGTATGCATGGGAGGCCGACGATGACGACCGCATCATCAGCCTCTGCCAGACAGCCCGACAGTACAACCCCGAGGAGATGGCCTTCTATTATTATCAGGGCATTGCCTATTACAGGAAAAAGGATACCGACAACGCCTTGGAGGCTTTCCGCAACGGCATTAACGTGATTAATGAGCAGAGCTCACCAGCCATCGTGTCGGACTTCTACTCAGTGATGGGCGACCTGCTGTTCCAGAAAGACCGCGTTGCCGAGGCATACGCCGCCTACGACTCCTGCTTGCAGTGGAAGCCCGACAACATAGGCTGCCTGAACAACTATGCCTATTACCTCAGCATCAAAGGAGGTGACCTGGAGAAGGCCGAGACGATGAGCTACAAGACCATCAAGGCCGAACCCAAGAACGCCACCTACTTAGACACATACGCATGGATCCTCTTCATGCAAGGACGCTATGCCGAGGCCCGCATCTATATTGACCAGGCCCTGCAGAACGACTCCACGGCAGGTGCCGTCGTCACCGAACATGCCGGCGACATCCATGCCTTGAACGGTGATATGGAAACGGCTCTCGACCTATGGCAGAAAGCCTACGGGGAAGATCCCGACAACAAGGTACTAAGACGAAAGATCAAAAAGAAAAAATATATAAAACAATGAAAATATCAAGCATCCTAAAAGTTGCCGCTCTGGCAATCCCCCTCTGTCTGACTTCTTGTCACTCCAAACAGCAAGTGGTAAAAGACAATGTCACTACGCCAACCGGCAACAATCAAGACAACGGCGTGTTGCTGGAAAAAATCAAGAACAACACACAGTCTTCACAGTATGTCACCTCGAAGCTGAAGTTCTCAGTGGAGTATGGCACACAACAGATGTCGCTGACGGGCAACCTGAAGATGAAGCGCGACGATGTCATCCAACTGCAACTGATGGCATTCGGATTCGTAGAGGCAGCACGCATGGAATTCACCAAGGACTATGTGCTCATCATCGACCGCATCAACAAGCAATATCTGAAGGTACCCTATAACTACGTGGACTTCCTACGCAACAGCGGCATCAATTTCTACACCCTGCAGGCATTGTTCTGGAACGAGCTGTTCAAACCCGGACAACAGGCCGTGGACAAAAAGAACTTTGCCGATTTCAAGACCACTGTCGAGGATACCGAGACCATTGTAACCTACGAAGAGGGAAAAATGAACTACAGCTGGTTGACCAACACCACTACAGGACGTATCCTGATGACCAATATCGCCTATCGCGACACGTTCAAAGGCAACACACAGCTGAACTGGGAATATACGGAATTCTCGAAACTGAACCAGAAGACATTCCCAAGCAACATGAAGATTACGCTGACTACGCCAGAGAAAGAACTGAAACTGGGCGTACGCCTCAACTATCTGGGCAACGAAAGCGAATGGGAGACACGTACCAAAGTGTCTGACAAATACCGCGAGGTCGAAGTTGACCAGATACTGCAACGATTTATGTCACTCTAACTGCTATCCAATATCCAAGGAATGAGAAAGATCTGCATACTGATACTGATGATGCTTGTCTGCATAGCTGCTCCGGCACAAAAGTCGAAGCGGAAGACTACGCAACGCAAGCAGACAACCACAAGGGTGCAACAGACAAAGAAGAAGCAACCCACTCAGAGGGAACAGTTGCAGGCCGACCAGAAAAGGCTGAAAAAGGATATTGAAAACCAAAAGCGCAAGAAGCAGCAGCTGGACCAGCAGGTCAAAAAGCAGATGCAGGACGTGCTGGCACTCAACGGTGAGATTAGCGAGAAGCAGCGCACCATAGACACCATCAAGACCGACATCGATTCGCTGGACAGGAACCTCGTCTTGCTGAATGCACAGATGGACACGTTGAAACAGGAGTTGAAGAAACGGCAGAACAGCTATGCCTACTCCGTCAGATATATGCACCGCAACCGTCAGCTGAAGAACAAGATGATGTTCTATTTCAGTGCGGAAAACGTGAACCAGATGTATCGCCGCACACGCTTCATGAACGAATATGCCACCTACCAGAAGGCACAGGGCGAGGCTGTCAAGATCAAACAACAGCAGGTGGCAAAAAAGCAGGAGGAGATCAACCTCAGCAAGAACAAAAAAAACACACTGCTGGAAAAGGGCAAGCGCGAACAGCAGCTCATGGAACAGCAACAAGCCCAACAGAAGAAGATGGTGCTGCAACTGCAGAAAGAGCAGCGCACCGTGCGGGAACTGATCAAGAAGGAACAGCAGGAAGAGGCTGCCCTGAATGCCAAAATCGAAAAACTCATTGCCGAGGAGATAGCCCGCGAGAAGGCACGCATAGAGGCTGAGAAGAAACGCAAGGCAGAAGAACTGGCACGCAAAGAACGGGAACGACAGGAGCGGGAACGCCGTTTGGCAGAGGCAAAGGCACGCGAGGAGAAAGCAAAGGCAGAGGCATTAGCCGCTAAGACCGCCAAGGAGAAAGCCGCTGCCAAGCAAAGGCAGTTGGAAGCCGAGAACGACAGAAAGACTGCTGAGCGCCATGTGGAAGAGAGCAAGAAAGCCATCAGCGACTATACCACCAGCAACTTTACCAATGCCGACCCCGACCAGAAGCTCTCCGGCAGCTTCGCCAGCAACAAAGGGCGTCTGCCCATGCCTATCACAGGGGCTTATCAGGTGGTGCGCGGATTCGGTTCCAATGTTGTCGACGGCATGAAGAATGTCCACCTGTCAAGCAAGGGATTGCATCTGAAAGGTCAGCCCGGTGCCAAAGCCCGCTGCGTGTTCGACGGTGTGGTCAGCAAGATCTATTCCACTGGCAACTCCTATATCGTGATGGTACGACACGGCAAGTATATCTCCGTCTATTGCGACCTGGCATCGGTCAGTGTTGCGGCAGGACAGAAGGTATCGACCAACCAGACACTGGGGGCGTTGGGTTCCAACAACACTATGCAGTTCCAACTGCGCAACTGGACGGAACTGCTCAACCCCCGTCCGTGGCTCAGACGGTAAGTATCTGCAGATACAGCTCCAATGCCCGTTCTATCTCGCTGATACAGATATACTCATCGGCACTATGACTACGCGATGACTCACCCGGACCCAGTTTGAACGAGGGGAACGACATCAGTGCCTGATCAGACAACGTAGGCGACCCGAAGGGCGTTAGTCCCAACTCCACACAACGCTTTACCAAAGGATGCTCCGTGGCTATCGATGATGAATGCAGACGGAACGAGCGGGCTTTCAGCTCGCAGCGTCTCATGTGCTTCTGAAGGAATGCAAAGACGTATTCATTCTGATAATATTCATTGGTACGCACGTCGATGACGAAATGCAATGCATCAGGTATCACGTTATGCTGCGTACCACTCTCCACCTGCGTCACCGTCATCTTCGTAGGCCCTAATAGCGGACTCTCTTTCCCAAAACGATAGTCGCGCAGCCAAACCAGGTCGTCCAACGCCTCATAGATGGCATTCACACCCTCGTTTCTTGCCGCATGACCGCTGATGCCCTTCGCATAGCCGTCAATCACCATCAGTCCCTTCTCTGCGATGGCTGGCTGCATCCCAGTAGGCTCACCGACGATAGCCACGTCTATCTTTGGCAACAAAGGCAATACACGTTCCACACCATCCTTGCCAGACACCTCCTCCTCGGCAGAAGCCAGGTAGATCAGGTTAAACGGCAACGCCTCGTCTTTCAGTACTCGAAAGACCTGAAGCAGCGTCACCAGTCCACCACCGCAATCGTTCGACCCTAACCCGTAAAGTCGGTCGCCTTCCATCAATGGCTCGTGGGGATTCTTCGTCCATGTAGCCACGGGCTTCACCGTGTCTATATGTGCATTGAGCAGCACGGTGGGTCTGCCTGCGTCATAGCCGTCAGCCACCACCCAAATGTTGTTAGCCTCACGACGAGGACTTAGTCCCCAATCTTTCATTCTATTCTCCATGCAGTCGGCTGCCAGCTTTTCATCACGGCTCACACTGGGAATCGCAATCAAATCACTGAGCAATTCCACTGCATCGTTCACATAACGCTGTTTCTCTTCCATCATTCTGAGTCTCATCACGTTTGCAAAGTTACGAATATTTACTGAAAGAATCGTTCCTTTCGCTGAAGTTTTTTTGAGGATTCCCGGTAATTCCTTACTTTTGCATCAGAAAGATAAATCAAAAAATCTATAAATAACTGCGATATGAAGAAGATTCTTTTTAATGCTATGTTTGCCGCTTCGTTGGCCGTGATGATATGCTGCACGGCAGAAGACCCATTTGAGGCATACAACAACAGCAACAGTGAATGGAATAACAATGGCAATACGTCTGGAGGCAACTCGGTCACAACGGGTGAACTGGCTACGTTTGATGTCAACATAGACAAGACATCTGCAGAACCAGCTACGATAGCCAATGCATATTATCCCGACGAAGAGGACGCACTGGAGAACAATGCGTTTACGACAGAAATCAATATTGATATGTCGAATCCCGTGGCAAAGACGGAGAACGGCGTGGAAGTGACAGTTAGCGGAGGTCATGTGACGGCTAATCACGGTTCTACAAAGAGCGTCTGCTATGTTGTAAGCGGTACGACTGCCAACGGTTCCTTCACCGTGATAGGAGAAAAGAAGTACGCCGTGAAACTCAGCGGCACCAACATCACCAACCCCGACTCGGCGGCCTTGAACCTGCTCAGCGGCAAGCGTGCCTTCATCATCTTGACCGAGGGAACTACCAACACGCTGACCGACGGCACAAGCGGTAGCCAGAAAGGGGCGCTCTACTGCAAGGGGAAACTACTCTTTAATGGAAGTGGTCAACTCAGCGTCACCGGAAATACCAACAACGGCATCCACTCGGCTGACTATATCGTGTTTAACAAGGGAAACAACATCTATGTCAAGTCCGGTGCCAATCATGGCATCAAAGCCAACGACGGAGTGTTCGTAAACGGTGGCATACTAAACGTCGAGGTGTCGGCAGCAGCTGCCAAGGGCATCAACTGCGAAAGCCACATCATCGTGAACGGTGGACGTACCACTGTGCTGACCACTGGCAGTGGCACTTACGACAGTGATGAACACGAGGCCAAAGGTGCTGCATGTATTAAGGCCGACTCTGCCTTCACCATCAATGGCGGTGAACTATGGCTGAAAAGTACCGGCTCGGGCGGCAAGGGACTCAACGTGGATATGGAGGCCAACATCAACGGCGGAAGTGTCTATGTGGTCACCACGGGAAGTCAGTATAAGAGCAACAATGACACCTCATCGCCAAAGGGTATCAAAACCGATGGTAACATCACCATCAATGGCGGTAGGATATGGGTGCGCACCAGTGGAAACAACGGTGAGGGCATAGAGACGAAAAAAGAACTGAACATTACGGGAGGAGAAGTGGCCTCCTATGCCTACGATGATGCCATCAACTCGAAGAGTACGATGACAATCAGCGGAGGATACGTCTATGCACAAGGACAGAACAACGACGGTCTGGATGCCAATGGGAACTGCTATATCAAGGGCGGCATCATCTATGCTATCTGTTCCGGCTCACCTGAGGTGGCCATCGATGCCAATACGGAGGGTGGCTACAAACTCTATGTGCAAGGTGGTACAATCATCGCCGTGGGAGGACTGGAGAACGGCTCCAGTTTGACGCAGTCGTGCTATCAGTCCTCATCATGGAGCAGCAATACCTGGTATGCCCTGACGGTCGGTGAGAGCACACTGGCTTTCCAGACACCGTCGAGGGGCGGTTCGGGCCTCGTCGTTTCCAGTGCATCACAACCGGCACTGGAATCGGGCATCAGCATCAGTGGCGGCAACTCATACTTCGGCGGTCTCTGCATAGCCAACGGTACGGTCAGCGGTGGATCCAACGTCAACCTCTCATCATATACTGGTGGGACAGCAGGGCCAGGAAGATGGCATTGAGGAATAGCTGCGCCTTCACTCTTGAAACAGTTCTCGTAGCACAGGCAATGAGCGTAATTCCGGGAACTGTGGAAGGTGAAGGCGATAATACCTGATGATGAGTTCCAGGATGCGGTTGCGGTCAGCACGGCTCAAACGGAAGAGGTGCATGGAGAAGAAGTCCATGCGCATCATCAGGTGGATGCGTCCAGCCTCTTGCGGCATCAGGAAATCATGATGCATGGGTGCCGAGGTGCAGAAACGTCCTTCACGCAAGTCAAAGAACATCTCCCCTCCCTCTCCATTAAAGTTCCCCTCGCCCCTTGGAGAGGGGTTAGGGGTGAGGCTTAGGTTAGGATAGAAGCCCAGGAATCGGCTCAGGTGCATGAGGAACACCAGATGGAAGTTGGCAAAGTCGCGCTCACGCCCGTCGAGCCACTCAATGCTGGTGCGCACATAGTCGAAAAGGGGCTCGTTCCGCTGCTCATCACGCAAGGCATGGTAGAGGAACTCACAGACAAGCAGGCCGATAGCCAACTTCGACGGGTCGGTCAGCAACGAGGAAAGGGGCGCAAGGAGCGACACCTCACTGAGACGTTGCAGGGACTGCTGCGGACGTATGTCAGCCTCTATATATAATAAGGTGAGGGGCTGGAAATACTGTTTCTTCATCTTGCCATGAGCCGAGCGCGGCAACGGCACGGCAAACGACAGTCGTCCACACTGGCGAGTGAACATATCAACGATGATTTTCTGTTCGCCATACTTCACGGAATGCAGTACTATAGCCTCTGTTTTTGTCTTCACGGCGGCGAAATTAGTAAAAAAAACACAAAACCATGCACTTTTCTTTAAGAAAATTTGGCTGAATCAGAAAAAAGTAGTACTTTTGCACCCGCTTTTGGCTCATTATGCATTAAGCATTGAGAATTAAGCATTTAAAACGGTCCCTTCGTCTATCGGTTAGGACGAGAGATTTTCATTCTCTAAAGAGGAGTTCGACTCTCCTAGGGACTACAAGATTATAATCCGTCATCTGCGCTGTGGTAGCGCTACCGGGCAAAACCGGGAAGGGGTGGCGGAGGATTTTTTAAGCAGGTTATTATGCATTAAGCATTAAGAATTATGCATTAAAGAGTCCGCCCAGGGCAGTTGAGAAGACGCAAGACCCATAAGCTTTAATAACAATTTAAATTATCAAAATTACAAATGGCAAACCACAAATCATCGGTGAAGAGAATTCGCCAGGACAAGAAAAAGGCATTGCACAACAAGTACTACGCAAAGACCATGCGTAACGCTGTTCGCAAGCTGCGCGCTATGACCAACAAGGACGAGGCTGTTGCACTCTACCCCAAGATCCAGAAGATGCTGGACAAGTTGGCAAAGACTAACATCATTCACAAGAACAAGGCCGCTAACTTGAAGTCAAGCCTCGCTCTCCACGTGAACAAGTTGGGCTAATCAGCGACAAAAATAAACAGAAGCCGTACAAGTGAAAACTTGTGCGGTTTTTTTTGCGTTTTTTAGGAAGGAAAAATTCGTCAATATCGCATTTTTTTAGTAACTTTGCAGCCTATTAAAGAACACATTAAAAGAAATGGAAGATATTCAGCAGGAACAGCAGAATTATTCCGCGAGTAACATTCAAGTACTCGAGGGACTGGAGGCCGTGCGCAAGCGTCCGGCCATGTATATTGGCGACATCAGCGAGAAAGGTTTACACCATCTGGTCAACGAAACCGTCGACAACTCTATCGACGAGGCAATGGCGGGCTATTGCACGCATATCGAAGTGACCATCAACGAAGATAATTCCATCACCGTACAAGATAACGGACGCGGTATCCCCGTAGACGAGCACGAGAAGATGCACAAGAGTGCACTGGAAGTCGTGATGACCGTGCTCCATGCCGGCGGCAAGTTCGACAAGGGCTCCTACAAGGTTTCGGGCGGTCTGCACGGCGTTGGTGTGAGTTGTGTGAACGCATTGAGTACCCACATGATGTCTCAAGTGTTCCGCGACGGCAAGATCTACCAGCAGGAGTACGAAAAGGGTAAGCCTTTATATCCCGTGAAGGTGGTAGGCGAGACGGAACTGCGCGGTACGCGTCAGCAGTTCTGGCCCGATGGTTCTATCTTCACCACTACCGAATACAAGTATGACATCATCGCCAAGCGTATGCGCGAACTGGCTTATCTGAACGCCGGCATCACCATCACGCTGAAGGATATGCGTCCCGATGAGGAAGGTAAACTGAAGGAAGAGGTTTTCCACGCTAAAGAAGGCTTGAAGGAGTTTGTGCGCTACGTAGACCGTCATCGCACCCACCTCTTCGACGATGTCATCTATCTGAAGACCGAGAAACAGGGTGTACCCATCGAGGTAGCTGTGATGTACAACACCGACTATAGCGAAAACATCCACTCCTACGTCAACAATATCAACACCATCGAGGGTGGTACGCACCTGACGGGTTTCCGTATGGCCCTGACCCGCACTTTGAAGGCATACGCTGATGCCGATCCGCAGATCTCCAAGCAGATTGAGAAGGCAAAGATCGAGATTGCCGGTGAGGACTTCCGCGAGGGTCTGACTGCTGTTATCTCTATCAAAGTGGCCGAGCCTCAGTTCGAGGGACAGACGAAGACCAAGCTGGGTAACAGTGAGGTAGCCGGTGCCGTTCAGCAGGCCGTAGGTGAGGCCCTGAGCAACTATCTGGAGGAGCATCCCAAAGAGGCCAAGCTCATCTGCGACAAGGTGGTGCTGGCAGCTACAGCCCGTATCGCAGCCCGTAAGGCCCGTGAGAGCGTGCAACGCAAGAACCCCATGACTGGTGGAGGACTGCCCGGCAAGCTGGCCGACTGTTCCAACCGCGATCCGAAGACCTGTGAGATTTTCCTCGTAGAGGGTGACTCCGCAGGTGGTTCAGCCAAGCAGGGACGCGACCGTCATTTCCAGGCCATCCTGCCTTTGCGCGGTAAGATATTGAATGTGGAGAAGGTACAATGGCACCGTGTGTTTGAAGCCGAGTCGGTGATGAACATCATCCAGAGTATCGGTGTACGCTTCGGTGTTGACGGTGAAGGCGACCGCGAGGCCAATATCGACAAGCTCCGCTACGATAAGATTATCATCATGACCGATGCCGACGTCGATGGCTCGCACATCGACACGCTGATTATGACGCTCTTCTATCGTTTCATGCCGCAGGTCATCCAGGGTGGACACCTCTATATCGCCACTCCCCCACTCTACAAATGCACCTATAAGAAGATTTCAGAGTATTGCTATACCGACCAGCAGCGCCAGATGTTCATCGACAAGAATGCAGCTGGCGACGAGAAGTCCGTTCACACACAGCGCTACAAAGGTTTGGGTGAGATGAATCCCGAGCAACTTTGGGAGACCACTATGAATCCTGAGAACCGCCTGTTAAAGCAGGTAACCATCGAGAATGCCGCTCAGGCCGACGAGATATTCTCAATGCTGATGGGCGATGACGTAGAGCCACGCCGTGAGTTCATTGAGAAAAACGCCACCTACGCCAATATCGACGCATAAGGAAGGATAAAAGTAATAGTGAAGAGTGAATAATTTGCTACCGCGCTGTCATTGATACGGTAGCTAATTTTTCACTCTTCATTTTTCACTTTTTACTTTTTATGCCTGAACGCACTGGGCGATAACCCCATGTGCTTTCGGACATAAGAACCGAAGTGAGACATATTCAGGAAGCCTATTTTAGCAGAAATTTCTTTGATGCTCAGATTGCTGTTTCGCAGATAGAAACGGATATCCTCAACAGTGTACTGAATTACCCAATCGGAAGCCGTCTTGTCACTGTATTTAAGACATAGCATCGTCAGGTATTTTGGTGTGATGGCCAAACGGCTGGCATAAACGGAAATAGGCTGGCGCTTCACCTCGTTGTTTGACAGCATACTCAGGAAACGGTTAAACAACATCTTGCCCTGAGAAGGCCTATCTTCTAACATATCACCACCTCCAAGATCTTCCAGGATAACACACAAATCAAGGAGCATGGCCCGCAGCAACGACTGTATCGTATGGAACGACGTCGTATGCGTTTTGTTGAGCAACTTTGAACGAATCAGCTTATAGTAAAGATCCAGTTCTTGACGGCACGACTCGTTCAATGAAATCTTATACATCTGATTAATATAGACCATGCGGTTCCATGTCTCCATCTTATCATGAATCAGACCTCGTATGATATCGTCTGAAAGAACTATTGCCTTGCAGTCGAACTCCTTGTTACGTAAGCTATTCCCCACCTTTACATTGGGAGGACATAATAGCACGTCACCAGTAGAGAACGCCAGATCTTGACCATTGACAGACAGATTGATTTTTCCTTGGCAACAGATTCCCAAAAGAGTTGTCTTTGGTTTAGGTGGAAACGCACTCGACAACATTTCTACATTGTCGAAGAGAATGATGTCGCCATCCTTGTAATCTACTACAGTGCTAATAAAATCGATAGATTTCTGAGGGTCTTTGTTCGTGTTGGGCATACAGCTATTGTTTTGCTGTACAAATATCATCATTTTTTTTCAGATTGAGACGTTCAAATGAAGAAAAAAAACAGCAATATTTACGCAAATTCCCCAAATGATTAATGATTCTGCGATTTTGAACACGCAGACCTATGAAATTTGTCTTATGTATAGACCTTTACCTCGCGCTTTCCCCTCAACACGGCCAGCGCATTCAGTGCCAGCGCCTCCATCTCGTCCTCGCCAGGAAAGCAATAGGTAGGTGCCAGGAATTCTATGCGCTGTCGCAAGCGGGTGATGACGTATTCTGAACGAGCTAGTCCACCAGTCAGGAGGATGGCATCCACCTTTCCGCAAAACACGGCACCCAATCCCACGATATTCTTCGCCACATGATAGATCATGGCATTCAGAATCATCTCAGCATGTTGATCGCCCTCGGCAATACGCTTTTCTATCTCCTTCACGTTTGCAGTTCCCAGATGGGCATTCAGTCCGGCCTTGCCAGCCAGTCGTTTCAGCAACTGTTTCTCTGAATACTTACCACTGAAGCTCAAGCGTATCAGGTCAGCTGCAGGCAGACTTCCGGCACGTTCCGGCGAGAAAGGTCCTTCTCCGTCCAGTGCATTGTTGGCATCCACGGCACGTCCGTGCTGATGGGCTGCAACAGAGATGCCTCCACCCAGATGACAGATAATCAAGTCCAAGTCCTCGTAACGCTTGCCTATCTCGTTGGCAAACCGTCGGGCAATGGCTCTTTGGTTCAATGCGTGCCAGATGCAGATGCGGTTCATCAGGGGTGAACCACTGATACGTGCATAGTCATTCAGCTCATCTACCACGCCTGGATCGGCAATAAACGAACGGCAGCCAGGAATGGTCTGCGCTATCTCATGGGCAATCAGGCAACCCAGGTTACAGGCATGGTTATGCATGGCAATACCGTTCAGCGTATCGTCAAGCATCTGCTGGTTAATTTCATACACACCGCCAGCAATAGGTTTTACCAGACCTCCACGACCGATGACGGCTTCAAACTGCAGAGGCACGTTCATTCGCTCCAGTTCATCCAGCACCAGCTGTTTCCTGTATTGCAGTTGATTCAGCACATCATCACCAAACTGTACCAACTCTTCATTAGAATGTGAGATACCACGCAGAATCATCGGTTTCTCGTCCTCGAAGACTGCCATCTTCGTTGATGTGGAACCGGGATTAATTACAAGTATAAACATAGACGTAATATCGAAATAACATTATAACGTAATAACGAACATTAAGCATTAATACACGCCAGTGCCAGCGAATAGAACTTATTATCAGCCGAGTCAGCACGCGAGGTCAGCACCACTGGCACCTGAGGTCCCTGTAGGATGGCTGCCGTCTGCGCCTGACAGAACAGCGTGATAGACTTATAGAAGACGTTTCCTGCCTGAATATCCGAAAAAATCAGACCGTCTGAACGACCTTCAAGGGGTGAAGTGAGACCTTTTTTATGCAGTGCTGCAGGCGAAAGCGACGTCTTCAAATCCAGCGGGCCGTCCACGATACAAGGACCGAACTGTCCTGCGTTAGCCTGCTCCACCAACTCGCGATACTCCACCGTGCAGGGGAAATGCTTGGGGTTCACCTTCTCAGAACAACTGATCAGGGCGATGCGAGGTTCCTCCACACCCATGTTACGACAAAGGTTCAAAAGATAAATCAGCTGTTGCTCGCGCTGTTCCTTCGTAGGATAAGGAATCACCGCCACATCCGTCATAAACAGCAGCTTGTCGTACTGCTCCATCTTGGCACAGCACAGATGCGTCAGCACGCGACCCTTTGGCAGGATGCCAGTCTCCTTGTTCAGGATGGCCTTCAAGAGGTTTTCCGTGTTCAGCAGACCCTTCATAATCACATCTGCCTTACCTTCGCGAACCAGTGCAACTGCCTCAGCAGCAGCCACGTCCACATTCTCGTTATCTACGTATATGGCTTCGGCGAAGCCTGCCTTTACGGCACGCTCCACTGCGCCACTTGTACTCTCATCACGACCGCACACCACTGCCACGCGACGACGTACGCCACTGGCTTTCAGGTGCTCTACCAATTCATCAAAACATTGTATTGCCTTCATCGTCTTTCCGTTTATTGATGCAAAGGTAAGCAATCCAATTGAAACAACAAAATAAACCTTGAAAAATAAGACTAAATCGGTGTTACAGTCATCGGTGAGAGCACAGCGGCATGGGCTGCCTTCTGGGCTATGGCGGCCAGTCCCTTGGCCATTCCTTTCGGACGCGACTTCATTCCGACAACACTTTTCCCCGTGAGAACCTCGAACCACGTGCAAGCCGCGACATAGCGTCCCAAGGTGTAGTTCAGGTGATAGCCGTCGCGAGTCAGTTCGCGGTTCACGTTCTTGTCTTTCGTCGTAGTATTGGCCAGGGCCGTGGTACGTGCATTCTGTATAGCAGTACCCGAAGGGACATAGAACGACAAGTCGAACTGATGATAGTGCATCGCCTTGTCTACCGCCGCCGTGATGCTCGAATACATCTGGTATTGGTTATTGCCATATTTCGCAAAGCCCCGATGCTCAGAGTCTTGCGCGTATGCCCAGGTCTGATGGAAGCCCAGCTTCACAGTGTCCACCGTGGCCAGTGCCTTCACATAGCCAATCATCAGGCTCAGTCCGGGCTCGTAGCTCTCCAGCCGTCCCGCATCCTGACTGACCTGCTGCAGAGTAATGAAGTCCCACGGCTCGTCCGTGATGATGTCACGCAGTGTGTGCTTCCCCAGATTCACGCGCTTCCCGTCGGCCACCTTACGGTATTCCGTATCGGCTGCCTTCGACCGCGCATCCGTCCAGTGGCCTATCAGACTCCACCCGCCTCGATAGGCATTACCAATGACAAAGGTCACGCCGGCCTCCTTTCCCAGTTCCCACAGATACTGTTCCACGGCATCTTCCGAGAACGAGTTGCCTATAGCCAGCACCCTCAGGGTATCCTTTACCTGTGCGTTCGCCACATGAACGACGAGCGCAAAAAGCATCAGCAAAAAAATCCTTTTCATCTTCAGAAAACAATCTTATATACAGTATTCAAAAAACAGTGCAAAATTAGAAAGAATTTCCGAACACGCCAAACAACCGTCCTTATTTTGACAAGGTGTCATCAGAGTTGAGGGGACGGTGGTGAAATCATCGGCAGTGAGGGGCTCAACTTCGATATTCAGATAGAACTGGTCGTGCCAGTCCTGGTGCGTAATAACCTTTTGGTGGAGCACGAAAAGTAATATGGAATCGTTTCGTACCTCCCGTTTGGTGAGGTCAGTGAACAAAGCCTGCTGCCCGTCCACCTCATCAAATTGATAGCCGATGGGCTTCAGCGGACCGTCGCTGAGCAACATATTGGGCAGGAGCAGCGCATTGCCGGAGTGATATTGCAGCTTGCCCAAATAAGGAACGGGCGATGCCGTGTTCAGCGACATAAAACGACTGTATGTGGTGTTGTCGCCGCCCTCGATATATACCTGATTGGTTTCTTTCAGCGCACGCCACAAGGCATTGTTGTGACTCTGCCGTTCGCGTACCATCAGTTGCTTGCGCGAAAGCCGTCGGGGTTGGTGGGTATGTGCCACCCGCAGGTACTTCTTTCCGTTACGGGTATAGGCCGTCATCCGCCCTATACGTCCCTGTATACCCAGCATATCGTCTTCCAGTTTTGCCATAAACCGTCTGTTTAAGTCGTATTTATCTGTATAATATGTCTAATGTTGCTCTAATTCCTCTCCAATCGTTCTCATATCGCTCTCATACGTCTCTCTAATTGCCCTCTATTATCTATAGCTATGTCTTCGGTATGATTTCGGTATGTCCTTGGTATGATTTCGGTATTAGTAACTGAACTTTCCCACCCTTTTTAACGACCACAGATTACACAGATGTCACAGATTAATAACGTATTACAGCCGCTTTGCGGCAATTTTGAAAGGATTTCAAAGACTCTTCCCTGCTAATTTGTGAAAAGCAATCGCGGCTTTAGCCGCTGTAATCTTAGAAAAACCAGTGTAATTGAAAGTCCATGCGCAGCTAGAATCCGTGAGATTTCTTGCGTCCTTCCAGTGGCAAGCGTCACCCTTCGGGATGCCGAGCGGTCGAAGACCCACGAGTGCTCGCAGTAAATCTGTTAAATCTGTGGTAGGAAAAGAAGGGTGGGAAACTTGAATTAGTAAGTCTATTCCAGCGGTATCTCCGGATGCTGCACGGCCAGGGGCAGGTCCTTCTGCGAGAGGTAGAACATGTAGAGGATGACATCCTTGTCACCGCGGTTCTCGCCGTGGTGTACGGTGCCGACCATCTCGACGACGGCCTCGCCCTCATGCACCACCTTCGTCTTGCCGTCCAGACCGATGATGGTCAGCTCGCCCTGTACCAGCACACCGTAGTTCATGGCCACGTGGTGGTGCCAGCCCAGCTTCTGGCCTGCGGGGAACACGTACTTCACGGCTACCAGCTCGGGGCGGCCCTGGAAATAGTCGGGCAGGTCCTCGCCGTCCCAGCTCTGCGAGGTGCGAATCAGCTCGGTGCTCTCCACCTTCGGCGCCGGGTTGTCCTTCTGCGCATTCGCCTTCTCGCACGAACTCAGTGATACACTCGTAATCGTCAGGCCGCAAATCAGGATGGCGGCCATCATCCAATAGAAACTCTTCTTTTTCATAATTGTGATTGTTTGTTATAGACAATAATACTTGGTTAGAAAATAGGTGCGGTCCCAGTCGAGGATCTTCCGCTGCGATTCCTTCTCGGGGTGGATGTTGAACTCGTCGAAGATCATCAGCTGCTTGTTCTCCAGGTCGTAGAGCGGCCACTCCTTGGCCTTGCCGTCGGGCGACTCGGTCGCGCTGAGCGACGGATTGCCGGTCTTGGCAAACTGTACCCACATGCGGCGCATGGTTTTGGAGAAGGTCTCATCGAACGCCCTACCTGTTACAAAGGTCTGCTCCGGATGATTGAACACCGTCGAAAGCTCTACCGCATGTCCGCATTTCATCAGCGGAACAGACGACTCAACCGTGAAGTAATAGTTGTAGGTCTTGCCGCCAGCCTTGGTCTGGTTCTCAGCCTGCCGGAACACTGGCGCAACAAACCATATCTGGTCGTATAGGCGGCAGAGTGGGTCGAAAGCCTCTCCCTTGACATCCTTGTAGAAGCTCTCTACTAGCGCTCTTTCTCCTGCCGTCAGCCGGGTGATATTCTTTGCCAGGCGTTCATTCATGAAGTCCATAAAGGGCTCTGGCCCTCCTGCACTGACCAAGAAATAGTTCATTTCGTCCTTGTTGCAGCCCTGCATGAAGTCAAGGTCCTTCGCTGCTCCGTTGGCGTAGGCCTCATAAGCATCCAGGGGCAGGAATTTGCCATCTCTTTCAGGGAATACT